>JGI24512J20087_1000217_pt1 | contig 74570 bp, 79 predicted proteins | sample LinPmetageLP35_FD_20087 | JGI IMG/M metagenome (IMG submission 20087) | reverse complement strand
CCCCCCTCCCTCCTAATCCTCCAACTCGAGATCCCCCTCCCCACAATCCTCCAAACCATCACCACCGCCTCATCCACCTCCCCACACCCAACTCCCATCCTCCTCAACCCCGCTCCAGCAGTGCCCCTCCCAGACAGCATCTACCCATCCATCACGCACCTCATCTTGAACGAGAGCGAGGCAGCGCTACTTACCGGCCGAGAAGTGGAGGAGGTGGAAGCGAAGGAGTTTGACTGGAGTGTTGTGACGGGGGAGTTTATTTCAAAGGGTGTGAAGAACGTTGTTGTGACGCTCGGCTCGAAAGGCGCGTTTTGGGCTTCCTCTTCATTATCTTCATCCAGCAGTTCAGGACAGAATATCAAGCAGGGTTTCGTACCCGCCGAGAAAGTCGCTAAAGTGGTAGACACGACGGCGGCGGGCGATACGTTTGTGGGGGCCTATGCTGTTGCTGTTGTGCGTGCTGAGGGAGGTGGTAAGGGAGGAGACAAGGCAGAGTTGGATTTGGAGAAGGTGGTTAAGTGGGCTTGTAAGGCTAGTGCGAGGACGGTGCAGAAGGAGGGGGCGCAGGGGAGTATTCCGTGGGCGGATGAGGTTTAGTTAGGAGAGAGAATGTGACGGAGACGGAGAGGGAGGGGGTAGTAGGTGATGAGAGAAGAGGGGAGGGGACGGAAGGATGAGAGGGTGGCGAGGAGGCGGTGTTTGTATGTGGATTGCATTTAGTGTGCTATTTTCAAAATGACTTGGAGGATTTGAGATGGAGTAGACATCAGCATGTAGCATTTGCAATGCCCTGTTGCCAGTATGCAATGGAAGTCAAAAAAAATTCCCCGCAATATGAAGAGAATTTCGGTTCGGGAATGTGCCGTATTCAATGGATTCGATATTTTGTCAGATCGTACAGTACACTTAATAGTTTTTCGGTCTTAGTTTTCAATATCTTATAGTCTCCATGCAAGTAAAGAACTACATAAAAGGTAGATACGGTACGTCAGCCGCCACTTCTACCTGCCCTACTCCAACACTCCCATCAGTTGGAAGCTCAGGTTAAGTAACCAATACCTGGACCTGGGCAGAGAGAGAGGCGTTGATGATCCAGACAAGAACTCTCTAATTCTAACAGGTCAACGCACGCGTGAGAAGTAGCGACCAAATAAAAGCTCATGCGCAGAAAAATGTTCCAACGCCAATGTCATCCCGTTGGGGTCCAGGTGCACCTTACACCGTGCTGTGCTGAGAGGTAGAAACGATGTGATGTGAACTGAAGTGATATGAGGTCCACCAAGCCGTACTCCAAACAATGCCAGGTCCAAATGCTCCTCTTGCGTAGCTGCTGATCTACTAGCTAGCCAGCCACCGCCAATGATGATGCCATGATGCTTGATATATATGTCGTGTCACGTTATTCAGTCTTCCCTTGCGCCGAACAGATGCTGTTGAAAAATCCTGCGAGTGGTGAGGTCGTGCTATCGGCCGTTGGAGTGACGTTGGGAATTGTTGGAAATCCTCTTTTCTAATTGGTCGACATCCGCCCATCTATATGATATTAGCTACTAGTTCATGTCTGTTGGAACAAAAAGAAACGTACATTCGGACTTTGGCATCATCCCCGACAGTGGCGAACATTGACGGGTTGTTAGGACTCCAAGCTACAGAATTGCAGGATGCTTTGCCATGCCCTTCCAATCTCTCGATCAGCTGGCCGGTCTCCTTGTGCCAGATGAAAACTTGGCCATCTGTGCGATGTTAGCTCTGCCACAACATAACAAGCCTCAAGGAATTGTTACCTTCGCTTCCAAAAATCACAAAGCTCTCATTAGCACCTCCATATGTTGCCCGAATGACGAAATTGCCACCCTTGGCCCCAGATTTGAAAGAGCGGACAGTAGCCTGAGTATCTAAATCCAACATCTGAGCTTCACCATCGGTCTTGTTGACCAACAGGTACCGTGAGTTTTGACTAATGCTGACGGAAGTCATGGTAGTCTTCATATCAAGCTCATACTCGAGTTCGCGAGTGATGAAATTGTAAACGTGAAGATGTGTCTCGTTGTCCATCGCCACCAAATAATGCCCATTCGGTGATACTGCAATGTCTTGTATTCGATGATTTCGACCCCAGTCATATATCATATCTCCGTGTAGATTCCATTGACTCAGATTTCGCTCCTTGTCAAGGCAGCCTACAACGAACGTTTGGCCATCTGGAGCCCATACGCAACTGCTCACAGGCTCTCCGAAGCGAGGTAACTGCTTCAATATTTGCCCAGTCTGGAAGAAGTTAGCAATCCGACTTGTATGAATGATGCACGGTACCTACGTGAGTGTCCCAAAGTATAGCAAGATGGTCTCTCCCACACGTGACAATCATTGAATCATCTGGACTCCAGGAAATGGAAGCAATTCCAGCTTCGGACTTTGCGAGATTTTGAAGCACTTCAAAGCTCCCTACTTCGTAGATGAGACATGTACCGTCTTTTCCACAACTCGCCAAGCGTTCCCCATCATTGGAGAACTTCACTTGCCATACCTCACCGGTATGCTTATCAAGCTCCAGTACGGTATGGAGAGGGAAGTGACTCCGATCACAAGCGTGGTCTTGGTATAATGATGGGGATGCTGAAGTGTTGTGGTAGAGACAATTGTCTATCTGGTTTCGTTTCACTTGATTTAGCAAAACCGCTAACCTGTGTTCTGGTAACATAACCGAGGGTGAGATGCATTCTGATCCAGATTTAGCTGAGCCTGCTTCTTGGAGACATTAAACTTACTAGATAGTTCGGAAAGCAAGTGGTGGCGAGAATGCCCTTCAGCTCCATCCCACTCTGCTTTGTTTTTCAGGTCTTCTGTTGATTGGCACATGAGTAAGCTGTACGTGTTAGCTAGATCGAAGTAGTGAGAAAGGCATATGTCTACCTAGAAAGGAAGTGAAGCTTGGCAGTGTCTTGATACAAGGGTGTGAGCTCCAAGCGAAGTACCATTAAAGCTCTCCCCGTGTCCCGTTGTTCGAGCAGTTCCAGGAACTTCTGTTGTCTCAACCAAAAGCGCATAACATTTCTGTCAACTCCGTCTTGCAGAACCAAGCCATCTCCATCAATACTGACTCCTCCCTCTTCTAATGATCCACCAAACAGTAGACTCTCTGCTTGCGACCATTCTCCTTCCAGAACAGCATTTCTGAATTTGGCAACAGTCGGACTTTCCAGATTGAACCCACTCTCTTGACTTAGACTCGAAGCTGCAGAGTCGTATCCCAAGTCTGTCAAAGACTGTATCAAAATTCTAGTCACTTCTTCTCGATCGTGGCCAAAATATGTTGGCCTCTGCTTGCCACTTGAGTGCCCGTTTGTATTTGACCCGTTCATGGCTACCGAAGAGCGCCGTGTGCCGTTTGCAGAATTCGAGAGCGCAGCTTTATGCAGGGCGGATGGCCCCGACCCATTTGAGAATGGCCTCGAGGTCCCATTTGAGCTATTGGTATCTCCCTCTAATCTCATTCTAGAACCCTGGCGTCTTCGTTTCGCTCGGTGGTCGTTGCTGCTTGAATGGGCACTCGCTGAGCCCCGGAGACTCTGTTGAATGCCTTCTTGCTCCTCCGACTCTGTAGAGCTGTCTCGCTGTCGGCGGCCGAGCACCTGGGTTTGGGAAGGGAGGAGATCTGGGGAGCCTGCTGCGGACGTGCTAGCAGACGAGCTTGTGTACTGTTGTAATTCCTGTAATATTTGTTGGTCTTGGGGAGTTGGGGCTGAGAGTAATGTGCTGGAAGGTGGAAGGGGGGTATTCGGAGTGGATGGGTCGTCGGTGATGAATGGGGATGTAGAAGGTTGGCGATCGTCAGCCAGGACGACTTCTGCGGGGGTGCCGCTGGTCGCTGAGTGCTACAAAGACGTATCTGGTGACTTTATATCCAGGTACTGTTGTCGTAACTGCGTCGCGGTGAGCTGGTCGTAGCAAAGTAGAGGTAGATGGCGTAATTCGAGATGCTGAAGTGCAGTGAGGTGCGTGCTGTCGGGGTTGATGCAGTGCTGAGTTGCCGCTTGGAGCTTAGGTGGGCTAGCTTGCGCTCGAGTTGACGACAAGCTCAGTCAGAAGGTATGTGGACACCAAGCAGTATTGTATCCAGAACTCGATCAGTTGCGCGGGCAAAGGTGGTCATTCTCTCGAACGAGGCACTAAGTCGGGGAGCAGTGAGTGAGCGATGTCAAGTCGTCGATACAGGTTGTAGCGTAGCGTAGCCTACCAGGGTGGTGGTAGTCGGGGGTCTGGTTTGTCCCGTTTAGTGGACCGGATATCACTGTCTGGCGCTGTAATTGGCCCTCCGAGCTGGGAAGGATGTCGCTGAGTTATCTGAACCGGACGCTTGCAGTACAGCCATGTGACGATCAAATGGGTTGGGCTGGCTTGAGAATGGGATGGGATGGTGACCAGTGATCTTATCTTCTGCGGGATATACAACTGGAGTTACATGGTCTGAAGAGTCCATATGTAGAGTGAATTGTCACATGCGAAGGAGAGAGTGACTCTTGAAGCGGTTCATGAATTGAACGGTGAACATGTCATGGCGATAGTGGTGGCGGGGAAGCTGCGATAAGTGGCAGGAGGAGCTCTGGGACAATTACCTACCTAAGGTAAGTAGAGTTGGAGGTTCATGATTAATATATTCTAATAAATAAAACCCTTCTATCCAATGTACGTGCCTCAGCTAGCACAATCACTCGTATGCAGATAGAGATGTGTTTCTTTCTTGGACCGCCTGCTATTTAAGAATCTCTTATCGCTCGACCCGTAGGTAGCCGGTACGTTGACAGAATCATAAATCCAGGCCATCTCCAGAGACCACAAGCACACTCTGATGGAATGTCACGACAATGATTAGAGGTATCAGTACCGTTGTGAGCTTGAAAAGTCGTTTTTTAAGTGTTATAGCACTTTTAAAGAGCACTGGTAACAGGAACGAATCTGCTGTCCCTGTCTTTATTGATGTTCCCCAAGAATGGAAGAAATGAACATTCGAGTTTCCAAATAGCTCATCATATAAATACCCATCCTCAATTTTCTCATTCTCTCCATGTCCTAGGTCCACTTTACACTTTTCCCTATATCTCGAGTTCTCCCAGCCAAACTCCCTTTTTCTCGCTTAAGCTCAAGGTTCCAAGACAGAGCAAGAACATTGCTCAGCCCCATCATCCCGCACCTCTATCTTGCATCAACACTATCCCCGTTGCCTCTCTCTGACATCTTCTCCTTCCAATCGACTAACAGACCGGTCCCCGTTGATGAACGTCGGGTTTCGTCCCCGCTTGAAAGCCCGTCCGTCTTTATATGATCTGATCCGTACTCGCAACATTGATAGCTTGTCTGTGGCCGTGCACCGCCGCCCTAGCGTCTCTCAAGAGCTTCAATTGGAACCAGAGCTTCCTCCACTTCCACCGTCACCCGGCTTCACCTCTACCTCACCACCTTCAACCCCACGCACCTTGCAGCAGGTGCCAATTGAAGTCGAACATCAAGAACTAGTCAAGATGCCTCCAAAGAAGGCAGCGATCAAGGAGGACGACGATGAGCAATATGGTATGCATTGTCCTCAATCGATTCTGCCACTTCAAATCAACTAATGATAGCTATCCAGGCACCATCTTTTCCGTCTCCGGGTATGCGAACATCTGAATCGGTATGGTATTACATTACTGATCATTGGCAGACCCGTCGTAGTGGCAGAGAACATGATTGGAGTTGCTATGTACGAATTGGTAGGAAAGGTCCAGGCAGATAGTTGGCACAAGCTCACAGCTCCAGGTTCAAGTCGGACACGATAAACTCGTCGGCGAAGTCATTCGAATCGAAGCGGACAGAGCATACATCCAAGTTTACGAGGAGACTGGTATGGCATACTTGATGATCTGGTCGGACGTTGCTAATGTTTGGAAGCTGGTGTTACCGTTGGAGACCCCGTTATTCGAACTGGAAAGCCTCTGTCTGTCGAGTTGGGACCTGGTTTGATGGAAACTATCTACGATGGTATTCAGCGACCACTTGCAGAGATTGCCAAAGCTTCCAACAGTATTTACATCCCTCGTGGTATTGCAGTTCCCGCGTTGAACAGAGAGAAGAGCTGGGACTTCAAGCCATTGATGAAGGTTGGAGATCACATTACTGGAGGAGATATCTGGGGTACTGTTTACGAGAACTCTCTTTTGGACGACCACAAGATCATTTTGCAACCAAGAGCCCGAGGTACTATCACTCGAATTGCGGAGAAGGGAAGCTACAAGGTTGATGAGAAGATTCTGGAAATCGAATTCGATGGCAAGAAGACCGAGCATAGCATGATGCACACCTGGCCCGTCCGTGTTCCTCGCCCAACGACCGAGAAGCTTGCATCAGACAAGCCCTTCATTGTCGGACAGCGTGTCTTAGATGCCCTCTTTCCTTCCGTTCAAGGTGGCACCGTTGCTATTCCAGGTGCTTTCGGTTGTGGAAAGACTGTCATTTCTCAATCAGTCTCCAAATTCTCCAACAGTGATGTTATCATCTATGTTGGATGCGGAGAGCGTGGAAATGAGATGGCTGAAGTCTTGATGGATTTTCCAGAGCTGTCCATCGATATCGAAGGTCGCAAAGAGCCTATCATGAAGCGTACCACTCTAATCGCCAATACCTCCAACATGCCTGTGGCCGCTCGTGAGGCTTCAATTTATACTGGAAGTACGTATTGCATAGACCTCTTTTTCCTCCACTTGTTGTCTCGGGACCCAAGGTCTTTGTGAGACATGTCCTGTCCTTTTTATAGAACATTTGCAGTAGGCAATTGCTAATTTCCCATTGTGTAAAGTTACCATCTCAGAATACTTCAGGGACCAAGGAAAGGACGTTGCCATGATGGCTGACTCGACTTCCCGGTGGGCTGAGGCTCTTCGTGAATTGTCCGGTCGTTTGGGAGAAATGCCTGCTGATCAAGGTTTCCCTGCTTATCTTGGTGCTAAGCTTGCCAGTTTCTACGAGCGTGCTGGAAAGGTTCAAGCTCTTGGTAGCCCAAACCGTGAGGGCAGTGTCAGTATCGTCGGTGCTGTCAGTCCCCCTGGTGGTGATTTCTCAGATCCAGTCACAAGTTCCACCCTTGGTATTGTGCAGGTCTTCTGGGGTCTCGATAAGAAGCTCGCCCAGAGAAAACATTTCCCTTCCATCAACACTGCTCTCAGTTACAGCAAGTACACAACAGTCCTCGACAAGTTCTACGAGAAGGACTTCCCCGAATTCCCAAGACTCCGTGACCGTATCAAGCAACTTCTCACCGACTCCGAGGAATTGGACCAAGTTGTGCAATTGGTCGGAAAGTCCGCGCTCTCTGACCCAGACAAAATTACTCTGGATGTTGCAGGTTTGATCAAGGAAGATTTCTTGCAGCAGAATGGCTACTCTGATTACGATCAATTCTGCCCCATCTGGAAGACTGAGTGGATGATGAAGGCCATGATGGGTTTCCACGATGAGGCTCAGAAGGCTATCGCCCAAGGAGGTAACTGGAACAAGGTCCGAGAAGCTACTGGAGAAATCCAGTCCCAGCTCCGAAGCATGAAGTTCGAGGTTCCTGGTGACGGAGAGGATGTCATCGTGAAGAAGGTACGTTTTGCACATTCCTGCGTTCTAATCAATACTGACAAAAAGTAGTATGAGGATCTCATCCAGGCCATGACGGACAAGTTTGCCTCGGTCACCGACGAGTAAGCGTGACTAGATGGATTTGAGAGCGGAAGGAAAATGTATGGATGCATTGCTTGCTTGAACTGTCTGAGAGTATTGTTGATTGTTGATGCCTGCCGATAGACGCGAATGGAAAGAACAGAATGTAGCATATTTCCAAAGTATCATTTTTCTTTTCTGCATCAGATATCCGGCCACGTAACTAACAAACTTGACGCCGCCATGCTCCATAATTAAGATTGCCAAACATTCAGCAGCCATTCTTAGGGTGTTGTTTAATCCTGCTCTTCATGTTGACTGACAGAAGCAATGACTCGGTTCAGAAAATCCCATTGTCCAAAGCTGCAGCCTTCATTTTCGGGAAATCCTATATGTCACAGCAAAGGTTAGTAAATCAGCGATTTCCATCCAATCTCCCTGCTGCTACCACAAATTAACCACGGGTTTGACAGAAGTAGAACTTAAAGGTGTTCCGAACCCAGAAACAGCATCCCAGCCAGCTTGTGCTGGAAACCCAGCTCCGTCACACCCTCGCGCAGAACCACTCGTCACATCTGTCAACGCCTTGAAACCCTGTGAGTAGAGCCACGGGTTGAGGAACCCCAAAACTGGTTTTCCGGCTGCGAGGAGAGCGTCGTTGAGGAGTGAGATGATCGCTGAGGCTGCTGGTGTGGATGCACTTCGTTACCAAGTCAGCACGCATAGCCCGAACACTGATTTGAGCGGAAGAGGGCATTGACTGGGGAAGTGGGGATGATTTACCTCGTTCCATCTAACGATACTAGGGTTCCATTCCAGATGGTCGCATAGTGGAAGCCTTGCGCTGAAATGTCTGGGTAAGCTCGTCCAGGCGTATTGTACAAGCACTTGAACTGATCGCCTAGCGAGGTGATATACGGCTCAACAAAGGCATCCTGATATGCAGGACGAGCGAAATAGTTGCTGAATCCACCGCCAGAAGCATAATTATTGCCTGGATTGAAAGCAACGACCTCTGGGTTCATCCGCATTGTTCCACCAACCGTCGTGACGAACGGCTTGAAAGTCCCATCAGCGTCCAACGACATAGCGAGCCAGGGAGAGTGGAATACTTACACAGCTACCAGGAAAGATCGGCAAGAACATACTCGCATTCCTCCCGTCATTCGAGACACACTCGCCATTCGAACCCACCCCGTTATCACCACTCGCAAAAAGTAACGACACACCCCTCGCCCCCAACTGTGCAAACCCATTACACACAGCCGTCGCGAAGCTCAACGGCACAGCCTGCTCATCATCTCCATAACTCGTGCTGACAACCTGCGGAATACTCTCAGTATCGAGCCCGAGCATGAATTGCAACCAGTCCAAATACGGCTCATTGGTAGTTGTCGGCGTTGCGAGATCAGGCAGGAATGGTGGACTGCCACCTGTGTTGTAGACTTCCATGGGGGTCGGGAACGCGATACCGAGAATTGTATGGGCGTCGAGATTCCCTTCGAGATTGCGACCGGCTGCTAGGGAGGTGGTGTTTGGTGCTTGCTCGTCGGGGCCAGAGGAGATGGTTGTAGGGTGAAGGTTGCTGAGGTGGCGTCGGGGCGGAAATGAGAGAGTAAGAGGGAGACGCGGAGCGTACGCTGGTTTCTCCCAGGTAGTTTGTCATTCCTACATGGTTCTTGCTGGTTGATTGAGGGGTGTAGTCGATTGTTCCTTTGAGCGAGAGACTAGAGACTTGTCTTTTTTCTTGATATATTGTGGAAGGGGTGAGTACCATAGAGTGTACGTAGACTTTCTGGCGTTACGAGATCTGGGTTGCATACGTCGGCAACGGCTTTGATTGATGGTGCCCTGTCAGGAGCGATCTGGACATCTGGCCCATCGGCTGGAGCGATTTTGAGCGTTGATCGCGAAGGCTTCATGCGGAAGAATGAGTTTGTGGGCTGGATTGTTTGGATTTGCTCGTGGAGATGTGATGGGAGTGACCATTCTGGTGTTCGGATTAGGTGAGAGCCGTCTTCATGCTTGAAGATGAAGTATTTTGTGTCGAGGAGTCTTTCGACTGATTCGACTGACAAAATGACTTTGATCCAGTCTTTGGCTCGGCTGTACTCGAGTTGGTCCTCGATATCGTTCTCTCGAAGCCACCTGAGGACTTGGTCGGTTGCTTCTGCCGTGGGCTTGACGAGTTGATTGACTTGGTCTTCCGATAGGTGCTGGCCATATCTTTCGTGGCCTGGGTTGGACACTAGTCGCTGTCAGTAAGTCGTGGTGGTCATATTTTAGTTGTCTGAAATCCTTCTCATTTCTCCTCAATACCTTCGTATAGTTGTTTCTCAAGCTCACTGAATTGGCTCTGCTTTAGTCCGATCTGCAGCTGAATCAAATGGGCTGCAGGAGCTGGACCGATTCTTGACCAAGATGAAGGGACATGGTGTCGCTCTTTCACAGCATACGGTGCTGTCTTTCCATTAACAGTGCCAGCACATATGATGAATGCCGTCAAGACATTTGCTATTGTCGGTAGTAACATGATGAAGACCAGAAGGGACGAGCGAAATGATATCGCGCGATAACAGGAGCTGAGATCTTTATCAAGTATCTCCTAGAACATGCGACGCGAAGATCATCCATGGGGGACATATAGCAAGGCTTTGAAGTGAATGCTTGATCTTTGATAAGCATGGTGATGTGCTCGTTAGGCTTGGGTAGGATGCTATTATGCAGGGTTCGAAGTGTGAGGTACGTTTCATAGCCTAGCCAAGGAGGATGGATTCCTGTGGGAGCTGCCAGGGCTGCGATGAAGGTTATGCGTTGGTTAAAGCAATATGATATGCCTATATAATATGATCAGTGAGAGCCTAAATATAATTTTTGTAAGCTTTTGTGTCCAATGACTCCCGAATCCGACTTTTGTAAGAAGCGAAAACCGAGGTGGTGTCGCTCGCTTGGCTCAACGCTGTGGTTGGATCACTACCTCTTCTTTTATATTTCTGCGCTTACCATGCATGCATCAGAATATGGATCCTGTCAAACTATTGCACAAGTGGCTGCCTCCAGATATGCGTCCCGTAGAATCCAGTCCCTCGCTTAATTGTGTTTGTTGTTTGGTTAGCCATTTATGTATAATCCGCACTTAGCTTTTTCGCTGATCTATATGTCTTCGTAACACTTTTGGATTGCCTAGAATAAAGAACGAAATCGCCTTAGAATTCGACGTATAGATTTGCCTCCCTTCCTTCGCGCTCTCCGTCAACGCCAGATTTCGGCAAAAGATGAGTCTCATTGACCACGGGTAGAACGTGTCCCGGTTCTTCTATTCAAGCCTACGATCCGTTTTCTCTTCCGTCCCATATGAGGATACTCGGGTCAACATATATACCTCCCCTTACATGCCCTTCAAGACGCTTTTGAACACCCTTCCTCTAGCTGTCACGTGTATCGAGATGTGGCGGAAGAGAGCTAGACGGAATAGGAAGCGTTAGAGCCGGAGAGAAGCTACTTAACCGACCCCGTCACGTCTTCCATTCGCGAACTGAAGTGACCGGTCACTGTCCTCAAGCATTCCTCTTCCACCTAGCAACCTTGCGGTACCTTCCATCATGTCTGTAACCCTAGAGGCATTCTTGAATGGCGCGAAGATAGCGCCAGAGATCTTCAAATTACAACCAGACTATCGCGCGCTTTTGATGACAGTCGAAGGCATTCCGCCAGGTCCAAGCGATTCCACCAGCGAGTCTCTTCTGCTAGAAGCCGAATCGTCTGCACGGGAGGCTCTATCAAAACAGCCCGTTACCGAGATACCCCATGTTTCCGCCTGGCGAGAAGCGTACAAAGCATTCGGAGCCAAGCCAAAGAAAGAGCGCAACAGCCTCGAGTCGTTGATGCGTCGTGTAGAGGGCGGCCTTCCTCGTGTCAACCGGCTAACCGACATTTACAACGCCATTTCCATCAAGCATCAAATCCCACTTGGAGGCGAAGACTTAGACAAGTACAAAGGATTCCCTGTGTTGATTCGGGCCACTGGTCAAGAAACCTTCGAGACGAACTCAGCAGGTGCAGCTGTCACAGAGCACCCACCTCCTGGAGAAGTTGTGTGGTGTGATGATGGAGGCATCACCTGCCGCCGCTGGAACTGGCGCCAGTGTGCGCGAACCGGGCTTTCTGACGAGACGACACGTGTGTTGTTCATTCTTGATGCTTTGGAACCCTGTTCCGACGGAGCTCTGGAAGCTGCTGCGGATGAGCTTGCTCGCGTATTGAGCAGTCTATCTCCGGATGTTCGCACGTCTCGCTCGATTCTTCGAATGCCATAAGAGCGGTTTATTATGTTTGCTATACCTGGCGTGGCAACCGGATTTTATTCTAAGGGTTTGGCATGAGATTGGTAGCATTTGGCTCTGTCTTTATTTTGGTTCATGCAGAAGGCTCAGTGAGATCTAAAATAGCGATCAAATTTGTCAAAGTCCGTTTCCATTTGGCTCGTCTATCCGATTTCTCCCAACGTCCTCAATGTAAATGCAACACCAATACAAATTGAGCTGGCATCAAGGCAAACCTTCAAATGCCCCGCAATCTCAGTTCCAATTAAAAGCAGACAGATATCAAGATCGTGGCTTTTGATTTGCAGAAGCATATCTCTATCAAAGCTGGCATTAAATTGAGAAGAAAACGACGGAAGGTAAAGAAAATCGACATTGGGGGCTCCTCGACCAGTGTCAGTCACTTTGTGTCATGAATTCAAATTTTCGATCCGATCCGTGACATCGTATCTCGCACTGAAGCCATTATGTAATATGTGGCTGAGACAAATGCCTTTGTCGGCATCGAACTCAAAATTTCTAGAGATCTTCTTGACTCCGCTTCGTCCACCAAATAATACCCTCTTTCCTATTGGCTCTGGAGGAAGTTACATCGAGTGGGTGCGGCATTACGGCAAACTTACAACTCCGTCCGACATCCGCTAGAATGTCCTCTTACTCCTCTGACCAGCTGGACCTCTACTTTCACCGCATCCACTATCCGCAGGCGGAGCATCCCATCGATCGTTTCGCGTTCCTCACTGAATTATTGAGACACCAATTGGTGTATGTGCCATTTGAAACACTCTCCCTTCATTATTCCGTTAACAAACAAATATCTCTGAATCGCCAAGACCTTTTCAACAAGATCGTAGGACGATGTCGTGGAGGCTACTGCCTCGAAAACAACACTTTCTTTGGGGCGATACTCGAGAGTCTCGGCTTTCGGGTTATGGGTGTATTTTGCCGGATCACCTACGCCACTCGAGGTATCTATGATGGAAGCTGGAGGGCCATGTCAGTATTTTCTCTTGTATCCCTTTTTATCATTTGATCATGAGCTGAATTTATTGTCCCAGGAGCCATATGGCGAATATTGTCACTATTGGGTCCTCAAGATACTTGGTGGATGTAGGGTATGGCGTTGATGGGCCCTCTTGTCCACTTCCACTCGAGTCAGGCGAAATCTGTATTGGACTTCCGGGCCAACAGTTGAAACTAGAGAAAAAGAAGCTCGCTCAGCACACGGATCCAGACCAAACGGTTTGGGTATACTCACAGCGAAGGGAACCTGAAGACTGGCAAGAGATCTACCATTTTCCAGATGTTGAGATGTTTTCCGAGGACTTTGAGGTTTTGAACCATTACGCGATGACGAAAAGCCTGTGGTCACAGGTGGTCGTCGCACAGCGCTTCACCTTCAATGCAGCGGTTAAACAACGTTCCACAGAGCTATCTGGGACGATACTTCTCATTCGGAATCAGCTGAAATCTCGGATGGGACGGGATAAAGAACTTGTTAGAACGATCGAGACTGAGGAAGAGAGGATATCGACCTTGACAGAGGATTTTGCCATCACTCTCACTGACGATGAATGTTGCGCTATCAAAGGATTCATGAGTGAGCTGAAGTGATGTCTTTTCATTCCAGAGTGGTCGACAGTTAATCACGATTCGTTTCACGAAGAGACCGTAGTCTTGATGCAGATAGACATTCACTGTTCATACCAGCAACATTCATCAACGATATAACTCAGACAATTTTTCATCAATTCATTATCACGCCTTCTTTGCACTCTTCACCATGTCATATCTCTCGCGTATGAGGCTAGCTATCTCGGCACCTTCCTCCGTACCCAGCTTCTTGAAGCCTTCAATGACTCCCTCCCTATCTCCATCCTTCAACTCTTGGCTCATCTTAAACTTTCCTCCTATCTCCCTAATCTCAATCTCGATCCCGATAATTGCCTTCTTTAGCAGTCCAATATAGCTCTCCGGACTGTCATTTACTGACCACGCCTTTGGCGCTCCTCCTTTGCCGGTGTAGCCGAAAATACCCTCCTCACTCTGCTGGGACAGATCATCTAATGCTTTAGAGAGGAAGGCGTTGGTGGATGGGGCTGAGGTGTTGAAGAATATAGTGGCCTTGCCGTAGACTTGTACTGCCGAGTAGTTCCACGTCGGCACTACCTTCCCAGTATTCGGCTTTGTCTCGACGTAGAACTTGGGCGTGACATAGTGATGCAACGGTCCATTGAACAGAATCATGATATCTTCTTCCAATCTATCTGTTCCGGCCTGCGTCGCGGCTTCGATCAACACTTTGCTCTGGGGATTCGCTCTTGCCAAGTGGCCACGAAGTTTAGCTGTCGGAGTTGAAGTCTCATTTTCGTCAAGGACGTCCAAAATCCAGGGAATGTGGCTTGATTGGATTGTGTTGTGATTTTGTGACGGGATCGCAGTTGTGAGAATCCCGAGAGGATTTTGGCGGATAAATGCGTAAAGAGAAGGGATGTGGAGCTCAGCGTGAGCTGCGCGTAGATACATTGCCAAAGACTAGATGTATTGCTTGGATGAAAACTGCGTGATTACCTTTGGTCAAGCAATGAGGCTTCTTGAGTTATAAAGCAAGATCAAAGGTGCTGATATAAGGAGGGCCAGTGAGAGCATACATTGCCAGAGGGCGAGTCATTCTAAGGCATCATATCCCAACGAAGTCGGAGTTCGGCTAAGCATCCCTTACTGAGATTAGCATTGAAGTTATCCTTCCCCGATTCTCCTCCCTCAACCAACGGTGTCATTGTCGACCACTCGGGAATACCGAGAATGGTGGTCCAAAATTGGCGACTTAGTCTTCAAGTCCCGATGAGGCTTCCGGTCGGCTTGTCCAACAGTTCTTCTCAATCACATAATTCTCCGTGGTCTTACTTATCACCAGTCAGTCTTCGGAGACTAGACTTAACTTGACCCGAATTGTGGTCACTTTAACTTGATGCAATTGCATTGTTCGGAAAAGTAGGGTGGCGCTGTTCGCGCATCCATGCAGGTGAGATATCTGAAGTGGACGGGTCCGCGGAGATGGTTGCACTTGACGTACTTTGAGCCTTGGCTGACTCACTCGCTTAGAAACAACAACCCCAACATTGGCCCAGACCAGGTACTGAAGAGCTTGAGCACATCTTGTCAGTGATGCATGCCGTGCTTGAAGGCGGAAAGAAGCACAGCTCTTTGCAGCTGGTGTAGGAATAGGCGTTTTGTCAATATTTCTTCGTAAGTTTGTCCTTATTCTGACCTTGATTATCTACACCTCGAGCATATAGCTTCATGGACATATAGTGATCCACTGCCTTGATCTCAACTAGGCCGAGCACTTGCTAATATTGGTCTCCCCGGCATTACTTTTTGGTTTTTCCCACGCTGCTGATATTCAGGAGGACGATTAAAGTTTCGGCGTAGTCATTCAGACTGACTGCATACAATTGGGGATCTCTAAGACCACATAATTCTCATTTATGTTCTGCGCTACATTGAGACATTACAATAACTAGATACAAATTTGGGAGTTCAATGAGACACCGCACGGGTTAGAAGCACCACTCTAAGGCACAGATCCGAACTCCAAATCCAAATCTATGTGAGGATCGTGAAAATTCAAAAACAAAAGAAAAACGGCCCTTCGATGCGGACCTACCGCGCTTTGGCGGCCGTAACACTGCAATGTCATGCAATCCTCTCAGAATCTGCACCATGCCATATGGCTGAACTCTGCCTGATTTGTCGAAGAGGAGTCTAAGTCTTCTTTGCCTTCTTTATCCCAGCAAAACTCCACTTTTTGACTCGGAAAACATAGTACAGCATGATCGCTGCAAAGAAGTTGAAAATGATGAACGCCCACATAATTCCAAAATTACGCCAGCGCTCACTCCAAAAGATCTTGGATCCGGCGAGAAAGATATCACCATTCCGAATGGAGCAATACTCGCAGTTCTCAGTAGCGTTGGCATCCAACAAATATCCCGGAGCATCAGCCAAGTACGACTCTAGGTATTGACCACAAGTTTGACCAGCTGGAGCGTCGAAGATTGACATCTCGCTCGTGGAACACTCAACCTGTCGATCGTGTAATTGCGTGCCTCCGATGCCGCCAATCCAATACGTGAAAGGGTTGACGCGATACATGAATATCCAGAAGCCAGGGAGTGCTTGTGGAGCTTGTAAAACGCCGGAGAACATAGTCATCATCAGCATGAGGAGAGTGACTATGCCACCAGCGGTTTGAGCGTCAGGAATGGCGGCGATGGTCAAATGTGCGAATGAGCTGGCGAAGATGAAGAGTTGGATGACGAAGAGTAGGACTAGCACTTGACGTTCGGAACTTTGGATCCCGATTACGGCGTAGTAGTAGCTTGCATAGGAGAGAATACCGGTGATGATCATATAAGGAATCTCAACGACGAGGTTGGCGAAAAGGAAGGCCACCCAGGAATAGGATTTGCTGGGTCGTTCGCGAACTTCGTAAAGATCTCTTTGAGTGATAAAGAGCGGTTGGATCTGGGTTCATGTTAGCAGGCGCGCCTTTTATTTTGGAGTATCAGCTGAGAGACTAACCTGTTGAACAAGAGAAGAGAATATGGTGGTGAGCATAAAGACAGAGTAGATAACATTTCCCATGCCCGCTTGCGTTGCGTCGGCCCCATAGAAGGTAAAGCCAACGAACAGCCCAGCAATCAGTCCAAGTCCCCACTTTGCCAGCACGTACTCGGGCATTCTCCAATACTGCTGAAAAATCCGATTGGTAACAGCTTGCACCTGTACATGCAGCGGCATCGCGAATTCCGAGAAGCTGGTGGGATCGTTACTTGCTGTGTGATCGGGTCGCTTCTCCGAGCATATCCTTTGGATCTCCGCATCAACCTCTTTACGCTCTTCGCTAGACTTCCAGATCGAATGCCAATCCTGGCCACCATCACCCACGCTCTTATTCATGGTTTCCAGTATGTACTCAGCAGGGTTCTCGTCATCACCACACTTCGGCGCTCCCTTTGTTTCCAGGTAGTTGAGGAGTGTTCGGGAATTCGGTCCAATATCGCCAAAATATACCGTCTTTCCACCTTTTGCTAAGAATAGCAGGCGATCAAATTGTTGGAACAAAATCGCACTTGGTTGATGAACAGTACATAGGACTGCCTGTCCAGAATCGGCGAGCTTTCGGAGGAATGTGCAGATCGACCACGAGCTCTGGGAGTCGAGACCGCTAGTAGGTTCGTCGAGGAAGAGGAGGAGTTTTGGCTTCGCAGCGAGTTCCACTCCGATAGTTAACAGTTTTCGCTGTTCGACGTTCAAGCCTTCTCCGGGAACACCGACGACTGCGTTGGCGAAGTCGCGCATACTTAACATATCGATCACGTCTTCCACGAAACGATACTTTTCTTCTTTACTCACCGACGTTGGCTGGCGAAGCATGGCGCTGAATCTTAGACTTTCACGGACAGTAGCTGTCCCTAGATGAAGATCTAGATGGAAGTCAGTATCTTTTTTCACCCGCTGTGATATGTTTGTGGCTTACCTTGTTGCTGAACGTAGCCGGTCTTTCTTTGAAAGCTGGCATCCAGAGGTGTTCCATTGACTAACATGTCACCCGTTATAACGCCCATGGTTGTGCGGTGGGCGAGGACGTCGAGTAGTGTCGTCTTGCCTGCACCACTGACACCCATGAGAGCAGTGAGCGTTCCTGGCTTTACCCACCCAGCAACGTTATCCAGTAGCCGCCTTGGCTCCCCCTTGATTTCAATATCGTAGCAAACGTCTTTCCAGGTGAAAATATCTGTCTGAGGCTCCAATGCCGGCTTCACTTCTGGCTCATCAGAGATCTCGCGTGGATTTGGAGCCACAGCATTTCCCTTCTCGGGAGCCTTGTTCTGAAGATAAGCAGGAACATGACCTCGCCGGAATACGAGTACCTCTGCTGTACTAGACGAGACAGAGTTGAGCTCTGTAGCAACAAAGTACACGAGCATGAAGACGACGAGGAACGCAACAAGAATTCCGAAATTTCGCCACACGTGGGAGTAGTAATAATGATACTGCGAGGCAATATACTCGTCTCCATTGACAGTGGCACGACCAGCAACAGCTCCAACGGCCGAACAGATCCAAGAGTCGCCTTGGAGGGGCGAGTAAGATGGAATGATGCTGGAACACGTAAACTCGCGGCCATGGAATTCGTTAGCGATGAGGATTTCGAAGGCGTAGAAGACTGGATTGATCCAACGGATCCAAGAAAACCATGGATGCCTTTGTGGAATTGCGATAACAAACCCGGTATAAATAACGATCGCTAGCACGAGTACGCCTGCCAGACTCATGGCTTGTGAAACGGTCTTTGTGACGGCGGCCATGGTTCTGAAGATCGCACTCATGACAAATGTCATCATGAAAGTGATGAGGAAATATAGGAAGAATGGTCCTGGGTCTCGGCGCAAGCCACTCAAGAAGTAGAGGATGATGTTGAACACGACTACTATGATGAACTTAATCGGTATATCGGATACTACTCCCGCAGCAGCTTCCGTAGCGGGATGGTAGAATGCATAAGAGGCATGTTTTTGGACAATTGGACGTTGACTGTACAAGCTGCTAATTTCCGAAATGGCCGTGAGTGCATTGAGAAGCACTGCCATGAACAATGTTGCGCCGCGGCTGCTAAATCCAGCTGTCGCTGCTGGAGTGCCAAAATAGACTGAACCGATGATGAGAGCAAGAACAACATTAGTTCCAATCTGTATTACCGTGGCGGACATGTCGCCCATGATGCGTTGGTAAGCTCGTTTTGTGTTCAGTCGGACCTGCATGGCAACGCTAATCGTGTATGGAGAACGTTGGCGGACATTCTTTGCCTGTGAATGGTGCTTCTCCTCGCGTAGTCTAATGATTGCTTCGCCTTCCTGTGTGACTGGGTACTTTTGAGAATGGGCCTCAACTTCGTGGTGCAGAGCTTCATACTCGGATGATTGGCGCCAGTATCTTTCAAAGTCCTCGGGTGTTCGTGGGACACGATCTTCCATTCCTTTGCGGGCAGTACGTTCGAGTGGATTGGTCACCGATGTCAAAAAGTCGCCCACTGTCTGACGTTGCGGACAGATCCATCCTTGTTTCTCGAAGAAGGCTTTGGCACAATTGGCGGGGCCAAAATAGATCTGACGGCCCTCGTAGAGGACTACAGCTTTGTCGAAGAGATCGTACATTGCTTGGCTGGCTTGGTAAACTGCTACTGCGTGGGTTGAGCCGGTAATATCTGCTCCTTGTCGAAGAGACTGCACAAACTTGAGCGCAGTCGCTGAATCGAGACCACGGGTACTACAAATATCAGTCTGGGAGTCTAATAGTAAGGAGAGTGAAGCCTTACCTGTTATCCCAAGCACTTAAGGGAACACCAGCAACCAACATCTCAGCCAAGCTGACTCGCTTGCGCTCTCCGCCAGAAACACCTCGAACAAAATCGTTGCCAACCTTGGTATTGTATGTGTGACTGATGCCGAAGATGGCCATGGCTATCTTGGCGACGTACTTGCAGTATTGATCACGATCCATTCCCTTGATCCGATGTGAAGGAGTGCGAGTTGCAGCAGCAAATTCAAGAGTTTGTCCAACTGTCAAATGTGGAAAGTGCTTATCGACCTGGACAGGTAGTTAGCGTGAGCCCCATGTATGCCATGAACTAGTAGCGGGGACGAACTTCTTGATTGTAAGCGATTTCTCCCTTGAACTCTTTCACCATCTGTTTCTGTGGTATACCATCATAGTGGACAATTGACCCATCTTCCACGTGCAAACCATGAAGCTCTCCGCACATTGTCTTCAGTAGCGTACTGCATCCCGATCCTGGACGTCCAAGAACAATCAACAGCTCGCCAGGCTGTAGCAGTCCATCAAAGCCATTAAGAATCATTGTCGGGTTTTTCTTATTCAGACTGAAGTGTTCTCCCAACCGCAGCGGCATCGAGAAAGTCGTCCCGACAGTGGACTGCAAGCGCAGAGCAGCGCCATCACCAGAGACTTTAAGATTCGTATATGAAATGCCAATCTTCTTCGGTGCGTGTCCTTGCTCTAGGAATTCATGGATGAATGATCGGAGGAACTTCTTCTCGTCGAAAGTGCCTTGCTGTGGATCGGGAAGTGTGTAGCTAGGTTCGATTTCGCCATGTGTGTTGCTCCTTCTGTGCGACAAAGCTGTTGCGATGCGTCTGAGCTCATCGCGGTCGACTCCTTCAAAGTATGATGCATCCTGTCTACTCGCGTCTGATTCTTCGTCTGATTCTTCGTCCGACTCGTGTTCGTCTTCTGGAATCTCTTTGACTGGCGGAGATGGCATCTGTCTGTCGACTAACTCCACGGAAGACCGCGCATCGTTGAGTGTCGAAAGTGTCCAAGTGCTGCTGTCATTCATGGTTGGCAATTCCACAAGGTGTATTCGAGTGAAAACAATGATTCGAATTGACGAGGCGACTTGGAATTAAAGAAGAGACAGGAAAGGGTTGGGAAAGGGGGTCAACAGTATTTATTCCAAGCACCCTTCCTGACGCATTTCGTCGCTATCTTTACTATAAACGTCTCCAATGACGACACATCGCAATCCCGTCAATATGCCATCTCAATTCCGGACAGCAAGATACCCGGCATCCGACGTGGAGTCGAACGTCTGTATTTACCTGCGATCGCTCTGTCATGTTGTCGTGTTGTCTCGTTTCGGATGATCATGAAGAGCGAGCCGACGGTGGACGAAGGACTAAGATAGGCTCCACATTCCACCTGGACCCTGAGGCTTGGGGCTTTGAGCTTGAGCTGATGTGAGCCAAGCAGGGGCAGAAAGTTAATTTGAGCTTGACGGTCTTTGCATAGGCCGCGTAGTAATAGAGCACGGAAATCTCCCAATCTAGATTCCTGTAGGCTGGAAGGCTGAATGATGAACCCACTGTATTAAGTTTGCGCCGCCTTTTCTTCTCGAACAATCATCTTTGTCCTTCGGGTCTGACTCGGCTCGGATTTGTCTACTTTGCGATGGACCTCCTTCAGAGCAGCGACCCGGCCAGCTATTCTTCACATGCCAGTCTGCTCCGATTCTCCGAGTGGAATTCGTCACATGTTGCAGTAATAATGGTGAAGTCTGTTTTCCCTGGACACTCATCCACGCCAACATTTCACTGCCCATGAGTAGCAACACGTGATTATTTACATTGGAAGTAATCCCCGTCACCCTCCCATCCACCATCCTGGTGATCCATGCATTTCTGACTGGGACTCCAGGGGTTGCACTAATTTAATCAGCCGAATGCAGTGTGTATTAGTAGTCCTCCTGCGGATGCATCGAGCATACAAAGAATAGCTTTCGTGCCTCTTAGTTTGCCATTCTTGAACTGTCAGATTGGTAACATACTATTCCTTTCAGATCTGAGAGTGGCATTTTGGGAAATATACCATATCGAAATCACTGTCACTTGTGAAACTCAAGCTTCTCAACACTAGGACGGCCCTGAATTTCTAGCAAGACCATCTCCGAGTTCTAACAATGTTATCCTGCTCTGCCGCCCCAATTCCACAACGAATATTATCGCTATTCAAAAGATATGATTCCGGGATCAGAATAGGGAAGTGTCTTACTTCAGTAAATCGAGTCCGCTAACATCTCCTTTATCAATCGTGTTCCTCCGGGATCAGAGTAGGGAACTGTCTTACTTGAATACACCGAGTCTCCTAACAGCTCCTTTATCAGTTGTGTTCCTCTTTTCAGCAATGATAAGTTCTCTTCATAGAGATATCGTCACGACGGGCTTACGATGAGCACTATGATCCAGATATACATACGGACTTGAACGTTATTGAGGCAAGAGAACAGATTCCACGACCAAGATCACTAGAAGAGCCAAGCTAGTCTAGGATAATGAAACCTCTACCAGGTTCTGTAGAGAAACGGCATCCAGCTTGAAGCTTACAAAATTCGGAACAAGCATATGACCCATATTTGTGGCTGTCTGCTTTGTTCCAAACACTGGAGCAGCAGGCATCAAAAGAGGCGAACCATACAATCAACATACTCAATTGCGATGAGCAGCAAGGTGACATTGACGACAAAGAGCGAGTTTGGAAACAGGCCAACGACCTGGCAAGGAGAGTCGCCGCTCGGCAAGTCCGATTGCGCAATACGATGAACGACATAGAATACCTGGATGCGGAAGTTGTGCAAGAGTCCCGCGACGTCGCCTTGTCAGCACCTGCACTTATAGAGAGCACACATCAGTGGAACAAGCTCAAGAAGAGGTTCGCCGAGATTCTCGAAGAGTCTCATGAGGCCCTCTGCCGCGCCGAAAAGGTCACTTCAACATTCCTGGCATATGTTCAGCTAAACGAGAGCCGCCAGGCGATCAGGCAAACGGAAAGTGTCCGCCGTTTGACTAATCTCGCTTTCAGCTTCCTGCCTCTGAGCCTGGTTGCCGGGATCTTCAGTGCTGATATCAGAGAGATGGATGGGCACCGCTCTGCTACGGTGTTTGCCGCGTCGCGTATTCTCACCACCGCCATAGCCATTATAGCAGCGTTGACACTTGAACAATATTTCTATGTTTGGTTCTCGTGGCCATTCCTGAAATGGCGAGCATGGATGTTTCGGTGGATAAGCGTCGACAACAGAAGGCGTATAATGAGAGGATCTAGTGCGTGGTTCTGGCTGGCTGACTATCGAAACAATTCGATTATCGAAATCATGTTGCTGTGGCAGTCATATGCCAAACGTCGAGCAAGAAGAAATTCAGAAGCGATACAGGAGGACGGAACAAGGGAAGGATAGGAGCTTGCGAACGTGTAAGCGTAGTGAATCAGAGCTATAGATTTCTCTATGAGATTCAAGTTACGTCCTGAGGCGGTGCTTCAGCTTCAGATCGTGAGTCACATTCATCAGTGAGAGAATGAGGAGAGGTGCGAGGCCACCAATAGTGTATTTCAGATTTAAGAAAACATAGTACAGTACTCACCCCACAGAACCTAAAAGAATTTTCATCAGAAATTCGTCTCAGCAAAGAATTGCACCACCTCTCCAGGCCCAGTCGCCCTAGCCGGCTCAATATACAACAACGTATTAGAAAGATAAAACACATTCGACGCCCCAGCCTGACACGTCAACCCACCAACCAAAGGCGCAACAGCGCCCACATGACTGAAATGAAGCTAAATGCAACCAGACGAAAAGCAATTCGCAAGGAGGCAGGCAGGCAGGTAGATAAGCAAGGAATGTACATGGAATGTGATCATTGAAATACGCAACGGAAAGATGTGAAATTGACTGATACTACCAAAATTGAATGCAGGCACGTGAGAAACGAAATTATGTAATGAATGCACGCTTTTGCAATTGATCAGTATCTTGTACACAAGGGGCAAAGTAAGCCCAGAAAACTCATTGACCATGAAAACATCCATGCCAACCCATCGCATCCGTCCCATTAATGATCATGAAAATTCCTGGTATCCACCATTCCATCAGTCCACCCTACCACCTATCCACCTATCAATTCTGTTCAGTCTATTCCTCCCCTAACAGGAATCCAACGGTATCCTGTTGCTTCATAAAAATCGTGTTCCGATTTCGATTGTCGTGTCGAGTTATGTTTCGAGGTGAGATGACTGACGAGTAGTTTACTCATCATCATCACCAACTCTCAAGCTACCCTCGTTGTTCAATCCATGAGCCCAGAAGCCATCAATGGCACTAGCATTCTTGGCGTGCGCAAACAACAACCAGAAGCCAAAGACTGGCTTAGCTAGGACATCAAGAACGGCATATGCGATGATCTCGGCATCAACGCTCCACTTGCGGGCACCATCTCCAATACCCCAGACAACTGGGTACAAGGTCCAGAGGATGAGAGTGAAGCCACCAATCGAAGCAAACAGCTTAGCGGTGCTGTTCGACTTGGCAGCGACAGCACGACGACCTGGGACAACAAGCTGGTAGACGATGACGAGGTAGGCGATGCAAGCAATAGTATAGTATCCCCACTTCTGGCCATCGGTGCGTCCGAAAGCTGCGAAGAGACCAAGGAGGACCATGATGAGATCAGCGACGATGGTGACGGTGATGTTGGCGCCGTTCATGCCTGCGAGGAAAGCAAGGTCGAGGAGGAGAAGAGGAGTGGTGAGTGCCCAGTCGACGTAGCGGGCCCAGAAGACCTGACGGAAGATGTGCTCCACGGTGTCGGGGGTGTGCTTGTGGGCTTCCTTGACGACGATGTGGGCGAAGGAGTTTCCGTCTCCGGTGGCCATGGCGAAGTAGGAGATTGAGGCGAAGGTGGTGATGAGTGCGGTGATGACGTGGAAGAGACGTTTTTGCTGGACTGTGTTAGAGTTGGTCTCGCAGATTGATGGGGAATCAGATTGTTGACTTACAACTGGGACACGGAATGCCAGGTAGTAGAATGCTAGAGTGGAGATGAACATCAGGACGAAGACAACCTGTTGATTGTCAGTTACCAGCTCGAAGATGCGGGGGAATGGTACAAAAACGTACCCAGAGTGTCTTGGTTCCAGTCTCTCCAACCTTCTCGTAGATGGGAACATTGGGAATGACAGTTGGGAGAGCAGTTGGAGAGGGCGAGTGGGTGTGAGTTGGGACAAGAAGACTCGAAGTCTTCTTTCCGAAAGCCTCGATGACCTGAGTAGGATCAATCATGATTGCAGCTTCTCCTGTGGAATGTGTTCTGTGGAATGTTATGCAATACTCCAATCTCTATTGAAGTAGATGATATCTCGATGTGGTCGTGGAAGAGATGTTGATGAGAAGAAATGAAGAGGAATGAAAGAGAAAGAGGGAAAGGAAGAAGAGGGGAAGCAAGCTCTCTTACCTACTCCCAGCTAAACAACCAGCTAGCTACCTGCAGGCAAGCATGCATGCATCGATGAGAGCTCCCTGCCTCCTCTTTCCTGCCCTCATTCATCATAACATCATGACGCGGTGCTTCCTGGCCAATGAGTGAGAGCCGTGCATCTCGCCTGTGCCCCTCGTCGAATCACAGTGCGTCTCTTGCCTCACGTTACGCCTTCAAGCTTCCCCGACCTTTCCTTCCTTTGACTAATTACTTCACCAAAGCACTGGCGGTGCCCTGTTTCTGCTGTCTCTGGTCTTACGAGTCCCCATTTAATCTACCTCTGCATTGTGCTCTATGCTACTATTACCTTGGTACTGTACTTGGGTACATCCCATCCTATCCTGTTAATGCTTTTGATTGCGGATTCAATTGAAGTTCTGGCTTCTGGCTTCTGGCTTCTGGCTTCTGGCTTCTGGATCGTAGCCGCCGCTGTTAAATCGACACACGTCATTGATTGTTTTTGTTTGACTAAAATGCCAGTAGCGTCATTCCGCGTCTCGAGCTCCGTCAAGCTCCATCTTAAGCTCCGACAGCTGCAACATCAACGATCGGCCCTTTCTTTTCTTGAAGATAAATTCAACACACCCTCGTCCAAGAATAATGCACCTCCCAAGAAATATACCCAGCATTCCCCTCTCCAGATACGAATCCGCGATGGCCACTCCCTCATCAAGCCTCACTCGATCGGCGGGGTAGATGAACATCTACAGGGATCCAGCTTAAGCGAGCCCTGGCTGCCCTGCAACACGGCAAAGCAGAATCCCATCCAGAGCCTGGACTTTCTCCTCCGGCCGGGCTGTGCGCTGAAGGAGAGTTCCATCTCTTCCCCGGATTTGAGCTTCAGCTGGGTCACACGGCGAAATGCATTTTGATTTTTTGCTTGGTTTCCACTGTTTCTTCTGTTGGTTTTCTTGAAGAGGAGAAGGTAAGGCTTATTATTGGTCTGATGTCAGGCCAGGTACCGAGTGGTACGAGGAATGCCTCGTACGATGCTGTGTTTTGTTGTACGACTTGATGATTCCCGAAGATCAGTTCTCTGAGGGAATCGATGTGCTACGGTATGATGATCTGGGTACCTACGAGTACTTTTTTGCGGGGTTTTGCGGCGGTTCTTTGAGGCGATGCGATGCGATCGCGATGGGTACGAATTGAATGCGATGAAGTCATCGGTGCCAAGACCGATACAAACCCTCAAGGTGGATTACATTCTTTGTCATCAAACACCTTGATCAGTGAAAGTCACGACTTGCATCCGTCAATATGGAAATGTCAGATGATGGGATACCAGATGGAGCCATTGGGAAGAATTTAGAATTTAGGATTTTGGCTGAGAGACATCGACGGCGAGAATCATTTGGAACATTCCGCAGTCCCTCGCAATACATTTTCGACTTCACTCCAAAGCATGGTCGAATTACCGGAGTTTTTGCTCAAGTTCTGGCATCAACTCATCTTTCTTTCAACACCCGCCTCGTTATGACTCAAGGGAGTAAAATGAGACCTAGTGATCGCTCAAGATATCGAATTACCTTCCGAGGAAATGGATGGAGCAATCCCCCGCCCCCTCCAAAAGTACTCAAGCATTCATGAACAGCACTCGAAGGTCTCTCCATCGAAATTTCAACAAATACCACACCATTCCAGCGCGCATCTACAATTCATTTCTTCCTCCTCCTCGATGAACTCTAAATTCCCAAGGGCCACGATACCGTGGGGGAACCTGCGCTGCAGCATATCCAAAACAACCTCTCGACAGTATCTAACTCCATCCATCCAAAGTCGAATCTCCACCCCCACAAATTGCTCCCACGGGGAATCCTCCGCAACCTGAGACACAAAATCTTGGGAGCATGAGCATGGCTCCTCACCCCACGGTCCCATTCTGGCCTTGCCACCATCACGTCCGTCCATCCATCCAATTCCTCGGGGAAGTCGGATCCTCCCGAACTATGTAGACGTAGATCCTCAAAATTAACCATGAACTACTACTCGTAACAACAATACTCTATTCTACATATGTATATATCCAATAATCGCTCGCGAGTAACACAATTCAATGTAATTCGATGCAATTCAATTCGATTCCTCACCAAACCAACCCAACCCATACCATACCTACCGCCAAGGATTAATTGTAAGATTACCTAGCTAAGTAGAGCGCGTCGGATTCGTGCGTTTCATTTCATTTCATTTCATCCCCTGACTCCCTTCACTCGACTTACTGAGGTGAGGTACTTATTGAGGTATAATATGATTGCGTGGGAGAGCTCCGATCTCCGATTCTAGGTGGAGAAACGAACGGAACAGAAGAAGGAAATGTGTATATAAATAAAGAAAGTAGCTTCGCCACCGTGCCGTGGTGCATGGACGGACGAGGTTTAGGGGTAAAGATGTGATGAGTTGTGATGTCATGTGAGTATAGGGAAGATTGTGTATGTGCATAAGTACGTATGGGATGACATCCCTAGCTGGCTGACTGACTAGCTAGCTCGCGGCATGGCATGGACGCAGCTCTGGTCTGTGTGATGGGGGCTTTTGGGGTGCAGATGATGGGGATTATGTGAGTGAGTGAGTGAGTGAGTGAGTGAGTGAGTGAGTGAGTTCCACAGTCCCCTGATAACAAGCAAATCTCCGAGGGAAGAGGGACTGAATCTAGGAGGAGGAGGAGGAGCATGAGAGAGAAGTCGACGAGGAGGAAGCAGAGAGAGCGCAGCATGTCGGGTCAAGTCAAGGTCAAGGTCAAGGTCAACTTTGTAAAATCAAAGTTAAATATCGATTGATTTTTAATAACTTGATTTCAACTCTCTTACTTTTTCTTTCTTTCATTCTCTTGACCTACATTTCCCTCGATATGCCATCGCGCCATCTCACATCAAGATCCAACCAATCCATGTTTTGGAAAAAAGGATCGAACCGAATCGCTCAAGTAACCTCCACTCACTCACTCATCATTCATCAAGAAGCCCCAGCTCCAGCTCATGCGGGCTTTATATTAGTACAAAAATCAAGAAACACCTCCCAAATGCAATTTTTGTTGTCCAGTCCATTCCGGTTCCATTCCATTTCCATGCAATTCCGATCCAACCCATTCCTCCCAATGCATGCATCCATGTGTGTTGGTGCGCCGTATATGGTGTCGTTTTAATGTGTGGAGATAGGTATATGCGTGTTCGTTTGTGCGGATTTTCATCCTCTCCTTGCTTCCATCTTTCTTTCCTCTACCCTCGGCGGCCAAATGCACATCCCATCCATCTCAAGAGCTGGGGTGTGGAGAGCCAGCCATGTTCGAAAGAGAAGGATATTCTCTCGCTTCACTCGCTCACTCACTGCCTCCTTCAGCAGTCGACGCGAGATCTCTCAGCTCACGCCTCAATCGTCTCCAACAACGGTCCCAGCGCCTCCAACGCCCTAACACTCCCCCCCTTACTCAGAATAACCGCCCCAGCCCTCGCCGTACTCAAATAACTCAACTCCCCACCTTCACCCTCCCTCTCCCTCTCACCAGCCCCGTTCTCATCCCCATGCTCCCCTCCCCCACCACCCATCCTCTCAACCTCACAAAGCTTCCCCGCAACCCCACACACAATCCCTGTACTCTCCAGCGGCAGTCCTCCCAAATCCAAAAAGATAGGTACCAACTCCCCATCCACATCACCAGCGATACTATTCCCAAACAGCCACAATAAACTCTTATCGAGGAGTAGAGAAGGGGCGTCGTCTTGTGCGAGGGTTATGGACAGGAAGCGCGGTTGTGTTATCAGGGCGGAGATGAGCCCGATGTAGAATTTTGGGTCGATGGTGCTGAGGAATGTGTTTTCTTGACTGTGGCTGTGCCCGTTGGTGTAGCCGTTACCGTTGGAGTGAGAATGGTAAGAGTCATCTGGGAGGATCTCCTTTCCTGAACATTGTACAAGGTGCAAATCTGGTTCTATGAAAGGCACGACGCCTCGTTTCCTTAACTGTTTGAACGTGCGGATTTGCAGCTCCGCGACGTTGGACGGTGGTGGTGTGGAGGGTGGACCGGTGGATTCGTTGCTGCTTGCTGAGGGGATGCGGGAGTGTGCGTGGGCGTGGTTGAGATTAGGTACTTGCACTACATATGCGCTTTCGTTCTCGGAAAATTCGAAACCTCGTTCTAGCAGCGCTGCGCCGACCGTTTGTCTGTCTTTGGAGGGCACGAGGATGAAGTCGGTGTAGTAGGTTGTGATGAAGAAGATGGGGATGGCGGCCATCGCTAGTGGAGCCGTCAGATCCATGACTCGTTGCCCGGCTTCCATGCCGGCGCTGTTGACGCTGAATACGATGTATGTATCTTTTGATATGTGGCATTGTTTGGCTTGGTTGGGTGGGAGTCGGGATATTAAGGGTGCGAAGACATTTTGTGCCCAGGAGACGTGGCAGACGATGCTGCATTCGAGGGGTGTGACGGAGATGTTAAGGAAGTGGTGTTTGTTGTCTTCCGAGAGACCTGAGAGGGGTCCTTCAGGGTCGAGGGGGGTATGGGTCGGGCCGCCATGAGGAAGGAGGATGCGGAGGATGGGTTGGAGAAGGGAGGCGTAGAGGGTGAGGGGGATGTGGATTAGGCTGAATTGGCCTTCCTGTTTGGTTCGATTGTTAGTTGACTTGGAAGTTGGAGATGAGGTTGATGTTGTGAGAATCGGTTTTATGCTGGTAAAAGGGAACATGGATACAGATCCATTGGAAGTGATGGTAGAGGAACGAGGTATATATGATCGAACGAGGATGAGACATTGGTTATGAATGAGTAGAGTCATGATCTATGATTCTTTCCCAGTTCATTTGATCTCATCTTGTCCATCACAAGAACAAGTCAATGTGATTCACTAGACCACAGGGACTGACTTGAACAGATGACCAGCTTGGAGGCTCCAGACTCCAGACTCAACCAAAAACATAAGGCAGAGGTGAAATCGGAAAAGTAAAAGAACAAACAGAAGGAAGTGCTTACAATGAAGGATATTTGTGCATTCATATTGACCTTCTCTCTTTCCCAAATCGGCTGGCTTCCTGACTAGTCGACTAAAGAGCTGGAATGGACCAGGGTAATATGCAGACCTCGATCGAAGCGGCCAGTGCCTTGCAGCCACCCGTATCCAAACGGTTACTTGCCTGCCTGATAGTACGGGGAAAAGAAGAAATTATAATGACGCCCACTAGATCCCAGCAGCCACGGGAAGTTCAGATCGGTGGGATGGAGATTGTTTTCGAGGTGAGAGAATGTTGGGGGCGTGGGTGTAGTTGTAGACGTGGGAGGTAGTGGCGGCGGGGTTCTTGCCAAATTGCAGACTCATCGGCGGGGTAAGCAATGTGATCGTAGTGATATAACAGTAGAATGATGAGGTGAGGTTGGAACTTGAGGGTGTGAAGAGTAACCAGAATATGGGGACCTCTTTTTCTTGCTTCTCAGCTGACCGATGCCTCGAAACAGTGCACTGCAAGTCAAGATAGAGCAGATGAGCAGTATCTCGCTCGACTCGGCCTCTTCCCCACGCAGGCAAGCAAGCCCAATCAAGGCAGGTATGCCTGTCTGTCTCAACTCAGCTTATTCCTGTATCTATGGCTCTAGGATGAAGCTGCGGGGGATAACAGCAATTGATCGCTTCGCTTCGGTTCGCTTTGGTGCGGTTGAGAAATCAGGAATGTTATGAGCGTAATCGGGGTTCGTTGTGTACGAGATGGGGGGTTGGAACAGCTTCTTATCCTAGCTGCTCACGATGCAGGCAAGCTCATTCAGGGTCGCTGGTACGCCTAGCCGGATGCTGTGCGTCGTGCATGCGAGGCCCGTCAATCGCGCGCTTTGTCTTAAGCCACGAGTGTGGGGGTTAGGTTTGAGTGAGCTGTGAGCGAGCTGCAAGAGGTGAGATGAGCTGGGTTTGGCTGTATGCTGGACGAGGATAGAGGAACGCCCACGTCGTGCCCTGGTTGGAATCGCGGGGTCGGGTGAGAGAGTGATGATGGAAGGTCAGGCAGGGGATCGCAAGGGTTTAATGGTTGCTGCAGCGCTGGCTCTTCTAAATGTAGAATATTGGCGGCTGTACGTGGAGGGGTAAGATAGTGAAGGGTCGTGGCGGGCGTGGGAGAGGAGGGGTAGTGTAGAAGGCGGGGTTGCAGGGCAATCAGAATGAGGCTTTCGCTGAATGTATTTGCTGTTGAGATTTGTGGATGCGAGATACGCAAGAGTAGTGAAGCGGATTGAGTGATGAAAGATGACGAAAATGAGGAGATTGAGATGGAGTGAAAGAAGTGAAGGAAAGGAAATCGACCGACGGGATCAATTGAAATGAGGGGTTCTTTCAAAATTTAGCGCTAGAAAAGGAAAGCCTTGAATCTCATCACTTGGTCTGTTTGACAGTCACTCATGACTGTCAGACCAGGCCTTTAGAGCGAAGCGAAAGATAAAGATCAAAGATAAAGATAAAGAAAAACAGCTTACAATTTCCATGGACTAACTGACCAAGGGTAGTCCAGCTGTCCAGTCCCACAAAGTCCTGTTGCTAGCTTTTGGTTTGTGCCTCGGTCGCATCGCGTAACGCGGATCTGTCCGTCATTTTAGGTCATGGCATGGATTGTCACGATAGATGGTAGTGAAAAAGAGTGGATTGTAGATAGGGGAATTGATGGATTGGGTGGAGGAAGGGAAGGAAAACATCAGAGCCGAGAAAGAAAATTCGTCATATTGCAGCCGCCAGCTTTGCCCCTCAATGGCAAAGGAAGTCAAAATATCTCCAGCGGATGGCTATTCGCGGGCCGATCTGACTTCGAGAACGTTGAAGAGTGGGGCATGGGAAGGATGGAGGAGAGAGATCAGATTAGGATGTGAGGGGCAAAACCTGTATGATGTCTATCGCGAATCGAGCACACATTGGGAAGCATCATCCTGAAAGTGGGATGGGATGGCTGAGCTGGAAGCGAATGCAGCGTGATGTGCCATAGCGTCGTTTGATGTCATTGAGGGAAAGCGGATGAAGGTTGGGGGTCACGATGTGATATTCAAGCCTGTGATACCTCAAAATCCACGCACTGGGCTGCTGGAGTTACTGGCTGAAAAAATGCATGGGTTTGATGCGCTGTAAGGTGTTGTGGAAGTTGCCATGCAATGCGGCGTGATAATAATGCTGGCGTCAAATGCGCGTAACGCCATCTCCAATTTATGGAGCTGTACTGTAACCTCTGCCAGCACAACAAGGAGCATAAATAAGCCTACCAAGTGTTCGTGGCAACCGCGTCTGGATGCATTGATGCAGTCTTGACACATGCAAGATGATGATAAGACGACCGACAAGCAAACCGGCCTTTCCCAGGTAACAAAGTCGGAATTCGTGGTGAAGGGTGTGGCTTGACTCGTGGTCAGTTGGGGGTCCGAAGAAAGTAGGCATTTGTGACGTCTCTTGGACATCTAGATCGTGTGGATCTTTTGTATAGCAATGAAGTTGTCATTGATTCTAGTATCGTGGATTTGCCGCCGCTGGAGAATTTATTGATTCAGATCTGAAAAGGGCATCAGACGACCCGTGCCTCGTGGGTTGCGATCTTGGCGCTTACTCATCAATCATTGACATCCACCAGATCCTCCAGAATTTCTTCCTTGCCCTCTTCAACCATCGTTCAAGTACCAGAAGTCTTTTCGATGCACCTAGACACTCGCCAATTCGATGTACAGTGATCTGTCTGAAGATAGCGAACACAATGCCACGAGAATATGCCGCTAATTAATATATTTTCCACCCAAATTCGCGTCTCATTCACAAACCTTCCAACAGGGTCTCCGAGAGACATATCATGGCAACACCGAATTTGCCATGGCGTCTCATAACCCCAACCGCCCGGCCAAAGGACCTCACGCACATCCATCCTTTCACATAATTAGTCGATGAATGATGCTCCCTCCCAGAATCAGCCACGAACCATCTACAGAGGTAGGAGCCGTCTAAATAACGGCATATCAGACACATTAATCCATTTTCTCGGTGCCTCTCCACGCCTCAAAACGCCCAAACCCTTCAGCTCGTCTCGTAACACCTCCGGCTATATGCAAGTCCCTCCTCCGCTGGTATGATTACAACCAACAAGAGATCTTCGACCGATACTCAATCAGGCAGCAGGCACACTTTCAGCCTCCCAAGCCATCCCGCTCACGATTTCCCTCTACGTGCATCGTCCAATCGGCTGGCTGCCGTAACGCTGTTTCAACGTGCAACCTTCTTTCACATCGCGTATGTAACATGCATACAGAATGTTGGTGATTCAGAAAACTTGGTAGGAAATGGTCTTATTTTCTTCAGTGGTGAGCGTTCTGAATACGAGAGGGTTGTGATAGTGTATCGAGTGCGAAAACTCACTTCGCGCCCTGCCAATCTTACGTACACCATGTGAGTAGTGCTGTGAGATTCAGTCGCAGTGAATAAAAAACAGTGTCTTCAGTTAAATTTTGAATGTCATGCAGCACAGAGACTTGAAGATAGTAGAAGTCAACTTATGCTTGGTGCTTTCTCATTAAGTCGCACATATACATCTCAGAGCCTACCAGTACTCGAAGCAAAGATATAATCTTTTGCATCAAAACCACAAATACCACTTAATCATTTCAGTAACTCACCAAACAATATTCCCTCCCGCTCCCTACTTCTGATCTCCAACAACCCACCACAACCCTCACATCGAGCGTAACTCTCGGTTATCTCCGTTCGTGCATGCGGGGCGTACACACATACAGCTGAAAAGAAGCAAGTCACAAACCAAAATCCCTCGATGGAGAAAAGCAAAGAAGGCACTACGGATGTATGTCGTGCATTAGTCTGTCTTGCCCTCTTATTTCCTTGTCTCAGCTCGCTCATTCCCAAGCATTGAAGCGGGTAGGCAGGCGCTGGGGTATTGAGCATTGCTTCATTAATTGAATTGGATTTCACAAGAGGCAGGTCGTTCCAACTACTAACCTACCTAGGAATGCAGGCATTAGAGGACTCGGTACGAACATAGCTCAAAAAGGAATGTCCTCCTCGTTCCGCCATGCCATGCAGGAAGAAAACTCTTATATTTCGGTATCCGAGATGAAGCGAGATGGAGACGGGCCGAGTTATATGCAGGCAAGAAATTATTCGATCCCCTTGCAGAGGAAACAAGCGGTCTCAAGAAAAAGATTTCAACTTTTTTTGAGGACGGAGAATTGGGAGTTCGCGTGTGGGACGTTACACGAACTCTCGTGCGGGTCGTCGGACCGAGGAAGAAAATGTTTCTCTCTTACTGTACTGTCGAAGCGAAGGTGCGGGCAGTGTTTTGTTTTTCTCATGCATCTCATCGGAATCGGTATCGGCATTAGCTCCAACTCGGTCCCGTATTTGCTCAGCACGACTCGATCGATATTTTACATGTTTTGTACTTGTATAATTCTACTGCTCGGCTGCGTTCTGCGAAAGTCGGTCGGATTTCCAGGTTTGCTTGCCCCGCAGTCTCGCTTACAGTTTTGTTGACGACGAGAGCTAGAAGGGGCATGCAGATACCACTATTCAGAATGCTTGACATATTGTAGAGGTGGCCCTTCCTTGTGAAAAGTTCCTCGTAGATGATTTGGAGGAGGTTTTGATGTATTTGCGCATGTGGACCTTGGTTCTCACCGACAAGAGCCTGTTCATAAATCCACTTCAGATTCGAGCCAACACTAGCGAGCTAGCAGTCGTCAATCTAATTCATTCTAACCTTTGACTCGAAGTGCTCCTATTGCCCTAATTCTAGTATATCTATATTTCTCAATCTTGCACATGCTTATATACCAGTTTTCCAGCGACCCCGTCGAAGTTCTACCCCCTTCCCTACCTGATCCTACACTAGCTCAATGCTCATCCTGACTAATTTCTCCCTCGATCTTCAACTACTCTCCTCTGCCTTCCGCTCACCCTCCTCCGCCGCCATAGCAGCCTCAATCATGCCCCTCATCCACTCGACAAACCTTGTCGGCGCATCGACATCATCCATCATCATCTCCAGATTCCTCTTCGTCTCCACTTGAATCGGATGAACCCTCTCCCACATCTCCTGCTCATACTCCTCAATCTTTCCATCCATCACCTCGAGCATCTCTTGATTCGCTTGTAATTCAACATTTTGTGAACGTTGGGTCTCAGATTGAGGCGTGAATGTCGATGTAATAGCCTTAGATAGTTCTAAAGCATCAAGCATAGCACAATTCACGCCCTCACCCGCAAAGGGCGTCATCAGATGCGCCGCATCGCCTAGGAGCGTGAGACCACGCTTGTGCGGCCAGGTGAAGTCTGTGGGAAGCATGTAGAGCGGTCGTGCTGTAATTCCTTCTCTCTCATACGTCCTCTTCGAACTTCTGTCGTCTGATTCCATCGCGGCTGTCTCGGCATCGCATCCTGCGGCGATCAATTCTCTGATTCCAAGGCCCCAGTTCGAATTTCCGAAGAGGGACTCGTCACTTAGAAGTTTCTCTTTGAGTTGGGATGGGGAGGAGCAGAGAGAGTTGATGCCGGATTCTTCGAGGTAGGATGAGGAGGATGTATGGAGCATGAGGTAGATGCGTGCGGAGTCTCCTGCGCCGCGTTGGGACATGACGGCTTTGCGGTGGCCCATTGCTGAGAATGAGCCGGTTCCAATGGTGGTTGAGAGGTGTGGGTATAAGGTGCTGATTCGCGGGATGGTGAGGGTGATGCAGGAGATGCTGCTGTAGTAAGGCTGGATGGGAGTGAGGAGTGAGCGGATGCGGGAGTGTGCGCCGTCGGCGCCGATGATGAGGTCGAATGGCTCTTCTGATATCGGTTCGGCTTCTGATTCTATGTTGGAAGGCTGAGCGGACTTGTATTTCACGATCCATTCTCGTTTCCCGGATGGATTCGCAGCACCATCCTGCACTACACCCACAACTTTACATCCCCATCTCACCCTCTCGTCGGGCACCACGCTGCTCAACAACTCGGTCAACTTATTCCTCGCGATCTCCGGCCTTTCGCCAAAGCCATCATCAGACCAATGCACCTTCCCCTGCGCATCGGCTATAATGCTGGCTTCACTACATTCTTGCTTTAAGGCTTGGAATTGAGCGGTCAGGTTGCAGGCCGAGAGGGCGAGGAGGCCGGATTCAGCATGGAGGTCAAGAGAACCGGAGGGAAGGGAAAGTTGCTCTGCAGAGGGGCGTGGACGGAGGTCGAAGATTCTGTAAGAAATGTCTGAAGAGAAATCTTGTGAGGAGAGCAACGACGCGAGGGTTAGACCACCTGGGCCACCGCCTAGGATGGCAATTTTGATAGGAGCCATGTAAAGAACCAGACCAAGGCAATGAATCGGACTCGAAAAGGGTGTGAGTCTGAATAGTGTATGGAGGTGATATCGGGCTATTGTGTTCCCAATATGGATCGTGTACTGTTGTACGTAAACAAGACCAAGACTATGAAGTAGATTTCGATGCTAGGCGTCCATAAAAATCAAACGAAGAGAGACGATACTTACTGCTTGGATCAAGGAAATGTTGACTATACTTATATCTCACGATTGAATTTATCGGGCTCATGGGCAGTGAAGCTGGAGAATATGAACATCCGGTGCTGGATGACGGTAGTGAGGTTGAACGATGCAGATGAAGTGAGGCTGGGTCGGGACCGAGAGAAAAGAGGCTCGGGGATTTCTTGGCCCGAGATTTCGCACGTGAGAAATGACTTGACTCAAGATCTTGGGCAGTTTAACGCAGACTCTGTCTTCTGTAGACTAATTCAGCCTATTGGATTGATTTCTTGCTTTTCTCGTAAATGTACTGCTCAAAACTTCAGGGGAAGCGATTGGTCACGTGAAATTGAAGAAGTGCCAGCCTTTCCTTTCTTGTTGCTTGTTGTGGTATGCTGCAATCTTTCCCACCCGTGCCTTCATTGAGGTGAAATCTCCCTCGTCTTCGACTTCGATTGACGTTCTGTACTATTTAAGCGTCATAAGAATAGCATCGTGGGACTTGAGAGGCCAATCCTTTAGGACCCTTCTCGAACCTCCAAGCCCATCAGCGCCAGTACTCTACGCATTTCTGTATATGAGATTGAATAAGCTTTTTATATTCACATAATCATCAGTCACTCTACCAGGTAGGTATTACCGCGGCCAAAGGCTAAAATCTTCCTTCATATTTTAATCGTGTTATCGCTTGACTCGCTTATGGCAAGAGATCAACTCGATAAGAAGCTTACTTGCTTACGAGATGTGGATACAAATACTGGAGATTTCGGTGCTATAAAATCTCCGAGGAGGAAAGCTTATAGGTTTGTAACCTTGTCGCTGGCCAGATGCATTCTATTTCCTAACCTACGAAAAGGAGACTGTACAAAGTACGACACAGCATGCGATTGGCACTGAGTACGAAATGCGAGCTTACTTTGACAGACTATTTAGCTTGCTATCGAAAAGAGGTGGTGCTTATCATCGTGATTCATTTAGCTAGATGTGTATTTGTATTTATCCTTATTCCCTTCGCCTTCTCAACTCGTGTCTCGTCGTCTATCGAGTCTGAAGACTTTCACATTCGTTGCCTGAAGACCCGCGAACGGCGATCATGGCAGCCTCTCCTTCTCCTCTTGCAAATTCAAAGCCATCTACACAAGATAATGAAGAGGTTCTGAGTACAGCGAAAGGATCATGTCTCTGCACTGCGGTCACATTCACAATATCAGGTCGTCCATTTAAGAAGCTCATATGCCACTGTATGAGCTGCAAGAAATCATCTGGATCTTCTTTCATGGCTCTGAATATTTATGAGACATCGGTATGTAGCCCGTGCCCTCACTACTAATGGTGACTTGTCCCACTCATATCCCAGTATCATTTCCGTACTGTCTTCGCCAAATTCTGACCTAACCCCGCAGCAACTCCTCCCAGACCCAACCTTGACCACCAACCCCAAGATCAAGACATACTTAGACACAACCCCTCACTCAGGAAACACTATCAGCCGGGTCTTTTGTGCGGATTGCGGCTCCAGACTATGGATTATGAGTCCCAAACGTCCAGGATTTATACTAGTGCACGTTGCCGTATTGGATGTGGAGTTCAATCTAGCTGGAGAATGGAGGAGTTGGAAGCCGGACAGGGAGATATGGTGTCGGTGGAAAGAGGAATGGTTGGATGTGGTGGGTGCTGGTGAGGTGGAAAGATTTAATATGGGAAGCTAGATTGAAGTGGGTTAGGGTTTCCGGAGCGGGCGACTCGACGGAGTGACGAGATCTTTGAGTAAAAAGAAAATTCGACCCTAACGAAGAATGATACTCCTGTTGAAGTTGCGTTTGCTCAGATGAGTTGATCTCAAATGCGTTGGCGAAACCCAATATGGAAATTGATAACTGTATCAATCTTGGAGATCGAGGTAAGAGTTCTAGAGGTCCAGAAGAAATATTGTATATTCTTGTCTGATGTCTGAGGAGTGTCCAACATTTGCCAAACCTATTACATAGTAACCCCGAATCCCAAGTCCAATGACTCCCAAGCACGCTGTTCCAGGACCTAGTACACTGCTGGCTACAGTCCTATCCTGTTGTTCTTGAAGGTTAAAGCTCTGGACCTGGCCAAACTCACAGGCTCCGATGCTCAACCCCTCTCAAACACTCAAAAATTTCCTACCCTTTCTGTCCCAGTAGCTCAGTCCAAGCATGTGATTGCATCGAGTACAGGATATGCGCTTTGTTTTTCACATCGGGCCGCGGATCGGATTGCAGAATTACGGTCGCAACCTCGCAGGCCCGGTTCAAGCTGACACTACAGTGGAAGATTGCGGCGTCGATGATCCATTCTTGACATTCAGTCGCGTTCCAGCGTTTGCGTGGTATATCATCCCGGAAGATCTCAGGGTACTCTCTGGCGAGGTTTGACTGATTTTAGGTCGGGCAGCATCCGCATTTGCATTTGACGTGGTTTATCTCTTTCTCATTGACGGTGTCGTACTGCCGGGAGGTTGCCCTAAGGATCTTGATTCTCTCGAAAAGTGAAAGACACATGCTGATTGCTGAAGTGTTTCGGAGGTAATTCGTGATGTGAGAGAGGGAACTTTAGAGAAATCTAGGGGGGTACGAAATATTTTCTGAATATAAAATGATTCTGTTTGGTAGCTCATTGTGAAATAGACTGACTAGCACCAATGTAATATTCTCCAATCAGAACTAGTGAAGGGCGAAAATAGCAAGCGAGCAGTAGGCAAACCTCACAGTGTCCTAGTGCGGACTTGATTGGGAAGCTATAGTGGAGCCATCTAGTTCGCACTGGCACTAGTCGAGACCTGTTTATCATTGCGTCCTCTATCAAGATACGCTACGTGCTAGAGTCACATTTGATACAGATATGTGATCTTCATTAAGATTTTGTATCTCCCTAGCTAGACAGCCTTTATTTATTGACAAGATATATATCCGATTGACCCAATATATACCACTCAGATGATGGAGTCCCTGCTCACCAAATGGTCTCCCTAAGTGTCTTCTAGTCATGCTGATCAGATCATGCTTCAGAACTCAAATATCTTCCTTCCATCACTGCCTAAGAGATGAACCCATCGATCCTCCGCAATTTCGTATAATGCCCTCGCAAAACCGACGTCGACTTCAGATGGGTTCCACGGGCAGACCCCCTGAGATGGGACAAAATATTGATTTTCGACGCGGTCACAGTGATGCTTTATAGCTTGCACGAGCCATCGTGCGCACACGACACTATTGTAGCTTGTATCTGGGATCCAATTTGCGTCAGTGACTCAAGCGGTGGCAACCCACATGGGCTCTAGTATTGTCGCAGATGCAGGTCTCCGGTGTAGGAGTTATGAAAGTTCGAAGACCCATGTTGCTTGAGAATGCAATTTTTGTGAGTTTGATCCGTGGTGTTGCGGATCGACGCTGTGAAGCTGTAAGACGACGTTGTGAATTGATATCTATCAAAGAACCATCTGGAATCTCCTAGAATTATACTTCCAGACTAAATGGGAGAAAGCAAAGATAGGCTGTATGCTGTCTTATCTGGTACACCGGTCGGAAATCTGTATCTGAATGGTTTTTTTTGGGACCGTTGGGCTCGCTGATATCGTGAGCCACTAGCGGACTGAAACCGAAGTGGTAGCGAGGTTAAAAGAATCATCAGCTCTAGTAAATATCTCAGCTTAAACAAGCCTGCGCGATCCTTATGTGCAAAATTACTCGTTCTAGAAGCGCTCATGGAATGATTATTCCGGAGAATATTCCAAGATCCAGGTCTTTGTAATCATACAAACGTTGAAAAAAAAGCCCTCGTCTCTAAATCGCAAAACCTACTTAAACTACACTTTTCTTTCGTTTTTGATGACCTCTGCATCCTCGCTACCATGCTGTTTCCACGCGTCTTCTCCCCTTGATGGCTTCCATCCCAAACTTCGTGCAACAGTCGAGATGGTTCGCGCATTGCTTGCAAATGCAGTCTCAACAAACGACTTTGCGGCTTCCATATTTTCTTTGGCATTGACGATTCCTACAGTTGGACCAAATTTTCTTGCTCCCTCATCCAGATCGATATGGGAAATGGTTGTATCAGAGATGAGGCCATACTTATATGCACCCTGAACCGAATCCTCTGTTTGCTCCAATCGCAAATGGGCTCCGTTCGCACTGAAGATGATACCCCTCTTGCCAAAAGGAACCCCTGCCCCATTGTCCTCGACCATCTTACGGAGTACGAGTACGTAGAGATCAGCCACGTCCTCTATATGCACGTGATTCCATACCCCCTCCATACTTGGCGGCAAATGCTTCTGCACGATCTTTGCCTCCGAGTAATAAAGTAATGGGAACCTCGCTGAGGGAAGTGATATTCGAATTAATCAGTGCCATAAGAATGGAACCACCAATTTAGCCTGTTGCTCCAGTGAGAAGGATCTTTTTGGGTGGTTGTGTGGTCATACTTGCTAGCAAAGTTTTTGCGTAAAAGAAGATGTTGAAAAGAGTTTACAGTCAAGTAATGAGATACATGGAAATAGAATGTAATTCATTTTACGAGTGAATAAGAGGTGCCCAAAAGATTATCGTCAATATTCAAGGAGTTAGTGCAAGTCGAGTGATTAGTAAACACTAAATGATGAAAATACGTGACTATGTTGATTTGGGAGCAAACCCCGCTCTATGGACGTCATACATGCCGTATATTCGATTGGGAGTGCCAAAAAACAGTTTTAACAGCTGTTTCATCCATTATTGATTGTAGTCTTGCTGTCGCTTTCCACTAAGATTGAAACAATTTTTACTCTGCATTTTCTGTTTCCTTACGTGTGACGAGCAAGTACTCTGCGGGTTGGACTTGTAGAGGAAAAGTCCATTAATTTAGTAGCTCTTTAGTATTCCGCCGAGCTACTACCAAGTGTAACTAAGTAACTAGACGTCTCCGCACTTGTGATTAAAAATACAGGGATTACAAAGCAGATATATCCGCTATGCATACGTCACTGCTTGATTCGATTGAGTGACGGCTCTATAGAACCTTATGAAGTCTTCTTATATCTCGTACACACCATTGCACAACAGAGTATTATCTTATCTACTCTGCCACAATTCTCTTACCTTCTCTTGCTTTGCGACACTTTCAAACCAACAATCAATCATGGCTCCCAGAACAATTCTCATCGTCGGCGCCACCGGCAACACCGGTCGGAAGACCACCGAGACCCTTTCACAAAATACTAAGACTATGTCACATCTTAAAGAGTATCGTCTGCTTGCTTTGACTAGATCTACTGGTAGCGCTGTTGCCCAAACCTTTTCTAGATTGTCCAACGTCACGCTCGAGGAGAAAAATTGGCCTGAAATTGACGCCGCTTGGCTTCGCGAACGAAACGTCGTTAAGGTCTTCATAGCATCTCATAACGAGCCCGCTCACTTCGCAGAGGAATCCGCCTTTCACGTAGCGGCTCTGAAGGCCGGAGTTCGATATGTAGTCCGTATTTCTACCACGGCAGCGAACGTGACTCCCGATTGCCTGGCTTATTATCCCCGACAACATTGGGCTATCGAACAATTATTGGGTTCTCCCCAGTTTACCAAAATGCAATGGTCTTCGCTTCAACCCAATGTGTTTTTCGCCTTCACCTTGCCTCCCGCAGTCGAGTTCGTCAAGAACTATCGCAAGGGTGGCAAGCAAGGAACGCTGGGTTTGATGTTGGACGAGAAGGCACCAGTAGGAGTCGTGGATGCTGATGATGTTGGAAGATTTGCAGCTGCGCTTTTGAGTGCAGAGGATCATTCTATTCATAACAAGAAGAAATATGTGCTAAATGGACCTGAGGATCTTACGGGTAGAGCAATAGTTGACTTGGTGGAGAAAGAAATTGGAACGAAAGTGCAGAATGTCAAGTTCAGAGACGTGGACTTCGTTGATCAGATGGCGGCTTCATCTCCACAAGCGCATCTTGTTCAGTCTATCAGGGAAGCGCCAGTAACAGCGTGGGATGGAAAGTGCTCTATCGCCACGACGAGTAAGGAGGTTTATGATCTTGCATCGCCACAAACCACAGCTGGCGAGTGGTTCCAAAATGCTTTGAAGGACCAAGCATAAGTTCCAATTAGACGGCGGCATTTTCGATTGAATGAAAGTCTCAATTTCAGTTTTATCAGTATGTAAATCTCGCAGTTATAGTGAATGAACTAAAACCTTCGAAACAAATCATCGATTTTGTAAAGGATAGCTTGTCAAGAATCATTTAGAAGATGAATGCTTGAGGTCTGACTATTCGAGCAGGAGAGTCCGGAAGACGTGTGTTCATGAATTCATGGAAGCAGGGTCAAATCTGCGTTATGAGCGGAAAGAACCAGAGGATTGCGTTCAGGATATCGAGATAATATAATCACTACAACGATATGCAAGGCCATCATATTTTAAAATAAGCCGTGGGTTACACCCACTCGGTTCTCCGACGAGAGACCTCACTTGGCTTTACCAGTACAAGATTGGTAGTCGTCTTGAGTCCATGGCTCAGCCGATTCATAACGCTCTTCAAGACGTAGAGGGTCGAAAGTCCGCGCTCACACGCCGCCGTCATCGAGAGATAGCAGACATAGCTCGGTGATGACCAATAGTTTGGGCTCATTTCCGTGTAGAGTAGACGTTGTTCATTGTATGACTGGTTATAGCAGTGTTATTCCATTTTAGATAGGCTGAGATACAGCGTTCCGAGGTTCACCCCGTTGATAGGCAAGAACAGTCCCGTTCAGCCCCCGGAGTAGATTTTGGGAGCGCTTTCGAAGCCCGCGTATGTCGTACTTCTGTCTGCGGCCCGGCTCCAACAGTTGATGACATACCTGGCGCATTTTGGGTCTCGCGCATAGCGCCAACATTAAACATAGTAAGAGGAGCAATAGCAGATGCAGAGCTCAAACTACCACCAAAGTCGCGCGTCGGATATCATGCTTGCTCAAATCGAAGAGAAAGAAGTCCAGCATCATCTTCACTCAGCTTGTTCAAGTTTTGGAGCAGCATGCCTAGAAAGAGTTGTAGTGTGAAAAATGTAGCACTCGGATCACACTCGCAGGATTTACTCAAAACCTGGCTTAGTTCAATAGACATCGCTACTTCTGATCTGCTGGTCCCCCTTAAAAGGAAGCAAAAGCACATAGACGCACTCAGCGTGGCTTCGTTCTAAGTCCAACCCTCTATATCTAACTACCTCTATCTATCTGTCGAACTCGAAGGATGATTAAGCCCTCCCCATAGCCTTCTCCACCTCCGCCAGCACAGCAAGACACTTCTCATCCTCCCACCTTCTTGTGACAACCTGCAAACTGACAGGCGCATCGACATACCTCTCCCTCTTGTAAAGCTCCCAGTTGAACTTATCTTGTGAATTTCTTGGCACGTAGTCAGCCTCCTCGGTATCGATTGTTTGGTCGACCTTCGACACGGGGAAGACGGCGCCGGGATATTCGAGCATATTCCACTGTGAGGTGTACGACCAGTATTTCGCGTTGCCAAGAGGTGGTGCGGCGCCTGGTCCAGCTGGACAGAGTATGGCGTCGACTGGATGGGAGTCAGATTTGCCAGTTGAGAGCCAGAGGTCGTTGTAGCGAGCTCGGTATTCGTTTCGTTTAACTTTCAGCTATTCACATGTCAGTTCGAAATGCGTGCAAACGACCAGAGAAAGTAGAAGACTTACAGCCATAACATCCTCCACAGTCCTATACTTCACATTATCATTGCCCTTGACCAACCACTCAGTCAACGGCAACATCTTCTCTCCGCCTTTCGTGATCAGATTTTCCAACGCCTTGCCACCATCTTCATAATACAGCGCCTGCGTCAAGTTCCAACACTCATCATGACCTTCTGGGACCCAGTTCACGATCTCCATACCCGCCGCTTCGAGCTTGGCTTTGACTTCTTTGAGAGCGCGTGTGATGGGTGGGTGAGGACGCACGATGCCGTCGTCCCAGAGGACGGCGATTTTGAGTTTGGGTGGGAGGGTGACGGATCGCCATGGGAGGGGGACAAGGTAGTTGTCTTTCACCCAGGGTTCATAACTGAGGTAGGTGGACATGAAGATATCAAGACCAGCGCGGGAGGTTGAGAGCGGACCTTCAGTGGGTGAGATTCTGCAATTGTTAGTTGGTACAAATCAGATAATGCAGGGCCCAAGGTACCCTTCTTGGCCAGCTACAACTGCGTGAGAACCTTGCTTCCCCATTCTTCCTGGGGTAGGCTTGAATCCGTAGACACCGGTGTTGGCTGCTGGGCAGCGGATCGAACCACCAATATCACCACCAATACCCTAGATCTATACGTGAGCGGCACATTCGGTAGGCATTGTTGGGGGAAAATCAAATGACACCCACCAAGATGCTCCCTCTGCAAGCAACCAACGCACTCTCTCCACCCGAGCTCCCGCCAGAAGTCAAGTCCGTGTTCCATGGGTTCGTCGTAACGCCATAGATATTCGTGCTAGTCTCCAAATGCATAACCGACTGTGGCTGCGTAGTCCTCGCATAGAAGACACAGCCAGCTTCATAGAAAACATCGTTCACGGTACAATGACCTGTACGAGGCTCTCCGATCCAAGCCACATAACCACCGTTGGTTTCACTGTCTGCCATGCCATGATGTTCTTTCACGGAAATGGGAAGACCGTGGAGTGGTCCGAGAGGTTTGTCGAGTGTGTCGAGATACTTGGCTCGAGCAATTGCTCGAGCGGGAAGTAGCTCTGTGATGCAATTTGTCTGGTTGGGAGTCAGTGTTGTAGGTTTTGGGGAGTTGAGTCTCGTGACTAGGTCAGGGGTAGCGAGAAAGATGTGGTGACAAACCAATTTCTGAGCTAGAGCTGCTCGTCTCAAGAAAGCTTTCGTAACGGTTTCACAGGAGTAAACTTTATCTCTTATGGCTTTGAGGAGCTCTGGGACATCGTAAGAAGTTATCTTGATTTCTTCTTCCGTGAGGATGTCTTTGAATATTGGCATGACATTTTTGGGGAGTGGATCCGGGAGGGCGGCAAGCGGAGGAGTGACCTCGGCTAGCGAGTCGTCGCGGGCCTTGCACGCCTTGGCGATAAGAGATGCGGCATCCATGTCTGTGTAATGAGGCTCTGCGGATGTGAGAAGGTGTTGTTGTTATGTGTACGTAGGACAAGAAGAATGTATGCCGCGTCTGGGGAGTTTTGAGATGAGGGACTAGCTTAAGCGAGGAATAGGCAGGAGCGAATCCGGAGGACCAGATCTGTGATTGTTACGTGTTTGATGGTTTGAGTGGAGAGTAGCGTGCTGAGTTGGATTGACTAGGATCAGATGTGTTTCTTATCGTGGAAGGTAATCGAGAGCGCCCATTACATTTGCCCGTATTCGCTCCACCAAAGTTGGCATAATTAGTGATAACCCCCATCCTTGAGATAATGAATGTCACAGCGGCTACATACGGCATTTAGAAATCACTCTTACGTTAAAGGACAACACTCATAATGACCTTCAAATACAATTAATTTGATTCTGATTTGCTTAAATGATCTTCGAAAAACCTGCAAGTACAAGAATGCTTCTGGGAAGAGGTGACCGCCAGGCAATCGCATGGTGTTGCCTCCCCGAAGGCTCGCTTAACTCGTGGATCAACAAACTGCCCCCATGACAACAATGCAGAAGCTCCGTGTTGGTGATCTATCCAGCAAGTCGCAGATCTTACGGTATACAGCCAGCTTAGATGGTGGTATCCTACTAGCAGTATACTTATTCCGGCTATTGAGCTTGGACCCCATTCCAATTGCACACAGAATCTGCTACTCAAATCGCCTTCGAAATGGTCTATAGGCAACAAGATGGTATCTGACTTTTTATCACGGTCGGTGTTCGTGGCTCATTCATAAGTCCGACAAAACTACCTGGCTTCATAAACAATGGAGTCGCATTATCTCAGGTCACACTTATGTTGGAGTGCTGTGAGACCTCACCACACCACACCACACCAGATAGTCATCGTGCTTTGAGACACCGCATCCAAAGCCAACGAACCTTCTTTCACAGGTACCCTGAATATGAGAGCCCTGCAATTCCCCTTTCTTCCCAACTATCGCCAGTCTAACTCCTTCGCCTTTCCAGTCTGCTTCTTCCTTCTCAAACGTCTTTGCAAGCCCCCGAAGTCAAACTTCTTCACATCTATCACATCTCCCATGCCCAAACCAACATACTCTCTTGTCTCCATCCATCACAGTCGGCGCTCTCGGTGTATAGCGCTCGCATTCGCAGCATCTCCAGCGAGCAGGCCGAGCGAGTGGCATATGGTTGTTTGGATGTGGACGGAGGGGTGGCCACTTGCTCATGTTTTGAGTACGTACTCTCGGTATTTACTTGAGTCTGCAACTTTCCTTTGAGGACAGATGTTCTATTCGCAGGGTAGCTATTATGGCAACTTCAAGAAACAAGCAGCAGAAGTAAGAAGGGAAAGGGGCTGTTTTTCTTGTGGGGCTAAGGAATTCATACAGAAGAGGCATCAAATCGAGTGTGACTGGGAGAAGCAGATCTGGACATTGGAATTGACGATCGAGGATGACTGACCAGCCAGGAGAACATTGAACATGCAATAGGCCTGCTGTGAATGTCTCGATAGTAAGGCTTCAACTCCTTGGAGTTGTGGATCTTCCGAATGGAAAGTCCGCATCTAACAGAAAGCCTGAACATAGGAATCACAAGAATGTGCCCAAGGAGGCGGAATCGAAAATGGCGTTCGTTGTTAAAGCGTGCAATCAAGCTGAAGACTAGAAATAATGAAAGGAGATGTGATTTTGTAGTAAATGAGCCCCAATGCTCGCGAGATCAGAAGTCCTGGATGATAACGACAGTAAACTGATAGAGCAGGAAACTCTGTTGCAGAACAAGACTACTTGAGGACTCATGTCTCAACGACAGCTAGACTACTCATGTTGCTCCTTACTTCTTGTCCGCAGGAGTGCGAAGAAACAATACTGATCAGTGTCTGCGAGAAGGAGGGCAACCAACAAAGAAAAAGAAGGGTAATTTGTTAAGGTCAAACCCACAGTGACAGCTGAGAAACAAAGGACACACGGCAATAGAACTTCGTAAAGATCCCGCACATAAAGTCACGAGTAGAACAACCTACCAAGGGACAGAATAGTACATACTCCAACCCAGCCCATTCTATCAAACACTTTAAACACCCCTTTCTCAAGCCATTCATTTTCCCTGACCCTTGCAGCCAGATAACCCCTCCCCCCTACCCAAACTCTGAACCCCACACTCTAAACTCCACGACCCCAGACCTCAGACCTCAGACCTCAAACATCCCTTCCCCTCCTCCCCAATATCCCACCTCCACGCGTCATCCCGCCCTTCCCTTCCCTTCCTGCATCCCACGCGGGAATCTGGATGAGCCCCCGAGGGTCCAGCACCAGCTCTCCACATGCGCTCTCATGCATTGTGCGACGGTGGGATGATATTGCTTAACACTCTTGCGAGAACACTAGAGCTGAGGGTGAGGAATGACGAAGACGCGGGATATTCTCTCTACTCCCAGACAGGCATCTCAACCTCAAATCTTTCCTCCCGATTCCCATCTTCGATTCTTTTCTGGGTTTGGTGATACGAGACACTACGCCAACCAAGCAATGTAAACTGGGTCTATGGCTCGAAGCAGAGGCTCCGCTGCGGTCTACAAATAGAGATAGAGGGAGAAGCAGAGACTCACGCTGCTCGGCTAGCTAGAATGGAAGTATGCTGTGATTTCGACATCCCGATCCAGCACCCAGCACACCGATAAAGACTCGGCTACGGTTACGGAGGAGCAGAGCAGTTTGGTTCGGTTCGTGTAACGCGTGGTGACACGGCATGGCATGGAGTTGGATGTGGGATGCAGCCGAAGCTGGTATGCAGCTGAGATGTAATGTAGAAAGCGGGCGGGGTGTTAGGGTCTGGAGTCTGGCGCAGAGAGGCATGGGGGCGGATGGTGGGACATGGGGAGACGGAATGGACGTTCGGTTGGGTGAGGGACGATGGCTGGCTGGGGTAGGAGAAGGAGTGAAGGCTATAGTTCAGCTATGATGTAGTCAAGAGGCACTTGCTAAGTGAAATCAAGGAGTGTGTGATGTCAATGTGAAGGCTAGATAGATAGGGATGCGGATGTGAAATACTGTACGAATAGATTGGTAGGGAGATACGTTCCGAGAGGGCGAGAAGAAGTGGTGCAGCAGAGAGAAAAGTGCAAAAGCGCGGGCAGAAGTGCAAAGGCGCTCCCATACTACACCTGTAAATCACTCACCCACTTGGCTGGCCAGCACCCCAATTACGGAAGTCAAATCAATTTAATCACAAAGGCATGAATCCCACGCATGTACGCATGCAAACGCATATCCACGGCAGAGAAAGCATATCAATAAACAGGAACAGAACGGCACAGTATCAAAGCCGGATCACCGGATTGCCTCTTTAGGCTTCCCTTGCTTTGCCTGTCTGGAAAGGTGGATTGAATACAAGACATGCACGCGAACAATACACTGTACTGACATACAGGGTTCTCCGCTTCTGAGGGATATATTCCGTGGGGGTGTTCTCGCCGCTGTCCATCGTCATTGCGTCGCTGATTTGAGGGAGTTGCTGTGGAATCGCAAGGTGCTGTGTGCTGGATTGCATGCGCTGTATGCAGAGTGGACTTGCCTGCATGGCAGGGTATTTTGGATTTTGATATGCCAAGAGCGGGCATGCGAGAAGTGTACTTTTACATGCTACCAGCCCCTTCCTCGATACCCTCCTCTGCCTCCACGATTGTTGTTCCAGCCGTTGTTATTGTTATAACCTCTCCCGCCTTGTGGTTGCTGTTGTTGCCAACCGCCGGGTCCAGATGGTGGGTAACCTTGTTGCTGAAAATTGCCTTGCTGATAATTGCCCTGTTGCTGATAGCTGCCAGGTGGAGGTCCAGGAGGCGGACCTGGCGGAGGAGGTGGTGGAGGCCAAGCGCCATGTTGCTGGAATTGAGGGTTAAAGTTCATGTTCTGCATTGGCGGTGGTGGTGGAGGCCATGCTCCGTATTGAGGTTGACCATTGAAGGGCACATTTGGTGGTGGAGGTGGTGGAGGCGGTGGAGGAAAGTTGGGATTGAACCCTTGCTGGAATGGAGGTTGTGGAATAGGAGGCATGGGCGGTTTGGATGGGAGGTTATTGGGAGGTGGCGGCGGTGGAGGTCTTTGAAATGGTGCTCCATTTGACGTCCTTGGCTCTGGTGGTGCAGGAGACTGGGAAAATGATCTGCTCCTTGATCTTCGGCTTTGGCCATTCCTCTTGCCATCCGGAGTTGGAGAGCGAGAAGAGCGGTAAGAACGTCGACGCTGGGTAGATCTGTACTCTCCTCGATCCGAACCACTATCAGACTGGCTGTATCGCCTCTTTCGTATTCCAGGACTTGAGCTCCTGCTTCGACTTCGCTCGTCACGACCTTCATTACGAGTTGATATATCCAATCCTTTCTTTCTCCTCTTCATCTTCTCACAAAAGGTCCGGGACCATCCGTAGTATCCCTCTCCTCCCAGGATATCTCCAGTTATTTCATCAACAACAATCGGTTGTCCAAGTTCATCAATGTCCAGGGTGGCCTTCTCGTCCAGATCTGCATCTCCAAAGATAGCTTGTACATCATCCAATAGAGCTTTCACTGCCAGCGTCAGTCCCTCCTCCGCTGGACCAGCCACAAATTGCAAAGGCTTGATCATATCAGGATTGATTGGCCGTGTTGAGTTCGGGACGATATGGGGCATAAGATTTCCTGCTGGTAGATCGAACCATAGAGTCGAGGCATCACCGTGCATAGCAGGCATGACATATGGCGTCAATTTCGAAGATTTGGCAGGTAGGCCTTGTTCTGTATCACCTGTACTTCCCTCGACGTGTTCTCCTACCTCGGACGCATTCTTGACCGTTTCGCGCAGCTTCTCGATGTAATCTTTGGAGTAATAGCCTTTCTCCTCCCAGATGCCCAGTAAATCCAAGACTTTCCGCTGATGCTTTGGACATTCTTTGAAAGATGCTGTATTCCCAACCAAGCTCACGAGTATGGGTTGTATTTTTCCACAGATCGACGCGTCGTTGACCCGGTGTCTGGTGTGGAAGAGTATATCGTTAACCAGATACAGAATATGTAGACGCTTCCTCTTGATTGACGGTTCTCGCTTTGTCGCATCTTTTGCTCCTCCGGACTCAGAGAATGACGCTGTCAGAGCAGTCAAATATTTGCCCAGCGCTGTAAACCTCGCGGCAGATTTGGCGATGTTCTTCAATATCCATTGCTTGCATTTCTATCCTCAGGGACCATTTAGCCATCGCTTTGATACAGCTATAAGAGTGTATGATCAAACCTGGACGTTTCTTGGCGAGCATTGTACAACGACTGTGTTCAATAAGGTGTGGAAATCTGCGATGGCGTCGCGTGAGACTGAAGTGGGATCAGGTCGCAGAAGACCGGCGGAGAAGGAGGCCTTCGCGATGGCCAATTGATGCGAAGCCATAATGAAGAGACTATTGCGATCGCTTTGAGAATATTGCGATCATCGGGAAGGTGGAGTTGTTGTACTGAGGATCTGTTGATGTGGCATGATCGCGACCTGGAGCTGGAAGAATTTGGCGCGAGGTTTGGACTCTCAGCCTCGCCGAGGCACCAATCCTCACCAGTCCAATAAAAAGAAACCTTCAACGGCGAGTTTTATCAACTACTTTTGAGAGCGATGCCTTCTAGCGAAAACAGTCTACTGTCTTCTGAGTGAGTCAAAATCAATATTTACTTTAAATTTGTCGAGTTTGATACGTGAAGTATTTTCATTCTCCGAAGAATCCATGCCCCATGGCATATTTCATACAGATACGCCCTATAGGAACCCAAACGCCGGAAGAGGAGATAATTTTACTTTGTACACGTATCCTAAGCTCTTTTGCTTCCTTCCTTCCTTCGTTTCTTATCTCAAAATCTTCCCATTCACAACTTCTTCCGCCCCTCACTTAGTTTGTTCAAATCTAATTCCCCGACTTAGCATCTCAACTGAATCTATCGCCCTTCTTGGCCCGGAAAGGTTCAGCCGTCTCGTACTTGCTCTTCTCTCGAACCCTTTGCCCCTCATTATCCGGTGCATGTCGCGTTGGTGCTGGATCTAGACTTGCTTCTTGACTCGGCGATCCAGAGCTATCTGATCTGGGTGGTCCTCCATTTGCGCTGCCCTTCGATGAAGTCGCCGCGGAGTACTCCAATGATTCCTGCACTCTCCGTCTTCTTTGCTCGGCCTCGAATCTAGAAGCTCGGTCTGCGTTGATCGATTTCTTCGCAAAGTAGTATGCGCCGCCACCAGCTATCCAGCAATCAGCTTCCCATCATTTGCTTCGTCTTTGACATGGCATTGGCCACATACCGACACAGAGTGCGCCCCATCCCACCCTAGAATTGCAGTGTCAACTTCCTGAACCTCATGCTTGGGCCTGCGTGGGGAGTGTGTACCAGAAGGATTTAACCTGGACATGTTAGCTTGGATAGCGGGAGGGGAAGGAGGTCTCTAACAGTATTCATATCGGGAGATGTATGTATGGGTTTACCCAGAAGTGTAATGAGAATCAGATGAAGTTTCAAGTCAGTAGAAGAATTTTCAATTGACTTTTGATTGACAGGAGGGACGAGGATCGAGCGTGGTTGCAAGTGTTGAGGTTGATTGAAATAAATAAAGCTTAGTGTTCATGGAATGGCCTGATCTGATCTCATGAGTGCATGAGTGCTCCAGTCCAGTCCAGTCCAGTCCAGTCCAGTCAATCTGCTTGCTTCAGCCACCAGTCAAATCCTGAGGTGTGGCTTGACCCCGCAAAAGAAACGCCACACGGGCATGTGCCACAGTGCCACCCTTTGCAGGTGTTCACTGGACTCGGCGATCCCTGTCAGGCTGTTGCCGGCTCGAAGACCAAAATAGCGCATTTGGTGGAGGGCACTGGACTGGCGCTTTGCCTTGCTGTGTTGTACTTGGACGAACAACAAGAACACGAAATAGAAATATTATCCATCTTGGTGACGAGGCAGGCGAAGCAGGTCCAGGCACGCGACAACCAATACACTCACACACCTACCTATCTAGAGGACACATCCGCATGCATCTGCAGGAATCATCCTTTGCATTTCCACCTTCATTATCCCCTGCAACCACATTCGCTCATCCCGCCAACCGGTTCTGCGAGGCCGCCAATTCTATCGAGGGGCTCAGCATTTCAAGATCACCCCCGGATTTTCTACGCACCCTATTCGAGACGTGCCCCGACCCCTCCATGAGGCTCCTTGATGGTCAACCGCATCCGACCTCGAATTCAAGTTCTTTACTACTCCTTTGAAGGACGACGACCGATTTCTATGACTTCACGGTCAAATCACGAATGGGCATGCGATTTGACCCTGAATAAGCCGTCTTGGTGTCAGCAACCTCACCATGGAGGAACCCCCGGCAGAGAGCCTGGATGGCTCCTCGATTGTACGAATTGCCTTTCCCGATTTCTGGCTGAGTGCTTTACTGACTACTCGTCTAACAGAAGCCGGTGTCCTCCTTGCGATCCCATTTCGAGCAAATGGCCAGTCTCAAAGCCAAACCCCCTCCGCCCCCAGGACCGAAGCTTATTTCACCACAACCGACCGGGAATGGCGTCAGCAACGGCTCGAGAGATATCGTTAGACCGGCATCTGTGCAGCCAGAGGAGGTGGGCTTCGGGGATGCTCTACGTGCAGCTCGAGGGAGGGAGAAGGTGGAAAATGGACTGAAGCCACCTCGAACAGCATCTGCCAATATATCCCCCTCACCTACAAGGAATATAAGGCCACGACCAGTCTCGACGGTGCCTCCAGCAGTTATGATCCAACCTCCACAGTCACCACCCAAAGCGAATACATTAAACCTAGTGCTGCCAGGAACTCCGTCATACCTCCAGGCTGATTCCCCATTGTCTGCGTCCTCAGGAAGCGCATCTCCCAGAAATTTCAGGATACCTAGCAGGCCCAATACGCCACATTTGGAACCTGGGAGGTCTCCTAAGATGCACCCCTCGCAACCGCCTTCACCCCCGCCTCCGCGAAGGTCAGGCGAGTTTAGAAGAGAGACACGCGAGGTTCGAGAAGCACCAGCAAAACCAAAGCCTCCGCCTGTCAATCGTGCGGACAAACCCAGAATCAACAGCAGGCCAATGTCGCTAGCATTCCGAACGGAAGCTACTACTCTCGAGCCAGCTCCTCAATCTGCGGTAGACAGAACCTCTCCTTTCAGTACCCCTCCAAGTAGTGGTAGTAGTCCAGAGCACGAGCTACCAGGACCAGCTATTTCACGGCCGAGGAATGCAATTGAGTCCAGAAATGGCACTGAACACATCCCAACAGCTCACAAGACTTTCGAACCGCCTCCTCTACATCATAGTGTGGTCAATAGAAGGAAGGATCAAGAAAATGGGTTGAGCAGAGGATTGATATCTCCTCAGGTGACAGGAGAGCAACGACCAGCATTGCCGACCAGACCTCAAGCTGTACCCGACCCAATCAAAGCCCGTGGATTCAGGGACATCATGCCGCCACCTGCAAGGCCTTCTATGGACAGGAACCGGCCAACAAACGCGATACCAGAAATTGAGACTGGATATGCGACGCCACCAAAAAGAGTATTTTCGCAGCCTACCGACAAGCCAAATACTCAACTGCAAACTCCGCAACGGTCACATGGGAGATCCATGACAGTGTCTTCACCGAGAACGCCAGTAGAATTTCGGAATCCAACTGTTCATGTAGAGCCTCGTCAATCATTTGATGTGACTTCGACAATTGCCGCCAAGGAAACGACGCACCCAGGCCCCGGGGAATACCCAGATATTTCACGTACCAATAGGCGGCACCCCGAGCATATGAACATGACCAGGGAACTGGCGACCAAATACGACACACGAATAGTTGATGTATGTGGAGAATATGTTTGCACCACTGGTCATTTTACTAGAGTGTGGAGCTTACTGGATGGCTCACTACTGACCAGTTTGGCCCATACTGAGGGTGTGAAGATCATGTCTGTGGCCTTCAAACCTACGGCTAATGTCAATGACGAAGGCACACGACTGTGGATTGGCAGCAATACCGGCGAGCTCTCCGAAGTTGATGTTCATACCCAGACAGTCTTAGCTACCAAGGCGAATGCTCACACTCGTCGGGATATCATCAAAATTTACAGGCATCTCAATGAATTGTGGACGCTTGATGATGGTGGGTCTTTGCATTTGTGGGCGCCCGATAGTGAAGGGTCACCCAGTCTCGAGGGAAATGCGACCAAGAGTTTCAGAGTACAGAAAGGACATACTTTCTCTACCGTCATTGGTGATGATCTTTGGCTTGCAACAGGCAAAGAGATACGTGTTTATGTGCCAAGTCGGGAGGCGACACAATGGTTGGCCCTTCAGGCCACTCTCAGTCAGCCAAATACTGGCGACATCACCTCTGGAACAACGATCGGACCCCAGTCTGACAAAATTTACTTCGGGCACACAGATGGTAAAGTCAGCGTGTATTCGAAACGTGACTTATCTTGTCTGGGTGTTGTCAACGTCAGCGTTTATAAGATCACCACTCTTGCTGGTGTTGGCGGATATCTCTGGGCAGGATTCAGCACTGGTCAGGTCTATATCTATGATACAACGAAACCAACCTGGGTAGTCCAGAAAGAATGGCAAGCCCATCATGATCCGGTCGTAAAGTTAATCGCGGATCCGGCGAGTTATTGGACGTTGGATCGTTCCAACGTCGTCTCTCTTGGACAAGATAATATGATTCGTGTTTGGGACGGACTATTGCAAGATGATTGGATTGGTAAGTTGACCGCCGTTGCGTTCTCGATGGCTGCTAACAGTCACAGAAAATCAAATGCAATCTCAGGAGCGCGAATTTGCCGCATTCAATCCGATAAAGGCGCTCGTCATGACCTGGAATGCAGGTGCAACAGCGCCGAGCCATCTTAGAAAGTCTGATCAAGACGCGGCTTTTTTCCGCAACCTTTTACAGAACAGTGGTTCACCAGATCTACTTATTTTTGGTTTCCAAGAACTTGTTGACCTCGAGGACAAGAAAACCATGACCAGTCAGTACACGCTCCATCTTGGTCACAACTACTAACATGATCAGAAACGTTCTTCAAATCCAAGAAGAAGGACCCTACTTCGGAACATGAACACATGAGTCGAGCCTATCGCGAATGGAGAGCGTTCCTGACTGCATGTATGGACGACTTCGTACCCGGCGAGCTCTACCATCTACTCCACACCGCAAGTCTCGTTGGACTCTTCACTTGCATATTTGTCAAAGCTCCATTACGCGACCGAATTCGCGGTCTGAGTGCTGTTGAGGTCAAAAGAGGCATGGGCGGTTTGCATGGAAACAAGGTCAGTTGGATTGAACCCAGGTGACCAGCTCAACGCTAACTCTACAGGGCGCCTTGATTGTCCGTTTCGTTCTTGATGATACTTCTATGTGCTTCATCAACTGCCATCTGGCTGCTGGTCAAACCCAAACGAAGGACCGAAATGCAGACATTGCCGCCATCCTTGACAGCTCACTACTACCAGCAGTGAGAGACTCCAGCGTCCGACAAGATAGTTATGTTGGGGGCGGTGATGGATCAATGGTCATGGATCATGAGATCTGTATTCTGAATGGTGACCTCAACTACCGTATCGACACCATGGGACGGGACACCGTGGTTAGGGATGTCAAAGCGAGAAATTTTGACAAGCTTCTTGACCGAGATCAACTGATCGCATCGAGACGGAAACATCCTTGGTTCAAACTGAGAGCTTTCCAGGAGTCCCCAATTACCTTTGCACCGACGTACAAATACGACGTCGGGACTGATAATTATGATTCAAGTGAGAAGAAACGAGCACCTGCATGGTGTGATCGAGTACTATTTCGTGGACGCGATCGTATCCAAGAGCTGGATTATCGTCGACACGAAGTTCGAGTCTCAGATCACAGACCTGTCACAGCATCATTCGAGATCTTTATCAAGACCATGTCAGCAGAGAAACGTGACTTGAAGTGGGCAGAATCTTTGCAGCAGATGGCGGAACGCAAACAGCGCCTTGTTCGTGAAGCAAGGTAATTCTCGCATCAAAATTGTTATTGAATAGCGCTGACACAAGCAGGCAATATTACCTTACCACGTATCTAGGCTTTGATGCAACGTTCTCCAAGAAGCTGATAGCTGAAAGGGAGAGGATTGAGCAGGAGAAAGCTGATGAGAAAGCCAAGAAGGCTCGATGAACATGCTCGCAGCTGGAGTAAAGACCCGGAGAGGATCTCAACAGCTCCTCAGGGGAACGAGCTGGACGATCGCACGTGACTGCGTGACGACTTCCCGTCTTAGCGTCCGGCGCCACTGAATAATGGTCCACGTCATATCACCACATCATCACATCGCACACGCCCCTCGATCTGTGGAGCGAATGAAGGAAAGCTGTCACCACCTCCTATTCGATGCTACACCCCAATCTAGCAGCTCTGCCAATGAATCAATGACACCCTACGCGCTTGCGCAGGAACGACCCGACCTGGTGTGAAACTAGACAGCTTAAGGGGCAGGAAGCAAGGAAAGGGGCTCGGGATCAGGGTGTGGGGAAGACAAATGTAGTGACGAGTGTATGCTAGATGCCGTGCGTGCGTACCTAAGCAAACGGCTGACGAAATAATGCAATAAAGCAAGACTTATCATCTAAATGTTCTCTCCTCTCTTCGTTCCCACCCTTTCCTCTTTCTTCGCGTAGCTGAAGTCTCGAGAAACTCATCGTCGCAGAATCCCGAGCAATCTACTTCACGCTCAGCTCTGTCCAATCCCTACATCACAAACAAATTCTCAAAAACATCTCCCGAAGATGGCACCCTCAGCGACCCAAAAGTCAGCCGCTACAAATAACGCCGACACTCCCTCTACCAACTCATCGGATATCGAAGGAAAGGGCAACGAGTGGAAGTTCAGAGCGCCATATAAGATCCATAGTAATAAGAAGGACAAGTCCAACGATCAACCTTCGAGATCTGGAAGTAAAAATGGCAAGGGAGGTAACGGAAAGAACGGGAAGGGGGGAGAAGACGATGGAGAGGGTGAGGAGGGGGATGGGGAAGAGGAAGAGTTCAAGGCTATTTATGAGGGAGGGTGTCATTGTGGGAAGGTGAGGTATCAACTTGGGAGGGAGAAGCCGCTTGCGAGTAAATTCTGTCATTGTGGGACTTGTCAGAGGATACATGGTTCGTTTTGTTCCCTTCTGATTTCTTTTGACATGGAGGATTAGGTCTGGTGTGAGAGGAGGGGTGGACGAGGGGATGTGGAAACATCGGCGGAGAAAGAGGAAAGGAAGGATCAAGCTTCAGAGGTTATATTTACTGACATTTTCCCTCACGAATAGGTGCTCCCTTCCAGCATGCAGCCATCTTCCACAAAGAAGATATCAATTTCCTGAAAGGTCATCGTAAGATCTCCCCACCTCTTTCCTTGCAGGACCATGTCTAAAGTCAACAACAACAACAACAGATGATCTACAATGGTACGACAGCACTGAGAAAACCACCAGGCATAAGCTACCTTGCAAGGTCTCGTGTGCGTACTGTGGCAGTTGGATTATGGATGAGGGGAGGAGAATGATTTTGTTGTTTCCTGGGTTGATTGATTTCAAAGACGGGGAGAAGGAGAAGTTCGCGCCGGAGTAAGTTTTCCTTACTTTTCCCACACTCTACTTATGCTTTGTTGGGAAGAGATGTACGGTGGGATGGGAGATGATACTGATCTCTCGATTCTAGATGTCACATGTTCTACGATAACCGCGTGGTGGATATTAATGACGGATTGCCGAAGTGGAGTGGTATGCAAGGAGAGAGCGATTTGATTGCTGATAGTCCGGCGGAGGATGTGAAGAAGAGGAAGAGGGAGGTCGAGGAGGAGGAGAGGGAGGAGAGGGCGAAGAGGAGAGGTGGTGATGAGGATGAGGGTACGGATGGAGGCGAGAAGTGATTCTTGCTAGCTTGGTCGCAAAGAGAGGAGAATTGCGAAGAGGAAGTGTACAGTACTCTTGGTACGGTGATGGTCAGCGTGTAAGAAGTTGAAAGTATTAGCAGACGCAAAAAGCCATGGAGAATTCGAGAAGAATATATCTATTTTCTGAAAGCGTCGCCTGGCATCTATGTATCAAGAGAACAACACCACATCAGAGGAACTACAAGCTGAAGTAACCCGGCTGCAACCTACTAAACACACCCTCGGGATCAACTTCTCTCTGGATCCTCCTCAGCCTCTTCTGATTTTCCACGCTATAGCCTGCAAATACATCCTGGCTTTTCGCAGCGTAGTTCTGGTAGATGAATGGATGATGCACGCCCATTTCCTTGCCAATGATCACGGCGCGGTCTACGATATTCTGTGCCGTACGTACGACGAGCTCATCGTCTTCCGAGGAACCCCAGGTGAAAGATACGAGGAGTACTGGTTGACAGTATCAGCTTGATAGAGTGGAGCACGACATGTTTGCATCTTGTTTAAGTCCACGAGAACATCGTAAGAAGGAGAGGGAAAGGGTAAATAAAGCAAATCACTTACTAGTCAACGGCCCATTCTCCTCCATAATCCCAAATGCATTCCCTCCATTCTTCTCCATCTGCCCAATCTCATCCCTCGCCAACGTCTGCGTAGTATACGCCCCCATGAACCCCTCCAACCCCCTAATCCTCTCCACCTCATCCACAAAAATCTTCACCACCTCCTTCATAAACGCCCTATCAACCCTGAAAGTCGCGGTATTATACGTGACTCTCACACCAACAGGGTTATGCGTGTCGAGTTCCTGCATAAAGCCATACGGATGCTGCGTCCGGACGGTGGAATGCATGGATTTGGTATTGAGGTCTGAGACAAGTTTGCTGAATGCGGTTGCGTTGTTGATTGCCCCGGTATGTACGGTGTGAGTTCCTACAACGTAGATGTTGGCTTTGGGGATGAGAGAGACTATTCCGTAGCCCATGGCATCGTGGTCATTTTCTGACTCGACGGGTAAGCGGGAGATGGCGGTTACGAAGGTGTCGAGGTCGATGCAGTACCCGAATTTACACCCTATGCTGACGAGGAACTGGGATGTGGTTTCCAGAGCGTATGAGAGTGTGACTTTGAATGGGCGGGTTAGGGAGAGAGAAGATAGGAGAGTGGGAGTCGAGGAGAGTAGCATGAAATTGAAGCCACCCAACCATTCAGGCAGATTGGGATGCGTTTCGAGGTCGAAGCGGGTTGCGATGCCGAAATTCTTGCCGCCGCCGCGAAGGGCGAAGTAGAGGTCTGGATGGGAGGTGTAGCTTATGTTTGCTATTGTGCCGTTCGAAAGGACGATCTAGACAATTGTTCAGTGGTGAGTTCGGGATTTTGTTAGGGAAAGGGAGAGAGTATCTTACTTCGTAGTTCCTAACATTGTCACATCCCCATCCGTATCTTCGAGATATAAATGAGATGCCTCCTATTCGTCCGTGAGCTAAGATCTCCTCACAACAAACGGAATGTGGTAATTGAATGAACTTACCACCAAGCAAGAAACCTCCCACCCCAACATCGCCTACCCGACCTCCAACAACCGTCAGATTCCACGGCTTCAGAAATTCATATACAGCACCCCATCTGTTTCCAGTCCCCACATACGCCGTCTCTCTATCCTCAGAAAGCTCAAGTGCGTTGAGATGATGCAAGTCTAGCACGATACCTCCAGCTGCGGTTGAGCCTCCAGGAAACATAGCATGTCCCCCGCTTTTTATGGCGAAGATGCAGGTGTGTTGAGAGATTATTCTGATGGCCACTGAGACATCTTCTGAAGATGTGGGGTGGACTATACAGAGGGGAATGGTGGATCGTGCCATTAGGGTATAGTAACCTGAGAATAATGATGATGGGAGGGAGGTGTTGTGGTGGACCTTTTCACCGAGGATTGAAGAAAGTGCGATGCACTGTTTATGTTAATATGCTTTGTTCATTTTTCGAACGTTCTGAACTGGACCTTACAGCATCGTGGCAGGTATTCGAACTGTTTCCTTGGAAGTTACCAATTGGAATTTGGGTGTCGAGCTGAGCTTTTACCCCTCCCAGAACTAGGAGGCAGAGGAGCACGAGGCCTTCCAAGTACAATACCATGTTTACAAAGTTCCAGCTATATTAAATACATGGACAAAGCATTAAAGACCAAACGTCGTGATTCATATAAGCAAATAACATTCAGAAATCGAAACATCTTGAGGTACCAAACATTTTAAACTTCAAGCATGTCAGCCCAAGACCCTGATCCGCGGCTGAGCTAGCATAGGTGTTCAAGGTGATGGTAATCCCGAGCTATCCAATCAGCATATCTTGGTCGTCAAAGTGGAAAACGTCAGCCACAGAATTCGATACCCTTGTCATGCCAAAACCGGGGTGAGATTCGGCTTCCTTGGCAATTATCTTACACAATCCTTCATTTGGCTCTTGCTCCGTACCTATCATGATCTCTATGGTGTTAGATGACATTGGAGGCATGGAAGATCTGATTACATGATGCTGATAAGAGCTTCTTCTACAGGAGAAAATAGGACACATGGTTGTCCGATCAAAAGAGGTGTGGGTTTCCTGAAGCGAGGCCAGGCGGACCCACTTCCTCTTTCTGAGCCCGTTTTGGCGAACGAATGTCAACAAACACTTGCGTTGGCAATGAAGCGGCAAAACTCTGTAGCCGAATACAGGCTCTCAAAGCTCAGAACGTTCATATTTTTATGTCTTCTCCTTCCCCTGCAGATATTGGAGCTTGCAATCTTCGCCTTCTTTTATGTTCATGGCTCCCAAATGATTTATCGACCTCTACAGATCTCCAGACCAATAAAGAGCAATGCATGGATGGCCAGAGATGTTCGAAGAAGATAATGTTCTTTGTGAGTGGAAAAGGGACAAATATCGATCAATATTGACCTTAATGGAATAATTCGCTTTTGAGACAGACTTTTATGGCATCCTTTGGCCTTCCGATTGATCATATAATCCAGCAAGCATACGAAAAATGATCATCCTCTAACCACTGTCTACGCAAATCAGCGATCACGAGTAGCCCCAAACTAAATCATGGGAGATTTGGCCCAACCGCACTCCGTGCCTACGGTACCTGGCAGCTTCTTCACAGATCACTGTCATCGGAAACATGAACGTCCCGTCAGAACGAATAGCCACCCTATCCGCGTCTATGATCCGAAATGGAACGAGCTTTACCACCGCCGGGTCTCAGACATCATCGACTCTTGCGACTGCTGTTCAGACAACAAGATGAGGATTGCAATTGCAACAGCGGGAAAGCTGGGAGCAAGTGGCGGTAGAGTAAGTGAAGATTCCCTATGACTTTTTAACTGACTGAACACTTCCGTTCCAACAATGTCCCAAGAGACTTTCATTGCTGACGCAACGACGACTAGGTTGACGGTGACACAATTGTGGTTTCGATCGCTGCAGCATGCAAAAATGTTGGTGATATTGGCCCTCGAGCAGCATGTGGTGCCTTCCACAGCCCCGGTTCAGCCAAAATCGAGGGGTTCATTGTCCCTGACCTTCCACAGAATAAACAAGCGGCCGATATCTACGCAGCTACCTCCGTCCTACAAGACATTTTGAAGTTTCTCGTGTCTCCTACTTCGACCAAGGAGGACAAACCTAGTGTTCGACTCTGCAAAATTCTCATCTTGACCGAATCACACACCCTCGTGCAAGGCATTTCCTCGGATGCTTTCTGGAAGTGGAAGGAGGAAGATGATTTTGAAATGAGCAAGAAACATGAGATGGCCAATGGGAAACTACTCATGGCTCTCGATGATACGATCGAGAAATTCCGGAATGAGCGAAAGATTCCTGTTTGGTTCTGGCTTGTTGATAGGGGGACTCTTGAAGATGCTAGGACGTTGGCGAACTAGTGATAGGAGACGATCAAGGCTGAGCCGACCTTGCCAGCAGCTTGAGAGCCTGCTAATGAACGATTAGGAATCAACCGAGACATTATGTGGAGCGCAATGGCTGACCATAGTTCTCTAATCTAAGCCGTCGCATTAATTCCCTACTCTTGAATGAACAGCCCCGCGCCTATACATAAATGATACGATAGAAAACTAATGTCCCCCTTGAATGCCAATTACAAGACCATCTGCCAAGCAACCCTCTTCTTCCTCAAAATTGTCAAGATACCCAATGGCAACAAGTTTTTCTCTACAATGCTCATCCCTCCACACATCTCAAGCAGTTCCTTCTCATGCATTTGCAAGAGCCACAGCATCTCGCACCTCATACCATCTGTCACCAGCTCAGGCTGCCACTTTTCAAGCTGTCGGATGGCCTGATTTACGTCCTCTGATGTCGCGACATGCTGCTGACGCGGAACCCCCATTAAATCTTGATAGGCGCATTGTAGCTCTGGACTCACAGATTCGCGGCAAGAGATGTATTCTTCGAAGCTCATGAACGGGTCCGTTTCGCATGGGGCAGAGGCGGTATTCGCATCACCGTATTCGTCGGTGTAGATCAGATGAAGCTGCCTTTTCCTCGCTTGTGGGCTCAGTGAGTCATACCATGCCTTTGAAGCATCATACTCTTCCCTTTCGGTTTCGAAATATTCCTCCATGATCTCTGACGGATCTAAGACGCTCTTACGGACTAGTAATGGGTTGATGAATGGATTCCGTACACCCAGACCTCCAAGCGATTCCGGGAGAAAGATAAATGCGTCTGGGACGTCGGTGATTCCAAAACGATCCTTGATAAGGCTCTTGAGGTAGCTGCTGACGTTGCTACCTGGAAAAACGGCGTCTTGCATGTACTTGTATGTCTCGAGGATGGAGTCGACATGCTCTCTCCCCAGACAGTTGGCAGGTTCTCCAAATGTATGGCTGAAGAATCGGCCGATGCAGCTGTTCCATGTTTGGACCCAGGCCAAAATACTGGTTGAGCTTGCGAGTTGCTTCGACAATTGCTTCACATGAGCATCAACATCCTTCTTGTTGATAAACCACTCTCCGGATTTTGGATTCAAGTACAAGAATCCGATTGATACGGGACCGCTCGGCAAGTTGGCTGCGATTTGGGAGTCTTCGTAGCTGAAGTCTGCTTCTTTGGTCAAAAAGACACTTCCAGTCTTATGATCATTGAGCTCAAGGCCCATGACCTTTGAGAAGCGCTCCATAGTTTGCCACGCTCTTGCACACTTCTTTGGCTCTCCTACCAGCCATAAGTCGTCATGGAATCGGTAGAGGAGTGTCCTGCCCTCCTGGTTGACTGCCAGGTCCATGAAGAATAGCACGAACTCTCCAATGAACTTCTCCAACGCATGCGCCATTGGGGTGCCTCGAAGACGGATTCTCGCGCTCGTGGATAGTTCACCATCGGAAACTGGAGTCAAGTTCAAAGGAGCTTCCAAGAATTTCTTGAAGAAGTTGATCCAGTCATCGCTTACACCTGCAAACCTTAATACTGCGAATATAGTGCCGTGAGGCAAAGCCGTTCCGAACCACTTGAAATCTGACTGAACGACCGCACACTCTCCATTCAGCGATTTGTGCAGCTTGACCTCGGTTGCGAGAAGTCGCAAAAGTTGCTGCTTGACTTCTTTTGGCGATTTCTTGCTGGATCCTTTGTAATCCAGGTCCACTTCACCATCCTCGTCCTCGTAGCCGCCAGCCCCCTCACAAACACTCCACGGAATTTGTGACATGAAGAAGTCACGATGGAACATTTCGTGTCGTAGTTTCTCGACACCCGCACGCTCTACACCCCAACCACTTCTGTCCAAGAAGTATCTCCTCCTGTCTTTCACATCTTCGGAAATAGCGTTGTCTCTCTTCCAGACCCCAGCCAAACGCACAAACTGGACCAGATCGTTGTGAGTGCCACTGGACCACGTCATCCCAATGTAGTGCAAGAATATGGCATCAAGGATATCTTCATCCATCATGATCCGGTATTTCCCATTGAGCTGTCGTCGAGGCTCGACGGGGAGTCCATCTGGTCCGGCATCCCATTGCCAGTTCGCAATATCTGCATATTTCATGTTCAAGACATCGCAAATTTCGCTTCGAGCAACCTCATCTTTGAGAAAATCTTGCAGGATAGACTTCTTGTCGTCTCTGAGTAGGTCATTGGCCAGAAGGCCTTTCAGACACCACTTGATGCTAGTTACGTCGAAAGGAGCTTTGTTGTTCATGATGAAGGAGCCTCTTCTAGTGATCAATTGGCGGAGCCGAGCGAGAGCTTTTCCACCAGCATCACCTGGGAAAAGGCCTCCAAGATATTCGAAAATTTCTTTCTCATCTATCTCCAAAGGAGAGAAGACCACCGATTCGAAGATATCTTTCAGACCTTTGATGCGATCTTGCTCGACAACTTCAAATGAGCTATCCAGAGATCCATCATCATCCAAATCCGTCTGATCCTCGATCTGTTTTGGGTTCAGCCATTCTGTCAGCAGTCGTGAGTACAATGCCGCTAAATCCAACCTGCGAGATTGTACGTCCAATTGAGATCGTAGTCTGGCTTCGAAACCGTCGAGCATAGCCCCCGGTACTGATGCATCGAAGTGTGACTGTTCTAAATACCGACGAATGTTTGGGGTATCAATACTGGAGGTCGATGCCGGAGGATTGAGGTCTTCGACACCTCGGAGCAAGCGTAAGACACGTTCACGCTGGTCATCGCTGGCCTCGACGGCGGATCGGAGAACAGCATTCTTTGAAGTGGCATATGCTTTTCGCTGCTTCTCGAGTTCGTTGATTTTGGTCAGGGTGATTGTCTTGAGCGTCCTTGACAGCGCTGCGGTTGTGGAAGCCATGTTAGATGATGCGAATTCAGTGAGACTATCTTCTGGAGAAATCGTTCCTTCTATATACGGCCACTTGCCGGATGACTCTTCTCACGAAATGCATTTGCGCCCTTGCAATGATCGATAGCTGTCAATTTGGACAGAAGACTCATGCGGGGAAGACAACAGAAGGAAACGGAACAAAATAGAGAAGCGATCAGACGAGAACAGCGATAGGCACCAGCCAATTCAATGCTCGATGAGGCGGCCGACCAGTGTTCTGCTTGAATACCGTATTTCTTGGGGCTGACTGCAGCACAACTGATATCATCCATGGAGTCGCTTTGAATGTCCAAGATGTTCCATGGTCTCCTTCGCAAGTCCCAGTCAGATTGGGGGCTGGTTGGGGAGTAACATGGAAAAATGCAACATCTCATCTCCATTTGACGGCTGTCAAGGAGGCGAGCAGCTTTGGAACTGTCGCATGGATGCCAGTAGATGCGGCTAATGCATTTCTGTGGGCTTCGATATTTTATGTCGAATATCTGAATGCGATGATGAAGAGATGTCATGCCGTCCGGAGAGCAGCCGTGCAGGTACTGTGAAGTTTAGCGAGGTCCAGCCCGAAAGTGGGACGCCCCAGCCCTATCTAGGCTACTGCTCACTGTAGCCTCCGTACGTTGGGACCCCTGGACAAGTAATCCTCGGACTTCTTGGCTCTGAGATTTTGTTCCTTGAACATCACAACATCAACTGATGCTCCGAATGTCTTTGGCTTTGGCGAAGATGCATTGTTCCTCCAAAGCTACCTACGTTGTGGTTAGCATGGGAAGGTGCATCCCATGTAACACTTCGGATTTCCCAACCTGGCAACTGCGCTTTGAGCCTCAAACAACGTTTCACTAGACCTCGACAGCTCTCCAGAGCTCTACCAGCTGCCCTTTGCTCTACCATTTACTCCACAAACTAACGACCGTACTGAATGATACTTTCTGATTGACCTCCAAATTGGGAACTGACAGTCGAGAAGCCCAGCTATGTGGAACCCATTCGCCACTTTTCACTTGTGAGTAGGTTCTTGCTCTGATGCCTTGATCCAAGCACTTTGAGATCAAGTTCCCTCATATCAAGCCAGCTATGTTTAATACGAGGTCATTAGCTAACGTCTGCAAAGTCCCGAGGACTTCCTCACGACTTTTCTCAAGTCTCAATGGACGACTTTGCCATACTCCGCCACAGACTTCACAGGGCAGACTATTATCGTCACTGGAAGTAACGTAGGTCTCGGACTCGAAGCAGCAAGGCATTTCGTTCGACTTGGAGCTTCAAAGGTCATATTGGCATGTCGTAGTCAAGAGAAAGGCGAATCTGCGAAGCAAGGCATTGAAGAATCTACAAAGACAAGCGGGGTATTGGAGGTCTGGCAGGTTGACTTAGGATCCCACGAAAGTGTCAAGCAGTTCTGCAATAAGGCCACAAGGTTGGATCGATTGGATGCGGTGGTTGAGAATGCGGGAATAGCGACATCATACTATACGGAGTTAGAGGGGATGGAGAGTACTGTGACGGTCAACGTTACTTCGACATTTCTGATGGCATTGTTGCTCATGCCAAAGCTTAGGGCTGATGCCATGAAGTACAACACTACGCCGAGACTCGTTATTGTCGCTTCAGAAGCCCATGAACAAGTATGTGGCCTTTCACAGCCAGAAATGCCGTGGCTGACAAGCAACAGGCCAGATTTGTCGAAAAATCTGCTCCCTCGATTTTCTCTGCCCTCAAGAATCCCAAAAATCAACAAGACAGATACACAGTCTCCAAACTTCTCGAAATCCTCACAGTCCGTGAACTTGCACCAGCTATGACAGCATCCGGGAAGCAAAAGGTCATACTCAATTGCTTGACACCCGGATTTTGCCATTCGGAGCTGATGCGAGATGCACCATTCCCCTTGAACATTCTTGCACCGGTTGGCAAGTTCTTCCTGGCTAGGACCACGGAGGTGGGCAGTCGGACGCTAGTATCTGCTGCGGCGGCATCTGAAGACACACATGGGATGTATCTGCAAGACCTTAAAGTCAAAGAGCCGAGCAGGTGGGTGAGGAGCGAAGAGGGGAAAGAGGTTCAGAAGAAAGTCTACAAGGAACTTCTCGGCATCCTGGAAGGCATTGCACCTGGTATCACGAAGAACATTTAATCTTTTGGGCGGCTTTTGTCTGTTTCCCGAAGTACGACAGTCGAAGAGGCAAGCGTTCTCTAGCAACGACACGCTGGTCGTCACTCCGTCGTTTGCATTGTTCGTGTTTTCACTTCTTAAATACGGGATATCGACACAAGTGGGTCTATGGCAATCTTCTCCGTCTTCTTTGGCGCTGTATCGCTTGCTGAGAACCAATTTTATGTTGTGTAACAATCCTCTAAGCAGTCATGTTGACGCAAAGTGCTTATTCACAGCACTCGCTACTCAGCACTAGGTCAAGAACTGATATTGATGGTTGAGAAATGCGATCAGAAACTGCAAATTCAAGATGTAAGCAGATCAGTTGCCTTTTCAGGGTATTGCAAGTCAGTGTTAAATATCAGCAGGTGTTCCTGTCTTCTGTTCGAGGAACATTATTGCGAGAAATTTCCAATGTGTCACAGACACTCAATATGCATCTTATAATCCCCACCCTCTTGTCCTTCGCACTCGGCGCTCTTGCGGCTCCGTCCATCTCCCTCGATGAGCGTCAGTCTCAATGGACGGGGACTTGCATCCTCGCTTCCAACACTTGCAACATCACGTCGCCCGCCGGGCTAGCTGGGCTGATGGTCAATTGCGCTGCCGGGGCAGGGCTTGATGGCAGTATTGGACGGAATCAGCACAACTGCACTATCGACGGTCACGTAAGTTTTGCTGTCTCTCTTTCTCATTGCTCCGAATTTGGGGAGACTGGAAGATTTATCTGTTCGAGTCCGAAGTACTATTATCTGACTATCACAGGCCTGTCGTACCAATGGACTGTTCTCGGGAGTCTTTTGTGATTAAAGAACGTTCGTTTGTTGGGGTCTGGAATTGTGAAGCTGCGAGGCCGAGATGTCGGCTGCTGGTTGTCAACGGCAATGTTGATGCGATCCTGTACCTAGGGGTATTTTTCTCTCGGTCATAGCGAATGGAATGAGATTCGTTTTCATTCTTTCTCCACCTACGGTTCCTGATTCAGCGGTACTTTCTTCACGATTGAATAAACTTGGGAAGCTACAGCACCCCTCGCGGTTCTTTTGAATGGGTTCTCGGAGAGTCATGTGGCGAGCCAAGCATGGAATCAACCCACCACCCCACCTTTCATCCTTCAGTCTCCACAAAACCACTGATCAGATCCTGCCATAGGATCAGATAAGATATGATCTATTCCCAAGCTGCCATCTGATGGAGCCCTTTCTCTTGTTTTCAGCTTGGCGAGCCTGACATGTTGGTAATACCCGCAGGAGAGTTTTCAGGGTCGGTGGGGGAACATCTCGTATAAGATGGCGTTCCCTCGTTTGGAGGACCACCCATTCTTCTGGCTCTTCTCCTACTTTTGCTACACTTCTATCCGGCATGGCTGATTCAATAGCAGCACCCGTCGGAGCTCCTCCAGCTACAGATGAGAAGAAAACACCGTCTATCGTGGTCGCTGACGAGTCTCCCATCGAGTACAATGTCAGTGCGAGCACACTTGCCAAGACATGGTCAAAAAGAGCTCTTTACATAGCATTCACCTGGTAGGTCTTCCCATAGTCTAAAGGCCAGGAGGATTCTGAGACCAAAGCAAAGCCTCTTCCTCATGAACCTCTTCATGACATTCGCGACATACACACAGAATGTGTATGAGCCATACGCAACGAGTTACTTCAAAGGACATTCTCTCATTGCGACATTCAATATCATCCATGGGCTCGTACGGATCGTGGGATATCCTCTTTTGGCGAAGACTGCAGATGTGAGCAGCCACCTGCTCCAAGATAATTCGCAATTTAGCTGATTGAAAAATGTAGCATTTTGGCAGACCTTTAGGGTTCGCATCCGCAGCCATGCTTTTGTCCCTAGCAAATGTACTCTATGCATCTTGCAACAAGATAGAGATCTTTTTGGTAAGTCTATCATGTTTGATATCCAGATCTGAAGACAGGAGATAGAAGCTAAGTTCCTACAGTCCGGAGGTATTTTTGAAGCTCTCGGCGACTCCTGGTGGAACATTACCCAGCAGATTTTCATCGCAGACATAACAAGCTTCCTCAACCGTGGTATTCTCTTCACTCTCCCAGAGTCTCTTTCCGCAATCCCAACTCTCTACGCTGGCTCATACCTCGGCGAACACATGCTCCTGAACTCATCATGGAGGTGGGGATACGGCATGTGGGCCGTTATTCTGCCCTTTTGTGCACTTCCCACCATTGCGCTGATGATCTGGACGGATCGGAGAGCGAAAACGAGAGGTATCGTAAGAGAAAGGGTTTCTCTATTGCATGACGCGCCATCTGGAGCTTCCTGGGCTAGAAAGGCATATCAGGTGCTTTGGATTGAGCTGGACTTGCCCGGCGCATTTCTATTGATGGCTGGTCTGGCAATGACACTCCTTCCGATCTCAATCGCCGGGAAGAATAATACCGCAAGATGGAAGAAGCCATCTTCGATCATCCTGCTCATTCTCGGAGTTTTGACATTCGCTGCATTCCTGGTGTGGGATGGGAAGTTTGCTAGAAAGCCGATCATTCCATTCAGGATGGTCAAGGAGAGGAATGTCGTTTTGGGATGTGCGGCTGCCTGTACAATTGCGATGTCAGATGCTGTGTACAGGACTTTCTTGTCCAGCTTTCTGCAGGTTGCGGGTGGGTATTCGCCGGGAAATGCTACCAGGATTGAGTACGTCTCCTTTCCCAGATTCAAATCTTATGGCGACTAATGAATAATAGCAATGCCCAACGAGTAGCTTACAATGTCGGCGCCATCGTTGCGGGTATCAGCTTGAAGTACGGCAAGAATACCAAACCGTTCATTGCCCTGGGGTTCTTCATGATTGTCCTCGCTAACGGTCTACCAATCTATCTGACGAATATGCACGGCAATTACGTTGGTAATGAGGTATCTTTCATCACTGTGAAGACGATTCTGGGTGTTGGTCGAGGCTTTGCACAAGTCCCCATTCAAGTTGCTCTTCAGGCATCTGTACCGCACAGCGAGGTTGGTGTTGCGACTGCGGTCTACCTCTCTTCGTTGGGCTTTGGGTCGAACATGGGAAATAGGTGAGTCTGGACCTTTTTACTTCTGTGACTAGCAATGCTTATTGTTTACCGCAGTATCGGAGGCGCAATCTGGAACGGCATCCTGCCCAAGAAGCTGAGAAGCTATCTCCCAGCAGACAACAACTCCGCGGCCAGAGCCATTTTCGGCTCGATTGTGACCGCCAAGAAGTACAAGGCTGGAACAGCTGCCAGAGACGCGATCAACTTGGGATATCGCGAGACGCAACAATCACTATCAATTGCGTCATTGTGTCTAGCTCTGCCTTTGTTCGTCATTATTGTCTTCATGAAGAATGTGAAGCTTGAAGAGGAGGATAAGGTTAGAGATGAAGCGGCGGCTGAGGAGTTGAAGATGGTGGAGAAGATTCGGAGAGAGGAGGCCTAATTTGGGAGATTGCCGGAGTGAGTATTGGACTGGAGAAGACTTTGAGCGACATCGAGGAGTTTCTCAGAGAGGGGCGTGAGGGGCGTGAGAGGGAAGCGCTGGCAAGCTTATAGAAATGTGTTATTTATCAGAGGATGACCATGCTCTTCCGAATAGAATTGTGCAGAGCCTGCATATTTTCAATTCGGACTGCTCACTGATATTTTTGTTGTTTTGCCTATCCCACCGAGACCAGGTCCCGTGCTTGTCTCAAAGCTTACTGTTTCCAAGAACGGTCTGTTGCTCCACATGACCTTGATCTTCATTCTCATGCTCTTCGTCTGTCATCACCGTGTGGTCGCGCTCTGGATCCGAAAGAAGTTTCCCAAACAAGTCATCCATCTGCTCCAGAGTCCTGCCTTTAGTTTCTGGGTAGAAGATAGCAAGGGCCTTGCCAAATTGTTAGCAGATAAAGAGCAAATTGCAGACTACAGTACCGTGATTGGACTGAAATACTTACAATGAATGACACAATGTTGATGGAGAAGAATATGAAGTATGTCTTCGACTTGATGTTGTCGATGGCGACCGGGAAGTACTGGCCTACCGCGATGGAACCGATAGCTCCAGCACTGGCGGATATATTGATGCCTTTTGCTCGGACGTGAGTGGGAAAGATCTGGTTGATTAGTAAGATCCGCAGATTCTTGTGGGATGGTCATACCTCTGTCCCGTAAACCCATGCGTTAGGTCCAAATCCTATGGAGTATCCAAAGGAGAAAAAGAATATGAACACGATACAGGCGTAGTCAGAAGCTCTGTTGGCATTATCTGGGTATGCAAGTGGCAATGCACCATTGATCTGTAGTTGTTAGCATCGAATATCAAATTAGATTCTTCGGACGGGTCAGTAGAGCTTACAAGCATAGAAAGAGACATGATTGCAGATCCCAATAAGAGAGTCCTTCTTCTTCCCAACTTATCAATAATCAGCATCTCGATGATTGAACATCCGATCTTCAATGTGCTCTCGATTCCACCTGCCATGAGACTGAGATCTTTTGACAAGCCTAATGCGAGAAACACAGTCGGTAGATAGTACTTGATAGCTGTTGCCCCGCACATCTGCGCCATAAATTGCAGCACAGCACCACGCCATAGCCGTGCGAAAAGATTGCGATCGGTGAACAGAACATGCCATGGCGCTTCATCGATAGTCTTGTGCAGTTCGACGTTCTCTTTGATTTCGTTCAACTCCTCAGACACGGCGTCAGGATTTCCGTCACAGCCACGAAGGTACTGGAGTGATTTTTGGGCTTCGAGCGGTCGGCCCTGTTCAAGAAGCCAACGAGGTCTGGGTGCGATAAGACGTTGATTTAGACAATTTCTGATATGATGGAGAAGACTTACGTTTCTGGAATGAAAGGCAATCCGACCACGAAGAGTAGAGCTGGGATGAACTGCAGGGAAACAGCGAGACGCCATCCTTGAGTGAACCCTGTTGTTGTTTTCCAATGCGAAACTCCATATCCCACCCTAGATCAGAACTTATATCAGAGGCGGTCATATAGAAGTATAGGTTGGTTTGCCTTACCAAAAGGCTGTAGCCAGACCACTAACCATACCAATGTGGTTCATCACGACAAGTCCTCCCCTTCTCTTCGCTGGGGCAATTTCACTGGTCAAATATCAGCACTCAGCTCGGTTTCAACACTGTTCAAGTGTTGAACCTTTGGTACAACGGGACAGAAGTGGAAATGATGGCATTCCCAAATCCAGATAGGATTCGTCCAACGACCATCATCGCCAGTGCAGACTTTCCATGAGACCCCGCCTGCACCGCTCCTCCTATACAGGTGACGACTGTACCCGTGAGAGCAGCATATCTTCTACCGAGCTTGTCGCTCGCCATTCCAGAGACAAGCACATAGCTCGTCCAGGTGCCAAGGTAGTAGATGGCCGTGATCAGTCCTTTCTGTGCAGCTGTTGGCTTACGGAGAGCTTTGATGAAGCCGGGGTTGACGTAGATGGGTGCGATGATTCCAATGTTATACCTGTGATATTTGTAAGTTCATATCGTAGCAGATGAGTAATACTTGAACCACGATGCGTCTAAAGACAGAGGGATGAGGTTGGAATAAAGTTTAGCCAGGAGCTTTACATACCCCCATAGGAAGGACGCGAGGGCAAAAAAGATGCATAGAGTGACGAGCCGCCTAGTCTCCTTACTTGGCAATAATGTGGGAGCCATCTTCCTTCCGGCTCTTTCGATGAGGTGAATGGTCAGTTTGAATTTTAGAGATGAAGAGCTGGATTTTGGCATGAGTCGCACGACACAATGTGTCACCCTCCTTCTCCCTCTGGTTCCACTCACTATTATACTGACTTCGCGGATAGCTCCTGATATTTGGCCCACAGTGACAAAATTACTTTTCTAAAGCAGACTGAGCAAAATTCCGGAATTGTTCGTCCACTCTACCCAATCAGTCGAGCATGCTCATCAATTTGTTTCGTGAAGAAAAGCTTTCCGTGTAGTCGTTAGATTTTTTATGGTGCAGTTCAGCTGCGCGTGATGAGCCATCAAACCAATTATCAGCTATTTGAAGCTCCCCGGAAGGCCACATGCGGAATCAGAGTCCAAGCCAACGGGAACGTTGGGAAGAGGCGCATATGGTTACATGCAGTCGCCCGTCTCAGCTCCCCGCTTTTGAGTCGAGGCCTTGACCAGTTTGGTGAAGAGCCCTCGAAAGGGATGAGATGTCAGCGCCACCAAATTAACAAGGTACAGTGGCCTTTAAAGACTGCATTTTCAACGCTAGCTTGGCAGCCTAGGCGTCAAGTTTATCGAAGGATATAAGACTAGTCGAGGCAATAATGTGACATAGACAAACTGGTTTGGGGAAAATGTCCCTCCTACGGGAACCAAACATACCTACCTCCTTCGTCTCTTGACTTTGTGTTTTCTGCAAGCAGGAATTCGCGAGGCCGAATGAACTTTTAAGTCATCACGATATATGATATGAATTGTGGCCGTATAGGTAAGCAAATGAAATGACAAGGGTTGAAAGCATGTGGGATTGTTTGCTCTTAGGGTGCACTTGACTCGCCTAACTTCGTAAACTCGGGCGTTTGCTAGCAACCTGAAGAGAAAAAAATGCCTTTACGCTTGGGTTTAGCGAACTCTGCCAGGAAATTCGAAGCTTTCTTAGAGGGACGGGGTTGTCCAAGCCAACCCGACAACCAAAGGCTAACGGTATGAAATGCTTGCTTTCTCTGAAGAGAAGAATGGCAGCGCAACAGTCAATCGCGGATGGTGGTCTACCACAGAGAACATGAACATTCGAACCTTGTTCTCATAAGAAGTCTTTCATCGTTTCAAACGGTCGCCCACTTTTGGGAGTTGACGTCGGCCGCAGATAAGAGGCAGGGGAGCGTCGGCCGAGCCAAACCTTCGTGAGATTACGGCGATAAATTCATGTTACAATTGCTAGACACGTAGAAGAAGTTTAAATTCGAGCTCTAAGCATTGGCATTGATTAACAGTCCTCTGTGATACATAGCCCCACCGATCTCGTCTATTATCCGATAGGATGGCTTCGGCCATTCAAACCTCCCCATCTTTGACCATTCGGCCGCTTCCCAAAGAATTAACCAAAAAGTCCTCCGTTGGAGCTGAGGTGATTTTGGATTCAGACGGATGTCAACTGCCCCCCCC
>JGI24512J20087_1000215_pt1 | contig 74734 bp, 65 predicted proteins | sample LinPmetageLP35_FD_20087 | JGI IMG/M metagenome (IMG submission 20087) | reverse complement strand
CCCCCCGCCGCAACCCAAAACCCCTCCTGCCCACCCCTCTTCCAAACCCCCCTAATCTCACCCCCCTCATCAAATCCCCAGACAGGCTCAATCTTATCCGCAACCTCATCCCCAAAGATCTTCCTCGTCCTCACCCTTCCATTCGAATACCCCGTCGCAAACACCACAACATCCGCTTCAACCTCCTCGCCATCCGCAAACACCATCCCCCGTTCTGTGAAATGGCTGATAGCCGGACTGGATTTGACGCGAATCGCGCCGGAGGAGATGAGAGGCGAGCATCCAACATCAATATAGAATCCGCCCGCACGCTGTATAGTCAAGCTCAACAAACTCGGTAATTCCTGCTCTTCTGGCCTTGATATAGTCTTATATCCTACCCTCTCCAACCCATCCCACATGTCCTGGTTCAGCGGCGCAAACATGGACGATGAATCGGACCCAACATGCTTGAATAGCGCTGTAGGCAGAGACAGCATTTTTAGGTCGGCGTCTTCGACGTCTGTAGATTCATTGTATGAGACGCGGACTATTTTGTGGACTGAGGAGAGGGAGAGTACGAATGTTGGGGAGCGTTGAACGATTGTTACGTTGGCGCCGTGGCGGTGGAGACCTTGGGATATATCGTGTCCTGATGTACCGGTGCCAACGACGATTACTTTTCTTCCAGCGAAGGTGGATGGGTCGTTGAATTGTGTGGAGTGGAGGGTTGTGCCTGTGAATTTTGACATGCCTGGGATGGTGGGGATACGTGGTTCACCGTTTAGACCGGTGGCTTGGACTATATGGTGGGGATGGAATGTTCCTGCATCTCGTGAGTACGTCTTGCTGATACAAAATATGTCGAGTGAAGGGATTACTTCTGGAGATCTTCCCATTCTTGTTTTGTTCTAACACAACAGTCCATTCTTTCTTCACGCCATCCCATCTTGACTCCACAACCTGCGTACTATTCCAAACATCCAAGTCAAGCGCCGTCTCATAATATTCCAGGAAATCGGCCATTTTATCTTTCGGCGTCAAAATCTACCCGGTATCAGCGCAACGCCCGTGTAGAACTCTCAAAAACAGGGAAGCGAGGTTCGACTTGGGTCGCAGATGTAAACACCGGAAGCGAGCCACAAAGGATAAAAAGAGCAAACTCACAGGCCAACTCGGCGGATACCTCAAATACGGCATCGCATTCATCCAACACGGATCATGCAGCACCAAATCATGATACCTCTTCCTCCAGCAATCCCCCGTCCTCTCCCCCTTATCCACCATCAGCGTCCTCACCCCCAACATCTTCAACCTCGCAGCCGTCATCAACCCGCTGTGTCCAGCGCCTACAATCAACACTGTCGGCTCCTCGCCATCTTCTTCAGGGAACTCTCGCTGCCGCTCTCGCCATTCGTACCAGTTCATCTTTGGGGGTGCGGAATTGGGCTTTGCGGATTCGGGGCGGGAAGAGCCCGTTTGGAAGGGTGTGGAAGTGAGGTCGGTGAGGGATGTGAAGAGTGTGTAGATGCGCCATTGGTCCTGGCTCTCGACGTCAAGGATCCAGCGAGCATTGCCTTTCCCAGTACCGTGAGGCGTGGTGAAGGATAGGGTTGCGAAGATACATTTTACTGTTCCTTTTGGGTCAAGATTGGTGAGTTCAGGGGTACTGGTTAGAGAGAGGGACGTAATCTGGCATTTGGTTCCATTTGCTTTTCCTTTAGAGGTGATCAAGGAGATCACCTCGTCTGCTCCGTATAGTGTTGAGAACCTAGTGGGTGACAGGCCTAGGTGGTCGCGCCAGTAGGAGGTTTTGGCCATGAGATCAGACAAGGCGGCAAAGTTCCCAAACTGAAGCACGGTGTTCAGTGCTGTGATGGACTGGTCGACTATCGATCGTATCTCTTCGGACGACCTGGGTAGAGGTGCATCGCTGGATTTTGGGTACGGAGCTGTCGGTACGTTGAATGATGTGTCTTTGAGGTGAAGTTCCTCAACAGGAGGAAGAGCGATTGACCCCATGATTGCCGCTCCTAGTCTTCCCAACCTTTCCCCTCGCTTTCGAAGCTCCAGCCTTCTCGGATTCTTCTTGCTCAAGCAAGTCTTTCAAAGCGACTGCGACTTATCTCTGAAGTACAGCGATCGCAGATCTAAGTAAACAATTCAAATAACCCGCCAAGAACATCGAATGATCAAAGCCAAGTGCAGAGAGCTTGCACCCTCTACCACCATCTTATATACCTCCATACATCTGCACATCTAATCATTGCCCCTCCACGCCTTCCGCATCTACAATCAAACGAGGTCAATCAAGAACCCCACAATCAGCTTACTCTACGTCCTTACCTACCTACCTTCCGTACAAAGTTACCTCATTCCTCCCTTCCCCACTCTTCCTCGCCCCTCCGAGAAAGCATGTGGCACAGCACAGCGTAGCACAGGATAGGAACGCGTCAAACAATTATCCACAATACATGCCTTCCTATTCTGTAGCTCAGACTGTGGGATAAAGTTTTGCTCTTATCGGCTGGGAAAGCAGAAGGCAAAAAGGCGAAAAGGGGGCGGCCAAGCTCAAGACAAGCCAGATATGGAAGGATGATCTGCTACCGTAGTGCTTACTACACTCTCTCACTACATACACGACGAATGATGAGAAACTAAAAAGCCACATCCGCACCGCATGAACAGTGCCGAGAATGTTCTAATGTAGGAAAGAGTGTAGCTACGTTAAGTTGCGTACACCTCGCACTCGTGGGCAACTTTGTCTTCGGTGTCGGGTATCTGGATTGTCCGAATACGTACTAGTAGATCATTGTTTGCTCGCCTATCAACTGAATATCCTATAATTGGCAATTCGTTCAACGGATCATGTAAGGGTAAATCATCGCCAAATTATCGTTATTCATCCAAGCAAGTCTATGGGTGTGAGACATTCCCCTTTATGTGCCAGAAGGAAATCCATTGCTCTCTATCAAATTCATGGGTTATGCAAAGAGGGAAAGAAGCCTTTCGTGTTCCGGTACAGAGTCGGATATCGCCTTCCAAAGAACCAATTAGTCGGACGAGGTCAGGCCGTCGTATACGTGAGATGTGCTTATTCCGAGTCAGATTCTGTTTCACGATGTCAGTAATCATCTCATTCCAAAGCGGACTGATCGGCTCTTAAAGCCTAAGGATGAGGAACCTTCGACTCGCACGCTTCCGATTCGTGCCCAGAGAGATAACCTCCAGCCCGCGAGAAGTCACAACCAGACAGAGATTGCAAAAGGAACAGTAGACTTACCAACAGTAGCATATTTCTTCACCACTCTCTCAATCCCATCCAGTCCCATCTTCAAAGTCTCCATCTTCGGGCCGTATGAGAACCGCACAAAGTGATGACAAGGACTATCAAACAGATCTCTCCTCTTACTCGGGTTCAGATCAAAGAAAATACCCGGGACGACGATGACACGCTCTTCGAGACAGGCTTGGAAGAAGTTCAAGCCGTCGGAAATCTGGTCGGGGAGACCTTCGAGGTCGAGCCATAGATAGAAAGTACTGTCTGGGACGGTGGTGATCTTGAAGCCCATGCCGCGGAGGCGTGTTACAACGTAGTCGCGCTTTTCCTGGAAGAGGTTAGTGTGAACGGGTAGTAGGAGGATAGTATAACGTACTCTGAAATGGGACTGCAGTGCTTTCATCTCTGTGCGGACTTTGTTGGGCTCAAGCATGGGAATGGCAGCTTCTTGGAAGGGAACATTGGCTCCTCCATCGAGGTAAGAACCACATGATCCGATGGCTTGGATGAATTCCTATAGTTATCAGTCTTGGAGTCACCACGAGAACACAAGCAGATATACCTTTGGTCCAACAATCCACGCAATTCTCCATCCAGGAAGTCTGAACCTCTTGGTCAATCCATCAATGATCAACACATCATCCTCATCAACATCCTCGATGTTCTCCGCTGCACTGATAGTCGTTCCATCACAATCACTCGTGTAATTGTATCCTCCGTAGAACTCATCCATAACCAGCGTAGCACGGTCACGGCAGATATTCTGGATCTCTGCCAGCTCAGGATTCTTGACTACTTTGCCAGTAGGGTTGCGAGGGTTAGATGTCAAGATGACACTCGTGCCACGAGCGATCTCCTCGGCGATCTTATCAGGGTTGATATGGTATCCATCTTCTTCTGAGAGGGGAGATGGGATTGCTGCGAACTGTAGTGATAGATTCCAAGATCAGCTCATGTTCCTGAAGACATCGTACGGGAAGGAAAAAGACCCCTGCCAAGAAAGGGGAACGTAGCGTAGCCAAGAACAACCCCTCCATCAGCTTCAACCCCGCCATCTCTTTTTCCCCTCTCTCTCCACGAACGACCAACACTCAACGAATGATGAAATAACTCACGTTCTTGAACAGACTCAACATCTCATTATACGCCGTATAATCCGGGATGAAGAATCCCAAATACGCGTTATTCAACACCGCCGCAATGCGAATCAAGCCCGCTCGTCCACCAGGCACAATACACACATTCTCCCAACTGTACTGGCTCTTCTTGCCCTCCCGATGATGCACATTATACAGATTGGCGACAGCAGCTCGCAGACCCTTGATACCAGCTGTGGGACCGTACTCGCGACCAGCCATGGTGATGTCGATGGTGTGGGGACGCTCGAAAGAGCCTTCGATTTCGTCGTCGACTTCGGGGGCACCCTGACCTAGATTGGCCCAGAGTTCTGGCTCTTCGAGGAAGCCATGCTCGTAGGCTCGTTCGGTACACCAAATTACACCGGTGGAAGCTCTTGTGGGATCGAGACCTGCGTGGGGACGGTGGCCTTCGTGGGCATTACGGAATTGTTTGTGGATTGTGGAGTTGGTTTCTAGAGGATTCAAGAGTTAGCACCCTTTTCCGTGGCCAAATTTCCTTTGCAGATTCATTTCCTCATCTGCGAAACGCTAATTTAATCCAACGTGCGGTAGATCTATTCAGCTTTCCACAGAAAACATCTTCAATCCCTCGAACAAGCTTCCCAAAACCTCTCCCCTCTCCCCTCTCCCATTCACGTCCACACACGACCCTCCCTACGCAAAGGAAACATACAGGAAGAGAACAAGACATACCATTCGCACTCGGATCATGCGTACTAAACCTTCTCTGCGCCTTTGTCGATACTCTCGGCGTCCCCGTGTTACGGTTCATCGAGAACTTGCGATTGGCAAGCGACATATTCTTCAGTATCTCTCGTGCGGATTCTGCCATATTTGCGGTTCTTCTTGGGTTTGGATTGGGAAGTAGATTGGCAGGTCGATTTCGAGGATTGGTTATCAGAAGAGGGTGTTGTAGTCGGAAATGTAGGAAGGAAGAGCTTGCGTAATATACTTTGAGGAGAGACCGTAGTGTAGTGCAGTGGAGCTGGCAAGGAAGTTACTTCACTTGCTTGTGGATTTCAGATCGGTTCGAAGAAATCGGATTGGCAAAGTGAGATAGCGGATTGGAATCTCGAGATCTTCAAATTGCAAAACCCAAAATAAGAAAGGTTTGGAGAGGAAGCAAGAGGAGGTGTGAAGATACCTTACCTGTCTAAGGGACTGAACAGAAAAAAAGAGGGGTGGATTCTCGCCCGCAACTCTGCCCCGCCAAACGCCTTCGTCTGCCGTGAATCTGCCAGCAGCGGTGAAGCTGCACAACACACCCGCCCTACCTGAGGTGGCACGCTTTCCCCAATTGTAGTACGCTATCCCACTCCACTCCAAAGCTCACGCTCTCTACAGGGCGAGGACCTTGCTTTCTTTATCGTTAGAATACGAGGGTACTCGGACTTCCAGAATTTACTCGGGAAGCAGGCATAGCCAATAGGGGAAGGCGAGGCAGGATAGAAAGCTTTCCGTCAATGGCAAACAAGCTGGACAGGAAAGTAACGAGTCACGATAATTCGGTGATTGGATATATAAAGTGGATACGTCACCGAGTATAGGAATCTCGTCGGGATAGACTCAAGAGCATAAATACGGACGAATCAAGAGAGTAGGATGAAAGTCGTGCTTCTCATACTTCCCTCCCCTCTCTGGAACCCCCACTTACCTTACCTCACCTCTCCATCGCTAGTTGACAGAGCAAGCCAGCGATGCGGGAACAAAAAGAAACCATGCACGGGACGGGACGATATCATCTCACTCCACTAGATCCTACCAGATCAGATCAAGCTTTCGTGATATACTTGGGAGAAGGAGGAGGAGGAGTAGGAAGAGGACAAATGAACATGTACAGCCTGCGTATAACGACATAATTCTACAGAAAGGTCTACCTAGACAGACAACAGCTACAAACGAAACAGCATTATTCTCCTCTCGACCCAGTCCATTCCAGCTCATCCGACCCCACCCCTCGACTGACAGGGCAGCAGGGTAGAATAAAGCTAGGCAAGACAAGCGAGAAATCATGCAACAACCAAAAACAACCTAAGATATCTCCGCCGCACTCTCATCCTCCTCCAGCATAATCTTGAAGCTAAATGGCTCAAAGGGAATACCATCGCCCATGAAATGCTTGCTCATCGCCTCGACCCAGTGCAAACGCAGGGAGTGAAGCATTGCGCTCGTGCCTTCCATGACAACGAGGACGGCGACGGAGAGGAAAAACCACACGTAGAAGGTGACGACGATCATGGCGACGCCGAGGGGGCCGGTGACGGCGAGACCGTTGGCGAGGGTCATGGTCCAAAGGACGACGGAGAGTTGTTGATGGGCGAGGGAGAGGGCCCAGAGACGGAGGTAGGATGCAGTGTGGGAGACACAGTTGAGACAGAATTCTGTTGATGTTAGCTCTTCTCACCTTCACGCTGGGTTCTACTCAGTACATACCGATAGTGTGGATAACCTGATGGATCATAACCTCACTGAACTCAAACTCTTCATGCTCCTCATCCCCACCAAGATCTTGAGTGATCATCGCAACGCCTTCCCCATCACTGTTCATACTAGCTCTTCCGTCCAGGGTATTGCTGTCGTCATCATCTCCATCCAAAGCACTGACGCGAGACGTCTCGCCGAGACCCCTGTATCCCTTTCCACGAGCCTTGTTGTGCTCATAGCGAAGATAGAATGGCTTGAGGAAGAGCAGGATCGGGACTTGGACAACGGCGATGAGAACCAGGAAGATCTGAACAGGGCCTTGGCCGGCGTACAATTGTCCTTCGATCGTTCCGGGCGACAAGAACATGTAGATTAACATGTTCAGTAGTCCAGGAGGCGATTGTCCAATTCCGTTCCAGTCAACGCACCATTTGAAGATGATGGTGAAGACAAGGTATCCGAAAATAGCCTGGAAGAAGATCATTCCAGGAACGAAGACACCCCAGATATCAATTGGAGTCTTGAAGTGACGAGCGTTGATGTAGGATAGACATAACGAGTAAGTCATATGGCACCAACCCATGAGGATACTGAGTTTCATCTTGTAACTGTTAGAGAACAAAAGGTCGTTCTCAGTACCGTGCCACATCCAATCGAGACCAAAGGGATATCTGTAATCGCCCTTCAAAGATCCAGTGACAACGGCTCCTTCCTTCCATCCCTCAGGCACATCCCACTTCCAGGCACTGGGGAAGATGGAGAGGGACTTCGAGAAGACATCGTTGTAGATCAGACCAGTGTACATGGAAAAGATACCCATCATCAACATGATATATCGTCCATAGTAGGCCATAGCGAACAGCTCGTCGCGGACCTTCTTGAGAGGTTTCTCCCAATAGATCATAGCAGACGCAGCTGCAAACATGATGAATCCGTGACCAAAATCACCGAACATGACAGCGAAGAGGAACGGGAACGTAACAACAGTAGGCAAACCGGGATTGACCTCCTGGTACTTGGCGGTTCCGTAGGCGTTGATGATAGTTTGGAAACCCTCAGTAAACCTGTTGGTCTTCTGGTATGTAGGAGGGGTCTTGTTCGTTCTGATCTCGTTGATGATCGAAGGAACCGAAAGTCCAGCCCGGTTATTGACATCGTGAAGAGTGGACTTGATCAAGGGCAGAGAGTTTGTCGGGCACCACGCCTCAGCAATCAAAGTCTTCCTGGCATGGTCGTATGAGAACAGATTCAGGGTCTGGTAAACAGCCTTCTCCTTCTTGATGATCACCATCCAAGCAGCCAAGCTCTGCGCAATCTGTGTGAGCTCCGCATCGAGCGTGGTCTTCGTGTTGCTTAGAACATTGCCCAAATCTCCAAGACGAGTGTTGACTTCATGGATCTGATCCCTCCTCAAATCGCTATTCTCATCCACGCTGTAGAGATCCGCACCCAACGATTCAGAGATCTTCCTGATCTTAGCAATGAGCTCCTTTCCATGTGCGAAGATAACGAAGACGTTCTTGTTGATGGATTCGTTGTTCGTGGGATCGACGAGAGGTTCGGGGATCTCGGATTGATTCATGTAGAGATTTCCTCTCAACGTTCTCCATAAGATGCGCTCGAAAGCAGCCACTCTGTCTCTGGGGATAACACCCGCCACAAATCCGATATTCATGACCGAGAATGAACGTTCGGCATCGCCATTCTGAGCAGGCTGCTCAACATCCTGCAGAAGAGGCGCATCATCGTCATCGTTCGAAGCCCGGATAGCCTCCGTATTGCCGTGTGCACGATCAAAGAATCCTCCTGCCTCCCTCAACACCCATCGCCACTCCGTCAGTTCAACTTCTCTCTTCTTTAAGGTCTCGTAACTGTCATTCAGCGATGCAACGCGTTGTTCGAGGCTCTGGCTGCGATCGGCCAGTTCGTCAATCTCCGAGGCAGATGGCGCCGCGAGGGTATCGACATCGAGATCAATCTTGCGGAGGGGAATTCCAGCCTTTTCCATCTGCGTGTAGAAGAATCCTAATCTGCCATCAGTACCCATTGATCCATTGAGCTCATCGCCACATACGAAGCTGTCTCTCCACATTATCGAGTCTTCTTATCTCCTGTGTGAAGGTTCGCTGGAAAGCCGTGACATCGGAATTGAGCTACATAAATCATCAGCCAGAAGCTCCAACAATTCTCTCTCTTCAATGAGGCATACATCGCGGAATTGGATCTGTCCAAGCTCGCCCAGAGCGTTGACTATCTCGCGGCCGATTTCGTTGGCGATGTAGAGCTGCACCATGCTCATGTCCGCGGACCGGAACATGGTATCCTCGTGGTACACCATGGCGAAGAAGATTTGGGAATTGCCCTGCTCTTCCTGCGATGGTTGATGATAGCTTCGATAGCTGTTTGTAGGGTTGTGGATGGTTGTCGTGGCTGAAGGCAACGAGCTTGCCTTCGGTCGTCATCCACTTAGCTTCAAGTCAGGAGTGGCGCTAAAGACTTGGCGTTTTTGAATCTCGTCAGTTTCGAGTCAATACTCCAGAACATGAAACCGATACAAAGGTATTGTTTCTCCATTGTCAAGCCGATACATAGAAAAATCTTGACAGATAGAAGTGCAATAGTAAGTTTTTACACCCATAGCTGCGATTTGCACGAGAGCACATATCAACAGAACCAAAATCAACAATCTCGAATCGATAATATTCATTCACGCTATGGCATCTATCCTACACAGGACAGACGACCTCATATCCTCTCCTCTTCTCTCTCCCGCTTCTTGCCCTTCTTTTCCCTCCTCTCATCCTTATCCACAAAAGAAAGAGCTGTCTTATGCTATAGCAGTCCCATCGACCGCCCATCAAAAAATGCTGCTGCTGGTTGATTGCTCACTAATAGAACACAATTTTTCATACTTGTAATAAGTATGACAGCAAATTTTTCGCCTAAACGCCTCCAATGAGCAGTGATTTTCCTCATCAATTTACCTTCTCCTCTCATGCTACAGCTCCTCCAGCAGGTGGTCCCTTATCAGCTGGCTTCTCTGGCTGGCTCCCAGGAATGGGAGGGATACTCGGAAGGTCGCCTCCGGATATTGGTGTTCCGACCTCTGGAACTTTGAGTGGGCCTGATGGCATGATCAGCTTTCCTTCAAGCTTCTCGCCCTTGATGACTTTGAAAGCCTCGTCCTTATCAAGTGTTTCGTACTCGACGAGAGCTTTGGCTAGTAAGTCAAGTTCCTTGCGCTTGTTGAGAAGAAGTTTCATGGCACGATCACGTCCATCATCGATTAGACGCCGCACCTCCGATTCAATCAACTCTCTTGTGCCGGCTGACAACGAATCGTGGTTGGATGCGAGATCGACGTTGCCCAGCTTATCTGACATGCCGAATCTGGTGACCATTGCGTATGCGACCTGCGTTGCCTTTTGAAGATCCTAAATCATGAGTCAGCACTATACATGTTAAGGGAAGGCAAAGCACTCACACTTGAAGCACCACTGGTCACTTTATCAGGGCCATATCTGATCTCCTCGGCAACTTTACCTCCCATACAAACATCAAGCTGAGCTAGCAGCTCATCTCGACCCTGGGAATACTTGTCCATCTTTGGTAGATGCATGGTCAATCCCAATGCCTGACCCCGAGGCATGATGGTAATCTTGTGGAGAGGATCGAAGCCAGGTGTGAACATAACGACTAGAGCATGGCCAGCTTCGTGATATGCTGTAGCTTCCTTCTCTTCCTGAGTAATGAACATGCCCTTCTTCTCTGCACCCCACATGATCTTCTCTCTTGCCCACTCGAAATCGAACATGGAAACGGCTTGAGCCTTGGCCTTGCTAGCATGAACGGCTGCTTGGTTGATGATGTTCTCCAATTCGGCTCCAGAGCAGCCAGGTGTTGCAGCAGCCAGTACCTCGAGACTGACATCCTTAGACGTAATGATGTTCTTCATGTGATGTTGGAGGATTGCCATTCTGCCACGAACGTCAGGTAAACCAACAACAACATTTCTGTCAAATCGTCCAGGTCGAGTCAAAGCCTTGTCCAAAAGTTCCGGGAAGTTCGTTGCTGCCAAAATGATAACTCCGCTGTTTTGTTCGAAGCCGTCCAGTTCGGTAAGCAATTGGTTGAGAGTCTGTTTAACGTAGGCTGCATCACGAGAATTTCGCTTGCCTCCTATGGCATCCAGTTCATCGATGAAAACAATAGCAGGTGATTTTCCTTTGGCAGCAGAGAAGAGCTCACGAACTCTCTTGGCTCCGACACCAACGTAGACCTCATCGAATTCGGATCCAGACATGAAGAAGAATGGCACGCCAGCTTCACCGGCAACAGCTCGTGCGAGAAGAGTCTTTCCGGTACCAGGTGGGCCTACCAGCAAGACACCCTTTGGAAGTTTGCCACCAAGAGTTGAGAACTTGTCAGGATTCTTCAAGAAGTCGACCAATTCCTGGAGTTCCTCCTTTGCCTCATCACAGCCGTGGACGTCAGAGAACCGGACATTTTGATGTTCGGCCTTGGCCTCATTGTCGTTCTTTCCGCCTACTTTCTTGAAGGTTTGGAAAGTCTCGATGACCATTGCGACGACGACCAAGCTGAGATACGTGAATAGACCGAAGTAGAGAATGAATTTGACCCATTTGAAGATTGTGCCGCCAATAGTTTCCTCAACCACAACGTGGAGAGGTCCATCCTTAGAACCACTACCCACATTTGGTCCTCGGGAAACAGCAACATTGCCACCACGAGAGTTGGCAGCAACTGCCTGTCCAATAGCTTGTAGTTGAGAGTTATTGAGACCAGCATTTTGTCCTCCAAAGTGGTTTGTATTGGCAACGTTTCCGCCCTTGCCCATCATACCCAGAGCACGGTGGTATAAGTTCTCAGAAGCAGTGTTGGAAGCGAACTGGTTCGTCTCGTATCTCTCAACCACAATGGCTGGCATATCGGCACGTATCAAGGCTTGGTAGAAAGCGTATTGCGAGGTGGCGCTGTTCGGGTTCTTGTTGGCTGTCTCCTCCAAATGCGCGAGCGTGCTCCTGGATGTATTGCTACCGAAAATTGTTCTCTTCTGCAGACCAGCAATCCGGAAATCTGGTTTCTGGAATCGACGTTGAAGAAGTCCGGTAGACATTTGACGTGTCTGAGAAGGGAATAATACTCGGCGGGTAATGGGGTTCGCGGCGCCGAATGTGCCTTTCGGCATCGCCGCGAGGGTATGTCGAATATTGAAAGAGGCTTGCGAAGACATCCGAGGAATCATTTTTGAGGAGAAGTTCGTTGGGAGATCTCGCAGACATTCTGGAATTTCGATTCTGGAGGACTGCTTGAAGGTGGCGTTAGTATGAGCACTTTGATTCAGCGGCAAGAAACATACCAATGGCGCCGCAGAAACATCTGCAACCTTGATCTCAGGTTCTCTTCGTTCGCTTCGTCTTGATATTGATGTGCTTTGTTTCTGCTGACCGAAGACCCTCCATGGCGCGCCCATCGCATTCGACATCGCAGGCCACATCTCTGTAGTCGCAGCTGCCAAACCCTAAAGACAACATCAGCACCGTCCGATATATGACCTCGGTATCTCTATTCATCCTTGTAGATTCAAGGCTCCTTACCGGCAAAGCAGTCGATTGGAAAGCCATAATTGCAGTTCTTGATCCAAACAAACTGAACACTTCCACCGCCTTCGACGTCCTCTATTCCGTCCGTTCGACTCTCACTCCGCGCGTATGACTATTATCTCGAGAATACCAAATATAACGTAAAGAATGATGACGGTGCACGCAGGACACCGATCGAAGAAAGAGATGGCAGAGCGTACGTCGTGGCGATACCAGATGCTGAGGCCAGGCAAATGGATGATGCGGTCTCGAGGCTGCGATAAAGTTGAGGTAATAGGGCGCTAGTACATAAGCGCTTTAGCGTAGCCGACTTCGCCGATACGCCGACAGTCCCATTGTTTGCTTTCGATGACAGGACCACGGCAGATATGTTTCTGGTACACTTGTGATTAAGGTTATTCGAACTTCAATCGCATCATTCGGGATTCGGCTCAGTGGTTTTTCTACCAGTACCGAAATTCATGTGGGGTTTTGTAGATGTTACGCGGGACTTCTTAGACATCAAGTTTGGTGTCGAAGTCCCCGTGTTTCTGTACTCGCGATCTGAGCGTTTTTGATCACGTTTCTCACCTTTCCAGTTTGAATCTCACGCTCACGAGAACTTCACTTTCACATTTCAGTTTGGCACTCAAGAGATAAATTTTTACTGCTTTTTATTTGCTGCTACAGATACATTTCCAATCCAAGTTCCCTTATTTCCCAAAGAATTAACAAGCCGTTTCGCGCGACTAATTGTACATGTTGTGCATCAATCCATATCTGTTTCTCATCTCCCTTCTCCTCATCCACTTCTTTCCTTCTTTCCAAATAAACATTCATCCGTTCCATCTCTCCCTCCTGTCCGGTCCGCCTTCCCCGCGCGCCCACCGTTTTGTTTCCCAATGCAAAGCCGTAAATACACAAATACAGAATAAAGGAGAAAAGGGGACAGGTTGACCAAGTAAGAAAAACACACAACAATTGATAATAAGATTTCTCGTCTTTCTCATTCATGAGCCCCTTTGAAGGTGGCTTTTCCTCATTACGCGTGCGTGGTTGTATGCTCAGTAGAAGTAGCATAAATTACATGGTGTGGATGGGTAGGGGGGGCAAAACACAATATCTGCAGCGGGAGAGAACCAATTAAGCACAGAATGAATAAAAGAAACACAAAAGCAAGTGCAGACCCTCCTTTGAAAACAAAAGCCGACCAAAACACCCGAGGACAAATTGACAAGATGAAATAAAGATTGTACGGAGGTAAATAGCGACGATGAACTGAAGTGATCTCGAGAACAAAAGCCAGAACGCCCCAAGTGGGAATAAGTTTGAAGACAAAAAGCCGCCCATGGGAACCCGTGAGGGATACATGGCTCTGGAATGAAAGAACAACGGAGTGCGGTGCGATTGCGTTGCGTGCGATGTTAAGGAGTATGTGTGTCGTCGTCGGCGTCGTTTCGGTGTTTATATATTGCGTGCGTGCGTGTCGGGTATTTAGTAGTAGTAGTGGGTATGTGCGATCGTGGCTCGTGATAGAATTACAGCGAATTCGAAACTTGCTCGGAACTTGCTCTGCGGAACGGAATGGAAGGAAGCAACGCTTTTTTGACGTATTTGTTTTTGTTTGATGATGGTGATGGTGGTTTGCTGTTGTTGAATAGTGCGCGGAATGAAGGAGAAAGATGGTCCTGTGTATCCCGCTCTCTCTTCGGGGTATAAGCTGGCCGGTTTAATGATACAGTCGCCGAAGGCGAGAACAAATGAAAGGCTGCTGCTGATCTAAATTGATCGATGGTAATGTTGAATTATTTAGAAGGAAGATCGTTACATGTTCTCGATTCGAGCACTGGGCATTTGTAACGATGGGTCGTCGAATGTCTCGACCTTCCAAGGATCATGGAAGACGTGAACTTGAGGGTAAGCTGGAATATGGCTGACGACCTCGATCGGAGGCTGGTAGGCGGCTGGGTTCTCATACCATTGCCCTTCTTGTGGTTGAGCCTGAGGGTATTGATCGTGGCTCTGGGGTTGGCTGATGGGCGTGGGCAAGCCATGTTGCTGCGTCAGATGCTGAGGCATATGTTGCTGATACTGGATCATTGGTTGCTGCTCAACAGGAGACGAGTTCTGGAGAGCGTACGTAGCAGCCTGGGCGGCCGGATGGTGTGTGTAGAACGGCTCTTGCGACACTGGGCTTGCTCTCGAGGCCGATGAGTAGCTGCTTGGGCTGCTTTGGAGAACCTCCTGTCTTTCCAACTGGCGAGGGATCTGGTATGTCTGGATTGATGCAGGGTTGGTGTTCAAAGTTGCAACGCCTGGGTTGTTCTGTTCCGGCACGTAGTATGATGCGTGAGCTGGGAGACTTGGTGCTCGGTGCATGATCGGTTGCTGGTGGTGAGGCTGCTCCTGAATCGGGCCATTGTAGTGTTGTTGAGCTCCTCCAGACAGACTGTGTCGGTGCCCTCCGTAGTTCTGAGGCATGGGATATCCATCAACTTGGTGGTGTCCGAAGTCGGCAAATGAGTGGGCTCGATGCATGTGGTGTCCATGAGGAATTTGTTGCTGTGGAACATGAATAGCTTGAGGCCATTGCATTGGGCCTGAATGTTGTGGGGTGGAAGGAGATTCTCCAGAATCAGAGTCGGAAGTGTCACCATCCTCGAGTTCTGAGGAGTGGATTCCTCTTTGGTGTGATCGTCTCTGGTGCTTCACCATTGTCGTCTTCCTGCAGAAGCTACGAGATGTAAGCATCAATTCAGGCTGTACACTCGGTGCTACAAACCTCTTTAGGCAACCGTCATGAGCACACTTGTAGGGTCGCTTTCCCGTGTGAATTCGTCGATGACGAGCGAGACTCGAAGACTAGGAAAAGTATTAGCAACCAAAGCAAACGTTCTGAACAAGCAAGTCTTACATCGGAGAACCGTTTTCCACAGCCAATGTGTTGGCATTGATGAGGCTTCTCGCCAGTATGGGTTCTGATGTGAACTGTTAAGGCACTTCTCTGAATGAAGCTCTTCCCACAACCGGGTGTCATGCAAGAGTATAGACGCTCATTGGTGTGGATTCGGTAATGTCTCTGAAGGTCTGACTTTCTGTTGAAGCTCTAGCGGAATGTTAGTGTCATGGCCCAACATGTCTCACCACCTTTTGGTGCTCACTTTGCTGCAAGTTTGCCAATCACATTGGAAGGGTCTGGCATTCGGCTCGTTCTCTACCAACTCCATGACGTCCATTCTGATATCCTTCACGGTGTCTCCTGAGTAGGTTGAGAGATTGACTCCTTGGAGACGAGTAGGGCTTCTTGGGCGAATTAAGGATTAGGTCGACGTTGGTGAAGCTGTGTATGCTTCAGGTAGCGAGTGTTGTTCCGGAGACTCAATGTGATTATATGGATGCACAAAGACCGATGCTCTACTCGAGTCGAGTCGACTCAGGCGGAGATATGTCGAGAGAAATAGAGGCGTCCAGCGCAGTGCTGTTGGATGAAAGCTGAGAGTGAACAGGTACTGGGCTGATGTTGAACCTTGAGACAGTTGTATGTACAAGTCTTCAAGATGTTGTCGAGCTCTGAACGTAACAAGATCTGAGGATGTCAGGAACCTGGTCTGATGGGGGCCATGTGTGAGGGGGGAAGCAGTCGTTTACATACTCTTGAGATGCCTGCTTATAATTGGAGTGGACCAGGGATACTACTCGAACAGGGTTTGGCGGGGCGCACGAGCAGTTCAGAAAAGTTCCACTCAGGACTGCTCTTGAACTGTCTCTGACTAAGGGTACTTGGCCTAGGCTTTTTGGAGCTAAGGATGATGTTGCGAGTGGCTGAAGAAGCGTGGTCGTTGTGTTCGTTGAAGAAAAGAAAGAAGACTTTCGGCAACAGTAACCGTGAGAGACTAAACGGTCAATCGCAAGCCAGACTGAGAGGTGGATACTAGGAGGAGCCTAGCAGGTCTTCTTGTTTCGACGTCCAAGTGGCAACTGCAAGTGATCTTGGGAGATGGCGAACCAGTCCGGTACTGAACGTGGGTGTTAGGTTTCCGAAACAGGGACCATTCTTGGAGGAAGTTGAGTTCGTAGGAGAAAAGCCAGTGGCTGGCGGGATCGTCGAACCCTCTGAGCGAGCGCAAGGACGTTGGGTGCTCGGATTATGGCGGGACAATGGCCACTGGTGCTGATATGGAGCTTTTGAAGTAGAACAGATGCCAGATTCTAGTTTCCTGCAAGAGAGAGATTCTGGAATCGGACTTGTGATGGTGCGGCTGTTGAGGCTGTAACGACGATGCCTCTTGCTAGCTAGCAATGTGTACTACGCCTTGACTGACAAAGAGACGGACGGACGATGACAGTTCTGTAGTGGATGAAGAGAGAAGACGAAGGGGATTGGTCTGGGTCCGGTGCGGCCTGTTCGGTATATATGTTGAAGCTCGAGCGCGGCCGGAGATCAATCAAGTCTCAGAGGAATTAGATCAGCAAGAACTGAAGTATGAATTTCCTGACTCGCAGAATATCGAATTGGAGCTTTTTGAAGTTTACGGAAGAGAGTGGGAGAGAGAGGAGCTGCTCCGTTAAAGTTTCTGATGGAGCCTATATGTGAAGGTTCTCAAGAGGAGAACAAGACAGGATGAATGGACAGATGGGGATTTGGATGGGATTGGGATTCCGGAGGCGTAGTGGAGTCCCGGTCTGAGGGTCTTTTTTTGTAAATAACGAGTGGAGAGGTTAGGATCAAAGAAAAGGTAGCCCCACACTACTAACTGAGTTGACCTGACTGACTGAGCGAGGAGAAGAAGAGGAGCTTGAGCTGCAGCGGGCGTGCGTGCGTGCAGAGTGCATGGCAGAGGGGTGATGTTAGGTTAGGGTAGTAGGTAGGGCAGGGGGAGGAAGGGGAGGAGGTAGGCAGTTGAGGTGAGGTAGTCAAGGGATGTGGTAGTGGGTGAAGCTAGGAACCTAGGTGCGGTAGTGTAGTTCTCGTCAATCAGGTACGGGTGCAGTATGGGTCCAGCGAGAGGCTGCTGCACTGCTGCTCACTGCAGTGCTGTTTGTGGCTACGATGAAAGGCGATACAGGCCTAGTGCGGGCGTGCAGCAGCCTCCTGGGGTTAAAGACTAGGTAGTAAGCTAGGTATGAGGACTATAACAGCTAGGGATATAGCTACAGCTTAGTCCTGAAGGAGGTCTAATCCCCAGATATTCGTGTTTAGCCGGATCCTGGGAGGTGAGGTCGGCGCAGCTAACTATGCCATTGGGCTGATCCAGGATACACGGCTGGGATAATGGTGTTAGGACAGGGCCATGGGCAGGGGCCGGTAGTGCGCGGCAGGGGGAGCAGGGATCGAGGTAGGGATTTCGAAATAGGTGCAGGGGAGTCAAGCCAGGGAGGGATGGGCCCGCAAGGACAAGCAAGCCAGACCATGAGCCATTAGCCAGGAGCCAGGAGCCCAGCAACGGCAGACGGCAACAGGCACTAACCGTTGCTGAGCTAGTGTTCCGTAGTGAGCGATGGGCGACGGTGGTGTCCTTTTGGTGTGTCTGAAATACTGAATAGCGTAGCGTCTTGAGGCTTGCTCAGCGGGGGAACAGTGAGCGACAGCGGGTCACTTGAGGTCTAGTGAGGGGGCTTCAGGGTCGCGGGGCTTTGCGCTCACAGCGCCTCTAAGCCCACAAACCTCCAGTTCTAGGCGTACTCTAGGTCAGCCTCCAGCGTGTCAAGTACGCCCATCAAATACCGTGCTCCCCGTATTCAGTGCTGGAGTTGTGGTCACCAGCGCTGTCAATGCCGCCCACCCAGGAAGTACTTTTGCAAATCCAATTATTTTCTGAACGCTTCTGGCAGTACGAGTAAGTGATTGCTGCAGGCAGAGTCCGTGGGTTGCGGCCAATTAATGTGCAGTAAAATTGATCTTACCATACCTCCATACAGTGAGTGGTCTAGATACGGTACTGACTGTATTGAATCATGAATGCTGAGCCGGCAAGGGGACTTGTGCAGCAAGCTGATGCTTTTTGCTGTGCTTGCTTTTGGGTGTGTGTTGATGCATTGCGCTGAGAGAGGAGGATTCAGCGAGTGATCAAATGAGTGCTTTTGGTTATCCTGCCCAATGGCAGGCTCGGATTCAAAATGATAATGTCTCCAGCCAGTCAAAGTGCTTTCTACTCACCCCAGACGCCGAAATCCAACAGCCAGACACAAAGAGAAACCTGGCAGGGACCCCTCCCAATATCGCCCATATCGCCCATCACCACCCCTGGTGTTGGAGACTTCGTCGTCCTCGTCCTCGTCTTCGTCCGTCGAGGATCCTCTCATCCTGGCAGCTGGCAGGCCTTGTCCCTTGCTCCCTCCCAGTACCCTTGCATGTCATTGTTTGGAGAGCTTCAACTTCGACTTCAAGCCTGTTAAGAGCTTCAAAGTGGGATGGTCACGTTTCGATTGGTACCGTCTCGCAGGGTCAGCCCATGTAGCTCCGGATCTCGCAACGGCACGCCTGGAGGGACATGGTTGTAGTGACAAGAGCAGAACAGAACCCCTCCACTCATCATCAGTCCCCGAGTATCTCGATACATGTACTTGGAAGTGAGAGCTGGACTACCGTACTGAGCTAGAATGCTGAAGAGCTCGACTGGACTCGGTGGACTGACAGAAAATACCCTGAAGAGTCAACGACAACCTCATCTTCTCTCACACTTGGACCTCTTAAAACCCCCACCATAGGTCTCCGCTACATCATTCGCCGAGGCCGATATCGTGCCATGCCCTGTCCAGTATTGTCATGCCTGTATATTCTCAATCACACCAACCAACCATGCTCTGGCCTGGCCTGCCAGACCTGGCCAGCCTGGATCTGGATCTCAATATTTACCCCAACATTTCACGATGTTCCTGCGATTTGATGCTCTACCCTCGCACTGTCATTGGATCTTTGGACGGCAAGAAGTGCGGGCGCGGTGCGGTGCGGTGCGTACGAGCCTCCGTGCCTGATTCAGATCAGTGCAGTAAACTGCTGTGCGCTGTGTTTGCGCTGAGATGCGTTCATCGAAAGACACGTAGAATAGATGAGATAGATTCTCCCGCAAGTCTGAGCTGAAAAGCGCACAACCAGTTGACCCGGCCCAGCGCTGTACACGGCTGGGTTCCGATATCAAGACGAAGATCAAGATAGATAGAGGCAGAGCCAGCGGCCGAGTCACGATACGATACGAATACCGTGCCTGGATGTGGTGGTAACGAGAAATGGCTGACAGGGGCCGCCAGAGACGATCTTCCGTCTGCACCCGGCTGGCTCTCCTTATTCGTAGACAGCCCACAGGACAAGACCTCAAGAAAAGCGTGCCGGCCTAGATAGGACGTTTATGTCAGCAAGAAATGGTGATACTTGATCGAAAGGGGGAACGTCCAGAGACAGCTCATTTCGCAGCCGGCTGGTTGGCCCGAAAAGGTTTCGTTTCAGCCATGCGATTCGCAGTCAAGTAGAAAGAATTGTGATGATTTGAGGGTCCGGAACTGGATGTTGGTACGAAAAATGGAACTCTACTAAGCCCTGCCCTGACTGCTACTGCAGGTCACTTTGAAAGTGTGATTAGAGTTATGCGATCCAGGTTTGTTTGGACCAACAAGCTGTCAATTGGATGATCTCATTGGTTGCTTCTCAGCGACCATGATCTCAGTGGTGATGATGCTTTAATGCGAAAAACATGCCTGCGTGAGTCTCGAGAATCATCGCCATCTCCTTTAATGCCTGTTGGTCTATTATCGTGATACCGACCCCGCATTCCTCATCATGGGTTGGACCCCTATCTCACGATAATGTACGAAATGCCATGGTAGTCGCCACTTGGGCATGGACGAATTGAATTGGTGTGCTCAATCTTGCTTCACGATCGAATCTCTTACCAATTGTCACATCAATGGCTTCCAATAACCGAAGAAAAGTGGTATGTAAATAGTGGTGAAACAGCTGCAACCTCATCACCACAACTTCGGGAGGCAGTTCTATTCTCGAGTACGGGTTGTGAGCAGCCCAACCGGCATTGTTTTTTGAAGGCTTCAGCTGTCTAGGAATTCTGCAAGCCATGGCGGTCTCGTCTCGTCTTTCATTTCGGACTTCCTTTCCGAGTTATCACGACTCGCCAAAGTCACTATCTGAGTTCAAGACGGCAATCAATCAAGGTCTTCAGCAAATACTTCAGGTGAGAACAAGGTCAAGGTCGTCGGGGAACCAGCAAGTGATATAATACCCAGACAATGCAGTAGTAGTGACAGGCCTCAACATACGGTCGAGACGGTTTCCCCTCATCTTTGCTCGAGATTCTTGAAGCTGATCGCAATCCTGAATTCTCAATGCAGCAGAGTCAACCTCATGATGCGTTTCGGGACAAAGTGACGAGTGAAGTGACGAAGCGGGCACGATTTCAGGAACTAGCTTTTTCGGAAGCCTCCCCAAGCGAGCGAGTTAGCCGTGCCCTTCGCTACTCCACTCCGCTGTGCCCTGGCATGACAGGCCCATCGAAACAAGACAGGCAGGACAAGCCAGGTGCCAGGGCAGGGCAGCCCAACACGGCACACAACCCATGCCCTGCTCTGCTCACAAATGATCCCAGCTGCCTCGAGACGCCCAGGATCAGGATCAGGATCAGGACAGATGAGAAGAGGGAGAAAAGAGGAGCAGATTCGCCAGATGCGGATTAGAGCTGGTGGCGTACAGGACGCTTTGGTAGCAGGCCGTTGTCATGTTCGGAACTGGATTGCCAGAAGCGTGCTGTTGCGATTTCCACCTCATCCACAATCCAACGCGGCAGACAAAACTCCTCTTTTTCTGTGTCCGTATTACCGTATGAGAAAGTTATTGGTTTGTATCAGAATTCTGAGACTTGACTAGAAAGATAGCCAGGGGCAAAGCCACAGTAGTGCGCCGTGAACCGAGGCAGGCTGGAAGCTGGTTAGTGACAGGCCAATTGTTTACCTCTGTGACTTGCGGAGGGTGTAACCGGACGCCACACTCTCGCTAAAGCCTCAGGTTGGAAGTACTCCTCCCCCTGGGCCTGATTCTCTCTCCCCGAGCTTTGCCCCCTCCAGTACCTGAAGCCGATGAGCGCGGCGGCCCTCAATCAATCTATTGTGGAGTCGACCAGAAGAGAACCGAGTTGTCGGCGACGTTGGTGGGCTTCTCCCCTGTATGTACTCTATTTTGCTGGGGGCTCTATTCATTGGCTTCATCAACCTCAGATTCGGAAATTGACCCCTCACTCTATCTTGACGCAAAAGAAAGACACAACAGGAAGCTGTAGCAAAAAGAATTGATTAATTTTCGCTGCACCGCCTCTGATTCTGGCCCTCATCATGACGGCGATATCGTACGAGCAGGTAAGTACCTTGTACACATCTAGACATCTGTCTGCCTTCAACTGCTTGTGCGTCCGTCTGTTCGTTTGTGCTGCCATGGCCAGCATGCAGCATATCATCGCACGCACGCACTCTCGCACGCACATCCTCGCCATCTCTCTCTTCGTCCTTCCCATCGTAGAAGAACGACAGGTCTCATGATCGGAAAAGTCGGAGAGATTGGGGATTTTCAGTCCGAGATCACAGCGTCGATATGCACTGTGACAGGCACCATCTGCAAGTCTCTGTCCTTTATCTACGATGCGGGTGTGTGCAAGACGGACAAGTCGCATCGCGATGCTGCAGGCTGTCCATTTTTCTCCTAGCGAGATGCATCGCGCTCCACAGGCACATCACATCCGCTGTCGGGCAATTTTCAGCACACAGCGAGCACCAGTTCCTGCAGAGGGGAGGGCCTTCTAACCATGCTCAGGGCAGTCTCCCGTGTAGGTGAGCTCAGCGTGCAGGAGAGATAGGTGCAGACACCGGAATGAAAGCAACCTTCCCCCACGAAGCTTACTGTTATTACCCAGGATAATGGCTTATTTGTTGTACGGACTACTGGTCTGTGGCACATCCCATCTTCTCTCACGCGCAGACGCAGCGTTCGTCGTTGCGATCCGAAGCGAGAGCCCACGACATCTTGAAGTGATTGTGATGAGATGGGACGGATGCGACGATGTTAGGACGAGGTCATCACGATGAAACAAATGCTGGAAGCGAGGTCGGATAGGGGGGTCACATCACCTCACATCACTGGGGCCGAACCGGATTGACAGCCAGCTAGGGAACGTGGTTTCTATTCTTAGGGTACCCAAGCTTCCCAAATGGCGACTTTCTTCTCAGCCCTCATTGCTGTGCCGCGCCTGAAAAGCCAGGCCAGGCCGTCCTGATTGCCTATCTGTCCCGTCCTCATTCAGTCCAGCCGGCGCAGAATCTTACCCTGAAGAAGTTCTTTCCATGGTGAAACAGAATCGAAACGTCAAATTCTGCGCCCTATCTCCTGATCTCCAACAGGCCTGCGGGCTCTTTTCGTCCGGACCGGATGTTTATCCACATTCGGCTAGGTCACGCGAACCCTCACCTCACATCATTTGGCCTTTCGAAAGCCTCACCGCATAGCCGTTGTTGGTGGCTGGAAAGAGTCAAACGAGGCGGACGACTTTGCTGCACCACGAAGAGCTGCGATTTTTGTCGCTGCCATCCGAAGATCGTACCTGAAATGAATACTCCGTAGAGATGCTGCGCTGAGCTGGAGGGCAGGCCAAGCTTGAAACTACACTCGAAGAGAACAAGTACTATGCTCGAGCGTTGAGACATTGAATTGAGCGAATCTGAATTCGATCAAGAACACCTTTGGGGGGACTTCGAGTAAGTCCGGATCGTCCGATTTCTCTCTCTTTCATTTCACTTCTTTGGTGATTTTGTATTGGTCATCTCACCGATAGTTGAGAATCATCTCCTCATCTCTTACCTACCGATTACCAAGTGCAGTGCATCTTCAGAGGCGCAGCTGAAGGTTGATCATGCAGACAGTAGAATTATGATACTTCTCCAATTGAATTGAATATCTGCAAGACAGGATTCCTGCATACCACATATACCTCCACATTAACCAAGTATCATTTCTCCACACTGCAATGCCTCCTCACGGACCAAGAGTTCGCAGGAAGAAAAGACCAGACAAGCAAGCCAGTGCATCAACCCGTCGAACGTCTGCCAGTGGAAGGAACAGATTGTCAAACATAGATCAAACATCAACCATCTTCAACCGCGGGACCTGCTTCTACGGTTGAAGTCTAAGTGGCTGGTCCCGTCCTATCCGCGCCATCAACACCACACAACCTCACATCCTCACTCTCTCACTCGTTCGTCCTTCTTCTCCCCTCCACGCTATATGTTCCCATGGCCACCTGTGACTTGCATAGCCTGAATCCGGATCATTACAAGACCTCGTGGCTCCTGCGATCCCATCCGTGCTTGATTTCCATGCGGGTCGAATGATCTGATCTGATATGTTTCCCAGACTCTGGACTTCTTGAGGCTCTCTGAGAGGTCACTTCTCCGGCGGTGCTGTACACACTGTAAGTATTGAGTCATGAGCAAAGCAATGCCGATCAAAGTCTGATGACAATTGGAAATGGCTCAACCAAAACCGCGCTGTTGCAAAACGTACTAAGTCATGCCGTTGAGCTGTCGGCCAACTTGGCTCCTTCTCAACGGCTGTCGTGGATGTTAGTTCAAACCAAGTCCGAAAGGTAACACACAAATGTACGTACTTTCAGACTATCAAACCCCCCACGTCCTCAACATTACAATCTGAAATTCAAAATTGAAATGCGAAAAGAAAAGCCTCATGCGGGGTCATGTCATGCTCACCAAGTCCAAGTCAAGGAATAGACAGAATCAATAACAAGGTAGATGAAGCGAGGGAAGAAATTGAGTTTGTGTTGAAGAAAGATCTTCTGTTGATCGATGCAAGCCTGCCTAACTACCGTATCTTCAACTCCACCTGCTCCTCATGAGAAGAGCTGAAGAAGTGACATCTGAATAGCGGTGACGAAGTCCCCCTCCAAACGTCCGAGCGCAAACAACCCAGCAGCTCTGTCCGTCAAACTCAGCGCTCGGACCCCTTCCTGCCACTGCCGACGCGGGGCACATCTCAGAGTAAATAAGCTAAGCGATGCATCAGCGCTGACCGATCTTTGCCAGATCAGGCCAACCTATCAGAGATCACATCAAGTTCAGATCACCGCTTGTTCTCCTTCTCTTTGGCAAGCAAGCATCTCGAACAAGCTTCATTTCGAGATTCCTAAAAAGATCAAGTGACCAAAAGATATCCAAAGAAAATAAAATGTCGCAAGAATCATGATATCAAACGAATGCGGTTTGGTCAGAGGTTCCTCCGAAATCGTCTGATGTGCCTGCGTCCTTCGGTGAGATGCTGAAATCAGCGATGCGATTCAGATCTGACCAAAACAGCGCCGTACATATCTACAACGGGAATCCGACAACCCACGTTTTGTCTGCTTGACCATCCTCACCCTCCTGATCCATCTTTTTTGCAACCCCATCAAACCAACCCAGTAAGTGACATACACCTCCAGGTTCAAGCTCCATCATTGAAAAAGATACCCAGCCTGAGCACCCAGGCTGCTAGGGCTTCAAAGTGTGGTAACGAGTAAGGATGCTGCAGGACGACAGAAAGGTGGGGAATTGTATTCCCAGCTCCCACATATGCCGGAAGAGACCGACTGGCACCCGTGGTGTTTCCAGAGCTAGGGTGCGTGCATAAGACCCCAGACCCTGGCAGCGAGCTTATGCAGTGGTTTTTGTGCACTGCATGAACTGTTGCAGACAGAGCAAGGGGATCAGTGGAGTAGTTAGACCTGATCATACCTGAGGGGCAGGTTGCAGAGGGAAAAGGAACCAGGGAGAGCGATATGGGAGATGGCTGATCCACGGCTATTTTCGAGCTTGGATTTTGAGCTTCATCAATTGTGTATTTTAATCTTAATCTAGGGTTACATTGTCCCTTATCCCAAATACCAGAACGGCACGTTAAAAGGAGCCGAATGCGATGAGCGGATTGGTGGGGTAACGGGATATGGCCGAGGAATTCTTGCGACGAAGGTTGGTTGCACGAGAGTTCTTTCAAAGGAAAGTGTTCTGAGTGAAGGGATGATAGAGATGCATGAGTTGAGAGTCTTCAGAGCGTGTCAAACACAACATAACTGAAGTTACGTTCACCTTGCTTTCTTCTCGCGCAAGGCACTCCCTCCAAGTTCATCGCATGATAAGATAGGAGGAAGTTGCCCGGCAATGCTTATCGACGCATCGCACAACCTTCTCGGCATTTGGCGTCGTACAAACTTGGTTCGGTGATCGGCCCAAAGAGAATCAGGCAAGCCAGCCGTTTCGTTTTCATGGATAGGGATTGATATGATTTCCAGCAAGGATTCAAATCACAACTGCAACAAAGTAAAGTGGTGTGAGACGGTACGGCTCGCGGTATCATACACTCTCACATGATACTGTTGTCGGCAGCTATCGACAACCCCGCCATGGACCTAAACATGGACCCTGAAGGCCAGATGCGGGGGTCTAGACCTACTTGCCCACATCCTCCCAACCTCCTCATGAACTACCGAGCTCTTCAAACAAGTATTCTCGAGGTCATTCGACATACTAACGAACGAACTAACTAATCTCAAACACAGGATCTCGATCCTGACCCTGAAAAAAAATAAACTACGATGTCGACATCATCACTTACATCAACCATATCACAGGATCTCGGCAGATGAGAGTTTGTAGATTTACCTTCTGTCACTCGCAGCCGGAACTTTACTCCTACTTTGCGGGAGTCGGCACGCATTAAAACACCACGGACTCAAAAACTCAAAGTCAGGACATGTAACTATTCCCAACATCGACAATTCGCCGGCCGTAGAGTCAGGTACTAAGGCTTGGTTGTTTGCAAGCGCCTTTCTTCTTATCTTCGTGTTTTCGGCTACCCTTGTTAGTTACAAACGATTCAAGCACGTGCAACGGCGTTGTCAAAACAAGTTTCCTTGACTCGGGTAGCTCAGCTGGCTTGTACCAAAGTACCTAAGTACCTTGTCATCAATACTACACGCTGTAAGTCCGTGAGACTTTTTGCACAGGGCAGACCATGACTCGTTCACAATCCTACCTTGCTCGCTTCCTTTCACCAAAACAAAGAAAACATGAAGTTATCGTGCACCTTCCTCTTCCGAATGCAAGCCCGCAGTCATTTTCCTTTCTTTTCTCCACGATCAGACAACAAAGCGCTCACCGGCGCAAGATCCTCAAGCGAACCCCATCCGTAGATCTTCAAAAGAGGAAATCCGAGTCCTTTCTCCTATCTCTGAAACATCTCCGGCCACGAAAACTTATCAGGCTCTGCTATCAAACACCCAAAATGCAAATTCGTACGACTTTGCCTTTTGGTTTTCTGTAAATTTGTTTGGTTCGATTGTTATTGAATGATGACTTTTTGATATGGCGATCTCGGAGGATTCGCGGCAAGCGGGCATCCACATCTCGGACAATTTCCTTCAACCCGCCTCCCAAGCCCAGCTTCCGATCTGGCCGACCAGACCCAGCCCAGCCATCTCCAAGATTCCGAAGTTATGATTCTTTCCCCACTGATTTCCATATCGCAATAAATTACCATAAATATCTTTGGGTAGGAACTGACGGGACTTTGAGAAGCTTTGTGAATATAGTAAAGGATCAGGCCATATGCCGAGTCATGCTTGGGATCTGGTCTTGTATGCCGCGATATATCTTCCTCGAAAAGTGAGAACACCAGCCATCTTTCCACCTTCTCCGTATTCTCCGAGCCACAGATGAACGGGAGAAGCCGATGCGATGCCGTAAGACAAAGTGCACGTAAACTTTATCATCAGCCAACCGACTGCTTGAGCAGCAGTTCGCATACACGCCAGGAGATTTTTCCAAGACATTTCCTATTCTCCTTTTCTCCTCGATCCATCATCCCTCATCTCCTACAGTTCAACAAGGTACAAGATGGGAACCTACGTCGTGGATACACAGTTACAGATACATATGCAATAGTATGCACTGCAATATAGGAAACCGTTCGTGGTGGGCTCGCTTACCACCCATCGCTAGCCCCGCATACTGCATGCAGCTGGGCCAGGACGTGGAGCTCGTGGCTGCAATGCAGTTGCAGCGCAGCGCAGTGCAGAATGTTACTGCAATACTCCTGAGTATTAATCTCCGACCTGCAGCGCATGCATCTAGGAACATTTCTTCTCGTGGTTGTCAAGCCGTCGGTTCGATTCTCAATGTCCACTTCGTCAAGAACCAGCAAGCAGGAAGTTGGAACAGGTGGGGTTGATCCTGCTGCTTCTCTTACTTCGCTTCTGCGTGCGTTCTCAAAACCCTGCCTGCAGAATCGATGTACGAGAGTGGAACGTCTTCGCCATTTCTTCTTCCATGGAATTGATTTCATTTCATGTTTGAGAAAGGGGAGAGTTTTGCTTCAACCCCTTTATTCTATTTGACTTTTTCCTTTCCCCCCTTTCTTCTCATGTTGCTATTTCGAGCACGCACGTTTGAATTGGTTGGTGAAGTGGCTTCAGATGAAAAGTAAATAGAAAAACGACCTTCTTCGGTACACTGACGTGTCCGACCGACTGATCAGCCGAGCGATAGGTAAGTACAGGACATCGGACAGACACTTCCCTTCCGAGAAGTCTTGACCGAACCGTGTGTGTGGAGTTTCCTTCACCGTCTCTTTCATCCCATCTCATCGACAGTCCAAGAACTCGTCTATCTCCCGATGAGGAATATTCTTGCAACATCTATTCACCTCCTCCAGGTCTCTGTATCGTATCGCCAATATCCCATGCACGTACGCACGACCTCCCTCCTCCACTCCACGTTGTATCGAGCTGCGAGCTGCGAACTCATCAGATCAGTCCAGCCCAGACGAACGCCCACATGCACGCTCAAACCACCTGCTCCTTTCGAGTTTCTCGTCGAAGATCATCGATTATTTCGCCACCCCTCCTCTTTCCCTCTCACTTACCTGCCCTGAATCTCAAGCCAAACCATCGATGCATCGAAGCTGCATAGCATCGCAGCGCAGGACATTACAGACGTCTCACCAAACTCTCTCATGTCCTCTTCACCTCTGATCCATATCCTCCTAACCTCCTATCCTCCGAACTACTCCACACCCACTTGCATCTAGACACTGATTGTGGAATCTGATCAGCCCACTTTCACTGCCACACCGTGAACAATGCGCTGCATTACATTCATTCTTCGCTCGCTGAATGTCCTAGTGACATAAAATATCCCGCTGCAGCTTACGAACCATCGTACATGAGAGACATTCCTTCCCAAGGGGGGATTTTTCGGTTCCTACATATGCAGGCGTTCATGTCTGTTGGCACGTGCTGGTTTGCAGGAGGCGCGGCCGCGGTGGTGCAGGTGGTGTTTTGCCCTGCGTGAAAGCTGAGTTGGCGCCGCAGCCACACCTGGAGAAAGGCTCGGCTGGCTGGCCTGGGCTTTGGTGATGAGTGAATTGGTGAGAGGTGAATCAACCAATGGTAAGACACAAGATAGACATGACCTTTCTCTTTCATATTCGAAGATCTACTTCAATGGTACCTCGTCTATTAAACAGATACATGTAGTGAGTAAATCAACAAGACCCTCTTCAGCAGTGATTTGGCGATGGGCGCTCGGTAAGCATCGCCAACTAAACAGCACAAGACAACATCACCATGAAAACCCTTCCCTCTCAACAGGCTATGACTGGACCATCTACGCACCCATCTTCTCCATTCATCCCGTCCTGAAATCCCTCTTTCCGTGCAGCCGTCACAACCAGTTCAAGCGGTGAAGAAGCCATAGGTCACAAGGTACCTATAGCAAAGGTCATACGGTATATGTGATCCTTTCTGGTCAACAAGACACGGGAAGTTCTCACTTCGCCCACGCGCAGAGATATGCTTCGTAATACAAGCATATCAGTACCAGAAACTCAAAGAGGAAAGTCGAGTCCGCAGCGAAGCAGAAATAGAAGTGTGGTAACGTATGAGCATTCAGAAGAGTATTGACTGCTTCCCGCCCGTGTTCTGATGTTCAACCACAGGTCCCCTAATGTTCCCCGCATTTTCGCTTCAGCCGGTGGGGTGCTGTTCTGCAATACTGAAATATCAAGGGCTGGGGGCGGGTTGAGATAGAAGAGGATAAGAATTCAAGGTGAAGGGATGAAATCAAATGTTTCGAACGGCAATTACCCCACACACACTTCCTCGCTCCGTGCACATATGACCTGTTCAGCTGTTTGTCATCCCATCGACTTATGCGTGCTAGAAGTATACCAGATCGGATTGTGGTATATGCGACCCAGTTACATGCTTTCCCACCCCTTTGTTTGCGTGGTTGTGGTGTTTTAGTGGGGTACAGTAGACGCATACACACTGGAATTATATGTGCTGTAACACAAAAAATCCGCAGCGCAGCATACCACGGCAGGATACATGATACATGACACAGAACTTCATATCTATCTGCAGACGCGGGAGAGGGAGGGAGGGACGGCACGGTTCAGGTCGTGCACCCTTCCTTTCTCCCAATACCGATTCTTCCACTGCATCCCATCAGCAAACGCAGACCATCATGCCCTCCACGTTTCCAGATAATGCAGCAGCAAGGTTTCCCCGCAATCTGTTTGCCCACCAGCATGCAGATTAATCTATCGCTCAGCTATAATTGGGAGACATCAAGGCCTGACCTGAGATGTCATCATTTTGTCAGAGGTGAGTAAGATACGCAAGGCGCAGAACCTGCTTCCGTGCTGTTTCGGGCCTGGATTGAAGGCATTCTGACTTTTTCTGCGCATGACATGAGTATTGAGGGTTGAGAATAGGGAGTTTGATATGCCCCGCCAAAATCTCAAATCCCTTCGAACCTTCACCATCGCATCGCAAACCGTGCATTTGAAATGGAATCTCCTGCGTCCTTGCATCTTATTACTTAGTGTTTTGTATGCTTTCTGCTGTTTACTGTATCAAGCTCCTCGTCTAACCTTGCGCGTTAGCAAAAAGTCAAACAAACATGACGAGTTTATTCCGAGTCAAGATCCGCGATTCACACCTGTCTACGGAGTCAAGTGGCTCGCGGTCAAAACATCATCTCGAAGTTTTCGCGCCGTCCCTCTACTACTTTGGCTTCTTTCTAAATATTACTAGCTGCATCCTCGTTGTCAAAGCATTCTACCCCCGAGTTTTCTCGTGGTTCCCCAACCCGAGTCTATTCGACGTCAGTTGAAGCTATCGAGCAAGTCGGGCGAGTCTGACATCGTGGACATGACTCGGATCGCTCTGCGCCTTCGATCACGCCGTCGCCGTTTCCGCTCAAACTTCGTATCGTGAACTCTATGCAATCTCCTGCAGCATCTAGCTTTACGCCTCCAGAAAGCCTGGATCGTCAGTTTTTCGCAAGAGACAGCGCGATAAGAGCGGGAAGACGGAGTTTGGTTTCTGCGGTGGCTGCAGTATCGGCGCGGGTCCTTTTGTCTTGTCAAGCGCAAAACATTGACAAATACTTGCCCTTCTTCCTCTAGGAACATTAACACTTAGCTGCAGCGGAGACAACACTAAATCAGGAACACCAGCCGTCATATTCCCCGAGACAAGCGCGAGAAGATGGAAATGATGTTTCATGACGACTTGAAACCTTTGCATTGAAGATGGGGAATACCGATCGATGCCATTGTTCTCGCGGAGAAATCTTGGGGAAGTCTTGTTGAACTCTGTTCATTGCTTATTTGCAATTGCATTGCTCGCTATCCCTTTATTTCACATGACAAAGCTTCTTGCACAGACTCGTTGGCTGACATCTTCTTCCTCCGATCTTGACTTGTTTCGAGAGGAAGGGAAGGAACGCACGGAAATCCCTTTATCTGCATTGTACTAAAAGCTCTCCAGTTTCAGCCACCTTCGTGATGTTTAATTATTAGCTTGGTTGGTGCTCTGCTGTCACTGAGTCAGTGACTCGAAGGCGAGTAGATCTAGATCTAGAAATTCCTGTTGTTGAATAGCTGAATAGCTTTCTATCTCTAGCTGGCATAGCTACTGGGCTAATGAACTTAGAATAGCACTATGGCGGCTGCTAAAGATGTGCGCACTGACTGGCGGCAAGTCGCTTCCTAGACCCCGCGAGCCAGGTCATTCAGCGGACCATGCCCTGTAAGTGCTTAGAGCAGAGCGCTGTAAGCAACAGCCCTGCTCATCCTTCGGCGATGATCGGCTGTCCTTCACTCCCTGAATGCACGATAGCCAGTCTGTAAGTAAGCGCTATCGAACAATAAAACGAGCACAACCAGGAAACCCCATCAGCGATCAAGATCCCGTGGCTAATCCTTCAATCCCAGACCAGAGAAATCAAGGTACGGAGCCGGTCGATCATATTGGCAATTCGATCAGGATAAAATCAATAAAATGAGCTGCCCAGTAGTGGTCCCGAAATGCCGAATCCCCTCATTACTGGACCAGCCGTGCTGAATGAAAGTTGGCCTGGCTGGGTGGACGCCGCAGTCACTGGCTGGCTGGCCCTAATAAAGTGGATGGGCAACCCTGCAGCACGTGTGAGGAGACATGGTACAGGCTCTTGGGCGATCTTCCGGGTTCCGAACAGCTTGTCTTGCAACTCCCCCAGAATATTATTAGGTATGGCGATCATGCTTTTGCAGCACTTTCTTATGATTTGCTATGCTCTTTCCATCGATACCCCTCATAGACCAGCATCTACCACTTTCGCTAGTGCAGCCACGCATTGTGTTGAAGATGGAGATAAGGGTTCCCTACTCGGAATGTTGTGCAACTCTATCCTGCAGCTTCCACATGTTCCTGTCTCCAATTCTCAACGCTCTGCACTGCAGAAGGAAGCAAGAAACGGCAGGAAGAAGAGAGGAGAAACAAGCCTGCAGCCGGGCATTCCCTACCTGTCTCGGAAAGTAGGCCTATCTGCCTCCATCCGCTTTGAACCTACCGATTGGTGATCCCTTCTCGTGCTCTCCCTTCCGCAATCCGCATAGGCATTATCGTTGGTGCGTTACATGAGCCGTCAAAGAAAGAACAAGAAGAGGCAAAAAGACTTGCGGAGAATATTTTCTGATCCTCGATGCATGCAAGTACGCTCAAGCATACAGCGGATGTCCCTGAATATCTCTCGTCATAGCTCATGGTCCGCAGCCCTGATCGAAGCAATACCAAGGAACATTGTAGTGTCTGTTCATGGCTCTCGTACGATTATCATCGACGAGAACGAAAACAAATCGCGAAGAGAAGTGAGAACACGGCTACGACATCCGCATTGCATGGGGCATTGGCATGTGTATTTGCAAGCTGCATTTGCATTGCGTGGGCTACTCTCGTGAAACGCACGATAATATGCTATGACTGACTCGAGTCTTTGAAATTTGCCTGCCTTCATCCTATGGGGGTCTCCGTGTCCGGAGCACCGCCCGCATCGGAGCATTTATTTTAAGGGTTCAGTCTGTGTTGCTGCGTTTTTTATTCTCCCTCTGCATTGCGGTTGCGGAACTTTTCCTGCCTACCCTTTTCTACGAGGTATCCTCCGTGATGCTTGGCCCTGTTCGTCCTGCAGTACTGTGTTGACTTTACGGGATCATCGGTGGAGGAGAAGTGGGGATTGTACGGGGCAAGCGAGTGAAAGAGGAGAGGTTGGAAGCAACATGAGTAAGTGGCTGTTGACGATCAGGATGCAAACGTCGATGCACAGTGGGGATGCACTGGCATGATGATGAGCTGTGTCCATTTAACATTCGAGTGTAAGATTTTCCGCATACAGTAGCGGAAGAGTTTGTCGTCGTCGTCGACGATGTTGAAGTTACACTGTCAGGGACGAACTCAACCCTACTGCAAGGCGCATCGCAAAATTCTCCTAGTTCCCTCAAACCGTTCCTACTGAGGCAAACGCATGTTCGTCTCGCTTCGATCTCTGTAACAAGAACACGGCCTTACTTACTACTGTGAGAAAGAAAACTTCCGATGCGTTGCATCTTTCTACTGCAACACTCGACCTCGTCTCAACACTTGCGCAGCCAGGCGGACAAACGCTGGCCGCAAGCACTTCATACAATCTTAGGAGGGTTCTCCACCATCTAGATACGCAAATGATGCAGATGTTCGCAGTAGCGGAACGCTGAAGATGTCACTCCCCTCACCTCCTTCAAACACCACATCTGGATACTTAGTCTGGCTTGGCACATGAAGCTCCTCGAACATCGGTCGATCCGGCTTCGCATCCCCGCGATTGCAACTATTTGACTCGGCAGGCACTGGACCGTATCCTGAGCCGTTATATGTCGGAGTCGGTTTTGCTGCCGTCGGCAGACTGTCCTCCTGATCTAAGGTCAAAATAAGATTAAGCAGTGATTGTCACTCCCTTCAACAGTCTCTGAGTTTCTTAACGGCTGTGACATGATTTCAATTAAAGGGGAATCCTGACTAGACAGAAGTTAGCATCACAAACTATGAACACTAATTCGGCATCAAGCATGTGCCATGTCTGGATAATTGTCGGGGCGGCTCAGGAGAGGCATAGCACCACACGCGGAAGTCAGAAGGACGTGATAGGCACGGCATCCGCTGACGATCCCAGGCTGATCCAACCATAAGCGCGAGCCAGCTGGTGAGCTTATGCAGAAGAAACGAAAAGCGGAGTTTGGGTTTCTGTCCAGCTAACTCTAAAACAAATAAAATAATAATGAGAAACAGACCAGCACCATTGCCCGTTGGAAAAGAAATGTCGATCAGTGCTGTCTAGCAGTAGTCGCAGTGTTCGTGGCGCTCTCTGCAGCTAGCCTAGTGACGATTCTGCAACACAGCGGCCTACTGTAAAGCCTCGACCACCGCTAAGTCTAGAATGCTAGGCATCATCACTTTCCCATTCTTTTGAATGTCACTTAGTGGCGGCTTCTGGAGAAACAGAGTATGCCGAAGTTCATGCCAGGGTAGCGAGGCTATGCAATCGCAAGGTATCACTGCGTCTGGCAAGTGGCCAGTGGCGTCTGCGAGCCAGTGAGGTTCGAGTCTGGAGGCTTAACCTCTGGCGAGCTAACCCCTGCGACGATCTCTGGGTTATCCCTGTGGAGATCTCGATCAGTCAACCTCAATCGGAGCTTCAGGACCTCACAAGCCTTCACTTGCTAGGGAACCCCTTCTGTATTTCGTTGAGCCGCTTTCTGTCATGGCACTGGGCTTTGCAGTAATTCGACAGTAGCTCACCTTTAAATGTAGAGCACAGATTGTATTGCGTTCATGATCCTGATCTTCATCAGATCAGCGAGCGTTCACTAATCCCACATAACGGTCACGGAGCGACTGGAGTACCGTTGACTTAGTGTACCCAAGTAGATCATCATGGCCTCTAAGTATCAGGGACTTAAAGCTTATCGGTGTGCTGTCATGATAGGTTGGGTAAGATTTTCCGGGGAACGAACTTTACCGTGCTTCGACGGAAGTATATCTCCACACGTTGTTCAAGCTCTACGTACTGCTTGTATGGTTCGCAGGTACGGGCTTGAGGGAAAATTGCAGGAATAAGGAGAAAGGGAATTAGGAGAATTGACAACAAGGAAGTACGAAGGACAGCAGATTAACATGAACCAGTACGAGAACAAGCCACCTTGTTTGCAAAAATACTCGAAACCAACTAGTACAGATGTAGTCGCACCTAAGGATTCGAGACTGGTGTCATTGGCAGGCCAAGTTGAATCTGTCGGTTGAACTGCGGGATACGCAGTTAGATCACAGCCACATTTTCTCTGCCAGCTGGATGTGCAGTCAGTCACGAGTCAGACATCACATTTTGATGATATACTTATCCCAAAGCAATTCTCCCTGCATACAAACTCCAAGAAGCCAGATAAAGGTGCGACGTAGTGTCACTTTTTTCTAAACTCTTTTCTCCCATCTTTCCTCAACAGCTATATCGGACCCATAATCAAAGCATCATATGATGCGTGCGACCCACCCGTTCTTCCATCACATCAAGCCTCTCTCCGTACCAAGAATTTGTTGACAAATTCTCTGAGTCCAGATTCACGATCCCGCAATCAAGAACAATCTGCATCATTTCCATCCAAATGCGGCAAGAGAAATCCGATGGGTCACGATCATGCCATTGAACCAGAATCCGAAGCTGAACGAACCATTCCGAGTATTTCGGAGTAAATCTACAAATCGCATCTATTCGCTCCCCACCAAGTCCCAAAAATCTTCAGCAATCGCGAGAAATTTCTAAAAGCATTCTAGTCTATTTCCCTTTCAATCAATACCTTTCCTTCGGCCGGATCGCTGCGAATCGTCCTCCCCTCACTCACCAAACTAGCGGAGAAACCTCCGATCACGCAAGTCGCCTCAACCACTGGATTTCTCGCTTAGCGTTCTCCCTCCTCTCCTCCCCATCCAGATCGTCAACCACGATTCAGAACATAGCTTCAACGGGCTCTGGATCAAGAACCAGTAGGTGGACAATTCTCACATCAAGTACTGTATGGTGGCACAGGATTTTTAGCTTGTTCTGTCCCTCTTATCCTTCTGGTGGGGCTCTGAAGGCCATACTATCAGTCTGGCTTTCTCACGATGGCGCATTTTGACACACGCCGTCGCGATTCTAATGCTTCCTAAAGACCATGTCACGAACGATGGCTGTGCGCCCAGAGCACTACACTTGCCATCTAGAGTTCACGGTAGAATACAACCGGAGATAGCGGTTTGGATAAAAGGAAAGTGTGACGAGGAGCACGGCGGCGTGGTTTCCTTCATCAGCAATCTTGTCCTGCGATTCTAGTTCTCGTCTTTCCGCTGTTGTTGCTAGCAGGGAGACAGCCAGGCTGATGATGCGACGACGGTGCTGCTGTCATGGCCAGCCACAGATACTCTAGAAAGACTAGAAGGTGGTTGTGATTGCTTTAGAAGTATCTAGAGGGACGGTTTGACATTGCTCTAGAGTAGATCTTACAAGCATGTACTATCTATCTTCTGTCGCACAGTACTTGCTTAGTTATTCTTCCTACGCCTTACGTTCATAGCTGATTCTGAATAGCTTCATTCGCTTTGAGATTACGTCTTTAGGATACTCACGGCCCAGAGCATCACTTCACGTGGGCCATTCGCACAACATCATTGTCTGTCTATATTAGAGGCACAGTCTCTCTGCTTGGCACTTCGTATTCTGCCTGCACATCTGAGCGGCTGCAAACTTGCGTTGCACTTCATTCACGGGTGTCCATTCGGTAGTTGGGGATGCAACGAGGCATTTCCTCGGAAATAACACTGGAAGCATGGCAATAAATCGTGCAGACACGAACAAACTGCCGAGACATCCGCATCTTCATCTGCAGATTGTTTACCTTGACTTTAAGTTTGCGTTCTGCATTCAGCATTTTGGTTTTGGTGCTGATGTTAAGACACTCCTTAAGGGGCGCCTAACCGAACTCGCTTGTTCTCTGGGATGGTTCGTCGATCGGTTTCCCAGCCTGCACACTTGCTCTTACCAAGACGGCTTATTATATTCCCTGGTACGCATGAGTTGGTATCAGAAATGATCAGGTGGTTGCATCCATCCAGTAGAGTCATTGGACGGAAAGGGCAAATTCCCACTCGGCTGTTGTTGTCAGCTTCACGGTGTTGGTGTCGAATTCGTCGAAATGCTAGCCAGAACTCAGTCACTCCACGCTGAAGACACGGGGAAGCCGTCCCGTAAGACATTGACACACACTGAGTGCGGGTCGTTTCTCATATCACACATCTGTTAAGAAACTGTCTTGGAAATGCAGCCTCATTCTCCGAAGTTGGTGATGCGAAATCTCTTCGTCCGCAGTTCCGAATCCCACGCGGCTTGTTTGATTAAGTCACATCACTGTGACTCGAGTGAGTCGTCAGCTACACCGGAGATGTCCTTGAGGAGCCCAACACGAGCTGATGGTCGCTTGAGGAAGTGTAAATCTCCTCTCTTTCCAAATCCTGGGCGCTATTGTCCAGGCCGATCACAGTGCCTGATTGCTGTCTAGGACTTTCAGGGCCACTCCATGCCATTCTCAGCCTCGAAGTGTTTGTCATTTCATTCTTCAGGCACCAGGTGCCGTTGAGACATGGCTCCATTCTTGTCTCTTGTCCTTCTCTTCTGTGCGGGTCGTTCCTCGGAGGTGGCGATCTCACCTCACTCAGCCCCTGAAGAAAAAGGAGTTTTAGAGTAGGAACAACGACCAAGCGCTGATATGATGATCGCAGTCAGCTGTATAGGCCTGGCTGGCATTTGCTGCCAGGCTGCTGCCCAGTGGGCGTGCACTCGTAGATTTTACGAGACAGCACCAGAACAATTCTAGCTGCGATGAGTGAAGTGCATTCTTGGTTATGCGCACTGCTATGGTTCATGCAACGGCAATGCCATGCGATGCGCTGTAACACTGTTGAATGCACTGTTCTAGTACACCATCAATATTCCGCTCTTGTTATTGCAAAACTTGTTCCAATTGTTCCACGCACGCATGCACGCTCGCGCTGCGCAGGAGAGCTTTCTGCAGATATATTCTCCGATGTCTGACACCGGACGTTAGGCCTACTGCACGCCTACAGCACTGGAGATCATCTACACAGGTCCAGGGTGCTATACAAATAGATCTCTGGAAATAATGGCCAGAAAGGGAATTTCCCAAAAGGGCCTTTTCTCAATTTTTCTGACGCCTTGTGGATTTGATTTGACAGGCCCTGGACGAGTATTTGTTATGAACCAGGGTCCGATTTGATTATTTCCTGAGAATAATCAGCGAATGAAAGAAAGGGGCGAGACATGGGAAGTTCGGAGGAAGTCCTTTTTTGCTGCAACGTCTCTCTCTTCAGGAGTTGTTGCACGGCCATTCCAATACCCATGTATCATCAAAGCGTTGACAGGATCCTGTCAGGAAGCCGGTCCGGTCAACATTTTTTCCTCTTCCTTTTTGCGGAATACCCCTCCTTTTGCTCCAATTAATTAATACGTGCGTTGCGAAATGATTATCGTCCCATCCGAATTCCTCTGTGCGCTGTTGCGAACGTGAGAATCAGCGGGGCAGAAGAGGGTTCGGATTTCAGAATCAGTCCAATTGAGTTTCCACTGGCCGCGGCACAGAATTTGAAAAAGAAAAACTCTGCTGATGCCCTCTGGATAGACTTTGCTAGGCGTCCGGCGATGGTTTGTTTTTGACAGCTGCGGTCATCCGTCCAGTTCCCCAGGGTGTCTCCTCAATTCGAAATATGAGAAGTGATAGAAGCTTGTTCTGGCGGGACCGTTGCGTTTCTTTTGTATAACACGACGTTGGAAAAGCAACTTCTCGACGATGTAATTCCCGCTCCCTGCTCCTGGCAATAATATCAGAATGGCCGTTGGGTCGCCTATGCCGAGAAGACGAGCCATGGAGGTCCTTGTCTGACAGATCGGGAACTGCAGTGCAGGCCTTTGCAGCATCGTGGCGCGGACTTGCATGAGAGTTGCAGTTTGCCTCGTCCCAAGAATATCCAGCTGCAGCAGCCAGCCCACAATCAAATCAACCCAGTCAACCCACTTGGGTCGATCATTAATTGATTATTCTCACTCATTCGCCAAATTCGTGAATTTGATTGTGTCCCCTCTGGGCAAGATAGGCTTTCCCGGCGTTGCCACAGGGCTCCCCATATTAACACACAAGCTGCCGACGCTTACACCTGGGCCTAAACAAGCCATATAATATCGCCTCGTAAGGGTTTCAGCTTAGGGTTTGTCGAGCCCTTGTAGGCCATGTCTCGGTCGTGGATTGCCTGAGGGGTACTGTTTGGCCGACCCGTTGCGCCGCTCTGGCACTTCATCTCCATGTGCCACGAATGCGAGAAGGGAAGAAGACTGTGGAGAAAGGCGTGGAGGCGATGGGATGCTGGTGAAGCTGGGCCTGCAGGCTGCTTCTTGGTGAGGCTGCATCATGCTGGATGCTTGCTCTGGCAGCGGGATATGCAGGATCCAGTTCCACTGCTCGGGACATTCCATGAGTGGGATATGTCATGGTCATTGTCATTGTCATGTTATGAATGGGGGAGTCGTCGCATATTGTCGAGCCAGGACTGGGATTTGAGGTTTGCAGCTTCTGTTCCGATTCCGAGGCAAATGGTGATGTCTTTCATGTTCGATGATGCTGGACCGGATGCACGCTGAACAGTTGGAGGAAGGTGGATGTGGGTTGAATGCACTGCACGGATGTTGACGGTGGATGGTCGTGAGAAGTCAACGGTGAATGGACAGGGGAAAGGATGGGATGTTGTTAGGGCTTCGGGGCAATGAGAGTTGCTGCCGAATGAATTGTATGAGCCTTGTTCCTCAGGGTCTTGACTCTTGTCCTGCTCTCGACTCGAATCACCCCTCCATCAACAGCCCACCATCCAAGGCTCCGTCTACCTGGTTCATAGAGAGGCTGAAATATTGACCTGGGGTGAGAAGTGACAGAGTCATTGGCTGTGGCACAGCGAATGTCGGCCCTATCACGACAATCATCGTCGTTTTCATACAATTGCCCATCTCCGATAGATGATCCTATCAGATCCTTCTCTAAGAGTATGGAGTCTGGACTCCACGAGAACGGCCTACCATTCAAGGAACGCGGGATGAGGTGGGTGGAAAGAGACGAGGGGAGGGTGACAGGTGAGAATTGGGGAAGTATCACCAAAGCAACGCACATATGCAGGTTGCTGCAACGTTCTCTGCACTGCGACGCTATAACCGCCGTACATGAAAAAAATCTACGATGGTTCTATACCCTCAACTCGTGGGGGTAGTACACTGACAATTCCCCAGGGCGCTGCCACCACGAGAGTCCGTGGCCGTGATGTGATGGTGATCTGCCGTACATCTGGAGCGGCCGTTGAGAATTTGCTTTTTCTTTGGTTGCAGGCGCGTCGACGCAGTTACAGAACGTTTGAGCGTTTTCATTTGTTGCATCACCTCCTGCATGTCGTCTCTCCGCATCGGAGGCATTCTTCCTCACGATGAGGGTTGCACATCGGAACTGACAGACGCCACCCGTCGATTTTTCGTACCCTTTGCTATCATGCTTCTCGCAAGAATGTCCCCAACCAGTAACAGTAAATCGTGGAATTTGTGTGGGGGAAAATAAACAAACCAAGCACGGTCGTCCATCTTGAACGCGAGGCTTTAGACGTCCCGCGTATATCGTACCATGACCCAAAGACAAGATCGATTCTCGCGGTTGTCCTTGTTTACTTTTGGCAATCTATTTTCGGGACTGATTCGCACGCCTCAATCTGTCCCCGAAGATCGCTCATTTTTTGGACTTCGAAGCTGAAACTTATGATAGAATTGATAGGAAAAGTGGCGTTCTGGACCCGATACATCCAATTGGCCGACGGTCAGAAAAAAACAAGTTCCCCGTGTCTTAGAGGATTGCGGGACATTTATCAGATTTTGAGTTCAGCTCATCACTTCCTCGAATGGCAGAAGATGCGACTGACGGCAGGAAACAATATATTACTATCGTAGAAATAATACATAAGAAATGATACAGCAGAAGAAATCATGGAGTTTGAGCAATGGTGGAGAATCACCAAGTCGGATATCAGGGTTCGATGCAGGCGACATGTCAGTCAACAGGCGTAGGCAAATATGTTCGGATTAAAAATATTCAAGAAATATTCAATTGAATATTATTTCTTCGGTACCCTTCTGAGTAGAGCTTGCGATCATGTATGACTGCTTTTTCTCCGGTCCCATGTCACCACCATGAATGTGTCTGAAGTGATGAGGTAACGACACTTGCAGATTGATCCAGCTCCACATTCACTCCACGACGCCTGAAATCTGTAGCGTCTTGCAGCCCCAAGTCGAAGTCCACGGGGTATTCACCTTAGATGAGACCTCTGTCAACCGATTCGCAGTCCCCGGGTAGGATTGCCACTGAAAATTGGCGAAGAGGATGCTTGTTTTGTTGACATTCGCTTCCACATGGTCCACCACGCCTCCTCCCTTCACAACTGACAAGCAAAAGTGTTCAGACGAACGGACAAAGTATGATTGCATTTTGATTTCATCTTAATCGTATTTGCCGATGTTCTTGGACCAGTCTCCCGGGTAAAAGTATGACAGGTTTGTTGTCTCGATAGGACTTTCCTCAATTCGTCGTCCCTGCAAGGAATATTCCTCGTAGCCTCTACTGAGGTTTGCCCAAAAATGATCAATCTGACTAAGTGCTAAACTGTATTTGAGAATAATTGTCCAGTACTCATTATTGTTCATAAGTGTTGTGCGATGGTGAAGCCGTCTCTGTCTCTTTACAACGAAAAGGGGCGATAAGCAACTCAACGAGAAGACCATATACAAAGCTACCTAACATAGTCGATGTCGCGTGTGAATGTTTGAATTCTATGATGGTTAATCCTGTTCATCTCATTTGCTGAGCCTTTAAGAGCAAGCTGCATCAGTCCATTTCAAGTGACTGGGACTGGCTGACTGACTGGCTGTGACGAGGGACATTCAACGTGACAAAACATCCTGCCTTGAGACCATGTTTAAAGGATAACTACCAACGATCACAAAACTCCAGTGATAAATAAAGCTTCTGATAGCACAAGGGTTTTGGGCTTGTCCTAAGAAGCTGGCTGTCACCAATATCCTCGCTCCTAAGAGACGGAAGGCGAAGTGCAAAGTTAAAGGTGACTCGGAACCCAACCTCAATACGCCGCGTTCTTCTCCACAAACTCCCAATAACCAGCCCAAATTACGTTTCCAAAAACTTCGAGTGCTCTCGTCTGGCATAAAAGACAGCGAACCCAAATGTCAAAATTTCAAGATCGTGAAGTAGGCAAAGAATTCAAGCCAGGCTTCTTGATTTGCCACCTATGTGCTTGCAAAGAACGCGTCAAACACCAAGTACAATTGTTTCTTGCATCGGGATATAAGATGGTGAATAGTCAGATGTTCATTGAGTTTCACTGCGTCGAGGAGGCTTGGACAAAAGAGCTTTGCGATGCTCCGTTTTCTTGTCATCCCCATCCGAAAACAATCTCTGTTCTCACTAGCACATCTTCCTCTCCATGTGCATCAAGAAGTCACTTCAAACTCTCCCAATTATGAGCAGAAACCTCTTCATGGTAGTTATTAGGTTTTCATTCAACTTTGGATTCGGCGCCTGCATTTGAACTTGCCGTTTGGGCTCAGAGGGCTTGACGGAGTGGACAGTCACTTGCCCAACCCCAACCACGCTCCTTTTCTGCAACCCCGAGAATATCATGGAAAGCTGCAATAGGTTACCTAGAGACGTCTGTATGCGAACCCATCATAATTCTACAGTGATGTTTCGTTGGAAGACAATCGAAGGACACCCTTCAAACGGAGCTTGGAGTGACTTCCTTGAGAGCTTCGCATCCCCAGCCAAGGCTGCCCTTCACCCTTGTGTCACCATGAAAAAATTGTCTTCTTACTGCTGGCGCAACGCGTAGATGTTTCCAAAAGCTTAGGAAAGACCCCGAGTGAGTGAATGATCGGGGGAAGTCCATCAGCTCAACTCGAACTTCTGGCAGGCGTTCTCACCTCCTCACTTTCGTCTAACTCCCCCTTTTGCAACAAGTAACAAACAAAGATAAGTTGTTCGCTTGGTTCTCATAGAAAGAGCATATATTGAGCTCAACCTATAATCAAACATATATCTAAATGAAGAGCGAGAGAGGGAAGAAGCCACTGATGTCCAGTACTCAATGCGAATCGCATTTCTCTTCACCTTTCCATTTACTTACAAGTACACCTCCATCAGGCAAGCAAATTGCCATATTGAAATTGAGTCTAAATATCTACACTTCCCTTGAGAATGTGCATCACACGACAACAACGCATCTCGCGTATCCGCCTGTCGGAAAACGAGGGAGAGTAAACAGCAGCCGAACACCTCATTAACAGCGGAGCCACCGCCCTGTGTCTTGCATCTACAAGATCCAATGAGGTGGTATGGATCAGAGACAGTTTCAAACCTTTATCATCAAATAAAATCCATGAACAAGTAAATAGATTGTCGCAGAATAGCTCAAGCTAACAATCTCGCACATCAGAGCAGCTTTTGAAACATGACATGAACCTGCCGAGACAAGAGAAGAGCTTGAATACTCCAAATCAAGCAAGCAATGCTTTCCTACAGTAACGAAAATGGAAGCACCAGGTAAAACAGGAATGGAAAGGTGAGGTGAAAAGACAACGCTGAGAGAAAACTCCAAGATCAACGAAAACGGCATGAAAGATATCAAACAGGCTTAAGAGGATGTTAGAAGCTCATGTATCTTATTCAAGCCATTCTTAAATTTCTATTCTTTTCGTCATACATCATCCAAAACTCATCGTCTCTTTCTCATCTCCAGATATGGACGTCGGTACCTCTCCTCACATCTCAGTGGACCTCACCTCACTTACCTTGCCACGCTCAATCCTTCGAATCAGACAACAAACATCATAATACACGGGCAAAACACGTCGAATTCAATACCGCCAATACATTCATCCACTCATCCAGATGCGACGCATAAAATACACTTCTCTCACTTCTCCCACTCAAATCTCTCATCCGCTCATTCCTCTTCCCAGACCTCGCTCGTTCGTCGAACACCCATCGAAATCAAAGCTCATCCCACTCTTTCCTCTTCTTTCACACCTCTACACTTCCCTTCCCTCAAGTAAGTAAATAACCGAAAACCATCCCGCCCGACCTTAATTCTCATTTAGACCTTCCCCTTAAGGCCGTATCCGAGACCGAGACCAAGAACGAAAACACTCCTTTTCTCTTCAATGACACACCATGCCCCGAGAAATATGATATAATAAAACAATCCCAGAACAAAAACAGCACAAAAAAAGCCAGCTCAACTCGAATCAAAATCAAAATCAAAATCAAATCATGTGTATCATCATAATCATACAACTTCGAGTCCATCCACCTCCCACCTCTCTCTCAGACAAGACCAGACCTCAATTGCACGAGTTCGAAGCATGTAGGAAACGATGCAGAAAATCAAGCGCCATAGCTCTGACTGAGACTTGATTTACCCGGCCCTTGAGCTTTCTTCAACGCGCGGAGTTCGTCTTCGAGTCTACGGCGTTCTGCTTGTTCGGCCTGGCAGAAGAAACGTTAGCCAATATCCCACACTAGATAGAATGAGAAAGCAGAAAACATACCCTCAAAGCCTTCGCACTCTCCGCCCTAGTATCCCTCATCATCTTCTTAAACTCATTCTTCAGCACCGTCGTACTGGTCGACCCCGGCGGCAGTCCACCACCCGCGCTGGCACCCCCCTCGAAGCCAGGACTCCTCATACCCAGCCATCTCACCTTCTCATCACTAAGCTGCGCCTCCAGATTCTCCCTCTCGTCCCGCAACTTATCAATCGTGCCCTCCAGGCTCTCGCGCTCCTTCTCCCACTCAATGCTCGCCTTGGTCATCTGCTCGTACTCCTCAATCGTCTCCTCGAGCTCCTTCTTCAGCGTCGCCATTTTCGCGTCCGTGTCAGGAGCAGCCGTGCCTCTCTCTTTGAGAGCGGCGATCTCAGCGGCGAGAGATGAGTTACTCTTTGTGAGCGTGTCGATTTCTTTTTGGATCGCTGGGTTGGCAGCTACTTCAGCGGCGCGTTGAGCGCGAGAGCCGTACGCGCCATCGAGTTCGGCGCGGGCGATGGTGACTTCGGTTTGGAGGCGCGCGATTTCCATGTTCATTTCTTCCATCTCTTTTTCTTTCGCGGCGAGAGCTTGTGCTTTCTCTTGGGCGCCCTTTTCGAATGTAGCTTTTGCGGCGGCGGCGGCTGCTAGCTCTTGTGTCAAGGTTGCGATCCTGGATTCTGAGTCCGCCATCTTGCCTTGGAGTTCTGCGTTGCCAATAGATTGGTCGTCCTTCATATCCTGCAATTCCTCTTCAAGAGAAGCAATCGTCTGATTCCGAGCATTGAGCTCATCTTCAACTTGCTGAATGGTCTGATCTCGGGACTGAAGCTCGCTCTCAATCTGTTGGATCTGCTTGTTGCGCGAACTGAGTTCGTTCTCGATCTGCTGGATTTTCTGGGCTCGACTACTAAGCTCCTCTTGAGCCTGCTGAATAGCAACTGATTCATCCTTCGATCGAGATTGATCACGCATGAGTTCTCGTTGATTCGTCTCATCGAGCTTCTCCATCATATCACTCAGCTGCTGTCGGACATTATCGGCATCTGCCTCAGTCCGAGTGAGAAGATCCTGAGTCCTTCTCAACTCTTCAGCTTTCTGCACCATCTCAGCATCTTTAGCTGCATCAGATTTGTTGTTCAGCTCTCGTTGTTGCTTGATCTGACGTTGCAAGACCTTCTTCTGATCCTTCAAACGAGTAGCTTGAGCGTACAGCCATTGGACCTTTGTAGAAAAGCCCTGAATGGAGAACTTCTCATTTGGATCATCCCCTTCATCAGGCGAGTCTTCCTCGTCTTGCGGAAGGTTCTGAGCAGTACGAGTCTGGCGACGTTCTGCCTTTCTCTGCCGTTGATCTGCCTCGCCAGATTGTATTATATCCCAAAGCCCCATCATAACTGTTTGCATCTGCTCCAGATTGTCCGAATTGCCCGTGTTCTTGTTTGCAGTATTGGATGCCCGAGACAATTCCACTTCCACAGCTCCAATAATTTCCTGGAAATACCCTAGTTGCTCGTTCAATCCATTGCCAGTTAGTCTTGGCGGTTCTGGTCGACTTGGATCGTATGGCAGAAGAAGGTTCCGGATTTCTCCATTCAGCTCCTCCAGTGTCTCTTCCATGGCAGCCTCAGATTGCACCTGGACTCTCGTAGATTGACCGGCACTCTCCTGATCAATAGCATTGATACCCTGCTCCAGATATTCCAGGTGACTTTGTAGTGTCGTTCCAGCTTCCGCAGATTTCCCATCTCGATCAGTCTTATTGAAAGGAGGAGCTCCATAGGTCGCCTCGCGTTCTGGGTTGACTTTAATGATGACCTCTCGTAACCGGCTATTCAAGCTCTCCAACTTCTGCTCTGTATTGGCAATCATCTGCATCTGCTCCTTCGACGGCCCTTTTGAAGCAACAAAGCTATCCCTTCCCCCAATATCGAACCCGTCCAAACGATCCGCAGCTTTGTAGAAACTCCTCTCATCGAAGAAGATCTCGTCGTGAATAGGCTCCATACTACTCCTGGCATTCGAGTACGTGTACATACTCTCTGGACTCCCGGGAATGCCTTGCTGCTGCGAGCCTCCTTGTCCCTTAGGCATTTTCTTCGGTCCCTTGTGTGTCATCTGCAGAATACCCGCGGTGTGCTTCAATAGTCTTGTCTGTGGCTCCATAAGTCGTTTCTCCAAAGACCACAGTTCCAGCGCAAGATCCTCGCATTTCTTCTCGCTGGCTATCCGTTCCTGGTCTGCCTCCTTGACCGAATCACTGCTGTTGCGATTATGCCCGAAGATACTCCTTCTCTCCCTCCTCCCATCCTGACCATCCTTCTTGTCTGAGGGCGAGTACAACTTCGCCATGGAGATCGCAGCATCGCGGTATTTGGACTGGATCGCGAGGTTCTGGCGCGTTTGTTCGATTCGTTGGGTGAGGACTTGACATTGCTTCTTCAGATCATCCACCTCTTCCTGTGACAAGATCTCGTACTCCTTGCTGTCGCCCAGCGCGGTTTCGACCAGCAGGTGTATCTGGATCGGATCATTGACATTCAGGAGCGTCGAGCTCTGCGGTCTCGTAGGATTCATCTACAGTCTGCCGTCAGTTCCAGCTCTCCTGTCTTGTCCCTTGCGCCGAGTCTCAACAAGCAGCGCCAATACCACTCACCGGGTTGTATCTGGGCTTCTCCTCGAAGCCATTCATCACGTCCTTCCTGTAGCCCTCGAGGACCGTCCTGCCGTTTGGTTCTTGAGGCGCTGACATTGGTGCTCCCCTCCTCCCATTATTCTGCACCTGCATGTTGGCTCTGGGATCCACATTCTCCTTCCTGTACCCATTCGACCCATTCGATCCATAATTTGTTGGCCCTTGACCGCCAAAGCTCAAATCCTGGTTAGGCCGGGCTGGAAGCGCCTTGCCTCTAGCCGCAGCCCCATTCATTATTGATTGCGATTCCTTTTCTCTTTGAACTCCTTGACCAGCTGTCTCTCCGTCCGGATTCTCGTGACTGCAATTCGGGATTATAACATGGCTGAATTCCTCGTAGGTTTATTGACAAGAGAGAAGATGCATCTGGGAATTCGGAATTTCTTGCCCCTTGGTCGCGAGGAATGTGATCTTCGCAGGAACAGATTTCGATAGCTGGATCGCCGTCCCCTTTTTGCGGGTTCCTGTATGATCGACGTCGGCACCTGCTCTTCCCTCTTCCCTCTTCCCTCGAAAGCTTTGTTCGGTTCAGCCTAGCCTTGTCCTTTCTCCCCTTGTATTCTTCTTCCCAGCCACAAAGTCGGTCGAAAGACAAGGCAAATTCCAACGTGGGAGTACCGGGCAGCGTGAAGGACAAATTCAAGCAGGGAGACCTCCTTGGTGTCGTTGAAACGGCAGATAACTATTCTGGTGTTGCCGTCGCCTTCCCGCTGGGCTTCCGTCCGGCACCAGATTTAGGCCAGCCAGCCGCTGATGGTCGCTTGATTGGCGGATTTCAGGGGCTGAGCCAGCAGCCAGCATGCGCAGCCGCCACAACTCAACGACGTGCCCTCTCGCTCTGTCAGCAGAGGATCCAAAGCTGGCTGATGTGAGTTCATGTCAGCTCACTCAAACCTCACTCAAGGTGACTTTCTTGTCTTGTATCAAAATCTAAAGTCTCGACGCTTATCATCAGGTCGTGCAGGCGAACAGACTGTGGGAAGAACCTTAGTTTGCGAGTGCTTGGTGTTGCACAACGGACGAGAGTCCGGGGCAAGCGCCTCGGTTTCACTCGTTGTGATCGTGAAACTGGACATAAGACGAAAGCTTGCTTCTTCTGCTTCGTTGCGTCTTCAAGGATATGTAGATGGCTCATATAAATATTACTCACAGACAAGGACTACCTCGAGATGGGCTATTTCATTTTGGCGGAGGTTGATGAGAGAATAGGGGATTGCACTGGACTCTCAGACAGGAATACTTGTGCTGCGTTTGATGAACAATGAGATATCTGATCCGTCGAATCCATTCCCACGGTCAAGATTCATACCATACCGTCGTCCAATATCCCAAGACGCACATCGAGAGCACGGCTTCCATTCGTTCCCCAAGGCATCAATCTGCTCTTTTCTTGCGATTGTTATTGCAGTCTACCAAAACGTTTCGGCCAGTGAACCATCACGTTTGACTAGTCATCCTGATCATCTTCTTCCCTGAATATCTCGTATAGCCGGTCAATATAATGCTGTATGCGAAACTGAAGACGATACTTCGACCTGAGCCATTTCCAACGAGACTGTTCCTCGCTTGAGTTAAGGAGGAGCGACACTGGAGGACTCTGCCAGGGTAAGTCCCACATGATGACCGTTCCATGTTGCCTTTGCGTGAATACTTCAGCCATCTGTCGCACAGAAACGTCTTCCAATAAAGTCCTCTCGGCCTCTAAGAGCCCGGCATCTTGCAGCATGGCTTCCGCTGCTCGCTGGTCCCCATCCGCATTCACAAATTCGGCCTGGAAATTCTTCTTGTACTTTTCCAGGTCTCCTTTACACCAGTCGTTTTGAAACCAAAGGATAATATCTGCGATGGTCCTGAATTCTTCCAGTGTGTCTGGTAGTAGGGAGTTGTCGCCACCCAGCCGAGTCCACACTTCAGACCGCAGCGTCTGCAACTCATTTATGGCATCGCCAACCCTCTCAGCGACAATGTAATACCCAGCAAGCTCGTAACGCGTCGATACAAGCAAATTCCATCGTACTGATGCAGCCACATTCTCATGGGGAACTATATCTTGGAGCTCCATACTTTGCTTAGTGACGAGAATTGCATCCTCCGGATTTCCCATCACAGCAAAGCGGTCTGCCACAAACGAAGCAAAGGAACTCATTCGCTCCCTGAAGTAGTGGCTCGACATCCCAATTTTACTATCTTTCCAACTGAACCAAAAGTCATGTACGCGATCGAGAAGTTTCGGATCATTGACAGGGTCATATATCCGTTCTCCTTCCCGGTGAAGTATTTGAAGCACAATACACGTAGCTGTATATTCTTCTCTGTCGAGTCTCTCCCATGCGTCGATGCACGGTTTCAAAGTGTTGTAGTAATAATCACGGCAATGGACCTGGAGAAAGTCAATTTGCCTGGATGAGGAACTTGGTGGACCTTCGACGTACAAACCTCGGAAACTCTCGCCTCAATCCCAACTCCCTCACGTGTATCTGTTCAACTTGTTCAAGATGTAGCAAAGCCCCTTTCTGGAAGTAACAAAGTCTCTGAATTCCATTGGCCCCGCGCCATGGACATGGATATTCGACCAAGGAAAGAAACTTTATATATACCTCTATTAGGCACAAAGTCTCCTGCGTTGTGATTTGTGAGTCCGCAGAAAGTACTTCTACTTGCGGAGCAAGCATTGATTCGGCTGTTATCGACCAAGGAACGTAAGGCGATCTTCTATGAGTCAACTGGGACATGTCATATCCCAAGGGTCCAATGTAACGCCATACAAGTTCCTGGCATTTCCTCAAACGTTCTTGGTTTAGTGTGGAGCTCCAGGTACCGTTTGAAATCTGCGTGGCCATGAGTGGTTCTATGCTTTGAAAGATGCTGAGATATGACTGTGGAGACCGATCGGGCTCCGTGGAGTGTACCGCTGAAAGGTTTGACAACTCGTCAGCTCTTTGGGCCATAAGATTGTTGAGCTAAACAACATGTACGTGAGTTCAGCCCTTGCATTCCTAGTAACAAGAATTTGCTTACTCGAGTATGACAAGCATACAGATGAGCACCGCAGAGATGCTCGTAGAAGTAGATCTCGATGAGGAACTTCTTTTGAACAGCGTACACGATTGGGGCATTCATTTTGATGCATCTGAGATGGCGCAATAGGTTCTTCGGCGACTGCTTGATCCTGGTATCTTGTTTCGCCAAGCGAAAGATAACTTTTCGACCTATCCGAACAGTAAGTGTATCGTACACTGCTTCGCTGACCCTCGCCAGATTATTGTACGTCACGAGGTCTGGTACATGCTCGGCTACAACGCATTGAGCCTCAGTCGGAAGGTCCTCCCATCTGAATGGGCCATTCCATGTGTGCGCCATGACGGTATTGTGTCGTAAGTGATGTTTGGTGTATAGATGTTGGTGTTTGAAGGAGAAGAAGATCCTGGCTGCAGCGAGAAGTGAGGTTGAGGTTGAGAGGGGTGCGGCGCACCTGCAGTTTGTTGTTTCTCGCTTATGAAGGAATAGCTTCTTTTCTCCAACTCAGCAACCGCGACGAAGCTGGGAGCGTGACGCACATCTGGACCAGCGCTTATCGACTTTAATGGTTACGACAGCGAATCGATCAAACGTCACGCAAGATTTGGTCTGAAATAGTCGAAAAGTCATTGCTTAGACAGTACAAAACCTTATATCGCCCGCTCACGATCAAAACTATCCCACAGCTCCCAGATCTCATCGCAATACTCGGTCTCGATGGTTCTTGTCTTCCATCGTTCAACCGCAAGATCACCCACGGGTTCATCATAAACATGCTGATCACGATCGCAATCCCGACTGGCATACCCAAAGGACTTCTCCCAGCCATCCACAATACATTCGTCCCGAACACATGCATTGAACTTGGAGGGCATGAGCTCTCGCTTTAATCGCCGTTCTGCATCAGCCTTATCCGACTTTGCATCCTCCAATTTATCCAGCAGCTCCTTGTTGTCAAAGTTGAGCTTCTTCGGCGTCTCATCGTCTAGCATCGGACAGCCCAGTAGCAAGTCCCCCACCAAACCACCTTCCCGCCTCAGGTCCAGCTCTAATCCAAGCAGGAACCTCGTACCAGAGGGTCTTCCACTGTTCACTAACTCAATAGCTTTAGCAGCAAACTGCCAAGGCATATGGTGACCTCCTGGGGTAGCCTCTCGTATAGTCTTCTACTGACAACCATATTTGCATTGACAGCTATAGATATCGGAGAGCGCGTGGATCATCTCGTGCAACAGACAAATCAAGATACTCCTCAATACGGGCCGTCGCTTTGAAACGGTGACAGGTTCTGAAGAGCTCCACATGTTCCACCAATGTGATGACCACATGCGGCTTCTCGAGGTGATATCTCGGATTACAACCCTTACCAGGGTGGTAGCGGGTGCAATACCCTCCAGTTTTGATGCCCAACCTTCGAATGATCCATGGGTTAGCGATCAGCTCCAGCCTGCAGTATCGCTTCAACGACCCCCCAAAGAAAGCATCGTTGAATATCTCAAAGTACTTCTTGATATCCTCAATAGTATCCGGGTTCCCAAGATTCCAAGTTCCTTGGCCCTGGAATTTGGTAATCGCTCGTCCCTGGCGGACCGAGAATTTGCTCCAGTCATGACATCTTCCTGGCGAGATGTACTTTGTACTTGATCAGGGCGTCTGAGATGGCGTCTGGGCTGTTTAATAGGGGTTTGAGACGGCCGCATTCGAAGTCTTCATCTGCGATGGGAGGCGGGATGTGGAACTGGGGAGTAGCTGCCATGGTTCTGTTTGTATTGATATGTTGTGATCGATGTGAGGTTCGGAAGATGGAATCAGAGAGCTGTGGACTCGGTATTTTTATACCTCCACTCAAGAGCATTCACGAACTCGAACTTCGATGGATGACTTTCACCGCACTTATCAGTAAAAGGCCAACAGTCATCCTTGTGAATGAATTAGCAACTCACCAACTCCAGCCAGAATAAGTGAAGCCCTTCCTCCTCTTCAATTATCGTCGTCTCCACGCCTCCACGCCTCGACTTCTCCTTTCCTACTTTGTTTCACCCCTCTTCCCCTCCCCATCGCCCTCCCTCCCCTCATCCTTCTTCTCAAACCCCCAAAACATAACCCCCACCGCCTGCATCCCATCCCACTAATTCCCTCCATTCTCCAACAACTCATTTAATCTAATATTCATCCCCCAGCAGCCATCCCAACAATAGATAGTATCATAGCTGCTTCTCCAATTTTCGGCGCTGCTGATGCGAGACGATATGTTAATGTTCTGGCGATGTAGGAGGAGAGAGGCATTTTGACTTGACTGCTACCCCTCGAATACGTAAAATGCTGTAATGGTGTCCTGTTTTGGAAAGTTGGTAGAATGAATGCTAGTTTAATCTCTGTGTGGAAAAAAGGAAGCTTATGAACTTGGATTTCGATATAACAAACGGCCTAGAGCTGTATCGGTCGGAAGTCTGAGCTAAGTAAGTACTAAAGCACTTAAGATTCCGAAATGAAGAGGAAGCTGAAACTAAACTGATCACATGTACCTGTATACCCGAGCCTAAATGGGACTTTTCAACAGCTGGTCCAGAGTAGGCTACGATACTTCGGCACCATCAAGCAAGATAGCTACCGTTCTCTCGTTAGCAAAGTCTCCTTATTTTCTAGCAGTCGATACCTTATGTGGCTCAAATACCAGGGTTGTCTAGATTACTCTTGTCGAGTGACCCACTGGAAAATCAAATCCAAATACCCGGATCCCGGTCCGCATCATATCATCTCAGATGGTGACAATGGACCGATCGTTACATGCATGCAGGTACTTGGCAGGACGAGGCTGACTACCTTAGATGACTGTGCTCGCTCGCTCGCTCGGAAGAAAGCCTTGTAACGTGGTGAGGCTTGCTGCCTCTTTAGACTTCATACCTATCCTGCCAAATTTCTCCTTCATTCGCCTTTTCACGGCCGTGACCATCACCATAAGCCTCCATTGGCGGATTATGCTTCCTGAGCTTCAACGCATCATATCATACCAAGGTAGGTACATAAAGTAGCACAATCCGTTATCAGGTGTATGCGTTTCATTCTTACGCCTTCCTTGCTGAGTCAGGCTCTCTCTCCATCCCTCCTTTTCATCCTCTGCTTGTCCAGCTCCACTATCGCCCCTCCTCCTCTTCCTTCCTCCTCCTCATCTCCCACAATCAAATAACCATCCGTCACCAAGACACCACAGACAAAGTCATCGAACCAAAGGAAGGCAGCCAGGTGATAGTAAGATCCATTGCATTGTGCTGTCTTCTAGACCTCACCTCTCAGTACACAAACAAATAAAAAGAAACCCAACGCCACTCCAAGATGAGAAAATCTCGATCAAAAACCCGTAAACATCCATGTACTATGACCATCCTATGCCATGCCTGGCACTTCCAACCCCCCCAAAAGTCCACCATAATCAAACAGATGCATGCATGAATGACTTGACTCTCCAAAGATGGACCCTCTATTCCGGTTGGTATACAGATAGATGATTGCACGCCATTTTTGTGTCATTAATCCATCTGCCTGCCTGCCTGGCATGCCTTCCTGGCCCAGAACTCCAAGCATTCATTACCTATGCCGTCATGCTATGTTATGTCAGATGCGTATGTCCAGTCCAGTCCGTTCCGCCTTTCATATGTACGCCGTGCCGCGTCGTGCCGAGCCGTGTTTTTATCAGTTCCAATGCTGACAAGATCCCTAGCGAGTACTGAAGCGCTTCTGCTTCATCTTCTCTTTACAGTCGTCACAGTACCATTTCGCTATCTTCGTGTTAGTTTCCTTTCCTCTATCTGAAAACAAAAGAGAGAGAAAAGAAAGGAGAAGAAACTTACCTTTCCCAACAGGCGCAACCTTCAAGCCCACACACTCGAGATGGAACCACTCCCTCTCACACGTATCCGAGTCACAGCCCACCATCTCGCCATAACTGACGTTATTACAATAACAGTACGTCGGCTCATCCTCACCAACCTCCATCTCCTCATCCTCATCCACAACATCTGGCGTCCTCTCATCGTCTCCATTCTGCGTCTGCTGAGCAGCGAGTTGTGCCGCTTGACCAGCGCCTTTCTTGTGACTTCTTTTTGAGTTCGATGTTTCGACCGCGCGAGAGGATCGAGAGCGTTGGACGGGCTCGGGAAATTGTGGGATAGCTGGCGTAGAGGGTTTGCTGGCTCGGCCGCTTTTGGTGGTTATGGATGTCAATTGTATGCCTTGCATAGGCTCGGGGTTGTCGTCTTTGGCGACGCTGTCTTTGCGGTTGCCGACTACGACTCCACCGATTAATGCCGATTCTTCTTGTTCGACGTCTTCGAGGAGATGTTCTTTGGAGTTGTTGGCCGTTTCCTTCATTGTAGCCTTCACTTCGGGAACTGTTCGCCCAGTAACTGTAGCAGCTGTTACCAGATCCGGTGTATTTGTTCCATTTGGTATGTTCGATGCAGAGGATTGTGGCCTCTTCTCTATCGTCGATTGTGTAGAATTCTGCCTTCCTCTTGCAGCAGGTCTGCCATTCGTTGGTGGTGGCGTACCCTTCGTCTTGATTTCTGGGAATGTGCTTCGTACGGGTGAAGAGGCTAAAGATGGAGACATCGCAGAAGTAACGGTGTTATTCCTAAGTTTATTAGCAATTAATTCCTTCTCCGTGACCAAAACATACCTCTTTCTTGTATGCCCATTCGTTGCTGTAGCTCTCGACCTCTTTTTAGCTTCAGGTACCGGCGTCCCTCTCGGACTTGCTGCCTTTCCTTTTGCTGTGCCATTCGCAAATACCGAACTTAACGACTTCTCCATGACCACGCCACCAGCTGGTCCCTTTTCGACTTTGCGACGCTTAGGAGGGTTACCATTCCCATTCGTAATTCCCAATCCAACAGTATCAGCCACTTTCCGGCCCTTGGTATTCCCATGAACCTTCTTCTCCTTATGCCTCTCCTCGTCAAAGTCGGATTCGGCTTGCTGGTTCTTTCCTTTCCTTCTCTCGAGGATAGCTTGCTTTCGCGCGTCACTCCTTGCGGCGGCTTCCTCTGCGATTTGTTGAGCAGCTGCAGACAAGCTATTCGCCGCAGCAATTTCTCTCCTTGAAACACCTGCAGGCGCTTTGGGCTGTCGATTCTCAGGATATGCCCAATGTGTAGTACTACCATACCGTGCCTCCTCACTAATCTCGAGCTCGATGTAGGGAAAGCATTCGTCAATGCGCGCGAGTTGTTTGTTTAGAGCTTCACTCGCCGTGGATATGACATGATTCTTCTCGTCCAGTGATACCAGCATATTCTGCATCGTGTAGGCGCAATGTTGGAAGAGTTGTCGTCGTGGGATATTTTCTGGATCCCACACATTCGAAGCTTCGGCCTCAACAGCAGAGTGAACTGACCCAGCATTTCCATTTACGATGGAGCCGTTGAGACTTCCTTGTGCGCTCATGGGAGCAGATGTTGGACCGAGAGCAAGATGACGTTCTGGTTGTTGTGATCTGGGCAGAGGGGCGTTTAATGCAGCTTCGACGAGCTTTCCAAGTTCTTCTTCTGGCGCAAAGATTTTCGCATCGACTTCCTTGAGGAGTGTAAAGTGTCGAACGAGTTCTTTTGGTAGAGCAGTAATTGCGTCGGCGAAATGTGTGATCGCGGGGAAGATGTCCATGGGCGTTTCTTCCATACCTCCACCGAGAGAGCCTCTTGAACCAAAGTTGCGAGCACCAGAAATTGAGGATCTTGGAGGATTATTTCGTGTCTGTCGAAGGGGTTGAGCTCTGCGACTCGATGCCAGGTCGACTGGAGGTTGTTTGGCGGTCTTCATGGTTGGTGGAGGGTTTTCGTGGACCAGGGAGGTATGATGAAGAGGAGGAGTTGTGGGAGTGTGCGACACGCAAAAACAGTGGTTAAAGAGGATAGCAGTGATTTCTTAGCTCGTGGAGAACATTGAGGATTGATTCGGAGTAGAGGAAGCCACTGCTGAATTGTGGAGAGGTGTATTGAGTGTTGTAGGAGTGAGGAGAGGAGAGAGAGTACGGATGATTGAGCTGGGTGCTGGGCTGGTTTGGCTGGCGGCGGGCGGTGAGTAGAATCGGCAGAATTGACGCTTATCTGATTTCGATAATTGCCGACCCCGGCCGTTGTTGACTTTTGGCTTGATGACAAAGGAGAGGTTTACGCGGTTACAGTTGGAAGTTTATGTTATTTTTTCATGAGTTGCTGTTACCTTGACATGTACATACAGCATTGCAACTAATCACTCCTTTCCCCTGACGATGAATGATCTTGTGAAAGTAATGTTTACACTGGGGAATCACGTCAAATGAACTACCGATGCTACCCATTCGATACACTCAGCGAACTTTGAAGATGAAGATGCCTAGCTTTTGCTATTTTTTGGTAGCTTCATTATCCAGACTTGAATGATCCAGATATACACTCAACGAATCAAGCTTCGATGTCAAAGTGAGCCGTGTCCAGGAGATGAACTGGCATTGGACGAGTTGGTCAGCACGATGGCCGCTGCTATCAGTACGTCAGGGATGAAGCTCAAAGCAGATCTTCGACATCAATATTCCCCGCAAGTCCTCAAGACTCCTTTGCAATAATTCACCTATCAACTGCTACATAAATATCATCTAGTACTGACTATCAAAATGAGATCCAGATCCTATCGAGAACCATGAAAAAGTCCCTCGAATCCAAAAGTTCCTGACTGCCAAGCCAGCCAATCATCCTCGAGACAATCCCATCCCCGTCCATCCCGGCTCTGTACCTGTTCAGGACACGCTACATCATCGGCCGAGGAGGCTGAAGCCGACAGGAACCATAACCATTGTTTGCTTCACTTCCCCACCGTCACCTCACATCAACACAATCGCATCCAACATCCTTAAATCCACACTTTTTTCCAAACAATGAAACCACCAGCATCTCAACTCCTCTAAAACCAGCAACCAACCCATCATCTACACATCCTTTCATCCATCCCAACAATGCTCTCCACAGGCTTCGCATCCGCACCCGTCTCCCGCAGCCTCGCCTACGGCATCGTAGCCACCTCCCTCCTAGCCAGCATCACCGATACAAAACATTACTTTTACATCCAAGTCGACCCGCACATATGGCGATATCATCAGCTATGGCGTGTGTTGATCTACCAATTATGCTACACGAATTCGACCGAGTGTCTATTTGCGGCGATGACAGTGTATAACATGAGGGTTGTGGAGAGGGTTTGGGGAAGTAGGAAGTTTGCTGTGCGTTTTCTCTCTCTCACTCTCTTTCATCTGCTTTCTGGTGCTATTCCCTTTGTTATTTCTTCTGCTGGTCAATTTCTTAGCTGACATACACAGTCCTTCCTCCTCATCTCCCTCCTCCTAACCACCCTCCTCCCCCCTCTCCTCCTAACCCTCCTCATCCGCCCCCTCTCCCTCCACACAATCAACTACCTCCCAGCAGGACCCACCCCCTTATTGTTCACCCTCCTCGCCCAATACCACGCCCTAATCCCCCACGTCTACAAGTACCGAATCGCTGCCTCCCCCTACCCCTCCAACCCCACTCCAACCGCCTCAGAACCTTTCACAGGCCTCACCTTTTCCGACAAATCATACGTTTACCTCCCCGCTCTCCAACTCTCGCTCTCCCAATTCCCAGGCTCGTTACTCTGCGCCGTGGTAGGTTGGGTTGTGGGATATAGTTGGCGGAACGAGGTTTTACCCGGCAGACTGACGAGGTGGAGGGTTCCGGGCTGGGTTGTTGGTGAGGCGAGTAGGAAGAGAGGAGAGGATTTTGAGGGGTTGAGGAGGAGGTTGGAGGGTGAGAATGGAGGTGCGCAGGCGGAGGCGACGGGGAGTGATGGACGGCTTGGAGGGGAAGTCGGGAGGAGGAGACCGTTGGCGAGACAGCTTGTTGATCAGTTTAGGGGGGCGTTTTAGGGGCATGGAGAGATTTATTGAGCTGGGAGCTTTTTATTGCGGAAGTAGAGGATAAGGAAGGTGAGGGGCGAGCTGGACGAGTTGTTACTGCAGGTCTGCATAGACTGGAGTAATAAGGCCGGGTAACATGGCAGGTCCAGGGCGAGTCAACGGCTACAAGCAGCTATTATGCTTTGCCTTTATATATAGCAGCGAGAGAGTGTGATGGAATGCGCTAATTGGACAGTATGTGCCACGCGAAAAGGTCAAGGAACGGGCTTGGAGTTCTAGATACATTCAAGGTCCATAAGATTGGAAGACGGCATGAGAAGGCATCCAGGCATGTCTATATACCTCTTGCTCCCAAATGTAGAATACAAGGAAATGAACGAAGAAGACTACAATATCCCACTTCAAGTCAGGACACCCAATGACAATTGTATCATCATCTAGAACTTGATCTTTCAAGTACTTTAAATGTCTGGTCCGTGTGAGCAAGAAGGCAAATGACTTGGCGTTCCCTGCAAACTACCTCGATACCAGTGCACCATTGATGCTGAGCGCATCGATGCCATTCCATTCGGCAAGTCAACACTCACAGCCAAAGGCTTGAGAGCTTGTCCAAAATGTTCGTTCCGATACCATACATCAACTATTCTCCAACAAGTACTACCACCCTCACCAAGAGTTGCGGTGATAGAACACTGGTAGATACTCATGGACTAGTTTCCAATATCTCGTATATGATCGTAAATGCATATCAATAATCACATTAAGTCGTAGCAAGTATAGCATATCATACACACTTCCCTATATGCACCAGAACCCATCCTGTCAGTCCTTCCATGCACCATCCAGCTATTGTAAATCAATCCCATGCCAACCCGAAGCAATCCAATCCGATCCGATCCAAACCCGCCCCTACCTGCCCACCTCCTTTCTCAAGCGCGAAAAACTGTCCAAAATGCCCCATGCAAGTACAGCCAAACCAAAACCCAAATCATCGAAGCAGAAAACCCCTCAGACGAGATGTAGGGGAGAAAGGGATTCTCCAATCCAATACAGTACACATCAAAGAATCCCCTCTTCCATCTTCAACCACGCCTCCTCTCCCCCAACACTCTCATCAACACCAACCCACACATCATCGCCCTGCCCTTCGTCTGTCCAATGCACATTCCCATTCCCATTAGCATTCCCATTGCCGTTCATATAATCCACCGACTCCACTTCCTTGTTCTCCTTGTACACACCATCATCGCCGATTTCTCCGACAATGCTACCTCTCCACTGCCTTGTCGTCGTCGAAACAGGAGGAGGAATGAGTCCTAATCCGCCACCTAAAGCTCCAAACCCACCTCCGAGATCCAGCCCTTCACCAATCTCACCGACAATGCTACCGCGCCAGCCGCGAGGGACAGGAAGACCCTCCATCCCTCCATCCAACTCCTCACCAGAAACGTTGCCGTTAGTAGTTCCCAAATATGGGAAACCCCCCTCAATCGGCGATACCAAGCCCTCCGCAATGGAACCCTCTGTATGCACCGAGCCAGAGACCGCGGATAAGGGGCCATTCAATGAAATACCAAACCTCTGAATCTCCGGCTTCTCCGCCGCTTTAGCGAGAAGGAGGTTTGCGTATTGTCGCTGCGAATTCGGCGTCTGACTCAACGTCTTCACAAAAACCTCAAACGGGTCCTGCACAACACCATAGCTCTCATTCGGGATGCTAGAGCCGCACGCTTGCATGACATCCAGCATCGTATTCCCAATCTCAAAGATCTTCTCAAAGATCCCCATCCCGTGGACTTCGATGCTGTGTGTTGGAAGGCTGGAGATGACATCAAGTAGCGAATGCGCAATCTTCAACGGATACCGAAACGTCATACTCTCATCCTCCGCATTACTACTCAGCAGCCCCTGCCGCATACTACTCTGCCACACAATCAACCTCAACCACTGCTGCGTGACCAAAATATCAGCTTTCTGAATACTCGTCAACGAGATAGACGCGGAGTGCGGGCGAGAAAGCTGTTGTTGTAAAGAGGTGTAGGTTGCGGTTGAGGCTGGGGCGGACGCGGATTCGTTCCAGGAGTCGACGAAGGAGGAGTCCAGGAGGTGGTAGCTGTTTACGAGGTGCATGAAGCCGCTGTGGATGGCGGGGGATTCGTAACTGTGGAGAGTGCTGGGGAAGGAGGGTGTTTTTTGGAGGGTGAGGGGTTTGTGGCGGAGGATGGCGAAGGATCTTTGAGAGTGAGTGTCAGCAATCTGTTCACACTTGAAGAAAGGAGGGAATGGATACCTTTCCGTCACATAAAGAATCCAAAACGTCCTCCGTCGACACAACGCCTCCGTAGCAGACAACCCCACATAACTATTCTCATCATGAAACCCCAAATCCTGACCCATCGTCAACGCCTCCCTGAGATAATACCAACTCTTCCTATTTTGATTCAACTCAAAGAAAGCCGTCGAAACAAAATACGAGCTAATAACAGCAGACAACGTCTTATCCTCTACAAAATCATAGCTCTGTCGCACAGAGATACATTCATCCAGGAAGAACCGCCCTGCTGCTTCCCATGACGGCGGACCGGGTGCTAAGATGCTTTTTCCGGACATGTGCGTGGAGGTTAATGCGCAGAGGGAGTACAGCAGGTTTTTCTCGTACATTTCTAGCGGGCGCTTTATGGATTCGCGGAGCGTGGGCATGTGGACGAGCGGCATGATTGGGTAGATGTGTTCCATGAAGAGGTCGATGCAGGTTGGGATTAGGTGCAGGTAGGAGGGGGATGTTGGGCGGAATTGGTCGGTTGTGAAGATGCTGTTTGGTTCTTCGGGGAGGGAGTGTGAGGTTTCGGACATTATGGGGTGCCATCGCTGTTGGTGGAGGGTTGGGGATATGGCGTCTGTGGAGTCGGATATCCATTGATCGATTCTGGAGATTTTGTCAGTGGGGAGGATTGTATGAATGGATTTTGGGAGCATGATGAGATGAGGTGAAGGGTCACATGATTGATATCAAGCTCTCCTTTCAGACCAGCAAGATGTACTCACGATGGTGGACCAGAACTCTGACTTTCTCCACCAGAACCATTCGAACCTGGAACCTTTACATTCGGCAACTCATCGCCATCCTGAGCTCTCAACTCGTTGATGACTCTCCCCGTTCCTCTCTTCGGTCCTCTTCTCTTAGGAACATGTTCTCTCTTACACGTCAACGAAGCATTTCCACATTGATTACAGGGAAATTCCCCATCACATCTAATTCCTATTGATGGTCAGTGCTCAAGCTCAAGCTTCATGCGGGGAATAGCACAGCGTCATGCTGCAGAATAAACAGCTATAAGATAGCTCAACTGCACGAGGAATGTAAATGTCTGGCTCTGACTTACGACGTCTTCGACAGTGGTCACACACCGTACGGCGGCCTGTTATTGGTTTGCTTCCTGGAGACATGTCCCCGATTTGACTGCGTTGTAGCCTCTAGCCTCTCAACCGAGCATAACACTACACTGCACAGCACGACTCAACTCACAGCTCTCCCCCGTGCTACCGGGAAATCATGGAAAGCCTGCAACTCAGTATGAATGTTGATCCAAAGAGAAAGAAAGAGCGCACGATTGAGCGAGAGATATGGCGAGAGGGGAGGTTCTGCTCATGAAGAGGTCAAGTGTCAGAAATGCAGTAAAGAGAGGGGTAGATCCGGCCTTGCAGAAAGTGTCATGTTTGAGGCGTTCCACTCTGTCCAGTGAACAGAGAAGCTTGGGTGTTGAATGGGGGGGCGAGTGTTGAAATGCGGGGAGATGCGAGGGGCTAGAGGACATGGGGTTTAGGGGCTTCTCGGCGGGCATCACCAGACCTGCGCCTTTCCTGTTCGCTATCGACAACCACATGCAATCCTCGACACATCCGCTTCTTTAAGGTTTATTGATTCGCCACCCCTATCTTTGAAGCGTGTGTTCGATATTTATCAAGATCTTTCCCTTCAGCCCGTACATTTATCTCTGTATTGCGTTTGCTTGCTTTCGCAGCTTCTTATCTTCTTGCATCGCATGGTTCTGCTTGTCCTTGTTATCTGTGGTCGCTGCTCACTCTGCATCGCCCTGTCCAGTAATCGTTTTTTCGAGTCGCTTCAGTTGGTCGTTTCTCATTTGCTAGCTTCAGGGGTCCGGCTTGGGGCCATCCATCTGAGTTTCTTGCCGTTCACGTGGAATTTGGGTTTTGGGTTTTCAGGGTCCGCTTGGCTGCAGTTCCGCGCCTGTGAGCTGATAACAGTTTCGAGGTTTGGTCGTCTGCGATGCCACTTCTATACCTCCCACATGTTCTTTCTTTGGGAAGTTCATTTTGCGTCACTGAGGGTAGGGCGCTGGTAGTACTGCGCACCTCACTTGGATCTCTAGCTGTGCTGTTTACCCTGGCTCTTGGTGCCTCTGTCCCCAGCACGTAGACAACTTACGGCTTCTCACATCTTCACAAGTGCCACTTAAATTTATATGTATTTCAACTTCACAGAGAGAATGGTCAAGCGACAGCAGCAAGATGAAGGGAAATGTTCCATTTTGAAGTCTATCGGAAGAGAAAACATATGACCTTGCCAATTCGCCCCACTTTTCCCTGCCGCCATTGACCCTACCTACTCCCGCTCAAGATCAGAAAGACTCAACGCCGGAAACTCAAGACGAGAATTGTGCCCCAATGCCTGCATATGCAACAGACACCTGCTGAAAGTATCCCTCATTGGGGCATGAGGAAGTCGACAGCGACTTGGTATATGAAAGATCGTTGTGGACACCAGCATCTGCCAAGTAGTCGTGAAGGTCGGCCTCAGTGATGTATGTCGGGTACGGATGGACATCTTGGTGTGTGACCGGGGAAAAGTGGAGTTGGGTATCTTCATCGCCATACTGGCCATCACCCTTTACTAGTGCAAACGGAAGGTGAAATCCTGGGCTTTGACGAGGATATGAGTATGGCTCCACATGCTCATTCGGGCATTCATGTCCATCCAATATGGATGCATACCTAGTTGTACCGCCTTGATAGCCTGAATACATATGATAGCTTTCATGCGAGTGATTCTTCGTGGGTTTGAAGTTGGCAAGTCTGTTCTCGGCGTTGTGTTGATGGAGTGCTTGTTGGGTGAGGAGGGATGCATCGCAACCAGCATCGTCAACTTGAGCAGTGGAACCCACGGACTGCGAAGTCCATGTATCATTGAGACGTTGGTGTGCTCCGCGAATATCTTCCTTGCTGTCCTGGAGCCTTGTGTATGTGATCAATCTTGGTTGGGATGCATGGTGACTTGTGTCAGAGGGGGTGGTCGCATCATTCGCAAGCGAGGCAGTCTCATCACTGGAAGACAACAATTGTCAGACATTGCATCAACAAATATCCATTCGGTAGCCTACCTGGCAGGGTTTGCACAATAAGACGGAATTGCTGAGTGTACAGAATGCATTTGCGAGGTAAGTAGTCGAACTGGTCCTTAGAAGTCGATGCGAGGAAATGCTTGGCGATCCGCAGATTGGTCTTGGGAGTAAACAAGTGGAAGCACTTTGCACGGAAAAGGGAGACGAAGGGGGCATTGACTGGAACTTATAAAGAAGATTGAACAGCATAATGCGAATCATCATAAGGCAACCCAAAAAGAAATGCAATGCCTACAATTATTCAACTTCATTGTTGGCTGACAGAACTCGTGTACAGCAAGTGCTGTTCAAGCAGGATATGTGCAATTTCTAGATGTGCAGATGTTGAAGGTGCAATTTGCATCTTTTGGCCCACGAAGTCAAAAGTTGAGTCAGTCTTACCGAACTGGCGGATATAAGGGGGAAAAAGTCAAGTCTTTGCCAAACGTGCAAATTGCACCTTTTTGTGCAGATTTTGTGCATTTCACATGATTCGCCAAGCACGACCTAGGCACACTACTGCACCTCCCACCGCCTCGAGCAACATTTCAAAGCCGTCCAGAACAGCCATCCCGTGTTGGCCGACTGACACCGTACGAATGATAAGCCACAGTCTGGCAGGCATTGCATTGGAACTGACAGGCCTCTTGCTGGGAAATCAGTAACAATTGGCCTTATCGAGACACAGTTGTATGAGGACGGCGCAGCCAGCCCTGCTGCTACCGCTGGGAGACACAATCATTTGCGCGGCGTCCGACCTCCCGACAACCCTTCTTGATCAATAACAGGCTCCAGATACCGCCACATCAGTCATGAATCCTCCTCACCTTTATCACCATCCATTTGGTCGATGCAGGACATGTTGATGCTGCATGTGCCAGGTCACACCTCCATCTCCACTCGCCCAACTTAAAAGATCTTGAAGGCTTTGAGCCTGGGGGTTTCTGGTCTATTGCATTTCCACCCGACAGGGCTTTGAGCATCCACCAGGGGGAATTGTCGACAAAGTATTAGGCCCCCATCAGAGTCGATGTTCCTGGGGCTTCAACGTCGTGCGACCACTCAAAATCATCCTAAATACCCCACGAGCTTCAAGCAAGCAATGTCCCAGAGCCGCACCACCGCACCACGGCGATACCTCGAGGCAGCACAGAGAGAACGGCCACCGGCAGCATTACCTCCTACAAGCAGTATTAAATTTGAGGAGTCTTGGGAAAGGTGGCCATCAGAGACATTGGCCGTGGTTTCTACCTATCGAATCACATCGAAGTAACACGTGACAATTGATGCTCTCTCCGCCTCTCAGTTGCGCCTACTTCGATCAAGGTTCCTTCTCTCACAACACAAAAGTTAAGAAGAATCTAGACTCAAAACTCAATCATGACAAAGGATTGGGACCAATACAAGACCGAAATCGAAAAACTCTACATCACCAATGGCAAGTCCCTGGACGATGTTCGACGGATCTTGAAAGGAAAACATGGTTTTGATGCTTCGTAAGTCTCAACCTCTTTCCTGCGATTAATCATCTGACAATTTTAGCATACGAGGCTATCGAATGAAGCTTGAACACTGGGGAATGAAGAAGAACAAAGTTCCACTTAGCCATCGAGCTCAAAATCGTCCACGACCCAAGGCAAGAACCGGCAATATTGACAGTGCCTCATCTGGGGCTCACTCTTCCAATAATGTCTCAGACCTGCTTGAGAGTAATAATATGCCTAGGTGAGTACAGTATAAGACTAGTTCCCCAAGTGTTGCGGAATACTTCTAATTCAAGTCCTCCAGCTCGTCACATCCTGAAAGTAACGCAACGTTGTGGCAAGGCTTCAACTTCCCCGCTCTGAACGACACGAGTCTACCGACGCCTTCACTTCATGACAGCTCCAATGTACCCTATATGTCACTAGACAGAGAGGTGGGATGGTCATCAGAACCTGATATTTTCAAGACAATAAACGAAGGATTGGCAACGGACCTTCTCGAACAACTTTCATCCGGGGCGTCTGTTGATATTCGAGACAATTTCAACGATTCACCTCTCCACGTGGCTATCAGAAAAGGGAACATTGGCATGACAGATGCGCTACTGAGATACGGCGCCGATGTAGATGCCTCTGGACACAGGGGGAGAACTCCTCTTCATCTGTCTGTTGCTTCCAAGAACATGTTGCAGCTCTTGCTGAAATACCATCCCAAAATATCTCTTCAGGATGACGAAGGAGATTCGGCTCTACATTATTTTATCCGCCAGTACTCCTGGTGGGAACATACCGAGCACCAAGTCGCCATTAGATCGGTCCTGTTTGCCGGCGCGAACATCAACATCCGGAATAAAGCAGGCGACTCACCATTACACAGAATAATAGATAGGGATATACCGGAATCGGTGACCTATATGGAGATGGTTCTGGAGTTCCTCAATTGCAAGCCCGATGTAACAACCGCAATGAGAAATGGTCAGGCTTTGCTTGAGGTCTTTCTGGAGAACACCAACATATTACAGAAAGACAGGTTCAGGTGGAATATTCCAGAATGGTTGTCGGTTGGATTTCGGTGCTTAGAACAATTCCTGGTTGTCGGCGCCAATCCGAACGTCACATTTCATTCCCAGCCATTTCTTCATTGCTGTCTCGAAAGCAGCAGTATCGTTAGAAAAGTGACCGCCTCGCGAAGTTTTGTTCTGCATCTTCTCGAGAAGGCCGATCTTGATATTCCTGCATCCAATGGAGATTATCCCTTGCACTCAGTGCTCAACAGGAGCAGTTCTTACTGGAGAAGTGATTCACGCTTTCAATACTGCCAGGTTACCTCGACGCTCATTGCTCGTCAAGTCGATGTGAACAAACCCAACAGAGCGGGCAAAACTCCGCTGGAAGTCTGGCTCACCAGCTCTCGGCCACAAGCAACCCTGATGAAAGTCACTGCACTTCTCATAGAAGCAGGAGCATCTAGCACGATCACAACTACAGTTGGCGAAAGTCTTTTTGATTTTTTACCCCGTCAGCCTCGAGAATGCCGAATTTTCCTCACTAGAACCCTGTTGAAAGCAGATATAAAAGCACAACAGCCTGGGACCAACGCAGCGGCAGCCTCTGAATGGGTGGAAGTATGGCGCTCAGCAAGGCAAGCGTCACTCTGGGGTATTGCAAAGACCAGTCTAACCAAGCTGGACGCATTGGACTTTCGGCCGAAGAGCAAAGACTTCATGGAATGCGCGTTCCAGATCGTTGCAGAACGTCTCTTGGAGCGTCATAGACTTCAGCTGAACCTGTTCCTTAGGAAGAAATTGGACCGAGAAAGTGCAGCCGAGGATCGCGAGGAATACTGTGCCATTTTGAGGGATTGTCGGGAGCGGAAGGCGGATATTGATGTCTCGTTTTACCATTTCTTGCTTGATATTATGGATATCTAGAGTGATGGGACTCAAAGTGAGGTCTTACTAAGAACATTGTCAACAGCCTACCTTCTGACCTCTAACGCTGGCTTCCTGCGATATGTGAATAATATTCTGCCAATGTTCTGCCCGATCATGTTCATTCCTCGGCTCAGGTCGCAGCAGCATTCGAAGTCGCTCACGTGCGCTGACCAAATCGAAAGCAGCCAAGGAAGAATTGATTACGAACACGAGGTTATCCAAGTTTCTGCCAGAATAATCTATGCTTTCAATCCAGCTCCAGCACCTGAAGTACTAAGGTACCAGGTTACCAGGTACTTGGTATGACAACCACGTGGGGACCATGATCCCGCCACCTCGCTTACAGCCGACGCTCACTGACGTCTTCGATTCGAGATCTGGAACCTGGTAACCATCAATTCTCTTTATCAGCAACAATCGAGGAAAGTCTCGACCTGCACCATGCAGAGAAAATAGAACACAGATGAGACTGCAAAAAGCGATTTCTAAGCGAAGGTGCAATCCCGATGGTGCATCAAATCTCGATCGAAGCTTGAGTTCCGAGCTAGACCCCACCTTCCGCCACCATCGACGAACCCTATGACGATATCGATATTCCCGTCTAGTGAGATCGAGTTTTCATTTTCCCATGCTTATTTCCATGCGCTTTATTGGCTGAGAGTGAGTATGGAGATGCTTCGGAAGAGCCTCGACTTGGGGATGACGAATCAGAGGGCGATATGATCTATTTTGAGTTTGAGCAAAGGAAGGCGTCGTCAACGGCCCAATCAATATCGAGATAGCACATTTTCTAGTCGCAAGATTTCTAATTGACATTCATAACGTTCCTAACACCCGTCCAAACTGCCGCCATCAAGCTTGGAAGCTTGAGCTTCGAAATGTGGTTCGCCGTCGAATCGACGAATGAGAGACTAGCTATACTCATCATGAAGTCATTAAGTCATTCTGGGGCAAGGGTGTGATAGGAGTATATCAACGTTCACCTCTCTCTATTCTTCCAATTGCTACTGTTTTCATCAAACACTTTATCATATTTACAATCAAAATGGGTTCAATTCATACTTCCGGCGATCAATATCGCAACTATCAAGACGACAGATCCGCCAAGGCTGAAGATACTATCTACACGGCATCAAATGGCGCTCCTGTTCCCCATCCATACGAGGCTCAACGAGCAGGCGAGAATGGTCCTCTTCTCCTTCAAGACTTTCACTTGATTGATCTGCTCTCTCACTTCGACAGAGAGAGAATACCGGAGCGAGTCGTCCATGCCAAGGGCAGTGGTGCTCATGGAGTCTACCGAACAACCGATACTCTCGAGGATCTCTGCCTCGCAGACATGTTCCAACCTGGCAAAGAATGTCCCATCACAGTCCGCTTCTCAACTGTTGGTGGCGAGTCTGGATCTCACGACTGTGCTCGCGACCCAAGAGGTTTCTCTGTCAAGTTCAGAACCGATGAGGGAAACTGGGATTTGGTAGCAAACAACACACCCGTGTTCTTCCTCCGCGATCCAGCCAAGTTCCCACACTTCATCCACACCCAAAAGCGCGATCCATCAACCCATCTTACACACGCCGATGACTCGACCATGTTCTGGGACTACCTCTCCCAGAACCCAGAGTCTGTCCACCAAGTCATGATCCTCATGGGCGATCGTGGTATCCCCGACGGATATAGACACATGCACGGCTACCTCGGCCATACCGTCAAGCTCATCAACAAGAAAGGCGAATGGGTCTACTGCCAATTCCACATGCAATCCCAACAAGGCGTAAAATTCATCACCCAAGAAGATTCCGCCAACTACTCCCCCGACTACTCCCAAAAGGATCTCTACGAGTCCATCGAGAAGGGCGACTTCCCCAAATGGTCTCTCGAAGTCCAAACCATGACCCCCAAGCAAGCCGAAGAGCTCTGGGAAACCGACAAGATCAACGTTTTCGATCTGACACACGTCTGGCCCCACTCCAAGTTCCCCCGCCGCAAGGTAGGAGAATTCGAACTCAACGAAAACGCCACAAACTACTTCGCCGAAATCGAACAGATCTGCTTTAACCCCGCACACATGGTCCCCGGTATCGAGCCCTCCGCCGACCCAGTCCTCCAAAGCAGATTATACTCATACCCCGACACACACCGTCACCGCGTCGGCGTCAACTACCAACAATTACCCGTCAACGCACCACGCGTGAATTACCGCATGGGCAATTTCCAGCGCGATGGCGCGATGGCATTCCTCAACCAGGGTTCGAGACCAAATTACATCTCTAGCATCGCACCGATTAGCTTCAAAGAGCGCCAAGTCAATCTCGATAAGACGCACGCGCATTTCGCTAGTAACGCCGTAACTTTCTTGAGTGAGATCCGCGAGGAGGATTTCAAGGCTCCGAGGGCACTGTGGGAAAAGGTGTTTGATGCGAAGGCGAAGGAGCGCTTCATCTCGAATATTTCGGGACATATGGCGAATTGTAAGGAGGATGAGATTATCAAGAGGCAGATTGGTATTTTCAGGGAGGTTAGCGAGGACTTGGCCAGCCGTTTAGAAAAAGCTACTGGTATCAAGGGATATCCGGGCATTGCGGATTTGAAGTTTAATGGCACGCATAATGGGATGGCGAGGAAGGAGGAGAATAGAGTTGCGAATGGGATGGGCGCGAAGGGTGTCCAGTTGAGTAGAGGTGAGGCGAATGGGGCACCGGTGAAGGGCACTCATGCTTCGAAGGTTGTGAGTACTGGGGGGTTGAAAGGGTCGATTAATGGGGTGCATTAGACAGAGTTGGTACTGGGAGAGGAGATGTATAGTAATATGACTTGAATGGAACTGCATTGAATAACGCACTGTTTATCCGTCTTCTAATATTCCCTACATAGAGTAATCCATCCTTCTTCTGCTGTTGCTTGAATTTGCCACTTCACATCTTCGTTTCCTTTGGGATTTTCCCTTCACCTGCGAGAATGTCTGTCCCTTTCCCACTCGCCTTTTGTCTTTTTACAGCTCACCTTCGTAGATCTTAAATAAAGTAATTCTGAATTGCCAGCACACGGGAAGGAAGGGCTTGAAAGAGTAAGGGACAAGGGGATCTCGCTTCGCTAAATCACCACTCAACGTTCGTTCGTTCGGTCGGTCCCAAACAACAAAACGGGAACCACCCAGGCGTAAGATATCATGGTAAAGGTCAGATCATTGACTCACGCCATTTTAATTCAACAGTCGTCGTTCAATCTCACATTTTTCATGAATCCGTCATCGATCTTCAAATTTTCATTCTTCAGGTTTGCAATTCGAGGTCACCTTATGAGTCTGTCTCCTCGTGTTTCCAAGACTCGACACCATTACCGTACTGCAGTATACAGAACCTAGACTGGGATACATATGGAATCAGATATCTTTGGGTACCTCGAACTTATTTTTAAGATACCTATACATATTTAAAATGGTATAGAGACAACACCCGCTGCAGAATCGTGTAATCCTACTCAACGGCTACCCCGGCACGGGAAAATACACAATCGCAAAGGAACTCGCTTCTCTCCTCACTTCTTCTTCCTCAAAGAGCTCACCTTCATCCATCCTTTCCTCTACCGAGACTTCACCTACCAGTCCTTTATCCCATTCACCTACCCCACGACTTCAAGATCAAGTTCGAGTCCGTCTACTAGCCAACCACACCCTAATCGACCTCATCACACTAGCCCACCCAATTTGAAACGCCGCTCACTACCGAGCTCGACATGAGTTTCGGCAAGGGGTATTCGAGCGAATTGTTGATGAAACCTTCACACGAAAAGAAAGAGGGCGGGAAGGAGGAGGGGAAGGAGGAGAAGAAGAGGTGCTGATCTTCACGGCTTGTTTCGTGCATGGGTTTGAGCCTGGATTGGTGGATCTTCCTGGTTGTCAAGACGATGAGGAGAGACATAGATAGAGAGGAGAGGAGGAGCAGGGGAAGGGAGAAGAAGAGGGCAAGGAGGGAAGGGAGAAAGGAGAGGGAGAGGAGGAGTGGCCAGGTGATTGCGTGCAATTCTCGCAGTATATCGATCTTGCCAGACGGATTTATGAAGTGCTGTTCCTCGTCACTGCCGAATGCGATGAGAGTACCAACACCAAACGCTTGACGAGTTTGGAGAGGGTGAGGGGTGTGGAGGATTTCAAGAGAGAGAGGAAAAAGGAGGGTAAGGGAGGAGGTGAGAGGGAGAGGCACGGGGACATTGCTGGGTTTGAGAGTGGAGTTGTTTTGGAAGGTGAAGATGAGAGACGGGTACGGGGATGGGGAGGCGGACTTTGGATTGGAAAGGTTGAGAGTAAGGCCGAAAAGAAGGGCAAGCTGGTTGATCCCAATGTCCTGCGCAGTATTAGAGAGAAGTTCGACTTACTGGATCCAGATGTTGTGGGCAAGGAGTTGGCAAGGAGTTGGGGATCGAAGAGGGGAGGGTGAGGTTCTTCAGGATTGACACGTCGGAATTGAGTGCGGAGGTGGCGGGGAGGATTTGGACTCGGGTGATGGGTGAGGAGGGAAGGGTATAAGAGAATGCGAGAATCCGGAACCCTTGGAATGGGGAGAATGAAAAGGCGATGGTCAAGCGACTTCAAATGAGGACCATACTGGCTAGATGCAAGTTTATGGAAGCTCCAACAACGATGGAAAGGCGTGAGCGAAGGACAAGGAAAGAGAGTAGGGGATACAGGGGAGAAAGTATGTGAGATGGTGGTTCGACTTCATGCTTCGATTTGCCCAGGCGAAGAAAGCAGAACCTCGATAGTACTTCATTTGATGAGAGGGAAGGTCTGCGAAAGATGGAAGCATCCGAAAAGATAGGCAGGAGTTGCAATATGAGAAGGTTGAAGGGTATATCTCCTCGGATTTCTCAAACAGACAGAGGGGAGGCAAACTGTCCTGAGTCACTGGATAAATCGAGATGCGCTGAGGAAGAAACAATAAATACTGACTTTCATGAATAAATATGTGTAAGAAGGAAACTCCTGTGACCTTTTCCCTATCTTGAATCCAAGCCTTTGTCCCTAAGAAATACCCGCCAAAGAAACGCCCGTGTAAATCTCCAATCGCAAGCTCCCTAAACCCCAGTCCTCGTCGCCAAAATCCAGCTATCAACAAGTATAAACAAGAACCGAATCCAATCCAATCCAAACCTGCCACGCCCAGGCTACCGTGAGCCTCTATTCACCCTTGGAATACCGCACAATCCTGCCATAATCCTCCCTAATCAGCAATCATTTGCAGAGAATGAGATCACCTCCCAAACCCCGACTCCCGACTCTGGCTCTAACTTCCCACATCAGACAGCCAAATAAAACGGAATAGTCCCCGGATCCAAACTCCTATACACAAAGGGCATCCCCTGACTCAATCCCTCTTCATCAAACCCCCTCTCCCTCACCCCCGCACTAATCCCCTCCATATTCCCCTTAAACAACGCCGCAGCCTGCACAACCTTCTCTCCTCTCCCACCACTCCCGAAGTTCTCTAGAAACCCCTCATCAGAGAATTGATGCACAAGCGTTTTATTCTGCGCTTCGTAGTGCGGACGATTGAATACGGCGAGGAGGTAGATCTGGAAGAGAGATTCTGAGACGGGAGGGAGGAGTGAGAGGAGGGTGGAAGAGGAGACGTTTTTCGATGTGGGGAGAGGGGAGTAGAGAGCTGTGGGGTGGAAGGGGAGGGTTCCGGAGCTGTAGACTGGATCGCCAGTGTTGAGGGCGTGGTGCTGCACTCCGCAGAGGTAGGCCATATGCGTCAATACCTCAATCAAAGTCTTCCGATCGCAGAGCGTAGGCTTGCCGTCCTTAGGCGCGCAGGGGAAATCGATTGCGGAGGCGAGAGTGCTGGCTTCGATGAACCAGGCGGCGAGTTCGGGATCGGTGGTCATGAGGGTTTCGCTGGGGTAGTAGGTGTTTACGAAGGTTGAGATGCTGGGTATTCTCGTCAGCTGAGTATTCCTTTACTTGTTCTTTCCACCTCGTACAATGGCACAACCTGTCCGATCGAGCTCTCAGAGAATGATAGGGCAAAATGGGAGAATGGACGCACAATTCAAAAATCACATCCCTAACACCCTTCGCATCTTCATAAAATGGGAAATGCTTCAACTCCGGTCCAAAAGTCGAATTGATCAGTCCTCTAGTCTTGAGATCCGTAGAGAGGTAGTTGGCTTGGAATGCGCCGACGGTAGGGTAGAAATCAGCGACGAATTGACCAGCTCCGACGTGATTTACATAGAAGGCTCGGTCGAGGTAGCCGCCGTCGTTGAAGAGGACTGCGTTGCCTACTCTGTTCTCTGTCAGTCAATCAAGCTTTGAGATGGGGAAGGAGGAGTAGCAACGTACGGTCGTACAGCGTAGGCTTGATACATCACTGAAAGAGCTCGGTCAGCAGGATTTTCGAAGGTGATCTCGAGGGAAACGTACGTCTTTCCAACAGTATCATGACCGGATGCTCATCACTCAACGTCCTCACCGCAGCTTGATGCACAATCTCTGCTACATCATGTGAAGCAACCAGATGGTACATCTGTCCATGAAACAAGTCGTTCTCATTAAACAGGATCTTGGCTAGTAACCAGTCATTCGGTTCGTCCAGTGGGGTGTAAATCAAATCAGATCCAACATTCGTCTTGATTGCCAGCGGGAGGAAGTCGCCGGATACTGGATGGATGAAGAATAGCGCTGTGGTCGCCGCGCCGTATTTACCGGCTCCCTTGGTGTAGCTGAGTTGGTAGCTGTGGTCAGCAACGAAGAGTCTTCCGGAGGTAAGCAGTTCGGGGACTGAAAGGGTGCTGATTGCTGTGGAGGTGTTGAGATCGAGGGTGAACGGAAGCGGGTCGTTGGGTTGGAGACGTCGGAGAGGGTAGCAGTTCAGAGAGAGGCGTTCCATGGAGAAGAGAAGATCTTGGGTGTAGTTCTGCAAGATGCCTTTTCCAATTCCTCCTGGCACAGAATTTAGCCATTGGCCATCGTAAAGGACGTGTGCGTAGTCGTCTAGACTGTTGAGGCCACCGTTCTGCAGTTGTTAGATGGTGCTGACCGAGATATGGGACGACTCACGGCAATGACTGCTGCTTGCACAGCTGCTAAATCTGCTTGTGCTTTTGGGCCGATATATGCAGATTCAGCTGAGAAAAGTGCCATATCTGCTTGCATCCTCGCTGTGCCCAGGGCGCCGGTAGGGAAGAATGACGCATTCCCTAGAATTGACGGACCGTAAAGCCATCCTTCACGTTTGATGCTGATGGCTTCTATTCGAGCTGTGATGTTTGCAAATTGTGGAAGAGATGCTGCTAACAGCGTCGTATTGTCACGTCTGATCACAGCTGCATTTGCCGTGATGGCCAACAACAAAGGAGTAAGTAAGAAAAGCATGATGGGACAGTACGGGAAGACTTTGAAAGAGTGAAAAGTCGGCCCCCAAATCAAAAGATTTCAGGTTCCACAGCATGTATTTGTACCTCTCAAACATTGGTATCTCCCCCACGTCGTCAGCCCCTCCCAATATTTGCCTGCATTCGTACATCCAAACATGGATTGCCACTCAACTTAAATTCAGGGGAAAACATGGGTAAGCGAACCGTCTATCCTGTTACCCGAGCTCCAACCGAAGTAAGGGGTGCTTCTGGAAGGGTTGCAACAGTGGGTGCACGAATTCTGTGCGGATTAGTCAGCCCCACCAAAATATAATGAGGTTCCAAAAGCACGATTTTTTGACTAAATGACTATATTACATA
>JGI24512J20087_1000210_pt1 | contig 77447 bp, 88 predicted proteins | sample LinPmetageLP35_FD_20087 | JGI IMG/M metagenome (IMG submission 20087) | reverse complement strand
GGCGACGTTGGATGAGTCTCTCCTGGACCAGTGGGATAGGTCTCTGGTGGTGATGTTGGGTGAGTTTCTCCTGGACCAGTAGGGTAAGTCTCAGGCGGCGAAGTTGGGTGGGTCTCTCCAGGTCCTGGAGGATATGTTGAGATAGGCCCTCCTGGATTGGTTGTGCCGCACTCAGAAACAGTCACAGTCGAAACAATCACGGTCGGGGCTACCGACGATGGAGATGAAGCACCACAACCATTAGCAGTCAAGGTGATCTCAACACACTTCTTTTGGCCTTCGACTGGTGTTGTGTAGACATTCCATTCCGAATCAGATGCCGGGCAGGCATAGAATTTGGTGTCATCGGAATATGAGAATGATCCACTGCTGCCAATGCTGAATCCTGGAGCAGGTGCCTTATTTTGGTCGCACTGGAATTGTTCGACCTTGTCTATGTAATGTCAGTAATAGCACTGGCGACTTTACTCGAGCAAGGAGTACGTACCAGTCAGAAGACACCCAAAGCCAGAATCATCAGTGACTTTGCCGTCCACGATAGAGAAGCTGGCAGGCGCTAGTCCTCCTCCAATTCGGATCTGTCCATCAGGAAGTTGACCCAGAGTGCCCGACTGTCCTCCAGATGCTGTGAGTCCAAACCAGCATGATGATCTTGCGACCAGTGGCGAGGCAGATGCTCCCGCGATCATAGATAGCTTGACAAGAGAATGCATAGCGAATGTGAGTGTCCGAAAACGAGAGTGGTTGGATTGGATAGCGAGAGAAGTCACAACTGGATGGGGGACATCGATTCAAATACCTGGATTCGCAAATGGCTCGGGATGATACAACGTCAAATCAATAGGCAAATGACGCAGTATTGCATTTTGTAAATGGCTCGTATCACAAATAGATGCAGAAATCCCGTGCTTACTGGGATTTTAGCACCTGTCAAGACATACGAAATCTGGGTCCCAGCCATCTCCCCAAGCTCATTGGAGGAATCTTCAGTACCACTGGGCCAAATGTAAATCATGAATAAAAAAGGCGGGCGAAGCAACATCTCACCCCGCAGAAGCCATTGAGCTGGCAGCTTCACATCCCTGACTGGGCGATCCGGGTGGCCGAGCGGGTTGCGTAGCAACAGTGCAGCCAGACGTGCTTAAGCGAATTGAAGAAAATACGAAGTGGATTTCTTTGTTGTATGTCATAACAATGGAGATGGCAGGAAGATCTTGTATCGCTCCATCGAAATATTGAACGTGGGTCAAAACTACCTTGCAGACTCTCTGCACTCGCTTTGAAAGCAGCCTGATTCTGCTCCCGGCATGTGTGGGAGCTGGAGTTATTCTCTTCATAGAAAGTCACAAACTAAGCTGACAACATTGACAGAGCTGGATGTGATTACTCCGACCTCAGAAGAGAATACGCGTCCTTGTCTCTGCATCTGATGTTTTGGAAGGGTCCTCCTAAACTGCACATTAGAAGGAAGTGGCGCATCAGCAACCTGACGTAGCAGGTGGCCAAGCTCTCGTGAGCCGCACTGGTCCGAGAAACTGTGGGGAGTTGATGATCTGTTCTGCAGCGGCTGGGATGCGGGTGTCTTGGGAATACGAGTGAAGATTTCCGGAACCCCGGTGACCGACCAAATCATCCCAAAGGGTTTTCCTCTCATCACTTCCTGTTCCTGGCAGGGTTGTTGCAAATCTTGGAGGAGTACGAGGTAGTGCATGATTCTAATAAAAGACACGGGATCTGACTCGAAGCCAAAGATGGGATGACTTTACGAGATTAGTGAGGTTGGGAAAAAGTCTAACTAAGCGAAGCACGTGAAGCTATTGTGATTCACGTATAAGACTGCTATGCTCTCTGAAAAGTCCCAGCTGTTGCTAGAAATGGGATTGCAGAATAATATCCTTTTGCTGCAAGATCTTCTGAGAGCCGCATAGAAGGACCTGATCTGTCGCGAGCATAATGTGATGTCACGTGAGATAATGCTGACCGGAGGCTTCTAGTCCAGCCTCTGAATTGATTACTGAACATCGAGATCTTAACATCTCAACAAAATGGATGTGGCAATTAGCCATAAGTCTCACGACAGAGTCACCCACCATCCAGCACTGTTTGGAGCTGGCTAAGTTTCAAGGACAGGCTGAGCATATTTTCCACCTCGTCACGCACCTGCTGCTATGAATCCCGCACTTGCTGCCAAAGCCTGTATATCTTGCCGTGATCGAAAACGCAAATGTGACCGAACGAAGCCGAGTTGTTCCTTATGCCATCGGTAAGTGTGCCGGACCATGAGCGGGCGTGCGCTGCTGATCAGGACCCTCGCAGTCTTGGGCGCCGTTGCCAATATGAACCCCGGATTCTGGCTCGGAGGGATGACTCGGCCCTGAAATCTTCGACCCGCCTGCATGTGAAAGACTTTCCGTTACCTGGCCCCCTTTTGTTTGACGGTGGAGCCTTTCTCAAATCGAGTGTCAATATTGCCATCACGGAAAAGCTGGCTCTTGCAGTTGGAGAAATTTCAGGCATTCGGTTAATTGCCGCGAAGTTCTTTCACAGTATTCAACTATGTAGGTATTGGGAACAAATTTTACATGCGCCGCAGCCAATCTCACCATTTTAACATACTTCTGATGTCCTCTAATGATCTGACGACATTGAAAACCGAGCGCATGCTGACCCTTCTTTATCCAGGGTTTCCGATACTTATCGAGGACGATTACTATGGGCGATTACCTGATACATATAATCGGCCATGTGCCAAACACAGCCTTCTTTCTTTGAGCATGGCCTTGGTTGTCAGCATTCCCGAGGAACATGTAACCCCGGAGTCCTTTTCCTCATTGTACATGTTAGTGAAGAGTTCCATTGCGATAGTTGAGGCCGCCAACATCCATTCCTTGGAGGTTGTTCAGTCGAGACTTCTGTTGTGCCTCTTCGAAGTCGGTCATGCTATTGAGCCAGCAGCTTTCATGTCTCTTGGTACAACTGCGAGAGCTGCTGCTGCGATTGGCCTAAACCAGAAACTTGATAACGCCGGATCACCAAGCGATGAAGCGTGTTCAATGAGGGAAGTTGGCCTTCGAGTGTGGTGGGGTATCGTTATGGTTGACAGGTTCGAATCTCCCCATGTGGTGTCTGACGCAATAGCTAAAATTATGTCTCAAGGTGGTACACACTTGAGAGAGGGAACGGGCCCTGTGCGACTCAGGATCTTGGCGCTCCTCAAGAACTACCACGGGATGGGAGTATCGGCGATCACAAGGTAGTCGTCCCCTTCTTCCTGGTTGGTAACAAGCTGACAATAAAGATGCTATCGCAGACCCAGTCACTGCCACTATCCACTCCGTCAAGTGTCCGAGTTGGCCCCTTCGCAAGGCAGGCACAAGTTTCACATGTTCTCGACATTCTGTTGATGCATCTCCGTGACCAAAATCTCACACAGAGGTTCGATGCCGATTCAGCAGATCAAATTGCAAAGACTTTGACTTCATTTTCCATGCTGTTGCCAGAAGAAACCCCGAAACCATGGCCAAGATACTGCGGCGCCATTGGGATGTGTTACAGGTTGGTTATCTTTCTCATTCGTAAACACTCCGCTGATGCTGCCTAGTGCATTGATGACCCTCCACGAATCACGCCCTAAAAATGGTCTGTCTATTGAGTTCAATCGATCCGACGCTCCAGAATCTCTAAAGTCGGCTTTGGCTCGCATCAGAAGAGTCTCCACGAAGTTCAACGGCTTTATCGAGCATGTCGACTGCGAAGCGATTTCTCCTTTTCCGCCACAAAGTATCACGAAAGCGGCGGTGATACACTATCGTCTCTGGTCCGAGACATCCGATGTCAGCCATATCGAATCAGCTGACTCCTTGCTCATCATGACCAGGCACTTCAGTAAGAGATGGATGAATGCAGGTGCGTATGCTATTCAAGGCTGCTGGCCGGAACTAATGACCTCTAGCAAAACACGTCGCTCGCCTTGAAGAAGTTCGCCGTACTTATGTACCTCCAGGGTACTCTAGCCCAGGCCCTTAATTCAACGCCCACTTTACTACTTGTCTTTCTTCCTGGCCTCCATGTTCTATCTTTAGAACTAAGAGACTTCCCCAACAGGATAGTCGGTGTACCCCTCTTTTCCAGGCGTATAGAACTTCTTGACGTCCCACTCGGTCAATTTCTTTCCCTCTCGAATTTTCTCCACCAGATCAGGATTACTGATGAACCATCTTCCAAAGGTCACAGCGTCTATCTCTCCATTCTCAACCTCGTTGAAGCAGTTCTCAGAGTTATAGTTTCCCGTCGTCAACTTCGGCGTCGTCTTCAGCACTTCCTCGAAATGTCTCAAATGAAAGTCCTCAGCAGTTGCAGCGACTTTGCCTTCTTCAACAGCTTTGTACAGATTCCCCCACTTCGTGCTCTCTTCCAACAAGAGATCAGTGCGTGGTTGTGTGAGACAGACATATGCCACGCCCCGCTTCTCTACTTCACTCAATACGTACCGGAATGTCTCAATAGGGTCAGAATCCAATGGCATCCAGACAGTACCCCAAGGACTAAATCGCAGTGATACTTTCGAGGCACCAATAGCAGAGATGATGGCATCCAGGATCTCGAGTGTGAAGCGAGCCCGATTTTCCTTGCTGCCGCCGTACTGATCGTTGCGAAAGTTGACATTATCGTTGAGAAATTGGTCGCAGAGATATCCGTTCCCGGCCGTCTACGAGGCGTCAGTTATCTGGGAAGCAATCGGACCCCATCATCAAACGTACGATCTCAACGCAATCGAATCCAGCTTCTATAGCACAGATCGCCGCATGCACGTGGTCCGCAATTGTGTACTTAATCTCTTGTAGACTCATCGGCTTCGATACTTCATGAGGGACACTGCCTTGAGTTGTGAGGCGATTCACACTACCGACATTCGTGGCCGACGAGCTGAGTGGCTGTCGACCACCAAGCTGTACTGATACTGCGAAGCGGCCGGTCTGCCTAGGTCAGTAGGCTTAGTACAAGGACACAGGGTCTGTGGATTGCGAAAATTAAAGTCACTTACATGCCACAATTGGCAAGCCATATAAGCTCCTTTAGCATGTACTGCATCCGTAACCTTCTTCCAAGCACGGACATGTTCAGGTGCAAACATGCCTGGAACGCCGACGAAGTTTCCGGCCTGCGCTATTGATCAATACTGACAAGATTTCAGCGAGACTAGGACAAGGCGGACGAACCATCAAGCTCGGGTGCATTCCCTCACTGATCAACAGTCCACCTTCTGTAGCTCGCTGAGCATAGTACTCTTCCACCAAAGGTGTGGGGATACTGCCTGGACATCGAGCTCGAGTGAGAGGCGACATCAAAACTCGATGGGAGAGCTTCATGGTACCAAGTTGAAGGGGTGTGAAGAGCTTACAGGCATCGTGTGGCTGAGTGGCTGATCCCATTTTGCTTGTTGTTTCAAAGTGCTTCCGACGGTTTGATATTTTCACGGTTTGATGGATCTGAATCGTTTGTTCGCTGATTGATGCCTTTCTGTCTATGTTTGTGATTTATGGGATCTTGGAAGCTGGTCGGGCCAGCTTAAGTACTGCTTGATTCCCCTGTTTCTTTGAAAACCGTTGAAGGCCGCGTGGCTCTTCAACAGGAAGAGCCTTCTGTCTATGTATTAGCGCCTCTTGAATTCCCGAAAGTGTTGGGATCTCTAAAACATGTCAAGTCAGGATTATATTCTCTGCAGACTCATGTTCATCGTGATGTGGATACAATTACATTGCGCTGCTGTTGCGACCAATAGGAGCTTCAGGATGTCCGCACACGCATCCGCATCTCTTTTCGCTGCGTCTTCTTGCTTCCGCCTCGCTTAAGGAAAGTGTTTATTAGGAGAGTAGAATTCTTAGCACGACTTGAACCTGGCTATGACGTGTAGAAGGTCTACAAAAATCTGGAATCAAATGTCTGTATCAATTCCAGCCGTGGGGCAGTATCAAGAGGGTGGTAAGCGTAGTCTGCCTGTCGAAACCGGCCTCTCGTTTATCTCGCTTAACTTATTTGTTCTTTGTTTGCCACTGCCCTGAAACGATCTCACCTTCGAGCAGTCTGTCTCGCATCGGGAATTCTCGAGCTTCTGCCTGGGCGCCAGGTCAAGCTGTTGACCCGAGCCTAATTTCCGAGGCAGCTGTAGCGCACACAATCGTATATATACCTCGAATACTCACGATGCTCCAAAGACGCAACCACGCCAGCACCTCACAGCCAAGGACTCTCAAAGACCGCTCCAAGCTACCGCCATTTCTGTCACAATAGCGCAAGGTACAGCGTCTACGAACTCCATGAAGCTTGACGAACTACCACCTCTTGTCCTCTTGTGCGTTGGGGATTTCCTGACTCCTTCGACTTTAGCTTGCCTTGCCATCTCCAGGAAGAAGCTCCACAACACTTTCGGAAGAAAACACCAAGCTTGCCTAGCAGCGTCAGGTCCCGGATACTTCGCATTCATCGCTCTCTACGCCAGTGATCTGCCTGATCATTTCCATTGCCAATCTTGCAACGCACTGCACTCGAACGCTGTCGCTCCCTTGCCGGGTATGGCCACCAGCAGCTCAACGCTAAGCATGGCTTCGACAAGAGCATGTACCAGAGCTTCGCATAGTCACGACCTTACACCAGTAGCTGTGACTTTCCCACAAGTTCAAGTCGCTATGAAGAACCACAAGTTTGGACCTCCCCATGGTATACCGCTCTCAGGCTTCGCGTTCACTGAGAACAAGAATCTCTCCAGGCTGCACGGTTACGGATTCAAGTTATCGGCAGTCAATTCATGCGAAGCAAGGATCTTCAATGGCGAGATCACCCTACGAACTCAGCGCTGGATGCGGCTACCGTACGACGATCCCACCGCGAAACAGTACATGGACATTATTAGGTACCTTCGGGGAACCTTCCCTGATGTCTTGAACCAAGACAACATCTGTCTGCTCCGCGACAATATGATGGACGCCGGGTTCCAAGCAGAGGATCTGAAACCCCTTCGAAGCTTCGAGAAACCGTGGCTCCGTGGACCAAAGACTGCTTTCTGGGGTGCCTCACCCTTCGTTTGTGATTCTGACACGGTTCATATCGCGAAGAAACACAACGCTGCAGCTTCCATTACGACTTGGATCAACTACGGTGATGGCCTTTCACTTAAGAATGTGGATGGTTTCAAGGTTGCTACTGCGGTGGACAGGGATAACTTTGAGAGTTTGCCAGGAGAGACTTTGGAGGAGATGGGGCGCAGAGGAATCAGAACCTGCTGTTCGAGAAGGAGGTTTTGGAGCATTGGTGGCTGATTTGATTGAAGTAGTTGAGGGATACGAGATCTTCAGGATTGGTGATTAGTAAGCTCGACACTTTCACGACAAGCTGAAGGTAGATGATTCCTCCATCTGGAACTCCAGGGCAAGCTGACTAAAACCGATAGGATTTGGATGCCTCTCGAAGAGGTCATGGTACACGTCAGATCGAGTGCGTTCATACCATCGTGCCCAAGAGGATATTCTGAAGATTTCCAGCGACATCAAAAGATTCGATGAAGGGTAAATTTGCATTTCTTCATCAGGGATATTCCCATCTCCACAATTGCAATCACTCTCCAATCTACTATTGAGCCCAAACCATTCAAAAATGAATAGAAAGCTGTATAACGTGTCTAAAAGTTGGCCTCGCTCTTCGTCCTTCTCAGACAATTGGTAGGCAAAATCATTAAAGTTCCACCACCATGCTTCCGTCCTCTCTTTTATGTTTTGCAAGGCCATACCTATCCGTCTCAATCGACCACAACATATTCCCAGTTTGAGTAGTCCTCAGTGCATCAACAAATACCACAGTTCTTCCATAATCAGCACTATTCTCACCCACAAATTCCAGCAGCCTCTTTGCAGCAGCTTCAAACCGTTCCACTACACCCTTCAGAAAGTCCCAAGTCGTGTCGATGGCAGTTTGTAGTTCCATACCATTATAAACACAGACGGGGATCAAAGAAAGAACACAGTTGTCTCGCAGCTCTTTCTTGAGCGAAAGTATGTCGTTGACGGCTGAGATGTTCCTGTTTGCTTCGTCTTGCAGGACTTGCATGTCTTGGTGAGCGTGGATGTAGTCGGGAAGTCCGACTTTGAGACACAACCTACGCGCGTTAGCCCTCGTTCTCCAAACCTGACACTACCCAAATTGAGCTCCCACCGTAAGGAAGCACATTCTACTAAATTCAAAGTCGTGAAAATGATTAAGTACTCACTCCCCCAAAGCATTACTTTGCCCAACAGCACTACTTCCCATCCTCATCGTCCAAAAGTCTTCAACAGTCGGGACTTGATCAGCAAGAATATATTCCTGCTCAACTTTTACCATGTTGAAAAAGAAAGCCGCTTCGTCAAACCAGCGCTTTCGCTGTGTGATGTTGTACTGTGCTTTCAGGAGGTCTCCCAGCTCAGTGAATGTTCCCACGCCTTGACTAGGTGGGAGAGGGGCTTCTCCTTCTGAACTTGAGAGGCCGAGGTAGTGCTCGATGAAGAGGAGTGTGTCTCGACGGAAGGCTCGCGCCTCAATTGAGTCTCCTGTTGGGAGTCAGTGCATATTCTGGGCAGATTTGAACTCATGGAAAAAAAGGTTCTATTCGTTACAAAAGAAACGAATGTCGAAAACTGGTTGGATATCGATTCAACAAAACCTAAATTCACGACACAGTGGAGAAGCGAAATTATTATCATACCTGCGACGTCCCGCCCATGAATATCCTCCAGCTCATCATCCCAAGCAAAAATAAACATAAACCAATACAAAAAAGTAATGCCGGCTTCAAGTGTCGCTTCAGGCCACCAGCAAGAAGCAGGCAAGGGGCAATTTATCCTACGAAGGCGCTTGAGCTTGTCGCCTGTAAACCCCAGTCTTGTTCATCGTTAACAAACGAGTCAACAAATTAGAGTGGAGGTAACTATACTTGACATATTTCGTCTCGGCTATAGCCTGGAGCTTCTCATAATTCTTGCCAATGTAAGAGGGCCAGCCCGTCATGAGTGTATCGAGTTTCGGAAGGACGAAAGATTGTCCTCAAAGAGAGGCAGCTAGGTCCTTCATATTGGAGGTTTGAAGAGCGGGATCTGGAGACATTTCTCTTGGAGGGGTCTGGATACTCCCATACTTGCGAATAAGGAGATCTTAAACTGCCGAGCTGGAGAAAATAAAAATAAAATAAGATTTCTGAGAAGTTGAATGTGATAAGAAGATACTGCTGATTTGTATCTTCCTCGATCCCACAAGTCTCTCCATCTCTCCGGGAAAGGGAAGATAAGATACTACTCCCACCAAGAATAGCAATGCGGCGTAGCTCCGTAGTCCCAAAGTAAGTCCACAAAAACAACTCAACTAGGCCTGTCCGAGGGCTTCGGGCCGAGCCTAGCTCGACGGAATTGCCTACTTCGGGGTTTGATATGCGATGCTTCACGTACTGCGGCCGCAATGCTACCTGTATGTTTGTGGAGAATAAAGATTTGTGGCGTATCAAGGTATCCATACCGATCATGAATGGCCCTTCGCTTACGAGGCGGCCAATAAATGGTATATACCCACGTCCCACTTTCATCGGCAGAAGTAAGACGTCGCGAGGAAACTACCAAAAGATGGGAGAGGAAAGTAAAGGTTGAATCACGGGATGCGTTACACTGTGGCCGGAAATGTTAAAACATATGCGAAAGTTCGAGCGTAGCACGACAGGAACATCAACGTTTTATACTTCTAGCTAGCTATGAATGCTCTCCTTCTCGTATCTCGAAAGCTTTTTTGTATTCCACTCGTTCCATACACGAAATACAGCCACTGAAGTTGTCGAGATCCGGGAACCAAGCTAAACCATCCTCCTTCACAGAAAGCTCTCGCATCATTTCCGCTTCGGCCAACAATCCAGTCCAGTCGGTCTCCTTTCTCATCATGCCGCATGCCACCCAACACGGTATGATCTCGCTGACAGGTTCGTCGAGAAGGTTCTGAGAGACGTCGCCAGTCCAAGGAAAGCCTTCTTGAATCCACAATAGGAGAGTATAGTAAGTAGTGAATACCTTGGATTCACCTGGATGAGTAAAATCTGCATCATGTCTCGAGTATAGGGTGAATAGTGCCGTCCACTCGCTTGTCGTGTAGGATTTTAGGGACATGGGAATTGTTATGGAATATTCTGATGATGAACCCTGGATTTTGTGTGGAGTGGAGTAGTACTTAGAGATCGAGCTAAGTAGTATATAAGCTACTGGCAGACGAATACAGTAGTCGAGGTCGGTCAGAGAATTCGTTCCGCATTTGACATTTCATATCCGAAGTTACGCACGCTGCTCATTCAGAGCCCAAAGCAAGATTTAACCTCTACATAGTTCGCTTATCATACTCTGGCCCGGAACTGCCTCAGGAGGACCTCATGAATGTTTCCCGTACCATGATCTTAATTGATTTACTTGTCCGAGATGCACTCAACTGAGGCGGACATGAGCAAGCTTGCAATGATCACTTTCTGTGAATTGTATATTCTCACAAATAGACGTCAGCTTTTCTACGGCTTCAATCGTATAATTTCAATATGAAGCGATTGATCGGGACTAGTGATAAGAGACACAGATCGATTTATCGAAGAGGTGCAGATAAGCTCAACCACTGTATTGCTACACATCACAGATCACTCGGCCTAGCTATGCTCAACGACCTAGAAGACAGCCTGAAATCTCTCTCATAGCTCTAATCTTGTCCTTTCCCTCTTAGCAGGGTACTGAAATACCCACACAAAGTTGTTCTCATCTTCATTCTTTGATCAATACGCGTGCTGAACTTGCAATTCGCCGACTGACTCCTCGACAGGCTTCCATAGCTTCCTCAAGATCCCACATGCTCTCAGACTCGTCAAAATCTCTCCCCGGTCTTCGTCAGATACCCAGGAGGATCTGCCGAGGAACCATTTCTTGAAAACGTCGTCACTTGTAATTGTGCTTGTTTCGTGGCGTTGGGGAATTTCTTGAAGATTGGACCTGGAATCGGAGTACTCAACCCACTCGTGTGTGCGGTCCCAATAAAATATCGTGGATAGTAAGCAGCGGCTCGTTAGGGAAGGCAGTAGTATCCTGAGAAAGAATGAGGTCTTTGGACAGTGTCCTGCTTGGATATTGTTACTAAGTGAGTGCCTCTGTGAGTAGATACGAATGTTCTTGGTGATGAGGGAGAAAGGAATGAGGCAAGGAGTCGTCAGCTTGAAATTGGCTGAGGCGTCCAGATGTGAATCGATTTGTGGTTCTCTCTAGCTCACACGCATTGATTGGCTTCTCATTCACAGAGCCGGTCAAGGTTCCCAAAAATCCATGACAATCATCACGTTCCAGCATTTTTGAGGTACGAGAATCACCAACGTCTTGTATTATCATCAGGACATCACTTTATTTGCTGAACATTCTGAAAAATTCTAAGATTCAGGTGGCAGCTCTTGGAATAACAAGTTATATATTAGTCACTTAAGAGGCTTGCTGCATGACCCAGCTCTGGTGACAAAGACAAAGTCTTACCTAGGGAGATCGGGAGGAAGTCAACCGAGGTAAACACCACGTGACATTTCACCAGCGCATACGATCTCCGACATACTGAATTTGAAGCGGTTTCCCAAGGTTTTTAAACACATAAAGGGATTCAAATATTGTTTGATCATCTATATATCTTCATCCTGACGGGGCTCTACGTCCAGTCCCCAAAATTCGGCCGATAAGGATTAATTTGGCAACTACATCTGTCACGAGAACGGGCAGAAACATGGGGAGCCACAGTATAGATAAAGCCAACGATTGTATTGCTACTTGATGTACCAGTAACTCCAAGGATTTTTCAACCCAGCAACGCTCATCTTGCTCAACAATATAGAACGTAGACTTCGGCGTCCAATGTTCCGTCCCCGGCTGAGCCCTTCTCGACCTGTACCCCGTGTACAGAATATAGTACTCCACAGGCTCCGGTCCCTATCTCACCTTGCCAGTTTCAGGGTCAGGATATGGGTCCCTCACTTTATGCGCCTTAGCCATTTGACATCTCGTGATGCTGTTGAAAGCATCGTTCATATCTTGCTCATTGCTGCATGGTGCGTTGTTCGCTAGCCATAGTTTCAGAGCCCATGCATTACGGAATGTTTTGGATAGACCTGGCTTGGGCCATACCTTGTCGTATTTGGATCATCGGAGCATTTATTGCGCCCAGTCGTCTATTTCTTCGTCGGCGGGATTTTCTGGATATAAGGTTTCTCGTGTTGAGTAGACGGCGGATGGTGATGGGGGTGTGGAAGTGGATGACCCAGGAGTTGTCACTGCCTCTTCATATGTCGGTGGGTTAGTAGATGGTGCTGCCAAGTCGAGTAATTGAACGCCATAGCGTTTCTTTAGTGCTTCATTGTAGTTACGTGCTTGGGTGGTGGCTTTGGACTTGCGGTCTATCAGAAGTGCCCGGGCCGTTTGTAGAGCCGAGCAGGTTTGGCTGGATCTGGGATAGGAAAAGGATGGAATCGGAGCAACAGGTCGGCCAGGCTTAATATAGACAAGGTAAGAATATAATGAGTACTAGCTTTGCTTTGTTCGTTAATAACTTTGTCCTTCACACTGTCTATCCTTGCAGCTTTACAGTATCCCATTCACACTCGCAACTCCCCCGTCACAGCCATCAAACGGACCGAATCAACATCGTGACCCCAAGGATCCATGTTAACTGGCCCACCAAGTCTATTTCTCACTTCCGGTCGCACCGCCGCATTAGCCCTGACAAATCTACCACAACATCCTCAACCCCATGCCCTCCTCACCACCAAACTGCCTCGCCACCTTCCCATTAGCAATCACAGCATAAACCAGCGCCAGCCAGAACGGCCCCCTACATAACCACAATCGTCAGTAAACCTCACCTCTTATCACAGAACGAACAACAAAGTAAATATACTCACACAACAAAGCACCCCCTCCAAACCCCACCCCACCCTCTGACCTCCTCCCCGCCAATCATCCAGCCACCTCCCTTGACAGACACGGAAATGACCAATAGTAGGAAATACAGTGATTTGACGAGCTGGAGGCGATAGAAGCGTGAGGCGGAGAGGTAGGCGAGGGCGCCGCAGGTGTAGGTTAGTTCGTAGAGGATTGTGGAGAGGAGGGTGGTATTGGCGACTAAGAAAAGTATTGTTGTGGTGGTGCTGGGGGGTGTTAACTCCCTTCACCGTGTTCTCTTTGCCTCTGTCTTTCCTATAGAAGGAAAAAAATTGTGTGGCGGTGAAGGAGGGATTGAGGGGGAAAATTATTCGGGAAGCGGGGTAAGGAGGAGAAAGATGGGGACGAGATGAGGAAAAGTGAAGACGTACAAATACCACGGGATCTCCTTATGTGCGCCTGTTCCCCCGATGACGAGGACCATGGCTAGACTTGCGAAGAAGAGAATTACTGCGATAAGGAGCTGGGCGAGCCAGAGGAGAGTTAGGATCCAGCCGCGCCATTTGGGGTTCGTTGTTGGGGGACCGAGGGAGATAGGCATTTTTACTTTGTGGTAGGCTGTTTGAAGAGTTGGGAAGATGTTCGCGCTGAGTTGGATGAAGGGGCGTTGTTATTCTTTAGTAATCGCCGTGAAATAGAAGTAGGTGCGATAGGAGTAATCAAGGTGCGAACAAATGGAGGGGTTTTCGGAGAGATAGAAGGAAGTTCTAGTGCAGTGCAGCGCGAGATGAATACACTTATGAGAGATACGATTGTGGAAGAGCCTCGCCTGTGCCTGTTTTCTTCCCCTCGTCTCGTCTCGTATCTGCATTGTTGTGCGGCACAGCACACTCAGTCAAGCGAGGAGAGTTAGCAGCCAGTCCAGTGACAGGGAATTCGGTGAGGCCTCCGGATAAATACCTCGCGTCCCTGACCATGAGACTCGTCGTCCGGATTTGGATGTTTCGATATATGCGTGGCGTTTGTGTTTGGCTTGGATGTACTCGGTGTATTGTTGCTGATTCGTAGTAGTAGGACTCTGCCTTGTGGAGTGTGATGCTAGAGTGATGCAATTTGGGGGGAGGGAGCTTACCTGGTTTAAGCGTCTTAGTTTCTGAAAGTGAGAAAACGAGAAGGCGAAGAGGAGAGAAGCAAGTGATGCTTGGTATTCGAGCAAAGTTGAGATTGGGTATTCCGCCTCATGATAACGCCCCCAAATGCAAGCACGAACATACGATACACTAGTCTACAGGCACAGTATCGTCACATCGACCGCACAACTGGTCCTCAACAGGCGCGACATAGCGCCAACATCTTGGACACTTATGGTCCTTCGGTGGCAAAATTGTCGCGATGACATTACCCTCGCCTGTAGACCTCAGCGCTTGGTGTGTCCACGGCGCTTCTGAATTTTCACCCTCCACAGGCCCTGAAGCCTCTGTCTGCACTTCAACAGAGGAAACGACGAAGATACTCGCCAGTTCATCGGCGTATGTTTGGAACACATCTACTGCTTTGGATGGTACCTGAAGGATGACAGCAGACTCAAGTGAAGACCCGATATGCTTCTCCGCTCGCGCCTCTTCCTGAGCAGCCTTGATCGCCGCGTTGGCACTCAATAGCCATCTAATATCGGAGGAGATATTCGGATCAACTTGGCGAGTGGCTGGGATGACTGGATCTTCGAGAGTGCGATGGAACGGGTGGATCTGTGCTTCCTCTTTCATCCATGCTAGACGATGATCCCATGCTTCTTCGACGAGGTGTGGCGTGATTGGCGTCAACATTCTCAGAAGACCGTGGAAGATCTCTTCGAGGACACCGCCGCCATCACCGCAGTATAGACGGTCTTTCATGGCTTCGAGATAGAAGGCGGAGAGGTCGCTGCTGATCCACTTGTTAATTAGGGTTAAGCCTTTGTAGAACTCGAAGTTGTTGTATGCAGATGCTACTTCGGCCATTACTGTTTGGAGCTGGAAGAGTGCGATCTGGTCGAGCTTGGTAATTGGTGCTGTTCGAGCGCTGGGGTGCATGGATCCCAAAAGCATCTTGATTATCATCCGATACTTGAGCAAAGCGTTGTGGTTTGCCTGGAGGACTGGTTGGCCAATAACGACATCGTGGGTGTAGTCACTGCTGGCCACCCAGAGGCGGAGAGCGTCTGGTCCAAGGGCTTGGGAAATATTGCCGCCAGCCTTCTTCTTATTCTTGACAGGTGGAAGAAGAGAGCCATCAATGATCTCGCTCGGGGCAATCGTGTTTCCGATAGACTTAGACATCTTCTTCCCCTTATCATCTAGCGTAAAGCCATGGGTGATGAGAGTCTTGAACGGAGGACCTTGCCTTCCTGAGGCACCAGTGTGGGTCAACAAACTCGACTGGAACCAGCCTCTATGTTGATCTGTGCCTTCCAGATACACATCCGCTTGCTGCTCAGTTTGATTCCAGCTAGTTCCGCTGTCAAACCAGACATCCATCGTATCTTTGCCGCGTCGAAACTTGCCCTCCAAACCAGGGACAATCCAAGCCGGATCATCTGCAGCATCTGTCCACCACGCATCAATACCCCTCTCGTTGATTACCGAGATGATATGGGCGACGCTTTCGTCGGTGAGGACCGCTGCGCCAGCCTCGTTGTACAATGCCGGGATAGGAACACCCCAAGCTCGTTGTCTTGAGATACACCATTCGCTTCTACCTTTGACGAAGCTCTCAAGTCTCGGACGGCCGGACTCAGGAATGAAGCGCACCTCCTTTAGACGCTGCAAAGCATCGTCTTTGACGTGTCCAACATCAGCGAACCATTGCTCGGTAGCTCTGATAATGACTGGAAGTTTGGTCCTCCAGTCATAAGGATATTTGTGCTTGTACTGGTGGCTTGTAATGACATCGCCATCAAGGATGTCCAGTATCTCCTTGCTACCTCCGTCCAAGACTGATTTGCCCATGAGTCTTTGGGGATTATCTGGGAAGGCCGCAGCAGCGAAGCAACCGAGATCATCCACTGGAGCTGCAGCTTCAATTCCAAGTTTACTGCAGACCTCGTAGTCATCCATGCCATGACCGGGTGCACAGTGGACAAGTCCAGATCCAGATTCAGCAGACACAAAGTCTGCAAGAATGATAGGTTGGAGCTCTGATTGTTTTCCTCGTAGAACGTTGATGTATTTCGAGCCCTCCAACTCCTTGCCCAGAACGGAGTCAAGAACCACTTTAAAGGGTTCATCGCCAAATAAGAGAGGTGCGATTTGTGACAGTCGAGAGCTCGCAATGATGTATAGCTCTGAACTGCCACAGCTCACAACCGAATAGTCCAACTCAGAATGCACAGCAATAGCCCTATTCGCCGGAAGCGTCCAAGGAGTAGTCGTCCAGATAACCGCCGAAATGTGTCTGCCTTCCCCCTGCTCCGGCAGCTTCTTCTTCAACGCCTCCGGCACTTCGATTAGAGGGAATTTGACATATGCCGCCGTGGAAACATGATCCTCCTTATACTCCAATTCCGCCTCCGCGAGCGCCGTCCTCGAAGAAGGCGACCAGTATACCGGCTTATACCGCCTGAAGATCAGACCCTTCTTGACCATTTCCTGGAATACGCCTAATTGTTTGATCTCGAATGTCTTGTCCATTGTTTTCCACGCATTCTCCCAATCTGCCATGACGCCCCATTCACGGAACCCCTTCATCTGCTCCTTCACTGTCTTCGTAGCTAGGGATCGAGCTGCTCGTCGGACTCCAATGGCGTCAAGTGCTGTCGGGGCGCCATCTTTGTCTTTAGACTTGGAGCGTTGCTGCTCCAGGGCTTTGATTTCGATGGGGAGGCCGTGGCAGTCCCAGCCTGGTACGTAGACGACTCGTCGACCTAATTGCGCCCAATTGCATTAGTACAGGTCCGTAGTAGCTATGCCCGAGCTTCATCCTGCGTGGAAAGTAGAGTATTCAATGCCCACCTTCCTGCACCTTAACCCGGCAGATGATATCCTTCGAGATCTTGTTCAGCGCGTGTCCGATGTGCAGACTCCCGTTCGCATATGGAGGGCCATCATGCAGCACGAAGGGTTGCTGGGCAGAGCGCTCGCGACTCTGCCATTCGTAGAGGTCATCGGAGCATCGCTTTAGGTATTTAGATTGGTCTGCTAGCACGGGTCGAGGACTGTTATATTGTGTCAATTCAGTAATTTACTGATATCAATGAGATTGCGTACGGGAATGAAGACTTGGGTAATCGAAGTGTCGACGACCAGGACTTTATAGGTGGTCGAACGGGCATGATCTCGGATCCATGGTCTGGTGGTTGATGGGGAACTTTTTTGACGAGGTTCAGGATTTGGGGAACGCGCCGTCAGGCTCAAATTGCACCAGTGTCAGGCATCAATTCCCATACACAATCTGGAGATATCATTCAGTTCGATTCCGTATCAGGATCGTTGAAGATGGAATGTTGCAATGATGAGATTTAATTGACTCGCTCTATGCATGCTGAATGTTATCCTATGCTCCCTCGCGCCTCCAATGTATCGAAACAAACAATAGTCAAGGATAAACGACAGAACTACCTGCCAAACTCCAGTACACATGCTATCCTGCCAAAATTCCAAGGGTATGCAGTATCAAAAAACTGTAAGTCCACTCACAATGCCGTTCTTCAGCACCTCGAACACCAAACCTGGAAATCCAAAAAGTGTTGTGTTACCCAGGCCTCTCGCATCCTCCGTCCCCGTTGCATCGGCTCTCTTACCACCTACGCTATCCTCCCATCCGCCTAATAACTCGCAGCTGCTCCCAGGGCTATCACCCCAATCGCGATTCAATACCATTCCGCGCTGGCGAGACTTGGCTTCCTCGGCATTGCGATAGATGCTCTTCCACTCGTTGTGCAACCTTTTCTCGATTTCCTTGAAAGGGCTTTCCGAGCTGACAACAAGTTCCCCTTTGTTGGGTATCAAGTACTGTATTTCCCATCGACATCTCCTATGCCGATTGAATGGATATGAACCAGGTACATTACCGTGCAGGATCACTTTCGAAGCAACGAGACGGCTAGATCCATCGGATGGGACGATTCCTCCCAACTCCTGTGGTCTATCCAGCGCTTGCTTAATTGGCGGGCACTGTGATGGCGTTGTAGGAGTAGAAAGCAAAATGTCGAATCCATGATAGAAGTAGTTATAGAAGCACTCCCCCGAAACATTCCCACAGACTTCTCCATCCTCGTCATCATCTTCAGAGTCATCGGTTGCAGTATGCGCAGAGGACTGATCTGTATCCGTAGAATCATCCTGCAACCTCATCTCTGTAGAATCTGATCTGACGTGGGATCTTGAAAGAGGTCGAGCTTTATGGATCGACATTCTCTGGTCATTCTTTCGATATATGGCATCGGGAGGACCCAGTATAGCCACAAGTTCTTGTGGCGACGTAAGACCAAGCTTGATCCAAAATGGCGCAACACCGTCTGGTCTTATAAGTTCTAATCGACCTTCCCCAAAGATTCTAATTAGCCTGACCTCATCCGGTACGGGCTCTTTCCCCTTCATGAGGGATGTAAAGGAATCTCGAGGATCCAAGGTCTGGACATATAGACGTTCTCTCGCATCCGGCCATGAATCCCCGCGAAAGATAGCCATCGAGGCAGCCGGATGACTGGTGGAGGACGACAAAAGAGACACAAAGTCTTTCTTCGGCGACCAGACCGAACTTGATAATGGGAAAGAGAAAGCTATTCCCGGATATGAAAGCACGTATAAACCCATCCCAGTCTCGTCTCCTGGCTCTGGCCCAATGTATTCCCCAGGGAAGGTCGGGCCCAGGAGACGGTTGTAGATGTGGCGGAAAGTAGGTCCCGACAAGCTCTCTATCTGTGCTGCCCCAGCTTGAGTGGTCGTCCCTGGACGCAACACATCTTTGTCTTTGTATGTGAGCTGACTCTTCGTGAAGTCCAGCACTTCTATCAGTCGCAGTCGTTGTTCTGGTCCGTCGAATCGCAAACGGATACCGTTGGGCGGCAGATTAACAATGACCGGCTCTGTAACTGGAGACGACTGGTCATATACAAGATCGAGCTTCGGGAATCGCTGTGGTTCGGCTTTCAGTCGCGTTAAGGTATCGTGAAGTGTTGCTCCCAGTACTATGCGCCGTTAGCTGGACTCATTGCGACTTCTGGAGCTTCCGCTTACCCAAGAAGCCCAAAGCCTGTCCTGGAAAGACCTGGGCTGTGAATAGAGACATAACCGTGGCATTTGGTGGAATGGCAGATGATGTTGGCCTTCCTTATTTCGTTGCTTCGTGATTGAAGCTCAAGCTGGCAGCTCGATGGACTGGAGTTTGGAGGGGCAGGTGCTCAGCTGAGATTGTTGCTGTGCCAACGTACTGTGGATCAGAGGTGGGTCGTGCTTTCCTTTGTGAACAAGCACAGGCTCCATGAAGTCAACACCAAAATCAACAACTTCACGACAAACACGACCGCAACCTTATTGCGCCAACATCACGATTGCGTATTTACATACTGCAGAGTACCTTGTATTCTATCAACACTACTCCGCTTCCAAATTAGCTGCGACACGACACGGTAGCTTCACTATTCACTCGACGCGCACAGGAGCCGATCAATCAAACCCAGAGCTACACCATCCGCTCTCAATTGTATGGCAGGAATACCTCGGCCGGCAGTCGTCGCGCCTACAAAAAGAACGATGCGCCCTCCACCGAGACCCTCGACGGCCAGAGCACATTCTCAAGCACCTCCATCTCGAATGGATCGATCCGGCGCAATCTCACCAGCAGGATCAGTGGTCTCTATAGCTACAACAGTCGGAGGAACGAAACGAAAGGAACGGGATTTCGAGCATGATGAAGAAGAGACAAACATCAACGTCGTCGTACGATGTCGAGGACGGAACGAGCGCGAAGTGCGGGAGAACAGTGGAGTGGTTTTGTCAACAAACGGAGTCAAGGGCAACAGTCTCGAGCTCTCCATGGGACCCAGCGCACTCAGTAATAAAACGTACCATTTCGACAAGGTCTTCTCCTCCGCCGCGGACCAGGCAATGATTTATGATGATGTCGTTACACCGATTCTGGACGAGGTAGGTTGAAAACTGGTTCTGGTTTTAGGCATTGTTGACAACTAGATAGATGCTTGCTGGATACAACTGTACAATTTTCGCATACGGCCAAACGGGAACTGGAAAGACGTATACGATGTCCGGCGACATGAATGAGACTTTTGGAATGCTGTCTGATGCAGCAGGAATAATACCTCGGGCGCTGCATTCGCTTTTCAATAAGCTGGAAATCGACGATGCAGAGGCTTCTGTGAAGTGCTCCTTCATTGAACTGTACAACGAAGAGCTCCGCGACCTGATATCACCAGACGAGAACGCGAAGCTGAAGATCTATGACGATAATACCAAGAAGGGGCATTCTAGCACGATTGTGCAAGGAATGGAGGAGTCACATATCAAAAGCGCGATTGATGGAATCAAGCTTTTGCAGGATGGCAGTCACAAACGCCAAGTTGCGGCGACAAAGTGCAATGACCTGAGTAGTCGAAGTCACACAGTTTTCACTGTCACAGCCTATATCAAACGGACTGGAGACAATGGCGAGGATTACATCAGTGCCGGAAAGCTCAACCTTGTCGATTTGGCTGGAAGCGAAAATATCCAGCGCAGTGGAGCTGAGAACAAGCGTGCAGCTGAGGCAGGCCTGATCAATAAGAGTTTGTTGACTCTTGGAAGAGTTATCAATGCCCTAGTCGACCGGGGATCTCATATTCCATACCGTGAGTCGAAGCTTACACGACTTCTTCAGGATTCTTTGGGTGGACGGACGAAGACTTGCATCATTGCGACAGTATCCCCCGCGAAAAGCAACTTGGAAGAGACGATTTCGACGCTGGACTACGCTTTCCGTGCCAAGAACATTCGCAACAAGCCTCAAGTCAACCAAATGATCAACAAAAAGACTTTGCTTAAGGAATTCACTTTTGAAATTGAGCGGTTGAAAAGCGAGCTTATCGCGACGAGACAACGGAACGGCGTGTATCTGTCCAACGAGAATTACGAAGAGATTACTGTGGAGAGTGAATCGAGGAGGATCCTTAGTGAAGAGCAAGCTGCCAAGATTGAGACCATGGAAACGAACCTCAGGAACAAAGTCCAGGAACTCTATTCCTTGACATCGAATTTCATGACCTTGAAGAAGGACAATGAGAGTACGAAGGCTGTACTCGATGAAACGAAGGATATTCTCGAGCAAACGGAGTCCGTCCTTCAAAACGCTCGACAGAGCTTAGCCGAAGAGACAGTCCTCCGGAAAGCTCACCAGGAGACGGAAGAGCAACTCAGTACTGTGGGTAGCGAACTTTTGTCTACCCTCAGCAGGACAGTCCACGATGTCGGAGGTCTCCATGCCAAAAGTAGGAGGAAGTCGGATCTTCAATCCTTGAATCGCAATGCATGGGGGTTGTCACAAACACAAGTTGCAGAAGTCACGAGTCTTGTGGAAACCAGAGTAGAGGAGTTTCGATCTCAACAGCAAGATCTGATGCAGACTGTTTCTACTAGGATGCAATCCTTCGTTGCAGGAGAATTAGAGAAGTTAGCTGCTACGCAGTCCTTCCTCGAGGAGAATGTCTCAAAGTTTGAAGGTTCAGAGATGGAGGTGTCAGAGCAGACCAAATCGGCCAAGGAAGAAATGGATTCTGTCTTAGAAGAGATCAAGACACTTCGAGAAGAGGTCAAGACTCGTGTGGGTGAAGGCCTTCAGGGCTTGTCTGTTGCCGCTGAGCGAATTTCAGCAGAGGTCATCAGCGAGCTTGGTGCATTTCACACGCAGGTACGTAGCAGTGTAGTGACAAATCTGAACTATCGCTCATCTGTTTAGCTTCACACCTCTTATAGCTCACTTGGCCGAGACTTCAAGGGCTTATTCGAAGATCTCCTCAAGCATGTTCACGCTCAAAAGGCAGAAGCCGACAACCTACGCCAACAGCTGACCACAGCCAGCGAGCTTGCTATGCAATCGAATGTTGCTGCATCTTCACGTTTAGATGAAGTTCTGAGAGAAGAGCGAGAACAAGCAGCCGCCGATCGACAGAGTCTGCTGTCGCAGATCACCAGTCTCGTAGTGGCCCAAGGCGAGGCTCAGGACTCTCGTCTCACGTCGAAGATTCAAGAGGTTCAGAAAGATGTCTTGGCATCTAAGGAAAGCTTTGAATCATCTACAACTCAATACAGCGCAGGGATGGATTGCTGGAACGAGAAGGAAACTCACTTGGTTGAAGAAGTACTTCGGTCAAGAGAGACTCTGAAGAGCAAGCTCAAGGAGGACTGGGTTGTGAGTTGCCTTCTGCGATTTTTTTTTTTTGTATTTTACTGACTGTTTCAGGCTGCGAACAAGCACAACACGACCCTTCAAGCTGCCACTAACTCGCTCCATGCAGAGACAGTCCGTATTGTTGATGAGCAGATGAAGGATATCGAGATCCAAATGCGTGCTCTCGATGATTTCGTCACCCGTGCCCGCTCGCAAAATGCCCAGCATCACGACAGCCACACCCACTCTCTCCAAAACCTGTCCAGCACAGTCAAAGCATCTTACTCTAACATCGCCACACACTTCACGTCGACATATGAACGCGTTCGGGATCTCGGTGATGAAATGTCGACCAAGACTGCCACTCTTCAAGAATCGCTTGCGCCTCTGGACTCTGTACTGAAAGAACCTCTCACAACCTTGCGCGAAAATATCACAAGTATATCCTTCCAGGAGTATCAACCCACGGGAGAAACCCCGCAGAAGATTCAGTACACCTACCCGACTGAACTACCGCGAACCGAAGCACACGAAGCTCTCCTCGCTGCGATGCGCAGGCCCACTGAGTTTAGGAGTCCGAGCAAGAGTATGACATCCATGGTTCCGGTTATATTCAATGACGAGCCTCTAGCATCTTCCCACATGCGACAGTTTTCACATTCTCTAGGAGCCTCGGTTTCCCGCTCTCCATCCGACACCGAAATACCACGACCTACGACGAGTGAAAGTACAGGACTACGCGAGATGGATGTTAATGTCCAACCCAGCACAGTTGTGACCGAGGAACAGCAGAGCCAAATACCGAACTTTAAACGCAGCATCAGCTCGTCTGGGAAATTGCCGGTCTTGAAGAGCAAGAAGAGTGTCATTGCGCTCGAGGGACGAGAGAACGTCCTAAGTGCTAGTGTTGGGCCCGGAAACCCGTTGGCGCAGGTACAGAGTACAGGAAGGAGAAGAAGTCCCAGGAATGGCGAGGTTGCGAGATAAGTATTTGGTGTCTTTGGTGATGGTAGAACGATGAAGTAATTAGAGGATAATAAAGGTGTTGATACAGGGAAGGAAGAACTGTATATTTACGTTCATTCCGGAGGCGTCTGGCCTGGGACTGGTTGGATGGATGGTCGCTTGCTTTCTGGTGGAGTCTTGGCTGGCATATCATGGCGTGGCGTTGGCATGCCACTGGTGCTGGTCTATGCACTATTGTCTGTATTTTGATTTCTGTTTTGAGTATTCTTATGTTCGCTTGGATTCGCTTGACGTTCGGGAAAGTGGCGGGTAGCGAAAGAAAGAAGTAATTCATTGATGTTCAATCGAAAGTAGCCTTCTCTTGATCGCAAATGCAAAGTGATCACTTCTTTGGTACATCAACTGGTCACTGTGCGCGCGTCTGGCTTGGGGCTTCCAGGCTTCCGAAGGTCCGATACCTTGCTAGGTGCGTGAATGTTGGGAGAGTATAAAAATCGCCCATCCTCCTAGATCCAGAATCCACATACTCATAGTACGTACAGTGGTCAGCCAGGGCAAATGGGAACATCGCCGGATGGAAGAGGGAGCAGTTACCGATCATTACTGCAAGAACTATCCTATAAAGCTCACTGAGGCATGTCGAAGTCACTTTCATACCTAAAGCTATTTGCCGCCTTGTCACCTTTAACCACCTTTAAATTGTGCAAGAGTTTGTTACGTGGTTCATGAGTCTATTGTCGGTCCACTTCTCTGCTGTCGACTATTTACTGATTTCGTTTTCTTGTCTCGAATTGCGCGGGGAGGATGTAGATCGTCTCGGACTTTCAGACTTGTGATGGAGTTGAATCCTCTCTCGATCATCCTATGTAGACGAACCCCGACAACAGCAGCAGATATCCGAGCCACACCCTCGCAGATACCCATTTTCTCCCAAGCGCCATCCGTTTCCATAGTCATCTATTGCCTCCTTTGCCGAGGAAATCTGAGGTGAGGAGGGAGCGGGTTTTTATGCTTCGCGAAGATCACTCACCAGATCCTTTGATGCGATGGCCATGGCATGGTGTGTCTGAGTGGATTCTGGAATGATGCAGAGAAGTAGTACGTGTATTGATTGCTGTGAGATTGGTATTGACTGACGTCTGGTCATAAGATGGATTAAGCGAGAGAGAAAAGAAGGTGTATAAATATCGAGTAAGCGCCGTAGTTCGAGAGGTAAGCTCCATACATAGCTTAAAACGCCGCTGACGTGATGGGCGTAGTGAGCTGTAGGGAAGCCGTATTTCAGACTCGTGTGGTGATTTGCTAGATTGCAAAATTTGTTGATAATAGTTTCCACTGATCTGGATTGAATTTTACCACTGCAGAAGGTCCCCGGTCGGGATAGGAAATTGGAAGCTGAAAACAAGCCTAGGCTTGACAACATCAAAGCTATTGGATATTACTCGTGAACCTGTCTTGAGAAAGCAGTGAGCGTACTTGGGATTCTGTAAGAATGGGTTGACTCCTAACACTCGGCACAATGAGGAAGACGCAGAGAGTTGTGACTTAGCAAACAAAGTGATCAACAGGTCGAGGCTCCTTTCCATGCCTTTCTACGCTGATATTCTCAGAACTACGTTCCCAACTGCTACAATTCGGCGTCTTATTTTATAAACCTTTAAATTTACGCTAGTAGAGAATCGCATGTGGGAGTCTGCCTAGTTAATAGACAGAACATATCTAGGATATTGTAAATGATTGCGAATGCCAACGACAGAATTTGCAACATGGCCATTGTACCTCCGTTGAGCTACGTATGTATTAAAAGAGCCCTTCTCTTTGAACTCTTCTCTCTGCCATCTGATATGGAAATGTATGTGCCTGCAGACATATGTCCTGAGCATGATCGCTCGTTTGCATAACGCTAGACACATCTGAAGCACTGCCAGTATATTATCTGTAGAACTTGTTCATTTTCACAGAATGAACAAGCTAAGATTATCTGGTCCTCAGGTTAGTTAAAGTCGCTTTACTGTCAGTACCTCGCGTGTTGCCATTCCTCCTTATCCGCCCCGCCTTGTATCCTCAACAATCCTCGCTGCTCTGTTCATCCCGTGCTCTTATGTCCATTCTCTCTTCAAGCGGTCAAGAACGAGAAAGTTAATCTACATCGATAATACTTCCAATATTGAGCCTCTCAATCTAGCCACTGGACCTACCGTCCATGCATCCTTGAAGTGTCTTGCAGCTAGAGCTCCGAGAAGAGCTCGGATTTATAGTGTACGAAAGGGTGTTTCATGCTTAGTCTTCGGAATCAGGAGACTCTGATATGGTCAGCATGTATTTCAAATTAGTGAAATGGGCGGCAAATGATGTATTCACTTCACCGGTTATCTATTGATTACCAGAGCTAGAAGCTGAAAAGAATCGTCTCTCTCGGATGTTTGCCAGCTCCCGAATGCTGTGTAATCTCTTATATAAGCCATGGGCCACGCATAGAATAGCAAGCAAAAGGCCACGCGCCCAGCGGGATGAGGCTAAAGGCAGCTCTTGAAGTGGCGAGGTCTGGGGGACAAGAAGATAATGTAATAGAACAAGTGAATTGTTATGCTATCGAATTTGCGGCGTTTTGAGCCCTTTCTTCAAGCTTGGTAAACCGAATTAGCCTTTCACTGTCACTTTCATTGCCACTGTCATATCCTTCCTAGCAACCTCTCCCGCACACTCGACAGAAAACTCGGAACCGTGTCTTGCAGCATTCGTGAAACAACTCATCAGAATACCTCTGCTAAGCAATCCGAGTGCCCGACACAGCTATGGCTATATATTCATACATAGAAATCCTGACAGAGAACACCTCAAAGTGGATAGGATCTCGACGTGGAGCTGAGGAGCCAAGAGAACCTCACAGTCCGGAGCAAGATTCAATATCAGCTAATGAAAACCAAGCCGAATTTTGCAATATCTGCAGCTTGGCTAGCCAACTTACAAGCTCAGTCTCGACTCTCTGGACGTTGTGAACCTCTCGCCTAAGTCAACAATACATGAACGCCATGCCACAAGCTTAGAAGCTCAAACACATCTCCACTCCCACTGCTTCAGACTCACCGAGATCTCAGCCACATATCAGCATTCGATCCTACAGTTGCAGCACCGATCTCGACTCCTTATAGCTAGATCTAGACTCGACCCCACAGAAGCCTTACCAAGAGGAAGTAGACGTCTAGACCGCCTCGAGACGCCTACCACCAAGAAACAAAAACTGGACCCTGCATGGTCCACGCTCCACTCACCTCCACAAATCCTCCGAGCAGTGCCACACGGACGTATCCACATGTACCAAGCAGCTAACCATCACCGAGTAGATCTATTCGACCCATATAAGTAGTTGCTACCATCCAATCCGAAGTGTTGCTGGTGGGTCTCAACTCGACCTTTACCTCAGTCTCGCGGCTCAGACCTCAGCCATTCCAGTTGAGCGGTCAGATTCAAAGGCCTCCGCCGCGATGTGTCTTCGTAGAAGCGTACACCTGTCCATCCGTAAATCGCTCATAGTCGAGAATCATTCATGCCCAACGATGGCAATACGGCGTTGCGCATCTCTCGCGCCGACAGTCGATCGAAATCCAGAATGATTCCAGTACGCGAGACAGGCAGTGGTGCATAACATCTAGAGTTTGGAGATGGACAGAGACGGCAGCGTATGATGAACGACTAATTCATCCACTTGAGAAAGGAAGACATCGCGATGCCAGCTAGCAAGTCATCAAGCCACAGAGAGGGCGGCTCATTGAAGGGCATATTGACACACACTTCCACATGGTCAGAATTACAATTAAGATAAAAAGATGACTTAGCGCTCCAGTCACATAACAGTCACATAACAATTCGTTCTTTTCGTTTCCCGGCCTCATCATTTCGGAGCACAGCTCCGTAGTTCAAGGATAAGTGGAAAGTATTGGCGTGACTTTCATCTGGAAATGTCAAGCTTTCCAAGCCTAAGTCTTGGAGACTGAACCAAGATTATGTGCGTCGTTTCACAGATTAGGCGGAGTTGCTGTATGGTGAGGAGATCACAACCACTATCGTAAGTTTGGTCAGTAATCAAGAATGTACCGTCTGTTCCACGATGAACACTTCTGTCAGATCAGAAGTCCAGGATGCAACGATCGAGTGATCAACAAGAGTTCTCACTGAGGCACCAATGATATAGAAATTCCCCTTGACACGCCAATCAACGCACCCCCTGGCGACTCACAATCACCAACCCCTGAATCCGGCATCTCGCCTACAATAATCCCATATCTCGATCTACAAGTCTTACATCACGACTAATCACACCACCAAATACGGTAATTCATCCCGTTACCAGTCTTCCATCAACAAGAGGTAAGCGGGTCGATGTACTGCGATGAGAGCGCCACATCTCGCTTCCCATCCATGTTTTTGTTTACTAAACACTCCGACTTCAAATTATCACTAAGCGAATCATCAACGTGCAAGCGCCGGACACCTGTCTAGTATGTACGTATAGTAATTTGTAGCATGGATGATCGCAAACGACCTTGATTTGTAGTAGGGGTTCCAATTATTGGACAGTATACGATGAAAGCCGGTTTGGAGCAGTCTGGGGGTTGAACTAGGTCGAGCTCGTAAACGGAATCCATTCATGACGGGACGGCACGTAGAGCAAGTAACGGTCTTTAGACCGTTCGTCTTGGCAAATGAAGTGAGCCAGAATATGTGGCCCTGCAACATAGTGGTACGAAAACGCGCTCACTTATGAAACGAAGATCCGAGATAGCTCGTACAAGAATTGCCCTAAGCAAGACTCCATGTAGCTCAGGAGCACTGAGCTTCCTCATAGCAGAATGTATTGCATAGCTCATGCGACATACCTAGTCTGATGGGTTATTTCCATTAACTCTGAATAGGGAACGGGCAATCCGGATCTTCACCCCAAACGTATGAGTCTCCTGTACCTCACTGCGCCTGAAGTATCCTCCATCTTCCCTGGAAGACAATCTAATATATCACTACGTTCAAGACTAGTTGACGAAGCGGATGTGAAGACGTCGAAAGATACTGTTTCATAACAAAGCAAGGAAGCAGCAGTAACCAAACAATAGTAAACAGAACTCATCCCCAACCGCCGAATCAAAACAGCCGAGCGAGAACATTGAATACAACTCAGAGGTAGGAGTGGGCGCAAGATAGTGAGCTAAAACAAGATTATTCACAGATTGAAATCTAGTACGCTACGGTAAAATACGCAGTGCAAGATACTGCGTGCAATTTCAGAGGTGACCGAGATTCAGGTCAGAAGACATTGAAACATGACACCGTTGCCCACTGATCATTGACTACAAGAAGACATTGGAAACCCAATAAGCTCATGATATCGGAAAAATTTACAAATTAGACCAACCAACTCACTCATTTCGTGTGTCGATATATGTATTTCGAGAACTGCAAGACTGTAGGTGTCAGCTCAAACGCGAACGTAAACAAACATGCAGTGACAACCGACGCCCACACTTGACTTGGTTCCAACCCAAAACAATCCAAACCAATTCACAACAAACTGAAACAGCAGACCGCCTACTGAAAAGGCAAACGAACAAATAGAATGAGTCAAAGCAGACATCAGGAAGGAGGCAGACAAGCAGCTTCTCATCCAGCCAGCCCGCCCACCGCGCTCACCACACTTCCCGCACTTCCCCTCACCACATCTCAATGACCGTCTCCGAACAGAACACAACACCTCCTCTCATCCCTCAATTCCCAAACCTCAATCTTCAACATCAAACCCCTTCCCTCACCCCTCAGTGAAGCATCTCACTCGGTTGCCGGCTCACCGTCCTCGTCCTCGGCAATCGGCACGCATACCGCCATTCTGTACTCGGCGAAGAGACAACTTCACTAGACTCGACCTTGCGGTAGAACACGGAAACTCATCCTTCAATCGTGTCTAGGAACACCACAATCTACCACATGCCAATATCTTCGGCGCGAAGCAACCCAAGCGAAACGGTCAGGAAACGACGTAAATAGAGCGGTCAACAAAACCTTCTCATTGTTTATTCATCGCATCGCGCGGTTACCGCCCGCCAACCTCGCTAATTCGCTAATATACGGCTGGCTTACCGTCACGAGTGTATTTCTTCAGCAACTAGTCAGGTAGCTTGTTAGGCTTTGCTTGAGGCTGGCGGTATGCCATGCTATGCGCTGCAACTGCACTGCAGGACACTGAACTGGCATGCAGAGTATTGGTATGCATTTAGATGCACTGCACTGTCTGCTGGGAGACTGATGACCTGTGATCTTACACCCCTTTTATTTGCACTCGCACTTGTTCGTTCCGCTGGGCCTCTCCGCTGGGCCTTGACGAGGCCGTATCGAGGCGAGGCGTTGTCATGTGCATACAGCAAGGAGAAGCAGACTACCAGCACGCACCTAGCCGGCGTGCATTCTTGCGAGAACAGCTACAGGAGAAAGGAAAAAAGAAGAAAAAAAAAAATCGCAAAATTGAATGACATACGGTGAGTGGAAGGGCCTGTAGAGCTGAAATGAAGTTGCGATGCTGCGCAACGCATTGCCACGATCATGCAAACAAAAGTGAAGATGATGGCGAAGGAGACAGGTCGAGATCGCGCGCCTGTGGCGGTGTGAGACACCTCAACGGCGAAGCATACCCCCGACACTAGGTTGTCGACAGCTAGGTCGGTAGCCTGGCTTAGCTGACATTTCTTACCTGTAGAGCTTTACTGCGTTACCGATAAAGCTAAGCTCCAGCTCCTTCGGCGTCAGCTTCAGAGATGGAGAACTTTGGCATCTGCCATCTGGACAGCTAAGCAAGGCAGATCTCAAGCCCGGAGATCCACCGAGCCGTGCCGTGTCTGTGAGCTATGAGAGTAAGTCGGAGAATAAATCCGCTTTGATCAGGACTAGATCTGGATTCGACGATAACCTCACCTCATCCTGCTTCATGATCTCACTTTCGAGCTTGCCTACCTAGCGATGCAAATTGCACCACTGTAGCCACCCCGCTCTTCGCTCGCCTGAGCGTGCAGCAAAGGACAGTCGGCGATTGAAGGGCAGTGAGAGGTAAAGGAGGGGCACGGCGACTTAAAGAAGCCACAAGCTACAGCTCCGAGAGCCAAGAATGTGCCCTGTACAGGCACATCTGATAGGTAACCAATGAGGAGTCGCGCCACCATCTAGATTTATCTAGACGACGATGACGATGAGATGTCGGAACCGAAGGAGATTCAAACACAAGGTCGAGATCAAACATCTTGCATTCCGTTCCGATAATTTCAGACACGGATATGGAAAGAAGGCTGGAAAGCACAAACCGCGCCAAGGCATTTAGTTTCCGGGGTTCCGTCTTAGGCCTGTGAAAAGTTGAAGATGAAGAGAATTCGAGACATGGAGTGTGGAAAATTCCGAGTCTGGAATCTTTCGGACTTTTGCAGAGGATGTTAAGAGATTGTATCTTCACTTCGTAGCACTGTATCAATAAATGAATCATGAAAGGTGCCACTGTTACGGCAAAAGACTCGACACACGACGGCCTTGAGATCTGCACCTGTTAGGCGTCGGACTCTACTGGAAAGATGCGAAAGCCAGCGCAGTAGCTGTGGCTGATCGGAGAGCCAAGCTGCCAGATTCGGCGATTGAGCCACAGGCTCACAGAAACTCGGGCGAGATTTAGTCGGGGAGCTAAAGCACAGCATCGCGAATCGACTCCGAAATGTAGCAGAAATCTGTGCGGCTCGGCAGTTGGAGAATACTTGCTCATTCGCACAGAGAGAGCCGGCCGCTGTTCAGTCGCTCGGATGGCGATTCCAACTCGTTAGGAGCATCTGATCTATATCGATATGGTGTGATGAAATAAATGATGCCAGATTAGTTCCATCGGTGAAGAGGATGTGACGTGCGGTACATGCGATTAAGGAGGCGAGGATCAAAGGAAGAAAGAGATCTTGTAAGATTGTAGGCTCTGAACAGACACGGCTCGGGTCCTATATTAGCGTAAGCGATCGCAGAATTCCCAGATCAGATATATCGCCGTCGCCATTTCTTCGGGAAGTGGGGGCGGCACCCAATAGAATTTATACTGGTTCACGCGGGTGTTTGAAGTCGTTCTTCGAGTCTTCTGCTCTTCTAACAAATGGTGTCCGTTCGTCCTAGCTATTTAAGTGTCGGAGGTCAGTGTTCAGGTAGCAGACGGCTCGAGTGTTGGCTTCGGAGGCTAATATACTGAGTCAAGATAGTATGATCCCGGCTCGGAAAGATCGGCTGACGACCGAGTACGTGATACGCTTCGGAGTACAGTGCTGCGAAGGACGTTGAAGACCTCTAGAAAAATGATGACGTTCTTGTCCCCTTTAATTCGCTTGGTACGAAGTACAGTTTTCACTTTCCTTGAAACGCTTGCAGCAGCGCGCAATGCCAATCTTTTCAAATTCTAAATCCGGCGTTGATTTTTTCAGATAGGCGACCCGTGTAAGTGACACTCGGGATGTGGGGCGACGAGGCATGGCATTGGTGTTCGATTAAGCTTTGCTGTTGTTGGTTGGTGGTCTGTTTTCAAGGGGAGGGATTGCGGACAAGGGTGCATTTTCCGTTCCGGCACTGTCAAGCAGGGGACATATCCGGCCGGCATCTATTTGACGTAAAGGAATCATGGGGTGAAATTGAAATCCATGGCAACGAGGCCCTGGTGTTAAGAAAATATGGAAACCTCCGTGACAGCCAGGAAGAATATAACGAAATTATGGCGAGATTGCGAGTTCGTATGAGAGAATAAGAAGACATTGAGCGTGCGCGGGATTTCCATCAATCTACAGCTTCGTCGGCTTTTCCGACATCTGAAAGCTTAATAGACAGGCCGCCAAGGTGGTAGGAAGTGCGGTTGGTTGGCCGTGATTTCGTTATCTTCAAATCCGGTGTTTGTAGCTCCAAACCCTATCAGAATGGCTCGCGGTTGCGGCGACTATTCGTATCAGGCCATATCATAGAGAGAAGTGCGGTGTCATGAGTGGGGAAAGGATGACGGTTGGACCAAGGAAGGCTGAAACTTAGAATCTATCAGTTTTGGGTAACTTGCAGGACACCGAACGCATAATGCATGTTGTGATCAATTCTTGGACGTAGGAAATACGTACGAGGCGTGTCGCAGACAAGATGCAGAAAGAAAAGCCACGGCTGTTTCCCAGGCACAGAAGGGCAACGCGTCGACGTAGCATGTTTTTTTGGAGAATCTGGGTAAATTCCGGAAAGCCAATCTGGTGGCGTTGATGACATTCCATTGGGTTATCTGAGAAGCTGCACCAACAGTATTCGGAAGCAGGCCGAACTGAACAGTATTAATCCCGACTGTTTGTAATTTACGTGAAGGCGAGACGAGTTGAAGATCGCGAGGCGAGGCTTCTAGAATACTATTTGCATGAAGCAAAGACAGGGCTATATTGACTTCAAAGGAACATTGCGCGGGCCGTGATCTGTTACCAGGATGAGCTTAATCCTTGGGATGGCACATTTAGGTTTTGGCTCGGCGTTCGGATTTGATTCAAAGAGAAATCGAAGCTGGCTTGCAATCGTAACAATGCAATTGATGTGTACAAATTGCGGTGACGTTTGAAATTTGTACTGTTATTGACGCCTGAACCACATCCCGTAAGGCTCGGCAACATATCCGTAAAGTTTCATGATTCAGGGCACGGCACATCGTCGCAGTGCCGTCGGCTTGGGGATATATTGAGTTTCGATGGAATGTTGACGCGGCGGACGCTACTGGATCGCTGGGGCATGTGGATCGAGTCCAAGAAATCTGGGGAAATTGAGCTATCGTATATTCCGATGTGGTCAGACACAGGACGGCACGATTGTGCTGTGCAGAAAGGTTTGATCGTGGTAGTTAATCCTTCTCATCATTATTGAGAAGGCCAAATGCATCGCCGGATGTTGTGACGATCCGAGTGTGAGCCTAAACGCATAGTAGGAAAAGCATGGCAATGAGACGCGTTTGAGATGGTGGCATGTTGTGACGAACTGTTAGCTCGGGGTACCTAAAGCATGCCGAATAGGGCACGTTCACGAGAAGCGGATAGAAAGCCGAGATGCTTTGGCGGAGGACATTGCGTAATATAGGGATCGTGAGTGGCTGGCAATGTGCTCAAGCGATGTTGACCTTCCAAATTGGCGAATGAAGTCCAGAAACACTGCATTACCGCCAATGCCACAGCCAGTTGATTGCAAATGACCGGAAACTTCATCGCCCAAGTCGTACTGGAGGATTATGGTTCCGTCGGTCTTTCCTTTCCTATTGTGACACCCCACGCTCATATATGGCAATACGACAGGAATAGGCGAGCTTTGTGCTCGTCTCGGGGTGCCAACCAGTAGCCAGCTCAAGGATGGTATTTAGACTTTTGGGAAGGTTTCGCTACGGATGAACTCTCATAAATTGCAACAAATAACCTGCCATCAGGACTGAGTCCGCGGTAGATCATTGATCCGAATTCCACGAGAAGTGCTGGCCTTTTCTTGTAGGTTTGGTGAGCTTTGACGGGAGTCTCGGGGAGGAGGCTCTGTGGGCATTTCACGGTAAGGAAATGATGCCTTCAAGCCCGGAAAATAACCGAGGGTCTGGATGATTGAGCGAGATTTCAGCGAAGTTCAAGTATAAGACCTTTTCAGATTCCACCATCTTAATGAATTTCGAATTTGTCGACATCGTTCAAAAGATCCTTCTGGTCGTCTCCGAAAGTAATCGTCTCGGCAAACGTTCAAATAAAGTATCCTCGTCGCGAGGATTCGGATCTACAACGGATGATGCTTGGACAGTCTGTGATCTGAGCACATGACCCTCTTTTCCGCGATATCCTCATCACGGGGATGAATTATGGCGCTTTACGCGGCTACAGAATTGACGAATTCGCAGTTTCGATGAATTGCGGTGAAGGCGCCGCTAGCGAGTGCGCTCTTCTGGCTTGTCCAAACCTTCCATTGGAACTAGACATGCAGGTCGTCAAATCGTGACCAAAGTCAAATCCCGTGCACTAGCCACAAAGCACATGCTCGCAAGTTATGCCAGCGGTCAAGGTAATCGGGAGTGATCCAAGGGAATCTTCCGAAATCGCGCTATATCCGGTGACATTGATTATGGAGGCAGGAGTGTTTTGTATTGATTCAGGAACAGACCATGCTGATATCAGATACAGGCCGCGACTGCACCTACCAACGAGACACGGAACTTCGAGAACGGCTTCTTCACCTGAAAAGATGGACAATCCCAGTGGATCCCAGGCATAAATATCGGCTCGGATTCGATACCGTGCGTATGCATTCTCGAACGGCTGCTATGAGCTGATGTTTAGTACTTCAGTCATTAAGAAATAAGGCATGAAGCATCAGATTGGGACCAGATTTCAGTGAAAGGTCCGCTAGGCCACTGTTTGGTCTCCTAGTTGAAGCCAACATGCTCACGATATGGCCGTTGGCACATGTGTTGGCTTGTTTGTTGTTTTGCGAGTCATAGTTGATCAAGGAGAGCACCATTGGTGTTCCCAAATGTGCGGAGGATTGTCAGGGCCGCATCATAGTTATCAACTGGGCTTGTTAGCTTAGGCTCTGCATGATCGGTGAGGAGATCCTCCTTACTACAGTAGTTCTGACAGTCGGCGACACGTCAACCTGAGAGCGAAATGCAATTGGATTTTTGGAACCTTAGCATTGCTTCCACGGGTATTCTAGTCGTCGGCTAGTGTCCAAGCTTTTGTTCTATTAGGCTTCGACGGTGTGTTCTATTCTGGCGCGTGCCCTTGAAACACGGGTTGACTCTGCGAATTATCGCCGGCTGACGAGTATTTTCGAAGACTTTTCCTTGCACACCGCACTTCATACGGCGCCAAAATCCGAATTCGATCTTACGATCCAATCGTGAAGTCAGAACGTGTGGCGCACCGATGCAATCTGCTCACACCAGCCTTCATGGCGGAACGTAGGGCAGTTTGATGTTTAGTCTGCGAACGGCGCGAGAAGCCTTTGCGGCTTTGTTTAGCTTTCCCTCAGATTGTTCTCGAAACAGTAGAACAATGCGACTCGTAAGGCGGTGAAGATTGGGTTGAAGATGAGTTGGATTTGGGTTGTAGGGCTGGTGTTCTGCCGTTGAAGATCCGGCAGTAAGGGAGGGATGATGCCTCGGCGTCTTGATCGTCTGGGCGAGGGTCAATCTTAATCTCAACCGCAGCCTCGTCACGGCCACAGCCATGGAATGTTGACATTCTTGAATGAAGAATTAAATTCCTCGCTTCACATGCAGTTGCTGGAGCAATGGAGGCACCGCAGACGTATGGCCTGCACCTCATCATCGTCTGGCTCGTCATCGACAGGGATGGGGTCTGTCACCGTTCTTTACCGTCCTTTACCGCTCATTTCGAAGCCTCACTGCAAATGCAGAGTCTGATTGGATGTGCGTTCGCGATGGCAAGATGAGGCCAATGGAAGGCCGAAGTGTCTCTGGATCGTAGGCGAGGATCAAGGGTCGATGGCTGAATTAGTAGTGGTTGATAGTCGGTGGGATGGAGGGACGAGGATGAATGAGGTTTAGAGCAGCGGGGAGTTGTGCGTGTCCGGCGGCGAAATGAACGTTGGGAGAGCTGGACTCCTGGGAGCAGGAGGAAGAGCCTGCAGATGGACTGGGCATCCCTCGCTCGCTTGTGGGCCCCGCATCTTGATGGGGTCTAGCCTGCACTTGGCAAACCTTAATTCATCTGCACCGCTGTCAAGTGCCAATCACAGTACGAGCTAAGGGAGAATATCGGCAAACAACACGATTGGCTTGGTGTGATAGGCAGTGGACCTTGGGAGTGGACATCGAGTGGGGAGTTGGAGGGGAAAGCCAGGAAGGCCAGGGCGTCAGGAGGGCAAGGGTGAGACAGCCGTTTCCAGATTCTGCTCTTGTTCCTCCTCCCCTCTCCCCTCTCCCCCCTCACCCTCACCCTCACACCCTCACACCCTCACCACCCTGGATGCTGCTTTAATGCCACTGGTACTGCTTGAGAATGCTAATGAGATCCTGGCCTGATATTTGGCAACTCAGTATCAGATTCTCCCGATGCGTCGCATGGCATGGCAAAACAAGGGCAAGCAATGTTGCGATCTCGCGTGAGAATGACGGCTCAATGCAGTTGAAATGGTATGGAATCAATCAATGTCCGGGATGAGGCAGATAGACTGAAGCCCACCGCCTTCTGGTGTACGTCTTGGCTCAGGCACACGCTGCACACACTGCACTAGCTCTGCCAGCCCAGCTGCCCCTCTTCCACTGCTCGTTATGCCTAGAGAACGCTGAAATTAAATGTTATGTGTAGCTAGCTTGGACTTACGGAGGTATGGTGGATTTGACTGCAGTCAATGAGCACTTGTATATGTGCACTTGGATGTTCTATCAATACTCTAGTCGTACTCGGAGTCAGCAGTAAGTATCAGGACAGTATCAGGGCGAAGGCACGTCACCAGTCGGTCAATCCTCAACTTTCGATACTCACCATTGACTGGTTCCGATCGGGATTCCGCATTCGTTCTTATCCTGGTTGTTGTCCTCGCCTCGAAACCATCCCTGCCCTGTTCGTTTCTCCTCCTCCTTGTTCATGTTGATTGATGTTCAATCCTGGCACTGAGTGCTCAGTTCCTCACCCCTGTTGGACCCTGCCTTCTGTACAACGCCACCAAGCTCTAGCTGCCAATGATCCAGATTTGGGCTGGGCCGCCCAGTGTCTTTCAGCCCGTCGGCTGATTTACCACAATACGCCTAGACATGTTGAAGAATCAAGGCAGCATGAAAATTTGCGATTATTCCATCTTGCCCACGAGAAAGAATTCTGCACCGGTGCTGTAATGGTGATCTTTACTACAGCCCTTCAACCCCGACATCCATCCATCAATCAAACCATCAAGGCTGAACTTACCGAACTAGCTCCCTTCCTCTGGGATTCCTAACTAATGCTAAAGCTAAAGTAGAGTTTGTAACCCAAATCACACCCCTGTCGTGTCTTTCCCTTCCTAAATCTTATGTTCCCTTCCCTTCCCATGCCTGCACTTACGCTTGCACTTCGATTCCACTTGGCTCCCTCTCTGTGCCTAACACCTTTCTTTGCTAAGTTTAGGTGGAATTTACCTTAGTGGTCCCTGTCCTGCCCGCCCTAGCCGCTTCCATGCCAAACGCTTCTATCCTGTTTCTAAGTTCTGTCGATGTCCTTCCCGCACTATGGCTGTGGAAGGATTAGGACGCTTGAGCTTGGGATGGGAGAGCTGTCCGAGTCCGACCAGATGAGATTCTGCTGATCCCGAAGATGAACCACCACTAAGCTACACTGCACCTCTGCACCGCATTACCACTCCAGACCACGTCAACCACCGCCACGGCCCTCTGTCACTCCCTCTACCACACCATCATTCCACCTACACACTAACACAGCTATCAATCTCATTTTCCATTTTCAGACCTGATTCATGTCACCCCCCAATCCCCGACATGTGCGAGCCTCCCGCCGTTACCGTTGCCGTTCGCTTCTTACAACATCAAAGCATCCAAGCTCTTCCTCCTCCCCCCTCGAGGGATATATACTCCTTCGTATCCACTCCCTCGACCACTTTCAAAACTGCCCCGCATACCATACTGAGAAGCCTCATCACGCGGAGCCCTGAACTACCCTCGACCCATATTTCAGATCCATCTTCGAAGCACGTCCCTGACAGTGGGACATTCCCCGTCTTACGCGTAGGAAAAGGGACCACCTCCAGTACGACATCTACCGCATCTCCACCCTCCTCTCCTCTTTATCCTCTTCCTCCTCCTCCACATCACTGTCGCCGCACGATTCAGTGCCATGACAAGTACAACAACCATTACCGCCGCCATGACAAGCACCAGCTCGAATAGCCCCATTCCTATGGACGTGGAAGAACCACGGAAGAAAGGTATGTTCTGCCATACATCTCTTTCCACTGCTTTTCTACTACGGTTGTTAACAATATTCCATAGGTTCCCGTGGAGGCAAGAGGTCCGTCACTCACCTCAGCAAAGCCCAACTGGCACGCAAGCGCGCAAACGATCGAGAGGCGCAACGGAACATCAGACAGAGAACAAAGGAACATATTGAGAACTTGGAGCGGAAGGTCAAGGAGTTGGAGCAGGGCAGTCGTTCCGGGAGCATTGAGAGGGTTCTCAAGAGGAACCGGGAGCTGGAGGAAGAGGTTGAGAAGCTTAGGGCACAGATTACCGGACACCATACACCCATTACTGGACACCACACACCCGTCCTCGGCGCTCAAGCGCCACCCGAGATACCAGAGGACCTGATGGTTCCTCAAAAGGTCGAGTTGGATTGGGCACCAAACTCGTCTTCCTGCGCATGGCCTCAGCCTGTGTCACATCTGCCAGTGCTGACCACCAACCACATTCCAACCTCTAACGCGGGATACTCGTCTGCAACATCTTACCCAGCAACCACATCATCCATGGGGTACGACGACGAGAGTTCAATCTACACCCCAACAGAGAGCTGGGGTAGTCCAGCGCCATACGGCGGAGGTCCCCAAACCACCACTCAGACCATGTCCAAGTCTGTCCCAGCTTGGTCACCAATTGACCCAACCTTCTCCCATCATCAGCACCCACCACGTTTCCCTGATATGCAGATGTCTGGTTTCAGCGATGTAGTTAATCAGCAAACCTATAGTTCAACATGTTGGCAAAATCAGCCGCAAATCTACTCCTGGCAGATGTCCACCAAGTTGAAACCACCCGTCACATATCTAGACCAGCTAATGCACAGCGTCATCCACGCCCAACGCCACATCTTCGCAACCAACGAGGCTTCCCGCGAGGAACTGGTAGGGCCATCTTTCCCCTCCGTCCACCTCCTCTTCAATCAGCCTGGGCCCCCAGAAAAGGCACCCTCAGCAATGACCAAACTCATGGAAAAGTACGCCCTCGTCCTCAATACCCGCAGTTTCCCTCTTATCCCCGAAAAGCTCGCCTCCTTCATGTGCATGTACCGCTTTATCCAATGGCAAATCGCGCCCTCCTACAGCACCTACAACAATCTCCACGAATGGCAGACCCCGCGGCCTTCGCAGCTCATGATCCCGCACTGCGCGTGGATGGATCTGCCTCCCTGGGGCAAGTTCCGCGATCGTGTCATCGAGAATCAATCCAAGTACGACACGCCTGAATTCCAACGGGACTACACCGAGAACTTCACGGTTAATTTCCCGTTCGATCCGATGAAGGCGTTGATTTTTGATGCGGGTAGTATGCTCATTAGTCCCGTGCTGGAGAGGCATCTAGGCGATATTGGGAATATGAGTATGAAGAAGGCATTTGGGGACAAGTATCCCGAGTTTAGGGATGTGTGTAGAATTGATGATGTGTGAACGCGTAGTTGGGTGGAATTCACGGGATTTGTGGTAGGGGTTGTAATGATGCGACGACTGATTGTTCTTGATATCTATTTGTTTATATTTTCTTCTTCGTTTGTACTCTTGGCGTTTGGATGGACTTTAATCGGTTATATCATGGGCGCAGTAATCTGTTTGAATGCCTTTGTTTTCAATGCTACAGAATGTAGGATCACCTGGCTGGCGGACACTGGATATTGGGACTGGATATTGGAATTGGCTTCAACACAGGATATCAATCGAGCATGCGAGCTCTGGCGTCATATAAGGTCGGCGGACCAGACAGAGAAGGAGTCTGGCTATTGTTAGTCGGCGTCTGACCATGATGGCATCATGGCTTTGGAAGAATTATGTTACATTTGACTTCTTGCTTTGTTGTTTACTTGTTTTTATAATGGTTGTGGTCATAGACCCCGATCATATCAGATCAGAATGGAGGTCAGAATAGATTACACGAAATCTTTCTTCATTATTCAAGCTATCTCACACCTTTACTATTAAGCTTCCCTTTTATCTCGTTCAAAGTGGTCCAGTCGGTTTTCGTCACTGCTGACTCATCCCTTCTATGCCTCCATCACCTGCAGACACATGAGGCATTCAAGATCGGTGGAGTTGGCAGAAATGATTATCACGTGATATTATTCATTCAATACTGCACGTGAGTGTTTCCCACGTTCGTCTCGTCCCGATCGTCCATTTCACCAAATGCAGCGGGGCATGGCTGAGAGGGTGTAAATCACATCACACCATACCACACCTCTCTCCCTCCTCCGCCAAGCTTAATTCCTCTGAGACATTTCTTTCCTCTCCCCTCATCGCCTTCATTGCTGCGTCCATTGCTGCGTCCAAAGCTCGTGCTGTTAAGGTAGGCCTGGCCAAGTATACAGCATGGCCAGATGCATCGACGCGGACGAGGATGAATTCCGATGGCTCTGCAAAGCGACGAGATGCGATGCGATGCAGTAAGACATGCACGCGAGCCACTCCAGAGGAGGCGTCTACAGTACTGTCTTCATCAGACCGTTTTGTCTCAGCCTCAGCAGCACAAGCAAATTTAGGGGTTCAGGACATAATGAATCAGGGGTAGAGGGTGTAAAGGCGTACCTAGCATTCGCCACTCCCTCCGCAATAGCAGAGAACCGTTGACGCTTATTCCCTTGGGAATCTAAGGGCAGGAATGCGGGATGAGCAATAAGTAAGGGAGATAGAGGTTGAGACTGAGACATCCACGCGAGCGAGCTCTCTCTTCAACGTTACACTCATGTATGGTAGGGCACCGCATGTCTCACCTACTCACACTCACAAGTAAACAGGTCTCATGTTAGCCGTTGGATCTGAGAAATGAGTTAGTGGTATGTTGCTTTTCAGAAAGAACATGCCACCCTTCGCGGTTGGAGTTTCCAGCTTGGAGTTTACTGTTTTTTCCAGATCCAGGGCTCAGGAATGCGGGATGAGTATCAATGGGAAAGTTTAAGGTTTTTTTTGGAAGAGATCGAGGTTTGAAGAATGGCGTCGCAGTTGCTTGAATTGCTAAATGGCCCCGATAAATAGTGGATGTGGGTACTCGTTCGACTTATTCACCATTAACATTCTCCTCTCCCTTGGCCGGGTGAGGCGGGTTGGGCGAGGTAGGCGAGGTAGGCGAGGTAGGCGAGGGGGGATTGGAATTGATGTTCATTTGAATTCTTCTTGGGTAGTATTGAGCGCAGCATCGCATTGCTTGCGATGCTGGAGCCTGGATGGTGGTGGCCCAGTGGGTGTTGATGGGATATCCACAGTTGGCATTCTCCCTCGGCCGCATTGGGTGGGGTTGGCGAGGGCGAGGTAGGTAGCTACCGGTAGCTCGTCTATAGGCGAGGGGAGGAATCGATGTTCATACCTTGACAAGATTGCGAGTAATATGAACGGGACTCCCGCGCGGCGCAAGCTGGCTGGAGTGTGTCTCTTGAGAAGACTGGTCTAGATGGATCTTGTATTCTTGCTAGAGATGGGCGCGCCTAACTACATGTAGGCGATGCGACGATTGTAGATTGAGTGATGATGTGTATGATATTGGCGTCGGCGAAACTTTTATGGCCGGATATCAAAGTTTATAGGAGCATTCGCCTAGTAGCACTTGTAATCAATGGCGTACTCTTAAGACTGGGTTGTCTAGTATATTGTTCCTTTTGTTTGCTTTGGCGGGGGGTGGTGGTGAAGCGAGCACTGCTACAAGGCTCGAGATTCACACATATAAATGATTCTTCAGCAGAAGATATGAAGACTGGGCAACGAGAAGAGGAGATGTTGTTGGATATACGGTTCCCAGGCAACTCTGTGGCGAGATCTTGACATGAGACGGGGTTGTGGTGTGGGAACGAGTTGACAATGAGCTGTCTTCTGAGAGATCGGGATTCTGGACTTCGCGGGGTTTGAATATGCTTGAAGGAGTCCTCAAACTAGCTGTAATAATGGCGCTTGAAGGTCTTTTAGTGGCGATATTTGCCTTAACGATAATCGAGTCCATGGCAACGAACATCTCCTAGCGGGAACTAACAGTCCAATGTATGGCTCGATCAGCATGACGCTTCATCCAATCCGTACAAGGAATTCCCCCTCATGGAAGGGAAGAAATACATTTCCGTTTTCTACAACTTCCTTCAGAAGCTGACATCAAACTACATCATATCCTAGGAAGGATGTAGACACTGGAGCAGCTGCTCGTACTTTTCTTGGAACCATTTCGTTGGAGTACAAAGTCATCGGATCATCAGGGATCGAACGATAATTCAATACAGTCTCTTCTACCTTCGGAATCCCCCCATGATCGTCCTCGTCGTTCACGAGTTCTCTTTGCGAACGTTCAGATGAAATAGACGACGAGGGCTTTTCAGCTGTGTAAGATTGCGCACTACGTATCGATCGTCGTTCGCTATGAATCGTAGATATCGGAACGACAACGAGGCTTCTGGGAATGATTATAAATATATGAGATAATGTCTTCATAATGAAATTCTTGAGCTGCGGGTTCTGGTATCATTTCCTGTAATTCTGGCTTGCCGCCAAGACTTGGCCATCAATTGCGACTTTTGACTTGCGTATCTGGACTTTAGCTGTCGCTAGATCTCCATGAATGATCCTTCACATCTCCCAATGCTGCGAGTGACCACTTGGCTTTCTTAGATGCCTCGGGCTTTATAGCCTTCTCCTTCGTGGGTATGGCTCCCAAGTAGACACAATTTCCCATGGTGAATCAAGCTCCGATAGGAACGACACTCGCTGAAGACGTGAAATTTGACGAATTTTGGAGCTGATGGAGTGAACAGTGCAAGCTCTCAAGCTTAGTGGAGGCTTGAGATATGGTAGGTATGAAGTGCAGGAACCAGTGGGTGGAACAAGTCGATAGGCAAGTGAAAGAGCATGTTGCGTGATTAGGGGTTGTGCTGGTTTCAAGGGCTTATGGGTTCTTGGGGAACTTTAGGACGAAATATTACACCAAATATACATTCATGAAAGCTACGGTGAGATGGGGGCGAAAGTGCTGTGAAAGCCTGGGCGTAGGACGGCGATAACTATATGAATGCTATCTTGTGAGAAGCTGACACTCAAGCGAAGTCGGAAGGCAACAGTGTGTAGCAGTCATCCAAATACTGCTCATCAACTAGTAAATCGTCACTTCCCCTGCTTGAACCAAGAGGACGCTCACGGATAGCGAACTCGCGAGGGCTTGTGACTTTCTCAGCCATCTACCGGGGTCCCTGCACCATCCCTGGATGGCGGCCGCTCAGATGCTCCAACTTGTCCCAACCGATATTCAACGGATCATGACCTCTGTTATATCTCTTTCCATTGAACCAGAGTTCGAATTTCAAGTCTGCCGGCGCGATGATTATTCTCACGGTAAACTTCGCAAGCAAGTATTTCTTTCCCTGACGGGGCCTCTTGTTCCGCATTTCGAATTCCGCGCCCAAGACTTCTTTCAGATCCGATTGCAATGTACAGAGCTTGTAGATCCTGGCTTCAAATTTGCATCAACGACAGCAATTTGTTTGGCTTAAAAGCAGGGAGTATGTTACTAACAACCACAGAAGTCATCTGTAAGATCTTTGCGATCTTTATGTGATATCTGTATCACCGTCGCGAACCCGCGCTTTTGGTCACCGGGGATCAGCCTCCGTGAGAATGATCGCTCGACAGAGGACTCAGTATCGACTGTATCACCCTGCAAGCAAGTCAGTTCACAACTTACCACGTACCATGCAAGGTGGTGTGTACACGCCTTCTTCACCAGCCAATCAAATTGCATCAAGGCCCATTTCTTTTTCTTATCGAAAGCATCAGGTTCTGTCTTTACTCCAATATGAACTTTGGGATCGTATGGCACGCGGCAGAGAACGCCATAGCTAGCTCTCGCTCTATATCATGTATAAGCATAGCTGTTGACTAGATCCTGATATACGTACATCCGAGTCTTGAGAGTTGCAGCTCCAGAGATCAGTCTTTGCCTCCTGTCTATCACCAGTCCTTTGACTACTGCAAGTCGTGGATCGTGGGACTTGAGAATCTGCATGTTCGGTCCGTTTGGAGGACGAATTGCTGAAGAATGGTTTTGGGTTTCGGTTTTGACATATTCCGAGCCTCCAAGACCACCGTCCAATAAAAGCATTCTCTGTAGTATGTTAGACTTGTGTTTACTTGAATCGTTCAGGACTCACGACATGATCGTTTGGTCTGTTTACATGCATCCAGTTCTAGCATCCGAGATCCATTGATAGGTAGTCAAGTTCTTCGAACCCAAAGGACGCGCCATGTCCGTCCTGTGCAACAGTTGACACACGTCGCAATAGAAGTAGGCTGAAAAATCTGCCGCTATGAGGGCGAGGAAATTGCCACGCTCATTCTTCATTGAGGGTTTGGATATGCACTCGTCGTAGCGGTAGCCGAAAGCTTGCTTTAGTCTTCTATTGCAGATAGCAACACAGCATGCATCCACCACAGAGATGTACTGTTCGATAGAACCAAGCAGCTCATTTGGAAGGTCACATAAAGACGCTCTCTTGCTTGGCTTTTCTTGGCTAGACTCTCGAATTTCCTCAGCCGACAATCCTGTAACGGCTGAGGACTCCGTGTCTGCGGTAGGCTTGAGTACTTGGAACTCGGAATCGGCACTAGACAAGTTTGAAGAATGTGCTCGGTGTGTAAAGCTTTCATTTGATGCAAACATGGTAGTTGCTGGTGTAGCTAATTCCATCTTGATGTTCATTTCCGTTTCCAAAGGTGAGCATTCACACAATAAAATTGAAAAGTCTGGGTCAAGCAACGTCATCTGAAGAGAACGCGACTTCGAGACTAACCCAAAGTCGGTCCCTAAGGTTAATATTTGGGCACAAATCGACGGGATTACATCACACGACGAAAGGACAGACTTTAGTCGCCAATAGAGAGATGGAGTTTATCTAGCATTACTTCGTCATTTACTAAGTGTTGTCTTCCATGTTGACACCGCCATCTATGCGAAGTGGTTGAGTGGGACTTGAACAATTGAGCAGAACGATTAATCGTATTGGCAGTGCCATGTGATTTATTCCAATTTCTATAAGATACGTGCCTCAGTATTTTGTAGCTACGGCAATGCTCCCTTCTCGTTCGACAAGAGCGGCGTGCTTTGCGCTGCGAGGCTTGATGGACACCGGAAATGGAGCGAAACGATGCTCTAGCCAGTTTGTATGAAGAGTGTCGACAGGTTGGCCCTGCAGATGAGTCAGAACGTGTTATAATGACAAAGAACAAAAGTGCTTACCTCAATTTGCTCGAAATCAAAACAATAAAGGAGACGGGAAAATGCAATCCAAACATTCGCTTGCCCGACATTGTATCCCGAGCAGACTCTACGACCTGACAGATTAATCAGCTACGAATGCTTTCAAAATCAATCCAAGAATCACACTTACCAGGTCCGAATCCCCAATGGCCTTTTAAGACATTGTCCAGATCGGCGTTCAAGAACCTCTCCGGCCAAAATCTGTGAGGATCCTCATACTCATCCGGACTCAATGAGACCGCCATGTTATTCCACGTGAACAGCGTGCCGGCAGGGAACTTGTACCCCTCATACTCATCATCCTGAATCAACATATGCGGAACGCCAATCTCGGCAAATGGTCGCCATCGAAATCCCTCCTTCACCACAGCGGTAATGTATTTCAGGTTCGGTCTGTCGCTAAATTCAGGTAATCTTTCAGCATTTGACCCGCAGACTCTGTCGAGGGCTTCTCGTGCAGTCTTCACCCAGCGCGTATCAGTCACTGCTGCTGAGATCAGAATACTGAGTGCCATCCTTGAAGTATCACTTCCCGCTTCAAGAAGCGAGCCAAGCGCGAACAATGTCTGCTCTTCTCCGAACTTCTCGGTTTCTGGGTTAGCGAGAAATTGGACGGCGAAACAGTCCTTCGCTGTCCCAGCTTCTATCTTCTGCTTCAGCTCTGCCACTTCTCGTCGATAGACCCTGCTGACTGTTAGGCTTGAAATTTGCTTGATGTGGGGAAATTCACTTCAAACATTTCTGGTAAGCTCTTTCTCCTCGAGGTCGCCACCATTGTAAAGGCTTTGGTAGTTTCTCCAGTACGGGCAAAACATCAGCGATGCTGGCACCAGGTTGCATAGCCATGATAATCTCATTCGAGGTATCGAGCAACTCCTTGATTTTCGGATCCGAGGACTCCATTCTCTTCCCAAATACCACACTCATGATGACCGAATTAGCGAAGCGCTGATTCCCCTCATACCACTTATCGGTGTTGTGAAGATAATCATAGATGAGATGTTTGGACTCCAAATCTTGGAAAGGGGCGAAGGTCTGCGTGTTGGTTTTGTTGAGGATGGAGTGCATCACTTTGCGGAGGGTACGCCATCGGCCACTGTATGGCATCAAGAGCACTCGATTCCCACCAGACATGAGATTAGATGTCATGGGAAGGTTGGCGCGTGAAGAGTAGATCGCGGATCGTTTCTCCATCAAGTCGTTTATGACCCGAGATGAGTTGAGAAAGACCCAGGTGTTGACACCAATTTTGCAAGTGAACCTTTGAACTATTCAGTATCGTGAATACCTTGTCAAAATGCCCAAACTTACATTTCGCCATATTTCTCGGCTTGCTCTTTGCCCCATAGTCCTTGTTGGTTTGGTGGTAATTGAAAAGTGTTTCCCACGATCGGGCTTCCTGGGATTCTAGGTGGAAACTTGTACTTCTTGCTGGCAATGTGACTTGTAATTATCTTCTGCAGAGCCCCGATGATCAGAATGCCGATGAATACTGTAGGTAACAGATTGAAGCTTTCAAAAAGTGCCATATTGATGCCTCTCACAGATAAGCTGAGATCCAGATCTGGAAGTGTTTCAAGTCGCTAGAGTTTAGATGATGACTGATCACGAGGAGGCGTTTCTTGTCCGTGTCTCCAGCCGTGCTTCTATTTCTAAACGAACCTTCTCTTCCCCAACGTTTGTCACATTAAAGTTGACTTCTGAGGTCTTCTCCACGAGACGAATCCCAAGTGCCAGTGGGGCGAAAGGCACTTCTGCCGCGTGGAGATGTCGCACTATCAAGCAGCCAAGTCGCATAAGATATGTACGAATGAGACGCCTGCACTCGGCGACGGCCTTCCGATGCATGAAGACTACCTATCAATTACTAATGCGTTCTCCAAGATTTGATGCTTGCTCTGGCAAGACTTTGCATGTGTTATTGGTAGGGTTCGTGTGGGGCTCCCCGCACTGCAGTGTTTACCCCAGATCCCCTGATTGGGGCAAGCTTTCAGGGACTTAGCGAGGCTTGGGCAGCTACTGCAATCTGCGAATCTTACTCCAACCCCAATTACCCCGCTAGAGCTGAGTGAGGGGTCAGGAAGGGCGAATTGACATTTCTACGAATGCCTTCAGTATATCACAAGATCAATCAACAAATGGCAAGTTGCAAGTGACTGTCAGTAGCACCACGATGTCTTCTCGTATCCTGAGCTTGGTGAAGCTGCCACAATTGCCACTCTGGCAATGGCTAGTTGGCATTCTCGTCGTACTTCCCATATCTCTTCTCATATTCTTCTACCTTTGGACAACACCCACAGTCCTAACCGATTCACGACGGAAAAAGTTACCTCCAGGTCCCAGCGGTCTCCCCTTCGTCGGCAACATCCTCGACCTCATCGATAACGAGAGCATTCCCCTCAAAGCCGTAGACTGGACCAAGAAATACGGGCATGTCTTCTACACCAAGATCGGAGGATCAGATTGGATATGGCTCTCCTCACCAAAAGCAGTGAAAGATCTCATGGACAAGAAGTCCGCGATTTACTCCTCTCGACCTCCCGCGCCTCTTGCGCAGGATGTTGCATCTGGCGGTCGTAGACAGCTGTTCATGGCATATGGACCCAAATATCGAGTCGTGAGAAAGATTGCGCATTCGCTTCTGAACATCACCATGTCAACAAACTATCAGCCGATTCAAGATCTCGAGTCTAAACAACTGCTGTTCGACCTCCTCCATGATCCGGTACATTTTTACGATCATAATCGACGGTACTCTGCAAGCGTCATCATTTCCATCACATACGGCCATCGCATCGCAAGCTGGGATAGTCCCCTCGCCAAGAAGATCTATGCTGTAGTCAATAACCTTCAGAACTTCTCGAGTCCGGGTATGTGGATGGTTGACAGTTTCCCATCGGTGCAGAACCTACCACAAATGTTCTTCGGCAATTGGAGGGATTTCGGACGGAAGTGCTTTGAGCACGATTCACCCATTTACCTCGGTCTGTGGGGTGATCTGAAGAAGGAGATTGAGGATGGGAAAGCTGCACAGTGTTTCTGTAAGGATTTCTATGAAAGTGATCCCGAGAAGTTAGGGTTGGATACCTTGCAGGCTGCGTATCAATGTGGTGGGCTCGTGGAAGCAGGGTCTGAGACGACTTCGGCGTTTCTAAATACCTTCCTGCTTTTTGCGACGGAGAATCCCGAGGTCGTGACAAAGGCTCAAGAGGAGCTGGATCGTGTCGTTGGTGGCGATCGTTATCCGACCTGGGAGGACGAGCAGAATCTGCCGTATATTCGGGCTTGTATCAAGGAGCTATTGAGGATGAGACCTCCGAACAAGGTGGGCATTCATCATGCGACGACCGAGGATGATTGGTATGAAGGCATGTTCATCCCAAAGAACTCGGTGGTTATTCTCAATTGGTGGTAAGTGGCCTTCTCAAACATGGCAAAAGAACTTATGTTGACATGACTAGGGCAATCAACTACGACTCTGAGAGATGGGAGTCGCCTTACGAGTACAAACCCGAACGTTTCCTCGGCTACGACCTACCGGCGGCAGCATATATCAATGCCGCCGATCCATATGAACGGGACCACGTTTCGTACGGAGCCGGCCGCCGAGTGTGTCCCGGCGTGCACATTGCCGAGAAGTCTTTGTTCCTGAATATCAGCAGAATAATGTGGGGGTTCAACGTCTCGAAGAGGAAGGTGGATGGAAAGGAAGTCGACCCATTGAATGCAATGGTGCCAGGATGGATGTGTATCCCTCAGCCGTTCGATTGTGAAATCACGGTTCGATCGAAGAAGCATGCAGATATGATTGAAAGTATCTGGGCTAAAGCGTCGAAGGATATCAAGCTGGACGAGAAGACGTGATCCATTATTGATAGATTGGTTGTAGATATTTGCAATACATGACGAAACCTGTTTGTTTGCCGCGAAATTGGCTCCGCACAAGTCTGTGGTGACAAATTGCTCCACAAGTAAAGCCGGCAGAGCTTGATATGAAATGTTTGCTACAATTTTTAGGCATCTAATATCTACATGGAAAACATGCCACGCGAAATGCGCATATCGATCATTCATATCACTATCTATCGATACCAATTTTGTTGACAGCTCCATCAGTCCACGCATGCAAAAAGCAAGCATACGGTTTATCGAACCCGACGAAGCCATTCACAAGGCAGTCGCATATTAGAAACACATCTTCCAACACAAAGATAAGCTGACGGCATAATCTCATGCAGCCCCAAGAAATATTGAGCTTACCTTATCTTCAACTTCGAGTACTAACATATCCAGCAAAAGATTTCGCGCCAGCTGCCCAGTCCTGGGTATGCATGTGGGGCTGCCAACACTTCATCCCCGCATTCAGCCTCTAGCTTCCTCCAATCCCCAGATCTCGCTTCCCCAACTCTCAAGCAAACAAGGGGAAAGGGAAGTACCGTGATAGATCAATGGTTGGGGTAATATCGAAGCTGGCAAAGCTGCAGAAGAGTCGAGGCCTGACACGACATCAGGATAAGGTAAACTTGCTGCTACCAGTATGCGCGCCTGTCCTAGCTAACAAGGGGATTTACCCCACGAACGAAGGCGAGCTGAACATATGTCTGTAACATATAAGATACATGAAGGGATCGAGATCGACAGGAAGAATTTCCAGTAAGGATCTGCACTTGCATCTGCGACGTCGTCGTCTGTATTTCTTCACCTCTTCTGTCCACAACATCTCAACACTTCTCAGTTCGAAGAAGTAGACTACTCACAATGGGTGCCGGCTTCATACTCGAAGACAACCACCTGCCTCGCGTGCCAGGGACCATCATCCTCGAAGAAGAACAAGCACATTCCGAGAATGTGACTGGAAACCTCAAACATGGCACTGGGAAGAACTCCCACATCGTGCTCACGCCCCAGCCTTCCAATGATCCGAACGATCCTCTTAACGTACGTGCTACTCGAACCACCCAAACAAATTAAGAACAAGAACATCTTGCTAACGTTGTTCGACAAACAGTGGTCTACAGCCCGCAAAATGTCCATCATGCTGATTACCGGCTTTGGCACCATCCTGTACGGCTCAACTTTCGGTCCTCTCCTGAACTCCTCCATCATCGTGGTATCGCTCGATCTCAACGTTTCCATCACCGACGTCACGCTCCTCTCCGGCTATCAGATCCTCGTAGTCGGCTGCACCGCGCCCTTCGTCTCAGCTCTATCTCGCAAATTTGGAAAACGCGGACTCTTCGTCCTGTCCGCCATCTCCGCAGTCATCGGCAACATCATCGGCTCTACGTCCAAAGATTACAACCAATTGCTCGCAGCGAGAATCATCCAAGGTCTTAGCGTCAGCACCTACGAATCCCTCCTGCTAGTCGTTATCGGTGATCTATTCTTCGTCCACGAGCGCGGGATATACATGTCCATAGTATCCTTCCTCCTAGCCGCGATTTCGAACCTCGCGTCCGTAGTCACCGGCCCCATCACCACGAACCTCGGCTGGAAATACCTCTTCCACATCTTCGTCGCCATTTCAGCCTTCCATACGATCTTGCAAACCCTGTTTGTGCCAGAGACGACGTATGTTCGAGCAAAGAAGTACGAGATCGATGAGTTGGCTACGGGGTATGAGGAGGCCGATTTGGAAAAGGCACCGAGGACGCAGGAGCTGGAGAATACGGTCACGAGACAGTCGGTGGTCCCGGCGAAGAAGACCTTCTTGCAGAATATGAAGCTGTTTGATGGGACGTACTCGGATGAGAACTTCCTGCAGCTTGTCATTGCGCCGTTTGCAGTGTGCTCGAATCTTTCGGTGCTGTACATTGTGATCGTGCAGGGTTGGTTTGTATGCCTGTTCGTGGCCATCGCGTTTGTCATCGCGCAGATCTTTGGATTGCCGCCGTACCTCCTTTCGCCGAGCGGGATTGGTTATCTATCTCTGGGTCCGTTCGTTGGCGGTGTGATTGCTCTGCTTCTTTTTGGTGCTATCACTGATCCACTCATCATGTTCATGACGCGTCGGAACAAGGGAGTCTATGAACCAGAGTACAGACTGATCATTGGAGCTCTTGGAGTCGTGAGTGGTGCAGGATTGTTCGGATACGGATACGTGACGCAGAATGCTGGCAGTCCATACGTTGCCGCAACACTTCACGGTCTTGTGTTATTTGGTGTCATGGCTGAGCTTGTCTCCACGTCGGCTTATGCATTGGATGCGTATCGCGATATGAGCAACGAGATTTTCATCATGGGCATGCTTGTCAAGAACTTCTTGCTCTACGCGTTCACGTATTTCATCAACGACTGGCTTGCCCGCTCGGGACCACAGGAAGTTTTCTTTGTCTTTGGAGGCACAGGCTTTGGCATCATGGTTGGAATGCCCATCATGTATGTGTTTGGGAAGAAGTACAGGAGCTTCTGGCACCGACATAACTTGTTGGAGAAGTGGGGAGTCAGGACACACGCTGAGTAGGCGACGAGCACTGGACCGTCTTCTCGCTTTCGTTTGTAGGAAATGAAAAGTAGATACTCAAAATTGAACATATCTTGATCTTAATCCTTGGCAATGATACATTCTGACTTCGTGACTTTTGATAGACATCAACTTCGGGCTCGGAAGCATGGCGCCGAAGATGCCTCTTTGCGTCTCGCTTGGCTTGCATCAACCCCTGGACTCCAATTCAAATAATGTAGAAGATGCGCAAGACCTTATCAACAAAACCATGTGGAATATCGCCCACCGTAAGCTCAGATAGGCTAAAAAAATCATCGACTGCGTGTATGGCTTGACCCCACATGCTTTTGCATGGGGTAGTTCCGTTCGATGCTTGGCATGGAGTGTTTGAGCTGGGGATCCAGATCCGACCCCACCTCGAGCTCTCATGTCGAGACCCCGCATGGAGCTTGACAGCTCTCCAACCACACGTAGCTTGAGCTCTAGCTCAACAGCTGGGCCTCGGGGAGGAATTGGGGAATCGAAAGATCTGAGATCCTTGGGGTGGGGAGGATAACGAAAATTACTACCTGATCAAAAGACTTGTATTTCTCCATTTGAAGATCCAATCAGACAGTTAAAATATTTCGAACAATTGAAAATGTCAAACGAGAAGAAGATCAAAAAGGTGTGCTCACGAGGGAAATCAAGCCGAGAATGCATCCCCACTGACATGCCCATAACAGGTCATTGTCGTTGGCGCAGGCCCCTCAGGCCTGGTCCTCGCGATTCTCCTTGCCAAACAAGGCATCGAAGTGCTTATTCTCGATGGCGCTGCCGACCTCGACAAGAACCCCAGAGCAGCGCACTACGCCCCCTCGGCTGTCCGCGAATTGAAGCGCGCAGGCGTCCTCGAAGAAATCCACAAACAAGGCTTTGTTCCCGACTCGGTCTGTTGGAGAAACCCAGATGGCTCACTCATTGCTGGTATCAGAACGGATGTGCACCATCCGGAGGCAATGGTAGTGTTGCCGCTGGACAGATTGGTGAGGTTGCTGTACAATCACTTTTTGGCGCTGCCTGGTGCGGAAGTCAAGTGGAATCATAAGGTCGTTGGGATCGAGCATGAAGAGAGGGAGGCGAAAGTTAAGGTTGAGACTCAGGAAGGCGAACATACTTTGGCTGCCGATTATGTGATTGGTGCCGATGGAGCGAACAGTCAAATCCGGAGGTCACTATTTGGTGATTTGGCGTTTCCGGGCGAGACTTTGCAACATCAGATTATCGCTACTAATGTAGGTTCCGTGAAAACCAGCGGATGTGTGGTACTTGGAATGCGTGGTACTGACCCGAGCAATGTAGGTATACTATGACTTTCATAAGTTTGGATACTGGGATTCGAACTTCATCGTGCACCCCGAGAACTGGTTCATGGCAGCTCGCATTACGACGGATGGTCTCTGGCGCGTGACGTATGGGGATACGTGGGGATTATCGACCGAAGAATATCTTGAGAGGCTACCAAAAAGGTATGAGGAGATGCTGCCAGGGAAGCCGAAGCCTGGAGACTACAAGCTTGTAAGCGCCAGTCCGTACAAGCTGCACCAGCGATGCGCGGAGAAATTCAGAGTCGGACGGTTTGTGCTGATAGCAGACGCTGCACACCTATGCAATCCGTTGTAAGTCTGCCAGAAACCAAATAGCAGGGAGAAGGCTGACCAGAGCCTGAAGCGGAGGACTTGGCCTTACAGGTGGCTTTGCGGATGTCACTAGTCTGTATGACTGCCTGATGGCCATTCAGAATGGACAAGCAGACGAATCGATTCTCGATAAGTACAGCGAGGTCAGGAGAAAGAAATGGCATGATCTCGTCGACCCAATCTCGAGAGCGAACTTTCGACGGATTTGGGCCGAAGATGCGATACCCGAAAGGGATGAGTTCTTTGCAATGTGCAAGAAAATGGAAACAGACGAGGCAATGCAGAAGCAAGGTCAGGAGGTAAGAATCCTTATTTTCAAAATCTCGGAGACGATACTAACCAGTAGCAGTTTACCCACATGTTGAATGAGGATTTCACGCCATACTTCTCAAAGCCAATAGCGACATGAAACAAAGCAGCGGGTAAGCGGAGACAGTTTCTGTGCGCGAAATCGAATGAGACGTACTTGGCCCGAGCACTTGTGAAGGGACCTCGTTGATGATCAAAGTTCAATGCTGTAGATGTTGTAGATATAGCCACCCAAAATCAAGCACTCCTGTGCCAAAGTCCAATCTTTAATGCGCCGTCTATGCCCAATCCATGTAAACGCCATGTCCCATGCAATATGCACCGCCTCAAGACAACTCCCCTATGCTGAAAACTTTTGTCCGGTGTGTGGAAGGGGGCTCGGCCAGCTGTTGCAGTTTATGAAGAGCAGGCGAGCCATACTCTAGACTCCCAAACAGAGAATCCGTGGCACTCCGAGAATCGGTTTCCTCTTTCCTTGATAGTTCTTTGTCTCCGCTTTGCACATCATTATTTTCGTAAGTATCGTCAACGACATCTGCGTCACGGTCCTCTCCTCCCTCTTCTTCCTGGTCATCGTCTTCCTCGTCTCCCTCCTCATCATCGTCCTCCCCATCGAAGATTTTGTATACTGCGGGCAAGCCTTCCATATCAGTGGGATCACACTCTGTCTGTAGTTCCAGGAGCTTTTCGTACAGCCCTTCCTGCTTGTATCGACTCCTCTCTTCCTTTGTCATGCCTCTTGCCAATTCCTGCATGCTGTCGGCGAACTGACCCAGCATGTACCCGTCTTTCATTAATTCATGCCGTATTTGTGGCTCGTCACAGAGCATGATACTCTTGGATATCTTTCGAAGCACCTACAGATAGGGTCAGCGCTGGGCTTTAAAGTGATTCGGGGAGCCGAATAAGCCACCTGCCCTACCAGCAAAAGCAAATCTTACTAACCTCAAGGGCATTCCGTCTGGTCTCCCACCGCACGCCAGCTCCAGCAGTCTCCACAATAGCATCTCGACTCTCATCCAATACCTGGCAGATATCTCCCATCATTTCGAACTGTTTCCCACAAGACAATCGCTTGTACTTCCTATTCATCGTGTACCAGCAGTCTCTGCTGTAGTGATCGAAATTGACGGGGGGCCTAGCTGCCTCCTCCGCAATGCGGGCATCGTGCGCAGACGTCACAAAAGATGACAGAGACGGATTGGCGCTGCATATCTGGTATAGCAGGCTCTGAATCGTAGTATGAGGGAGTGTCAGGATCTGATTCCACAGCGAAGGTTCAATGTCTGCCCGTGGCCGTTTGAAGGACTGAAAATTTTCGGAAGAGACTGATGATGATCTGAAAGGCTCGGAGAAGTTGTCGTAAGTGCGTTTGGAGTTATTGAGAGCCATTGCTAGGATACATGCGGATCTTTCGTGAAGTGAGAGATTGTCGCGATACTCGAAAGGTTGACGCGCCAAGATCGGGTATTTCGCGCTGCTCACATGACCCGCTGAGAGGAATCTGTGAGGGCGCGTCGGCGGGTTCTTCTCATCATCTCTGTCTTCCGCCAGGTACCTCCATAACGTTGGAGATACATCGTCCCACTCATCCTTGTATCTCCCGTATCTCGAGCTGCCGCCATATCTGTGGTTTTGAAGCGACTTGGACCTTGCCAGCATCGTATTTATGGAGGTCAGCCCGCTCGATGCATGCGCCTCCGAAACGAGAGCATGAAGTCAACACAAGATAATTGCGGCCCCCATTTCTCTATATAAGCATTTTCGGCTGTCTTGCCGAAGCATTGCAGTACCGTGGTATCGGTGTCTTTCAAGCCTCAAGCCTGTCAGCTGTCGCGTGCCCTTCCTTTCTCAGCGCCGAGCGTGAATCCTTCGCGTACGTGGGCGGCACTACAGCTGACTTGTCAGACGTTTCATAACGATCACCGAAGGTCTGTATATGCGCCGATGTGCAATGACGCGTATTGCATATCCTCAAGGATGAGGTTCTGATATAGTTGAGCGGATGCGGTATCCATTTCATCGAGAGATCGTCGATTCAAGTCCAAGGAAAGCTTCCCACTTCTATATCGGATGACCAGACACCGAAACTTTGTAGTTCAAGGGCAACGGTGCTTCGAACTTTTGTGGAGCAGTCAAAATTTGCCTTGGAGGGACCGATCATCGTACAGCAGTTTATTCAGCTTATCATTTTGCCCTTTCATCCATCACTTGAGCCAATGATAGACTTGGCAAAACCGACAGGACTTTACGTTGCAATCCAAAAGCTCTTGCTACCGGCGGTGAGTGTTCTCATGCTGTGACCAAGGATACTGTCTACTACTGATACTAGGAGTGGATTGTGCGTCAAGACCTCCTCCAGTTGACAAAATAGCAAATATGAGCGATCAGGTCAACTCCGTCAGACTTGGATTAGGCTGATGAACTCGAATAATAGGCATTTCACTCATCGATTGCCCTGCCGAAGTCATAGCAGGCTGTTTTCGTCGTGGCTGAATCGGTCCAATTCTAGGATGTACCCATGCCATTCGAAGATTCGCATGATTCGACGGTAGTCCAGGGTTACTATTTCGAGGACGGGATCGTTGGCAATAGAGCGGCAAGAGCCCTTGTTATATCTGTCCTATACCAATTGCCCTGTTCTCTGTTCCTGGGTTCTTCTTAGACGTTGCCCGTCCGCCCGGTCTCGTCTACCGTACGCTCTCTTGTCTTCAGAGGCAGTGACTGCTGTCACTCTCTTCAGTATCGTGTACCGGCTGTCAAGCTCTGTTGCGTGCATTTGTTTTTCGATTCTCCATGTCATGTTTTTTATTTTGGCCTCAATGTTGGTTGCTTCCTCCGAGCCTGGCTCTGGTTTGCCGCCAAGTCTTTCTGTTGAAAGTCGGATCGTGATGCCCCTCTTCACCTCTTGTATTCTTCAACATGAGCCTATCGCTACCATAAGACTTAAAGTCGATAGCGCTATGCAAGAGGGCATTGTAGGGCTGAACAGTTCCTGCTCGTCCTGAAACTGTCAGTTGGTTTTGTTATTGGTCCGCATTGTCCGAGGGGCGGAGGTGGCGTCCATACAACCCAAGCCATCTCGCCAATTGCCCTTCTTCTAGTTACACAATCACATATTTGGGCGCGAAGTCAGTCATACCAAGAGCTCTCACCGAGAGCCTCCTCATCCTAATTCGAAGATATATTTACAAGCCTCAAAATAGGCTCTTATTCAAAAGATTCAGGAAGGGGCAGTCTGCCTTCTTGTGCCAGCGTGGCAGTTGCCTCATCCGCCTTGTAGCATCCCATGTTCCTTGTCGTTCTTTCCCCATTTGAACTTTGCCCTTTGCAATGAAAAAGCTAGATAAGGAAGAATGGACCTTTGCATTTCGTGTCGAGTACCGCAAGACTAGTAATTCCGTTGCTCTGATGAGTCTAACTTCAGGAGAGATGCGCCCTCAGGACAATATTTATGTCGGTCAATGGGACAATAAACTCGCCTCAGATATACTTAGCAAGTCCTTATATACCGTGCCCGACATCTGGGGCATTGTTGTTTTTTCAGCACTAGCTGTTCTGGTATGTCCAACCTTACTGGCAGTTTCTGCAACGAGACTCGCCAGCACGCCACACTGAAATCCCGAGAATTCGTATTGATAGCTCCGCAGGTTACGCATATAAGTCAAAAATCATGGTCAATTGCCAAGTTCATCACTTTCTGCCTGTTTCGGTCAATTAGTGATGACGAGCTTGACGAATTTGTGGTGGTGTTAAGAAACAGCCCAACAGCCTTCTGTAAGTTCGGAATATCTTATCTAACATCACACGATTACGCTCAACTGTTGACATACCACTCAACAGCGACTTCCTGGAAGTTTTTCAAGCTGAGGAAACGAAAGCGAGGACCGGAACTTCGTCAAAGTTGTTTTATCTACTCAGTCATATTGATTGGAATCATCCATGCATCAGCCTATATTGGTCTAGGTGTATTCATGCCCTTGACTTTGATCGATAATTTTGCGAAACTAAAGAACGTCAATTGCGGATACTGGCCAGTCAACATATCTGATCTCGGAAACATATCTGACGAAAACGATCGTCGATTCGTGCTGAGCCAGTTTGCCGGATTCGTGGCAAAAGGTACGGCAACCACAAAAGGATATGTCAGCGAATGCTACGGTGCATTTCCAGCATCCAACTGCGACCTTCTGCTCAACAGCAGGATCGCTTGGACAGGTGTTGACAATATCTCATGCCCCTTCGCCCCGGGTCAATGTGTTGGCGGCGATACTTCCGCATATACCATGGCCATGAAGAATATCACTGCTGCTGACTACGGTATCAACATCAAGTCCACCTTGTCTATGTCACGGAATGCCACTTGTGCCCCGGTAATCATGGAACCTTACCGTTGTGATAACGATCATGGTGGTCAAGGATACTGCCACTTCACGTATTATGGGAACAACCACTCTACGCCAGTTCGTATGGATGAGGCAAATGCGTCAGTATTGTTACATCAAGTCATTACAGTCTTCTGACACTTTAATTGTAGATATCAAGTTTATGGCTGGTTCCCGCAGCCAAATTTCATCGTGCATCCCAACTTGCAAGCCGATGTCGGCAACGTATCCCTGATCTACATCTCTCGCAAAAATTTGGTACACCTGTACGAGTCACACGATCCTGTGTTTCGAGCGACCGAGAATATTCCGCTCCCAGGTTTCAGCGAAGGCGGTTATGTGCCAGCATGGCAAGACCGTGTTACGGTCATCGGCTGTGTGGAAAGACTTCAGCTATGTGCGAGCTTCCATGGTATCACAGAATGTTCTCCATGGGTGGGGGTTGTCAGTGGTGACAATAACGTGACCGGACTCGACACCTTCTTGAACAAATGCACACTCGAAGATCAGGGCCTGGTTTCCCTTTTGCTACCCAAAACTCCTGTTCTACAAACGATTGGGGATGCAGCGAGGGGCTCGGGCTCAGAATTGATTGCAAGTCAATCGCTTCTCTCGGACCCTCGCCTTCACATCGAGATTCAAACAGCAAGCGGCGACGAGCAGTGGAAGAAGGAAGTGGGGCAATGTGAGTGTTCAGAATGTATTATCCGTTTTAAATATAACTGACCGAAATACAGGGTTCAACGTCATGCTAGCCATATCGCAGCTAGCAGTTCTATACTTCCCCATTGGTAGTCCTTTTGTCGATACAAGGCTAGCACAAGATGAAATGTTGCCGGAAAGTCGTTTCGTTTGCGACAACGTCTTGATCAATTCCTACAAGCACACAACAATCATACTTGGTGGCCTGGGAACCATCTTTGCGTGCAGTGTTCTTATCATGCTTCTTTGCATCATTGGACGACCTGTATCCTCATGGCTGCAGGGTAGAGGGCATTTCTCACACGTCTTAGGACCATGGGATAGACTCTCTTGGGAAAGCAGCGCCGTGTTGGGTTCTTTGGCTGCTGCTGATCATGCCGAGCAACACAACCCAGAAGAAGCAGTATCTTTAAGAGATAGAGGTGGTCATAGACCTGCCGCACCCTCTTGATTGGTCTTCAGGCCTCGGCCTTCATTGAACAAGCGGATCATGCCTTTAGTCCGAGCCCACATCACGAATCACCTTGCAGCATTGAAGGATATAAGACTACTGCGCTGGACTGGCCAACCAAAGCTGCCTCAGATACCCTTTTGCAATGCGTTCCTTACCGCCCAGCTATTGCTGTCCAATTCTACCGGCTTGTGGAACGCGTCGAGCTCATGAGGTGGTACTAATCCTTCCAGCTCCATAGCAATGTCGGCGGCCTGCACCTCGCGAATCTCTCGAGAGGCACAACCTTCAGCTGGCAATGCTGCGGCGGTCGACCTTAGCTGAATATCCTTCCAAGATTCCTGTTTGGGGTGACCACAGTCCAATTCGGCCTTCTGATACAGTACTTTGTTCTTGGATGGCCGTAATGCATCGCGTTCTTTCCGTCTTCGCAGTCTCCACCATTGACCCAACGTGAGCAAGACGCCGACCACGACCACTGCACCTATCACGATTCCAATAATGGTACCCGTGCTTAGATCAGTTGACATGTCGCTGCGTTCCAGCGTTGGAGGATCGATCGCGACAATATTTTGCTTCGCCCCAGCATCCCAGCTGCATTGAGAAACAAAGAAATTTCTGCGCGTCATAGTCCGCGATAACGTACGCCTCTTGGAAGAACGCCCTGCCAAGGGTATATTGTGTCGAATTTGCTGCTCTTCGCAATGGGAAGTATCGTGTTGGGCTAGGAGTGAGGGGCCAGGACGCCGTGAGAGCAAAAGCTACGTATGGAAAACTGATATTCGCAGTTTTGGAAGACTCGAGACTGCCGAGTGTAAAGGTAATGCTCGGATTCTGAGCTTGGAGTAATGCATGTTGCGTATCGTTCATCAGGTAGAGCTGAGAAGTCTCGTTCCAGATTATACCAAAAGTGTTTTCAAATGCCGTACATGCTGGCATGGGAAGGTAGATGTACGGTACGGTAGAGTCTAGAAATGATGCAATTGGTGACGCTAGGAGTTGCTCATCACCGGACGTGATGCTTCGGACTTGGACTGTGAGATCTCTTGCGTCTATGGGTGAAAATGGAGTTGACAAGTTGCCAGGTTCGAACCTCGAACTGTCGTACCCACCAAGCGTCAAGCTTCCCAAGACGCCATTAAGTCCTGCTTCCTTGTAAGTGACTGGTCAAAGGATTCTGACGACGTACTGTACTGATTTCCAGCAGTGTGTGCCCAGGTCAGACTTGGAATCAATTCCTCGCGGCGAAGGTTTTCTAAGTAGCGTGGAATTGGATCATTGTATTCCGTGAAGTTACTTGGTCTCGGCGTCAAGCCAAACACTCCCATGAAGAAGGACTTCGCCGCTATCCCTCCCACAGTCTGATTGCTCAAACTTGGACCTCCAGTTCCCGGAAATCCAAGCGTAATGTTGTCGAAGCCGAATCTTCCATTGCCTTCATATCCAAGACTCGATTCCAGGCCCAGCTTGTAATAGCTGCCATCCGGACTAGCCAAATTTGGGTTGTAGGTCGAAGACGCGCTGAAATTGAACAGGCCTCCTCGCAATTTCTTGCAATCGATAACATCGCCAGAGCCACAACCCTCTCCTGCGATGGCCCATGTTTGCGTGCTGGCAGTCGATACTTGCACTTTCACCGTTTGAGGCGGCGTTCCGATTTGGGCTATGAAGGATGACCACGGGCCATCATTTCCAACCCTACAATGTTAGCAGGTCATATAATGAAGGTTGAGAGATGCAATCTCACCAATCTTGGGATGGAACGACAACAATCGGAGCTGGTGAATTCGACATCTCGATACTTGCGGAGTAAGGACGAATGTTAACACAACAAGGAATATGAATGGCAGTTGAGCTCGAGAACCTGTTTATGAAGGTCAATGCTCGGCACCTTCTACCGCAATAACAAAAAGCAGTCGCACTCAGCGTCTCTCCATTTCATTTCGGCACGGCTACGACATCTCGGGGTGAGCGTTCTGGGAGGCTCGCTGGAAGAGCCTCATGCGCAGGTAGTGCTCGTCATCGTTCCGAAGTGCAAAAGAGTCGCACAAGGCAGGTCCCTTATCAGGACTAGGCTCGGGTGTGCGATGATATACATAGATTTTTGAATCAATCTGGGCCTGTCTAAAGTCCCACGGTTGCCACAGGATATTCCGTGTTCTGTTTTCAGCTTTGGTCGGGCGCGTTGTGCTGCAGCCCTGATTGGCCAAGTATCACCTCAACTGCAGTGTGCACATGAGGGCTGATTTTGTGATCTTCGCTGCGGTAGTGTCTACGAATCGTTGCACGGTAAGAGCCCATCTTATACTAGAAGAGCTTTATGCGGATGTTTTACTCCTTTGTTATGCCAATCAGAGCATAATCTTTCGGGGTCAAATCAAGGCACGAGGGATATCATTGAGCGCCACGAGTAGCCCTGTGGTGATCTGGATATGGGAGTAGGCACAATTTCCCTTTGGCCTGTTATGTGATTGTCAGCCGCAAGCCTGTCAAAATTCTCAAACTTTTAACTTTGCCTTTGAAGCCTGACATCAATTTCCAAGTTGTTGTATTTGCAGATGATTCAAAGGTCCTATTCGCAACATATCAAGTCAATCATGATGATAATAGGACCGCTTATTTCGTTGGGGCTTTTGCTCGGGGTTTGCTCTCAGGTCCAGGGCTTCATAGGTTCGTCCAAGGGGCATGTTTCAATGAACCAAACAACATCATTGCTGATGCTGAGATAGCCCCCACGCCATATGCTGCAGCAACGAAAACATCCACAAGCTCAAACACGACGAGCATCTCCGAACCGGTGACCCCAAGTGTTTGCTGCTTCGTTGTTCAAGATACCGTCAGCGAAGTCTGGTGGCAGATTACTAGCTACTCCTCCAAGTTCAACGTTGTGAATTTGACGTCTCTTACGACATTGATCACCAAGTACCCGAATACTACATCGACGAATTACAAGATCAATATCTATACTACAGAATTGAGCACCACTTGGACACACCTGATTGGAACGAATCCGATCAAGAATGAAATGAATTATGGTCCAGGACCTTCAGAGGTAGAGGTCACATTAGATCATACAACACTGATAACGACAGGAGATACTGTGGTGTAAGCTTCGATTCATACAAGTTGGATCGCATCAACGGTATTCTGACGGTACCGTGACAGACAATCACCAACAGCTTTCTATATTTACAACTCGGTGAAGATTATTACAGCCGCGCCAGTAACAGATCAAAGGGGAAAAGTCGTGTGCGGTACGACATCCAAATACAACGAATGGGATCACCTCGACATAGATCGTGCGTACACCTTGTCGAACATAAATTCGAATGCCGAAGCGTACTTTGGTGGATCGGACATTGCCGGCCCAGTAATTGCTTCTTCAACCATAACTTCCTATCACACAATAAGCTCTTCTTTTGACCCGATCTTCTCTTCCACGTACATCGAAGATGTCATTTCTTATACGTTCACGCGGGTCTACACTGAAACATATTACCAAAATCATGCGGGGGTCAGCGTTACTCCTGTGACCCAGATCGGAATCGTCATATCTTTGGAAACACCATTTGTCTATGTCCCTTTGAAGGGGGCAAGTGGCTTTGAGCGAAAATCAAAAACATCCCATCAGACTGGTGAAACTCAAAGCTACGGATACGTTCCGAGATCACTGCTCGATCTTCTTATCAGTGATCCTGTGTATAGCAGCCAGTATCCAGGTCTGGAAAGTTGTTTGCCGGGCGGACCGTCGATCATCAGCCCTCCCAGCTGTGTGCAATCGACTGACCCTGTGGCGACGACAATGGAGACAGTTAGTGATCTTACCAGTTCCACGATTATTTACGTCATTCCGCCGATGCTAGGTGGTGTTCCTCAGTCCGAAAACTTAGATGCGCAGAGCATGGAGCATAAGTCCGGGTTTGATGACAAAAGTGACTCTCTAACATTAGGGATCTTTACTCCTACATCGCGGCTAATACCCATTTCGCCCTTGAGGGAGACGCAAGCAGTCACCGACCCTCCCAAACAGTCACCTACAATCTCAAGCCCAACACCAACGTCCACTTCGTTCGACATAACTGTCTCGCAAATAGAGACTGGGAGCCCGTCACCGCAATCCGCCTCCAAAGCTTCGCTAAGTCAACCGCCAAAAACTGCACCTCTTGGACAAATAATCAATTCAATATTTGGAGGGCAACCAGCATCCCCAATCTCGCCAAATTCTTCGTCCATCGTCATTCCGGCAGCGACAACGATTCCCATTGCAGACATCCCTTTCTATTAAGGCGTAGTTGGGACTACTTCAACAATCAACGGTGATCCAGTCGTGATTGTCCCGCTACCAACGACATTGGCAGTACCAGTCCAGACTCAAGATGAGATTTTGATCTCGGAAGCAACCACCATACCCGTTGCAGATCTTCCATTCTTCCCAGGACTAGAGGAAAGCACGAAAATGATTGACGGCGTACCCGTGATTGTGGTCTCGGATCCAACGACGCTCATTCCTCCTTCGATACAAAGCCTTGCGGCAACTACTGCGGATGTGGCTGATTCCCTCACCACATCTGATATCGAGGGCAATCCGACGACAAATACTGCAAAAGGGATTGAAACTGGTGAGGCTACCGTCATACGGCAGACTACGGTATCGCTCAATCCAGACTCCCCAGTGTCCGGCAACACTATTGTCTCCTCCAGGATAACATATGTCGTTGTCTCTTCCGCAATATCTGCAAAACCCCAGACGCCGGCCTCCAGCTTGCTTTCATCAGCTACCGTCACGGACAGGATCACAAGGAGTGCACAGGGGGTGACAAGCAGTGCGACTAGCAGTAAAAGTGTTGCAGCTCCCCAGCTGAGGAGCGGCATCTGGAAATATGTCATGGTGGAGTGTGGTGTTCTTGTTGTTTTCCTTGGGATTTGTGGATCATGAGAAGATCATATTTCAGGACCCCATATAACGCTATATAATGCATCTACCGCATCAATTCTTGCGTTCTCCGCACTACTCACAATTTGAACACTCTCCCCACCTCCTCCGGATGCTCGGTCAACAATTTACCCTCCACAATAAGCGAGACATGCTTAGCGAACGCAAGCAAATCGCCTTGCTCATCACAGATATATACCAGGGTGTCGAACCTCCCATTTTCGATCTTCAGTGACCTGGCTCGCATGAAAACCCATTTCAGACCTTTGGGGTCTTTCTTAATTTCCGTCGTCATACACAGGGTTGGGAAGCGAACGCCAACTTGCAAATCCTTGCGATTTGGACTCCAGTTCCCCGGTGCGCCTTCGATCTATCGGGAGGTCAGTTCTAGTCTGGCCACAACGATGATTCCCGTCTGAATCCCCAATCCCGAACACGCTCTCTTTCATTTGCCCTTGCTCAGAAAAAACTGGGAAGCTTCTCCAGCTGGAGGGGGCAAAAGAATCCTAACTTACAAAATCACACAAAACCCCCAAACTCTCCAAATCCCAATCCTCGCCATCCTCCCTCGCATACCAAATATCCTTCGTACACCTCCCAAACCTATCACTCAGCCTCATATCCACCGAATACGACCCCTTAATCACCCGACCCGTAAACTTCAAAATACAAGGCGCCACGTCCGAGAAAAAACTCGGATGGATTAACTCCTCACATTCAGTCTCCCGATCCGGGATCTCACTTTTTGGAACACATTCTCGCGTTGGGAACGAGAGACCGGTTTCTGTGAGGAGATTCCCGGAGGTGATTATTCCTAGAGTGTGCGTTTTGTAGCTTAGGGATTCTGGGCCGAGATATTTGGCTGCTGAGGGTGAGGATGTTTGGAGTTCGATTTGCAGGATGGACACGCGGGAGCTGAGTTTAAGAGGGCGAACGGTGAGGCGGATGGGTGTGGATGAGAGGACCGGCGAGAGGAATTGGATGTGTGAGGTCAGGACGTGGGGATGGGGATTGGAGGGGCTGGTGAGGAGGCTGTATGCTTTTGCGGTGGAGTGAATTAGGGCGAGAAGGTAGCCGCCGTGTGCTGCCCTAGAGATTTTGAGTACAATTTGAGTTGCTTGTTGAGTCGGTCTGGAGGGAAGGGTGGAGGAAGGAGAGAAGGAGAGAAATGGGACGTACCATGCTCCGCACCAGTCCCAGGCTGTTGTTGCTGTGAAGATGGAATTGTTTCCTGCTACAGGAAATACTTGGATGGCTTCTGATAGAGGGGTGAAATTGCGCTTTGGCAGCTGTGACCTCGTCATGTCGGGTGATTGAGCATTCAGCAGGTGAAACAGATGACACCATTTTCCTATTTTATCTACATCGATGAGTTACTTATACGATTGAATGGGATTTTCAAATCTCATGTCAGCACGATCTCACATCTGGATTGCTTTCCCGAAGACCGCATCGCGGTGCAGGAGAAGTCTTGGTATGCATTTGAACGAGAAGGATTTGCATGCTTTTGTAGATCTCTATGATAAGCGATGAATATTATCCCATGAATACTGGAAAGTTAAGAAGACGATAGATGCAGAAGCCTTGAAAAAGTCATATTAAGCTTACATCACGTGTAATCACCATCCTTCAGAAACGTGACACCCCTATTCCTCACATGCCGTACTGTTGGCAGTGGCAAACAGCGCGTCTACCAACCAATACAAACCCCAATCCTCATCCTCCTCCTCATTATCCCAACTTAAACTTTGCCTCGCCGTTATTCCTCCTTTCGCTCACTGCGCCGTGCTTTTACAAAGTATTACACCGACCGACCGAGGCAGTTTCATCCTCATCCCATCTCTTCTCGCTCCATGCATTCCAGTCTCAACCCATAAATCCGGGGCACCACAAATCCGAACATCGCCTGAAGCAAACGATGAAAACGAAACAAACGATGAAAATCGAAACTTTGTTTACTTGAAGGGATGAGAGAATCGGGCGATCAGGAGATCAGAGGATCTTTCATGCATGCGCCGTGAGATGATGTGCCGTGTTGGCGCGGATGGTGAAACGGTGGGACGGTAAGGGTGAGATGGATGCCAAGACCGAAGTGAGGGAGGGACGCGAAAGGGGAGGGGATGCAGGTGGCATAGTTAGTTTCGGTTATGCAGACAAGCATTAATTATTCGATGTGAGGTTATGCATTGGGCAGCTTGTGATGTGTGTGCTGTGATGAGTGGAATGAGCCAATCGCAAGTGTGGTTTAGAGGGGAGACGAGGTGCGAGGTGGAGATGGAGATTCAGCACTCTGATGTTGAGATTTATGCAGTCATTGATGGAGTCCGAAGTTCTGAACGCTGGGGATGATGGTAAGGTCGGACGAATGCGATGTAGATTCTCCATCTGATTGTACTGAAGAAGCCATTGCGCGTGAGACGAGGTCAACAAGAATATGAAAGTCACAGCATGCAGAAGAACAAATTTGAACGTTGATACAGATCATAGATCATGATTCGTTGTGCTTCCTTCTATCTATCGTCCCCCGAAAAATGCTGTTCCAACAAGAATGAAGATTGTGTATACACGTGCCCTTTTTTCCAAACCACTCAAGAGGGATCCAAAAATTTCCACGGGACTAAATAATATTTACAAGAACGCAAAAGTCACAAAACAGTTTTTGTTTGCGCGGAGAGATTCCTTCCAAAGTGATCTCATGAAGATGGTGGTGTAAGATGTTTACTCGCAGGTGTCGTCATCCTCAACTGGTGCGGAAGTCTCGACTGGTGCGGCAGCGGTGGTGGTTGGCTTGACTGCTGTGGCGAGGGTGGTTGGGGCAGCGCTAACGGCTGGAGCACTGGCAACTGGAGCGCTGGTTGCAGCTGGAGCAGCAGGGGAAGAGGCAACTGGGGTAGATCCAGAGCCAGATCCACCAGCGTAGAGGGCTGGGCCGGGGATCTCGTAGGTGGCACCAGCGGTGTAGATGCTGACCAAGATACCGGCATCAGTTGGGGTGTAGAGCGCGGTGCCGAGAACACCCTCTGGGCTGTCAGTTCCAGATCCGGTGACCTCGAGGTTGACACAGAATGGGTAGTTCTGGGCTCCATCGGCTTGTCCAGCGGAGTGGAGAGCGATGATCTCGTGGCGGAGAACGTAGTTTCCTGGAGCGATGGTGGATGGGATAGTGACGGATCCGGTCAAGTTGTTGGCCATCAAAGCATCGGAAGCCCAGGTACCTGGAGCAGCAGAGTTGTCGAGGAGACCGGACTCGGAGATCTTGAACCACTTAAGGGTGGCCTTGTCGACGGTAGCGCAGTCACCACCGCAGTTTGCGAGGTAGTTGATGACAGGGCCGTGGTGAGACTCTGGCCATGTGTTCCAGTGCAAGTCAACGTTTCCTCCAGCGGCGACAGGTGCAGAGAGAGCAGCGTTCTTGGCTCCGTTGTGGCAGATGATGTCGCCAGTGGCGAACTGGGATGGAGAGACGAATCCGAGATCGGTTGAGGTCTCGCTCCATCCGATGGACTCAGGTGCGGTGGCCATGTATGGGTAGGAGTTGACGAGGTATCCGGTGAAACTGCTAGGGGTAAGAATACGAGCATAGTACGATGCAGTCAATACAACTTACGATTGACCATCAACGGTAATTTCATCAACGAAACCGTGAGCGGCAACCTTGGCGGCTGTGGCCAAAAGGCCGAAAAGGGCGGTGTTCTTCATGGAAGGCATTTTGAAGTGTTTGGTAGGAATGAAGTGACTTTTGAGTGACTTGTGATAGACCGTGTAGGACAAATTTTTCAATGAGTGTGTGAAGTTGCAAAACTGATATCCAGACCAGCTACGAGATCGATCGACAACTGTTCGTACTTGGGACGACGTGAAAAAGAATGTAAGAGTTGGTTTAATGAAAGTAATCAGTGAAGACTGGCTGAGATGCTGAATGGAAGAGGAAACGAGGACGATGTTAAGGTTATATAAAGTTTCCCCTGTCGACGCACGAGGCACCACTTGAGCGTATCGCAGAGCCGAACAAATGAACTTTCATTGCGCCTTTGACCAGGTCCGTTTCGAGAGGCTGAGAAAGGGAGGGTTTCCGGCTTGGCATACTCGAAGTTTCTGTTGTCACTTCGCTGGGCAAGACAAACGTCCTAAAAACGGGTGAGAAATATTGTCATATAGATTGCTCGTGCAGGAAAGCGGGGGATGCGAGATGAAAAGGAAGGAGATGGCGGCAGGGGGAAGGCGGCGCCCTTGAAACAGAGCCCCATTGTTTGTTCAGATCCCATGCGCACTGACGGTCTGGCGCCATGTTGAAATTCGGTATGGGATCGCCAAGGCGTGATGGGAGGCGGCTTTGGAGACAGGAGGTGTCGCAAGTTAAGCGCTCCCAAGGACCTGGATCCCATGGTACGCAGGTACAGGAAATCAAGGAGGCGTTGTCAACAGTGGCCACCCGACTGGGCGTTCCAGAGGAAATGAGTCGAATGCCAGCGAAGATGTTCGCAGATGACGATGTTGAGACTTGAAATGAGAACCTTGTATGAGGTTCGTGATGCTTGAGTGCATCGACCCGTCTGCAAAGTGATCGAAGTGGAGTCTGTCTCGAAGTCTCGGTCTTGATCTCTTCGTGTTGATGTGAGCCGCGGAGGATGAAAGTTGGTCCACCAGCCTGCAGGTCAAGCGCCCTCGCTTCCTTGGCGAAATCTCAGGGGCTGGACCTGAGATCAGGTGACCGCATCCAGGTTTTGATCTCGATCAGGTCCTTGAGCATGTCTTTGCTTTGCGTGCAAGTGGGATTTGGGATGCGGCATTGATCCAGGAATCAGCCAACAAAGACAATCGGCCAGCTGTTGGGTCCAAGCGAAAGTTCTCGATAGGGTCGATGCGGTGCATTTTCGATTCAAGAGTTCCGAGTACCGGTTTGCCGCAAAACTGTCTGTAGCATCACGATCAAAAAGGCGACAAGTTCAAGTGATCAGATGAGAGCCTTTTACGAAGTCCACAAGAATGGAAGAGAGGCGCAGTCTTTATACAGTTGTCGTCGTGCTTTATAGGCAAAATTTAGTTTGAGTAAGTTTGAGTTCATTTGCTCAGGAACCTCGCGATCCCTGAAAGTAGCGCGCTAATAGTAAGCAGCGTCGCTGCTGTGAGGTATAAAAAATGAAGACTGAGTCGTATCGTGTTGATCTACGTCTATCTTCCAATCGAAATTGTTCTCTACACCGAAGATGCCGTCAATCTTTCTTAAAGTTGGTCAGGTAATTTCTTCGTGGGAAAATCCGACCTGGGCTGGCAGCCTATCTGCTGGGAACTTCAAAGACTCCCTTCTACATAGTACACAACCACGAGAAATCCGAAAGCATCTTCCTCAAATAACGAGACTTTATTGTATAGATGTTTCTCAAATCCCCCCCCCCCCGTACTGTGAATCGTGCACGAGAACCTTGTTGCCCTTTTTCGCAACGGATTTGGGATAGGAGGGGTGATTCACGATTTTCATCTTCCCATCGCGACTTGCTAGATTACCTTTCGTATTCGCTACACCCCCACTCAACACTCAAAGATACACAACAGCCTCTTTTTCAGGATATAGGGCTTTAAAGAGCTCTACATAGCTACCCATTTTGCGGAAGGAATTGCTGTGTATGATGACCTGAGTCTGTGTAACCAGCCTCCAGCCAACAGCGTTGTGAATTTACCCCGTCCCCTATTTAAGCGAGCCATTTCGTCCGATGTGCCTGGCTAGAAGATGTCGTCTGATCTCTGACTCGTCCTTAGTAGAATGAAATGTAAACAAAGCGCTCAATCGACGAATGTACACCGAGGAATGTACACCGAGCCCATACGGTGCGAAGAAGCAAGCTGTGAGATTCGGGATCTCCTTCCCAACCCTTTTCGGGTTTCGAAATGAAACCCCACCTTACTGAATTCCGATTTCATATCAAAGCGCAGCTGTGTAACGTCGTGATCGTGAGATAAAATCAACTTCACTTCATCGATACTACAATTCACAAGTCTGGTCTTTTAGCAAGTTTGACTTCTTGAATGATACCGAATAGACGCATCGATCACCCGCAATGTCTGAATCATCCTGCATCACCTTGATGAATCCGCCCAATGGGCCCTACATCCGCCCAACCTACTCACACATCGCCAGCATTACCTCACCCACACGACTCATTTACACGGCCGGACAAGTTGGCACACTTCCAGACGGTAGTACTGCTGCAGGATTTGAAGCTCAAGCTAAGCAAGCTTTCGCCAACCTCAAAATTGCGTTGGAGACGGCTGGAGCGTCGGTCAGGGACATTGTGAAGCTCACTTACTACGTTGTGGACTTGGAGGCGAACATCGATGCGTTTCGGAGGGTATATGTGGAGTTTTTGACGGATAGAGAGGGTATTCACAGGGCGCCTTCGACCTTGTTGTGTGTCGCGGGATTGGCGAAGAAGGAGTGGCTCGTTGAGGTTGAGGCTGTTGCTGCTGTGAAGGACTTGAAAAGCAAGCTCTGATGAGTCAGATGGAATGCGAGAGGAAGGACACGGTGACCAGTCATTCTCGAGATTATCATAACACTTTCCATCACAGAAGCAGAGTACACCAGAAGGCAGGACCATCTGGCTCTGGTTCACGTGACACGCCAAGAACTTCAGAATCAACAAAGTTTGGGATGACAAGGAGAGCAAAACTCAAATGCAATCCAGAATCGACATAATTTGACATATCTTCTGAGCATGTGAAGAGGGCCTCCGGTGACTATCACGTGAAAGACTAACCTTATCAGCCCCAGTTCCCCACAACTTTGCCGCCCAACAAGACGGGAGCTCGAATCAACGAACGCAAGCCAAAGAAGTTTCTTTTCTTGGCCAAGGGGCTAGATTTAACGTGCCTACATCACCGCCACCTGAAACCCAAAACAGGATTCAGGAACCGAACGAACTCCTACTTGTTCATCCTCACATACACGGCCAATTGAGGATTTTTTGAAGCGTTTTAAACAAATACTGTAAGTTTACCCCAGATTACCTCAATTCCCCACTATTGAACTCCTTTACAGTGGATATCATCAATTGGACCTCACCTTCCATCCGGTCAAGATGGCACCCTCCGAAGCCGGAAACGGCTCGATAGGCCTCAATGGCGACGATAGTGGCAAAACACCAGCTACCAGACCTCAAACCAATGGTTTAAGCACGAATGGAACTTCTTCAGAAACACACGACTCATCCTCACTTCCCAATGGCGGTGAAGCGACACTCAGTATCCAGCCTCGGAAATCAAAACAAACTCCCGTCCTCGACATCACGAAAGACTTATCTGTTCTCATCACCCAACAGATGAGGAAAACTCCTGATGCGGTTGCTCTCGAGGATGAAAGTACGAGTTTGACTTACAGCGAGCTGGATGTCGAAGTCGCGGATCTGGCCAATCGCTTGCGGGATCATGGGGTTGGGCGGGATTGTCTCGTGGGGGTGCTTTTGGGACGCAGTGCGAATTATGTAATTGCGTGCCTGGCTGCACTTCGAGCTGGAGGTGCATTTCTGGTATTAGGTAAGTTCATTATCATTCTTTTGATTAATTTGGTAGAATGTCTTGGAGGTCATGGTGCGAATGTCAACAATCGATACCTACTGGCGAACCATTGCCCCGAGCGTCACGGAGCACCTGACTTATCTGAGACGAAACCATGCTAAACGTAAACAGAGCTCGCATACCCTCCTAGTCTTCTCGCAGATGTCATCGACGATGCAAAACCGGTCGTTGTCATTACGAATGGCACACAGGCCAGCCAAATCAACGCAGATATTCCCGTGATGATTATCGAGGAACTCACGAACAGCTCTTATACACCCCTGGAGCACGTGAAGAAATCCCCTTTACCAGATGAAAATGATCTGGAACGCCTTGCTTTTGTATCATATTCCTCCGGAACAACTGGAAAGTAAGTCTTTAACGCAATCTTCCCACAGTATCTTGACGTGCTAATCTCAAACTACAGGCCAAAAGGAATCGCTAACCCACACATGGCACCAGTCCTTTCATACGACCTAAGATTCCGACTCAGCGACCTATCTCCCGGCGATCGCGTAGCATGCAACGTCTTCTTCGTCTGGGAAATGCTACGGCCTCTCCTCCGCGGCGCAACAGTGGTCTGCGTCCCCGACGAAGCAAGCTACGATCCCGTAGTCCTCGTAGAACTTCTCGCAAGACGACAAGTCACCGAAACGCTAATGACGCCCACCCTTCTCGCTGCCTGTCTCTCGCGACACTCTGACATCCAGAATGATCTTCCTAACCTTCGCACGTTGTGGTTCAATGGCGAGGTAGTCACGACAGATCTTGCACGTCGTGCTATCAAGGCTCTCCCCAATACCCGGCTGCTGAATTGTTACAGTGCGAGCGAGACGCATGAGATTGCTTGTGGCGATATCCGGGAGATCATCAATAATGAGACTTCATTCTGTCCTGTTGGACCGCCTATGGATCCCGACCACACTTACATCCTGAACCAAGAGGGCAAGCAGGTAGAGACTGGCGTTGCAGGAGAATTGTTCGTTGGTGGATCTCTGCTTGCGAGAGGATATCTGAATCTCCCTGAGACTACCGCCGAAGCATTCATTCCCGATCCTTTCGCTCCTGGATCTCGCATGTACAGAACTGGAGATCTGGCACGCATGCTTCCTTCGGGCATTCTCGAGATTACTGGCCGTGTTGGAGCTATGATGAAGATTCGGGGTTATTCTGTTGTGCCTGGAAAGGTCGAGAATGCCATCATAGAGCTTCTGGCTGTCAAGCAATGTGCTGTGATTGCTCATGGAGAGGGACTTGATAGACAGCTAGTGGCCTATATTGTGCGTGACAAAGAGGATCCAGGTATGCTCTTCTCTAGTTTGAAGCCAGCGCCCCCGCCATCGACTCCGGGGTGGACGACTTCTGCCCCCACAGCCTCCACAAGAGAAGCTGCCAAGACATGTGCTCATAAAAAGCAATTGCTGATACTATGTGGCAGGTGATCGTCCGGTTCCAATTATTGACGAAGCTGGTTACAGTCTTGCGGCTCGGAGAGCTCTGTCAACATCTTTGGCACAATACATGATTCCTGCACTGGTAAGCTATTTCCTCTTTGTTGCCTTACTGACAAATTCGGAAAGCGAGCTCTTGCTTTTTACACTGAACACCTCTTTTCTCGTTTAAATAGGAAGTACTATAAGGAATAATTATACTGACACCGGCTTACCTCTAGTGGGTCGAACTTGACGAACTCCCAACAAACAGAGTCTCTGGGAAAGCAGACCTCAAACGCCTGCCTCCTCCCGGCCTTTCCATCTCAACCATGTTCAACCATACCAAAACTGAGCGCGACAGCAGTATCAGTATCGAAGCTGTCGCAGAAATATGGGCTACATCCCTCAGCGTCCCCTTCAGCTCTGTCACGAAAGAACACACTTTCTTCGACCTCGGAGGACACTCCCTCACACTCGCCGATCTGGCCACTCGAATGTCAAGAACTTTCGGTGTCTCCGTTCCAGTCTCAAGACTTGTGGTCAACCCAACGTTGGAAGGTCACTTGGAAGTGGTTAGAGGCATCAGAGATGGCCACACTGCGGCAGTCCAGGCAGACTTGCCTGCTGTTTTACGCGCAGATGCTACCCTCGATGAAGATATCAAATCTGCTGGCACGCCAATGCGTGCTCTCAGTGCTCTCGACTCAGACGATACGGTCCTCTTGACTGGTGCAACAGGATACCTGGGTGCCTTCCTCCTGTGTGATCTCCTCGAATCAACATCCGCACGAATCGTTTGTCTGGTCCGGTTTAACAGCCCCGAAGACGAAGATGCTCCTGCTGGCGTTGCTCGGATTCGTAAGAACCTGCTTGATATGGGCATCTGGCAAGACACGATTCTCGACCGGATTGATGTCCTCCCAGGTAACTTGTCACACAAGAAACTTGGTCTGGCTCCCGATCACTACAAGGAGCTTGTGTCAAGTGTAAAGGTCATCGTGCATGCTGGAGCTACAGTCAATCTGGTTTACCCGTATGCTGCGCTGCGTGATGCTAATGTCGGCGGGACAAGAGAGATCTTGCGTCTGGCAAGCGAAAGTGGTGCAACACTTCAATATGTGTCTACCAACGGAGTACTGCCACCATCCACCACACCATGGCCTGAAAGTGCTATGATAGACGTTGAAGATGTCCCGGATAAGTTGGTTGATGGCTATGGTCAAACAAAGTGGGTGGCCGAGCGATTGGTCTATGAAGCTGGCGTTCGGGGCATGCCTATCCGAATTCTGCGGGCTGGAACAATCAGTGGCCATAGTACTTCTGGATCTACCAATACCTATGATCTTTTCACTGCCCTGCTTGTCGAGTCACTCCATATCGGCTACTCCCCGAATATCGCAGGATGGCGAGCCGAGATGACGCCAGTTGACTTCGTCAGCAAGTCCATCGTCACACTCGCAAACGATACTACATCCAAGAACTCCGTCTTCCATCTCGGCGATGCCAATCCCGTTGACACCCAATCTCTTTTCGACGACCTCAGCAAGCTCGGCTTCCCCACCAAGCCTCTCGAATGGAAAGACTGGGTGTCACTCTGGACTGAAAAGCGCGGATCCTTGAAGCGAGGAGCCGGGGCCTTCACAGCTGATATTCTCCGCGGCGGAATGCCCAGCGTCGAGTTCCTACGAGACATTACAATTCTCAACGACGAAGCCACCAAGCCCGCTTTAGCCAGCCTTCCACGCCCAAGCATCGACGTCAAGCTCGTCGAGACCTACGCTCGTCACTGGTATGCTCGAGGATGGCTCCCACGCCCTCCCATACGCCTCAACGAGGCTAATGGCTTCGGCGCCAAACTTGCAAAGAAAAGCCCACTGAGTGGTATGGTCGCCATCATCACAGGCGCATCATCAGGAATCGGCGCCGCAACAGCCACCGCTCTAGCCCGCGAAGGTGCACACGTCGTCCTCGCCGCCCGTCGAACCGATGCTCTCACCTCACTAAAGAAGAAACTCTCCGTCTACGGCGGTAAAGTTCTCGTGCACGCAACGGACGTGACGCAGAAATCACAAGTCGAGTCTCTGATTCGCACTGCAGAGGAAGAGCTCGGGCCAGTCGATATCCTGGTTTCGTGTGCGGGCGTCATGTATTTCACCATGATGGCTAACTGCCATACCGACGATTGGGAGAAGACCGTCGACGTAAATTGCAAAGGTCTCTTGCACTGTCTCTCCTCCACCGTACCCGGGATGCTCTCACGTGGCAAAGGCCATATCGTCGCGATCTCCTCTGATGCAGGCCGTAAGGTCTTCCCTGGACTGGGCGTCTACTCTGCTAGTAAGTTTTTCGTGGAAGCTACACTACAGGCTCTCCGTGTGGAGACTGCGGGGTCGGGATTGAGGGTTACGAGTGTGCAGCCGGGCAATGTGGCGACGGATTTGCTAGGTTTGTCGAGTGATCAGGAGGCCTTGAAGAAATATGGGGAGCCGTCTGGGGCGAAGGTGTTGGATGCGGAGGACGTGGCGGGCGCGATTGTTTATGCGTTGAGGCAACCGGAACATGTGGCTGTTAATGAGGTTATGATCGAGCCGAGAGATGAACCGATTTGAGGGGTTGGGAGGTCAGTGGGGGGATATGGGGGTAAATAGATCGGTGATGGGGATACAGATGCTTGCATGGGATTTATATGCAGGATAGACCCTAGATCATTCAATGAAGTAATGCTTTCTCAGATGATCTTCTGGCGAATTCACCCCCAGGACAGGTGCGTCTATCAATCGTATTGATTTCGTTTACAAAACAACGGCTTGAGTCTTCTGCTCTCATCAAACAATGAATACTTCATCCTCTATTGAAGGTCGCATGCTGGTTTCTCGTTGTTGTTCTGGTAACCAACTCACTCATCACGATGGTATCTCGCTAAGCTGTTGACTTTGTCACTTCCAGCACGAATGGCGCGTACCTAAAATGTGAATGGAACCAAAATCTGTGAATGTAACTATAGAGTGATACGATACCTCTGCTCCGGACTGACTTAGTCAAGTTAAATATCAGCCCCTTCCCTGACCTGTTCGATTTCAAACTCAACAACTTGTCAACAACATCTCGCGGATCTAACTGCCGGTCCACGAACGCTTCTCTGCACCATCCAAAAAGATCTCTACCTGGACCACGACAGCCATCATGGCTTCGACTTCAGGTTCAGAGCCCTTGCGTCAGTCACAAGGTCCCAACACCCTCGACTACTACATCCAAAAGGCTCTCAACGAGTTGAACAGCCCCACCGACCCTTTCTCCCTCTTCACTCTTCCCTTCTCCCCAGCATCCACACCCATCCCCCTCAACACCACCGGTCCCAACAACCTCCTCCTCTACCCCGGCTCCTTCAACCCACCCCATGCAGGGCACCTCGCCACAATCCTCTACTTCTACGACCATCGAGTCGATTTCGACATCACATGCCTCTTCACATTCGCTGATCCAGAAACGGTGGTTGGTGGAAGGGATAAGAAACATAATGTTTTCGTGATTGGGCAGGATTTTAGGTAGTGAGTGCTTACTTCCCCGTTTTGCAATCCGATCTCAAGACCTAAGAAAACGATACAAGCTGACGTTCTGCTACTCCTCATAGTAGACTCTTCGCCAGCCACCCCCTTCTCGCACCCTTACTAGCAACCGGCTTCCTCAAAATCATAACCGGATCCATGACAAGCCAAAACGCTTTCCTCCGCATCGTCACAGACCTCATCACTTCCTCCCCGCAAAGCATCTCTATCCCAGCAACACTAAGCGGCTTCCTCGGCGGCGACAAACTCTCCATTCACAGCTCCCCGCACGAAAAGCCAGGCGAACTGATAGAATGGGGACCCGTTGATGAATTCTTTATCATGAATGCGAGGAGGCCTGTTGATTTCTACACTCCTTCTCCTTCTCTTTCTCCTTCTGTTTCTCCTTCTGTTTCTCCTTCTGTTTCTCCTTCTGTTTCTCCTTCTGTTTCTCCTTCTGTTTCTCCTTCTGTTTCTCCTTCTGTTTCT
>JGI24512J20087_1000201_pt1 | contig 85129 bp, 96 predicted proteins | sample LinPmetageLP35_FD_20087 | JGI IMG/M metagenome (IMG submission 20087) | reverse complement strand
CCGCCAGCGGGAGAAGACATTTCGTCGATAATTAAAAAAAAAAAAAAAAAAAAAAAATAGGGATCGAGTCGTTGAAAATTGAAAAGCTAGAGGGAAGGGGCCTGCCCTGCCAGCATCGCAACAAGCATGCAAAATACGAAGCCAAAAGAGTGTCCATCCTTCGTGATCCATTATCATCCCAACGTCAATCATCCCTTGTAGACCCAACCCATCATGAATCGGTGCAGATAGTTATTCATTGACCGCGACGCGACTCTTCATCTTCCGCTTCCTCATAAGCGAGACGTTGCTCCTCCGCAGTAGGACATCTCGAGAGCCCCAAGCGGAACCTCTCCTCTGGCGATTGTTCGTTTCTCCAACGCTCAGTTGTAGGCGAGTGGGTATCATTGGGTCGGTTGTCTTGGTGACTCTTATGAGTTTGGTTTTGCGCTGGTACTTGCTGGGTGAGTCCACCGTATGTAAGAGTCTCGGTATCAGGGTCGTTGTTTTGATGATCATCATCGACAGCAAGTTCGTGGTCGTACTGTGGCGTCTCTTGATCATACGTTGGGAAGTAGTGCGGTCCCGAGTTGGTTTGAGCGCTGGTGTAATGCTCTGTCGAGGTATCCTTCTGGCGAGTGTAGGAGGACTCAGAATTGGGAGCATTGCGGTGCTGTCGGTTGTAGGTGGCGGCGGAGGGGTCACTGAGTTGACGTTGGGGCGGGTATCGAGAGTCTCCCGTACTATTTGGATAGGAGCTACTGATCCTGAAGTTAGTCCCATACGGTTAGAGCAGTTCAGGTATGAAATTTCCGAACCTGTAGTCATATACCGAGCCATTTTGCGCTCCCATAGACGATGAATTTGATTGTGGAGACATGGTGTTTAAGATGTATAATGGGTTCTTAAGGTTCGATTGGAAATGACTGTGGTGAGAAGTAGAAGGAATCGAAAAGCAGATAGAATGTTGTGTGAGAATAGAATGAGTGAGAGGCGGTCAAGGAGTGGTCGCTGAGAGCGAGCTGGCTTCACCACAGCGGCCAGCCTTTATTTAATCTTCCCATCTCCAGTCTGGTGTGCGACGATGCCAGCGAAGACCTCCCTGAAACACATACAATTTCTCGCTCAACGAGGCAAACAGAGCTAAGTAAGATTGAGAAAAGACAAATAGCTTCAAGTAGCTTCAAATAGCATCGTAAGAGTGCCGTCCTGGGAAAGGACCAATAGGGCTACCTCACCCTCTCAGCCAAGGCAAAACGGCACTGGCCGAGCCTGACGCGACCCTGAACCCAGTCCCACGACTAATAATAAATTAATAACATGTTCTAGAAAATCATAGCAATGATCATGACTTGACATAGAACCCCACGATCTTGGCCCGGAATAACGGCTATGAGCCGCTTCTGAAGCCTGAGCTGTCTACATTGTGTTTCCCGATGCAGTGATCACGGCTCGAAGGTTGAAAATGACATTTATATCACACAAGCCATGCAAGGTTTTGCACTTCTGTTCCCGAAATGACTATCTCCGAAAGATAGATTCCTCTAGAGTGAGAAGAAGAAGAGGAGCACGACATCCCCAGACCCGCTTGAAGCGGCTATCCTAGGCAAGTCGTTGTATAAACAAGTGACAGTGCCAATGCTGACGTGTTTCATGTTTGAGACAAGTAATACAACACTACAGGCCCGGCCATTTTGTGGCGAATAACACATCAGCGACAGGTCGGTCACTGAGGAGCTGCCCTTCGGCAAGCGAGAAATCTGGTCCCGATACCGTGAACTTCGGCTTGAAGATCTGCCAACGGCTTGGATACAATACAAGCGGTGCCTGGGGCTTGGCTCTCAGTTTCCCGAGATGTTAAAGATATTGAGGTTTCGCAAGAATAAGGAGAGTATGGAAAGAGGAGGAGCTCCGACGTTACAAAAAGCTATTCGCTAGATATTCTTAGTCGCTCGCACAGACCAAAGATGCTGTCAAAACAGCTGATGCCTCCTCTTCATTTCGCCGGCGAACAATCACAAACTTTCATCAACATTTACATCGAGGACCCATTCGTTTCCCCATGACTCTGCTCAGGGTTTCAGTACAGCAGCAGCACATCAGCGCGCCGATGTTTTGCGCCGCAAACAAATGCCCGCGATGCGCACCAAGGAACGGTACTTTAACCAAGTCCCGATATAGGAACCGGTATTTTGAGTATCAGAGATAAGATCTTCATATTGTGCACGTGCAGGGGATGTGGTCACCGACCATTCCTTCGCGTCTGTCAGTCAAGCCTCTTGCGTGTTGTGTACCCTGCCGCGCACACGACATCTAGAGATGCAGGTGTGAAAGCCAACCTCGGCCAAACCCCACAAGGCTGGGAAACGATACCAAATATTCTATGCTTATTCGAATTCCCCGTACCAGAGCCTCGCGAAATTGATGAGATCCCAACAAATTCTCACGGTCCTCACTCATTGGTCGTCACGCAATAGCGATCGCAGCAACGAGGACACCATTTTCCATTCAAGTCCAGCCCCTGAGTGTCAGATCAAGAATACGGCCCTCTTCAGAGGGCCACTGGGAAGAAGCGTGCATTGGCGCCTATCGAAGCTGCGATGTGCCAAGAAGGCGAGGAATGTTCTCTGTCGCACGCCTCTCTGAAGCTATAATTCTTCAGAGACGAGGGTTGCATCAGGATGGCTGAAATGCGATATGTCAAAAACGGTCCGAGTGTGTTCAATCAAACATGCAGACTGGAAGGCGATCACCTATGGCGAGGTACAAAACCTCTACATGAAACAATTCTCGCTTCTTCGTGCAGATCTAAACACAAATCCCGTCCTAAAGCCCCTATGTTCGCTTTTGGCCATGGCTGGTAGTTACTGGAGGAACTGGGACTACTAGAACCTCTGCGTTGGCAGCGCCACCGCATTATAGCCTTCGCACACACCTCTGAGAGATTACGCGGCCATTATCATAGGAATGAAGCGGGTTCGTCTTCGAGCTCGTGCTGTATCGTTCTACTGTTCTGTTTCGGGATTTGTTTGCTTCTGTGTCTTCGAGTTTCCAGCTATACCATGTTCAAGATTGCGCTGTTGCTGTTTGCGTTGTTTCTCACCCATATCCTGATGGCAGATACAAGGCCCGATGTACACTCTTGTACTCTTGTTTCCCGGACTTCCGAGACATTGAATATTGTCTAAAGTTAACATGTCACATGGATTTCACGCATTTTGACTCGTGGGAGCCATATCTTAGGGGAATCCTGGTGCTGCAGAAGAAATTGGAGCCCTGTAGCACAGGGCGAGCACGGTGTCTGTTTCTTGTCTCAAAAATCGCTGCAGCCATGAGGAGACCGTGGGGGCAAGGGAATGGGAATAATTTAGAGCATACCGTAAGGTTAGAGTCCGATTTGACCGCCTGGGACGTCTTTCTCATCGCGGGATCGAATAGTGTTCGCCCTACCAAGGAGACGCAGACAGGCTATGCAGTCACTCCGGAGCTGTGGCTTGGTAGCTTCGCCGAGGTTCCATTCAGATGCGGTGCAGGCGAGGCATGCGTACCTGCAGCCCCAAGTCTCCAATCAGCAGATCTTGCGAATTTCTGGTTGATCACAGGTATTTGATTGCCGTCAAGTACATGCGGCACATACGACAGATTGGTATTTCCAGTTTTTGATGCAAGGTTCAAGAATTCCTCCCGATGGCTGCACGTTGAGATTCCAGAATGTTTCACTGATGATTTACTGGGGTAAATCTTATCTTCAGATGGTTGGTGTCATTCAATTATTGCTCGTTACACCTGGGATCGTAATCTTGCGAGTAGGAAGGGATGATGCGATGAGAAGTGGCCAGTTTTATTCTCCCCGTTAGTCAACCAGAGCTCCGGGACTTTCTTGCGCACGTTATTGTGACAGCGCGCCTTGTTTTCACGACGTCCATTTTGCTATACGAGATGTATTGGGTTCCTACAGATAATCGAACAGACGAACACCCCCGAGAAGCATTATCCCGGATGGCTCCCCGCATCTCCAGATCTCGGTGAGAGATCCGATCATCTGCTCCATCCTGAGGGGAATCCTCGTCACTTTACCCCCACATATCCACATCTGGGCGAGGACCATGGCTGGAAACATTTTCCTGTTCGAGTCTAAAGAAATAATATTCACGAATCTCGTACTATAACAGGCATCACATGCATACCGACGGTTGGAGCGGGTGTAACAGAAATTCAATTTTCCTCTCAATTTTCTTTTTCCACCGTCACGTCTGGAGCAAATTGCCCGAAAATACAAGGCTACTCCTTGCCCACTTGTCGATCATCTCGACCCCTGAACTTTTTATGTTCCCTTGTCATATATGTCAACTCGCAAGGCTGACTGCCGCCAAGATCATTGCAACCCAACGGTCACTGCCTCCAACACCATGCCCCCACGCCTACTAGTTCCGGAAGGATCTTGGTCATATCCTTTCCCACAGCCCGTATGTCTCTCTTCCGGGGAAGGTTGGTGCAGTTGCACGCTAGCATCTCGTGTCTCTGGTCATCCTTGAGATATCGACTGAGCATAATTTGTCTCCCTAGTCGCTTGCGAGGTCTGAAACCCAGGCTGCTGTGGTATCTATGTTGACTTAGCAGTCGCCACAGCGCTTCAGTACTTTGTGTGGAGTTGGACCTACGTATCAATGGCACCCGGTACAGTTTGCAAAGAGATATTTGATTCAATATTCATTTTCTCGGTCGTGTTCGTATGAATATTCAGACGGTCCCGTTGTCTATCGTGTGTACTAAGAATTGTGCCGATGGAGGATGTAACCACGGGTAAAGATAAAGGCAGACAAAAACGCTTTGCATTCTTCTATGAAACGATTACTGAGGATTTGAGAGCCCTGTGACACTTGGAGACAGAAAGCGATGACAGAATATTGATGAGGAGAACAAAAACCGGCGAGGGACCAACTTATACCCTTGAAATGTCAGATCGAATCCCTTATGTTTAAGTATCTTTACTCCGGCCAGATAGGAGAGCAGAAACTGACAAGGAAGAATTTTCCATTTAGTTCAGATGCCTCACTGTGCTTCTTGGGAAATTACTTTCAACAAGAGAAAGTGATTGATCGTATGCCCCCCCAGTGTCATCATGGCCCTGCAGGAACAGCGCGAGAGTGACTGGGTCACAGTTGACTTCTGTTCTCATTGGATTCTTCAACGATCAAGGATATGTAGCTAAGCTGAATACGGTTTACATCCGTTTTGCAAGTGGAAACCCTGGCACGCAAGTACCGGCTCGGTACCGTCGGGTTATCATTGAGGAGCCACAATTCCCGAGACGGGGTGTCTGCATGCGCCACAATATATTCGATATCTTACATCTGCACCATCAGGACGTTTCAGGAAGGTGAATCAACACAGGAATCCTTTCTACTTGTGGTGGTGTCACCAGCGGTAGTCAGCACTAACTTCCCTGCCTAACAGGATCTTCGAAATGTCCAAAACCAACACAATGGTACCATCTCCACACCCCACCACGGCTCCAAAGGCTTGGCTTCGGGGGCTGAATAGGTGAGGCTGGTGGACTATCACCAGGGCGAGGCTCCAGCTCCTGAGAAAGAAATCCCTCAATACTCTGTCATGTTTGTAGCTGCACGCTTTGACTTTCTGCAGCGCACTTTTAACACACAATAATTAGGATGACAAGACAAGGCAGCTCATGACAGCACAACACAGTATTGCAAAATCTTGGTTCTCAACCACACCAGTCTTATTCCGGCGATTCTGTCTGGAAAGATAAACCTTGGTTGCATGGCAGCTGGACCAAAGTAACAAAAGCAGCCTTGCGCATTGCCCTTCCATCCCGCGCCCTCACACACCCCACGTAGTCCAGCTCTCAAGCACACGAATCACGACAACACATACCTCAGATTTTCACACCCACCTCTCTCACCGACGTCCCAGAAACGAAATCTTACATCCCCAAGAAGCATACAGATCTCGCATCAAGACTAGTCCAGATTCCTCCTTTCAACGGGAAAAACTACTGCGACCCCCTTTTCTTTCCCAATTCCATGGCTGTCAGAATTTTCACGCGGGGGTCAAACATCGGGCGATAGAAACCCCCACCACACGCTGAACCAGCTATCTTCACCAGCACTCGAATTTTGGAGAATTTTAAACGCTATTTTTGACCTTCCCCGGGCGACATACTGCTCTTCTCCCCCACCGGCTCGCCGGATCTTCTTCCCAACCCTGATCGTCTTTCCGCCCCCGTGGGGGGCACGCAGATAGTAGCGGTGAAATTAGATCGTGCCGTCCTGATGGAATAGAAGGCAACAGGTACCAACGGGGTACCTGCACGACATTGGGGCCTGGGCTGCACTGATATCCATAGACTGGCTGAAGGTAGTTGAGAAACAGGCATCAAGGATCCCATGACCCTGTTGAAGAAGTTGGGGAACAGGGTGCGAGTATCGAACGAGAAAAGGCCAGAGTTGAGTAAGTGTGGGGTTTGGTTTCACGGCTGGACTGCAAAAAGCCCACTTTCTCAAGCTGTGAGTGGATGAGGGCCAAGTTGAGTTACTTTTCAGACTGATCATATTAAATTTCAGGAGCCTGATGCAACCACATTGATTTCTGCGTTGCGATTCGGGAGCTGAGATGACGAACTGGAATGAGAGCCTTCTTGGCAAGGGGCCGGGGCCCATCCCTAAACTAATGGATGGAAGTCTGAGCCTGTCTGGCGCTGCTGCCTCTTTCATTCCTTAAAGGCCTGATCTTGACTACAATCGTCACTTGTTTCACACATGTGCGAGTTCTGCACTCCTTCCTCAGCCTTGCTGGGCTTTTGTTTCTTCAAGTCGATTCCCTGCCTCACTCCTTCTTTGTGAATGAGATGACGTCAACCATGAATAGCCTACTCGTAGAAGCAACTCGTGGCTAATTTCGTGATGAGTGACTCTCTCATACGAGCATCGCAAAGGATGCTCTCAGCAGTGGCGTTTGACTTTACGGCCCGGGCTAAATAAGCGAAAGAAAACAACGGATGGGACCTCTAATTGAACCGACTTTTGCGACTGACAAGACATCAAGCACCCGAATTGAGGTTTTTGTAAACCAGAAATCTATGTGCATGGGCATATTCTGTGCCGCGAGCTTTCATTGGCAGCTCAATCAACCAATCCAGCGACATGCATGCAGACACCCCTGTCCACAGTGTCACCTCAGCTCTCTGCACCTCAGCCTCACCAACACGCCAACACGCCAACGTGTCTCGCCCGTTGCAAGTTTAATCCCATCCACCATTTATTTTCATTCCTAGCCACTAGCCACGAAGACCATTCATTATGAGGTCCTCACCACCGGACATTACAGATTGTCACACACCTTGCCGACTTTACACTCATCATGCGTCTCTTGAACACCACGACCCTTACCCTCCACACTTTCTTCGACAAGGCTGTGCCTGAATATGCTTTCCTATCCCACAGATGGGATGAAGAGGAAGTCACATTCCAAGATCTTCAAACTGGCCGAGGACCTGGCATGCCAGGATATGCGAAGATCGAGGGCTGCTGTGCTCAGGCCAGATCAGATGGCTGGAAGTACGCTTGGATCGACTCGTGCTGTATCAATAAAAGCAGCAGCGCTGAGTTATCGGAAGCGACCAATCAATGTTCAAATGGTACGAAGACGCGATGGTATGCTATGCATATTTGTCGGACGTGGACGGCAAAGAAGATATCCCCAAACAGCGTGAGGACAGCGCTTGGTTCAGACGAGGCTGGACGTTGCAAGAGTTGCTGGCCCCTCAGACAGTGATTTTTTTGACCGAAACTGGGTGGACGTCGGAACTAAGAGCAGCTTAGAGGATGCAATATCGAGGATCACAAGAATTCGAGATCTTTTTGCGTAGCAAGAATGCTGTGTTGAGGAGAAAATGGCATGGGCCTCTCGGAGGGAGACAACGAGGGTCGAAGATGAGGCATATTCGTTAATGGGAATCTTTGGTGTCAATATGCCACTGCTATACGGTGAAGGGAGAAATGCCTTCCAGAGGTTGCAACTGGAGATTCTGAAGTCGACCGACGATGACTCGATATCCTGTTGGAGAGATGAAAGAGAACGCGGCGATCTTCTTGCTTGCAGTCCAAAAGCATTCGAATTATCGTCGGATATACGTCTTTATCATGAGTACGTTTCGTACACGAGCTTCTTATCCATCTTATCTTCTCCTTCCACGAGAGGTTCTGATAGTGCCGATCGAGATTATTTCCACAGAACGCCGTATCCCACTTCGCTGACGAATAAAGGGTTACAAATATCGCTTTTCCTCATTCCTCTTGAACTTTTGGACATCCAGACATATAGCTCCAAGAAAGGAGGCTGCATATTCGGTGCCATCTTCCAAGGCTTGACATCCGGCTCTAGAACTTACAGTCCTGCTGTTCTTCTCCAAAGGAAAATGGTCGACACCGGAAATGACATTGATCTTTAAGACTGGATGTGCTATCGAATAGAATGCGGCGGATTCTTTGCTTTGAACATGCAGAAAGTCAGATCGCGATGTGAAGCGCAGATTGAAAAGCTTCGGCCTTCAATGATCACCAAGTTCTTAGCAATCAACGAATCTGACCACCGATACCCGAGATCAAGAGTCATTTACGTGAAGGGATTTTCGTGGAATGCTTCCCATTCAACATACGAAACGAAGGTCAATATCACGGTTGATACGCGATCACTTCAAACCAAATCTTCCTCCATATCAAAACCAGTGCCATTAATTGAACAAGAGGACGAATTATCCTCGAATATGCTGGCTTGGAACGAGTCGAGTGGCCAGTATCTACTAAATTTTTGTCGAATCTCTCACCGAGGGCCTCACCATTTTCATATCTACTTCACAAACCGCACAATAGAAGAGACTATCTTGTACATTGTATTTATGGAGTTCTCTGGTCGAGTATCTGTTTGTTTACTCAAACTCGACATTAATAAGAGATTCAAAATTTTTACTATATCCAGTCTGTTGCAGGATAGGCTAATAGGATTACAGAGCCATGCCATCGGGGTTGACCGCGTTTCGATCCTCCTAAGAGATGGCTCGACTGTGTCCGTAACAATCAGAGCTACAAGAGAGTCTCCCGATCTCATAGATTATGATGCAAATATTGTTGTTGAACAAATCGGCACTTCTTCCTGGACGCCACCTTTGAGGCATTCGAGACTGACGGATTATTTGGTCGAGAAAATGGTGAATAGGGATCAGGATTCCGAAGCTCTTGAAAAATATATCAAAGTCCAGAGACAGTTGCAGAAGTATTGATAATATTCTTAAATGGGGTAGAACTTCCTTCAGTCCAAGCAAGAATACAAGTCATAAAGCTTGACTGGATGCAATGAAAGCAAGAAGTAGACAACCAAATTCTCCAGGACTATTGGGGGCTTCATCATGATTTACCGATATATCTTGTATTTGAGGCAAAAGGAGACATTCCGTTCGTTCCATAGCCAGCAAATTATTTGTGACTTCAGACGTCGTTACATGACTTTCCAGGTCAATCTTTGGTGCAGACATTGGAATGTAAAGCACGAAAATTCCGACATACTGAATGTCCTAGCCTCAACTGATAATTAAGCAATATTCACATGTGATTTGGCACGCCTAAACATCTCCCGTACGGAAATGGCGTTAGGCCCTGTATTGGGCAGGTGGGGTAGGTACTTCTAGTCCGATGCGGGGATGTCGATTCGCCCACCTGATCGCAGTCAGCACTAGAATTCGGATGTTGTGCATACCATCTCGTCTGATAAAAAGCGGGCTTTCACATGAAGATACATAAATAGGTGATTTCCTCACCCAATGTTGCGACATCACTTGATCTAAAAGTCTTTCCCAACTCTCCTTAACCTGGTACCCACAAAAGAAAACTTCATTTTTATCTTTTCGTCATAGTATATTCCTCAAAGTCGAGAATCGTTATTCGGAAGCAGAAAGGTGTAGCGAAATGGCGAATCCCTTACGAATCGTCCTGTGCGGGAAAACTCCTCAAATCGCAACAGCTGTAAAAGCTGGTCTGCAACCTGAGTGCGAAGGTCAATCCTCATCTATGAACAAATAGCCAAAGACGCTCCCAATTGACTCCTGTGCAGTTATCCATGTCATACTCTCAACTTCAGCGGGTGTCTCAGATCTTCCCAAACTGCTGGCGGGACAGACACCCCCAACTCAAGACTCAGACAACATCGGAACGCAAAACTATTCTCAAGCACCTCAAGCAGTTGTGCTGGGTGGAGGTTATGATGATGAGGCGGTGAAGACGATCAGAAAGGCTTGTGAAAGTGTCAGCACTGGTGAGAAGGGAATACCGTGGTTGAGGCCAGATTCGAGTATTCCCGTTCCGCCTTTGGGGTGAGCCTCCCTCTTCATCTGCATTCAGGATTGCTGATCCGATTGCATATTGCTAGAAATTTGACTTCGCGAGAGCCTCCTGTTACTTAAGAATGATTGCTAATCCGCCTGCCAGACCGAAATATGGAGCAGCAATGGTCTCCAGAGTCAAAACTGCATTGAGGGAGCTGGAAGAGGAAGGTAGAGCAAAAGGAGATGGCGTGTATTTCTTTTAAGTGATGGTGGCATCTCTGCATTTCTTGACGGAGAATTCATCCCCTTCTATTCTTGCTCGGCAATCTACTTCTGAAAAGCACACCCATCTTCGAATCTGCATCCTTAATATTTCTTATCACCTGTCGCAAAGTCTAAAACCTGTCCATCGCCCCGAAACTTTGCGTACAAGCCTTTATATTTCCCTCGCTTAACAATCCATTTTCTTTCTCATGTAAAGACGCTGCAGCAGCCCCAAAAGCGTGGGGGAGAAATCGCGGAAATGATGCAGTCGCATAGATATGCATGTTTGCCCTCCTAGCTGACAGTATTGGCGAATTGTCCTTCGTTGGTGACCTATTCGCATGGCACTCGGCGCTCGGGTTACGTTGTTCATTCACCCTTATCCCATTCACCTTTCTCGATTCCGAGGAAATTTCTATCGACTACTTGTTACAAAATAAGCAATTATGTTCTCATGTACAAGCACCCACATTCTACGTCACGGTGATGCCCGTCCAAAATCACAGCAAGCTTATGGTTTCTATCAGACTAGTCGCTTCTCGGTCGGATTCGTTTCCGCCTCACCGCGATTGGTTTGTGAGTTTTGCTATTTTTTTTTCGATCTTCGTTGGACTACATGATTCTCTTGTAGGTTAAATAGTTTTTACAGCTAAAACTGTTAACCAAATGTCTTTTTGGATAATCTTTAGCTGTCACTGTGAAGAGGCTCATTTTGGTTCCTTCGTCCTTGTTTTGGTTTGCTCTAAGCGAGGGTATACTCGACGAGTTACTCATTCGTAGATTTCCTGAAGATTAGGAAACATGGAATTGATCACTACAGATCGCAATTCGAAATAACCTTGGATACAGCACTTTGACGAGAAGTCAGTGCAGCAATATAAGTTTTAAAACCATGTTCAATTTACGTCTATTCATGGCGGGAGACTACGACCGTTGCGTTCGACTTTGTCGCATTGGCAAATCGCTTCAATTCAAAACTTGATCAGTCAAGTCTCACGTCACCTCAGCCACAACTTCAAAACTATCTATCAGCAAACAATCTACGTTCGCAACTCCCAAAGCCCCGTCTTCTCCGCCCATTCAAAGAACACCTCTCTCTGTCCCTGTCTCAACAGCTCATCGCCCATAACATACTCCCTCTCCCAGCTCCAACTCACCGGTCCCAGCTGACCCTGGAGAATCTCACCATGTCTCAATGCATTTCTCGAGACTGCTAGATCACCCACAAAGTCTCGTGCAACTTTCCAATCGATATCAGGATCAATCGCGAGAAGTCTGTGCGCAAATTCTGGATGGTTGGTGATACGTTCCCACGTCATCGGTGCATCCATATACGCTTTCAGTCCGTAGCGCTCGCTACTAGCTTTGTTGTATGCACGAGGCACCATTTGCCGTTGGGTGCGCTGCATGTACTCGACTTGAGACGCAGCGAAGGTCTTGAATTCATCGAGATCCACTGCGTTGTTCTTCTCGATCTTGGCACGCATATCCTTAATCTCGGATTCTAGGACTTGTAGTCTGTATGCTGCCCATTCTTTGTACATGATATTCAGATCTGTAATAGGTCTGGTGTTCGTCAGATACGAGACGTCGTACATGCCGGGAAGGGCAGCACGGAATGAAGTCACGCTGGCGATTCTCTCTTTAATCCCAATGGCGCGGGATGCAAGATGTTCTGAATTGATTGTGAGTACATTTTACAAACACCGCTTGAACACTTTTGGCATACGTACCTAGGATTCCACCCTGAATGATGTACGCACATCCGTACGACGGCCCCTCCACTTTTTCGATCTTCTTGTCTCCTCGCTTGATGTATGTCTCTCCGCCGACCATACCTTCTGTATGGCTAAGCATGACAATACAAGCATAGGGATATGAATCATAACTTTCTTACATTAGCGGGTTGTGGGAAGCATGTAAGCAAGAGATAAGAGATGTAACTCACTGCCAAGGCAAAATATTCGAACTCAACGGATCAAAACTTTCCTGCTCTTTCGTCAAAGGAATCCTCACATGCTGCGGCACAACACTAGTCTCCCTTTTCATCTCCTCAACATCACAACTCTCCGTCTGCACACTGACAAACCCTTCCTCAAGCTGGAAGATCGGGACCAGTGGCGCTTTCATGTTCTCGGACATAATTCTCAGAGTTTCGGGGTGGTTCCATAGATCGTGTAGGAATTTGGAGTGGCCGCCTGCGTTGCGAAGGATGAGAGCATTGGAACCCCATGTTGCGGAGCAATTGGCGAGAACTTCAGAGGAGAAGAGGGCACGACGGTAGGCGAGTACGCCTTCGTGCGAGAGAAAAGGGAAGGCTGCTGTGGCGGCGATGGGGGTGGATGAGGGGCGTTGTTCTAGGTGAAGGTCGGCGAGGGAGAAAAGGTGCGTGGGCGGTGTGTAGTTGAGATGGATCTACGTCGAGATGAGCATTGGTTGATTCGGTATGAGAGAGAGAGGAGAAGCAGGTAGCTTACAGCGGGATCAAAGGTTTCCATATCATCCATGGAAATAGAACCCATGCTGTCTAGTAAGATGGGTTCGAAAAAGCTCTATGTTTGGAGCTTCTTCTTCGCAGACTTTGTTCAGTCTATGTGGTATGATGCGGTTGCGTATCAAGAAAAAGGGTACTCAGGCTAACAAAAGCAGATAGGTAAAGGATTGGAAAAAGTTAAGCAGTGTCTCAAGCCAGCTCAGAGCACTTTAAGTAACCAGAGATACTAGGGAGACCCCGTATTCAAGAAGACATCAAGTTCTAGAAGTGGGGTGAGACCGCACATCACTAAAAGATTATACTAGGTGACAATCGTGTGGAGTGACTTAAAGGATGGAGTTCATGAGATAGCCAAGTATGGAGTGAAGCAGAATGCTGCTGATCACTGTCACTGCCTCTTAGTGCTCCCACCATTTCTAGCAGCTGAGATAAAGAGAGCACTAGAGGCGTCGACTCAGAAGTCCCTCCATTACAAAGAGACTCTCTAGTCAAGTGATTGAAACATAGGAATATAGCACCGCATCTTCTTTGTCTCGAAGAGGAAACCAATTTATTCCGCTTGAAATTGATAAGAGATTTGGGAGCAAGAACCTTGGAACTCATAGAGAAGGAGCACGTAACATGTGTATCGGTAGCCAGAGAGGAAATCTGAGCCTATTGGAATTACAGAGAGACTTCACCCGGTTCTCGGATTTCATGTCCGCAACGATCTCCCCCAGCTCCTATCTCTCGGCCCATCCTTAAAAGGCAAAACAATACAGCACCTCAACCGACGGAAGCATCTAACAACAGCGGAGGCATCGCCCAATTTATACTCCGAGGATCCAACAACAGAAAAATCTGGAGATCAAAAAGCCAAGAGATAAGAGGGATATTTTATCCAAATGAGGATATCTTAAGTCGGTAGCTCCCGGGCCTGTTTGGCGTGGAGAGTGGGATGCGGGGTGCTAACTGCTTTGGTGTACGCGAGGTGTTTGTTGAAAGAAGACTACTTGGCCAAGTAAATTCTGATTATCAGTTGTTTTCAGAGATCAAAAGGAACTGTAATCATAGGCTTGAATGGGATTGCTCTGATCACCAATCAGGAATCTAGTCGCGTGCGACCTTTGACGAGCGGCTCAAGCATCATTGACAGCATTCTCGCTAAAGTGAAAGTGACCTGGGTCTCGGCAAGGAACAACCTGACATCAACACGCGCCGCGGCGGATACTGTAGATAATTCTGATAAGCACATTTTGTGAGATTAACAACCGCATCGTATGCTTTCAAAGGCATTATGATATGGAAAGTTCAAAGAGGATCGCTTTTCTTGGCGAATTCTGAGCAATGCCTAAGTACCAGAACGAGGTGGAGCTTCTCACTTGAGATATTGATATTCCAGGATCACTTGAACAGCGTCCAGTCCGAAAAGGCCAATGATGTTTTGTACCAACCCTTACGACTGTAGCTTGAACTGCAAGCCACAGAATGAGGTGACCAAGCGACATAATATAATGCATCACTAAGATGGAAAAGTGTTGACAGAAGGAGGCGCAAGAGAAATGTGGCTTCGCTTGCGTGCTATGGAGAGCAAGATACACAGAAGTGCAACGCTAAGAGCAATCAATGGCTGGATAGTTCCAACACCCCTTCGACCCAACTATACTCCTATATCGCCAATTCACCGTGGACTACCTTCGCCATACTCACTAAGAAGCTTGTGCAATCCTTTGAGTCGTAATGCTCTCGCAGCTCTTTGTTTGTGATGGGGCGCTCGAGATAGTACCACGAGCTCTTGTCCTGCGTCAGAGCCATGCATTTTTTCCGACCGTGCTTTTCGTGTAGCCATGGAGCCCAGTACGTCTCCCGCTCTTTCAACTGGTTCAGAAATTCCTCAAACCCGGCGTTTAGGCATTTCCCCGTTGCGTCGTTGTTCTCCAGAGCCCATAATCGAAAGGCATCGATCCAAAGCTCCATTGCATTCTCGGGTTTGAATTTATGGAGTAGTCTCCGAATATCTAGTGCGATACTACTTCCAGCAGCGTCCCTTCGACCTTGAACATCCTGTACCGTTTCAATCGTCTTTTCCGAATGTTTATTGCCGAGGCGCGCACAATGCTTTTTATGTTCTTTTTTGTCGTCCTTCTTGCAGCTCTTCTGGCAATACGGAGTTACCTTACAAAATGGACACTTGATGAAGGCTCCGATAGAGGGTTCGGGTTTCTTGCACGTATGGCATTCGAGGATAATGGGTCTGTAAGGAGCCAAGTCCTCGGGTCTGGGGAGCCCTTTAAGACTCTGATCTTGGTCAAGAATGGGTTTCGCTGGGGGCTGTGAAGTCGCCGTTGTACCAGTTCCGCCAGATGCAGTCTTGGTACGACCTGAAGAAATCTCGGCTGCGGGGCGATCCCTCGTCGATGCTTTTCGACCGGGCAATTCATTTCCATCCATTGTGCATCACCCGCTGGGACCACATCCTCATAGTCTTCGACCGTAGCTTGCATCTTGGAGAGCTTATCCGAATTTGCGGGAGCCAATCTTGGCTTTCGAGAGATGTGTTCAGTCTATTGGTAGATCGACAGCTGGGTCGTGTGTGAGCCTGTTGTGTATAGAATGAAGACAAGACAGGACGCTTGATGTTGCGGATCGGTTTTGAGACTTGTGGATGCCACAATATGTATTTTGTCTGCTGCAGACGGAGGAGAGGTAACAATGCGAATGGCTTGCAGATACTGAATGGCTATTGCCACAGTCCTGACGGTCCACCACAAGCGTATGGAATGAATGGCGTGTAACGACACGAGGCAATGTGAAGCCAGAACGAAACAGATAATAAGGATACAATTGTTAGTTGGTAGCTGTGTAATGATACTGAAGTCCAGCCAGCATGGATGGAAAAGTTGTTTTTTGTGATTGAGACAAGACCAAGAAAAGGTTGGGTGCAAGCAGAGGAAGAGTAGATAGAAACTATTCGCGAAGGAAAGCGCGGAGGACTCTGAACAGCAGGAACATACAACAAAATAAGAAGCAGAGAAGGTACGAGCAACTGGATGAACGCAGCAGACATGATTTGGTAACGGGAAACAACTACGTCCAAAATGCTCACTACAAACGAAAGCCTTGAGATGAAGACTTTGGGAAAAACACGCGAGCAGCTCCTGCAAAACCCATCCTCATGGGATATCGTGCCTCATTTGACTACAGTCTACTAAGTAACCTACAAGAACGGTGTGTATTGCACAATGAATGAATGCATCCCCATCCCATCCCATCCTTTCCCCCAAACGCCATGCATGCTGCTAAATTCCAATTCGGTTCAACACAACTGCTATGTACTCATCCTCGTTCCTCTCTTCGTGCCCTAGTTTGATATATCTCAAGGGACGAACACTCTCGAGAAACTCGCCACGTCTCTACGACAGCAGACGCACTTATCGAAGTTATTCATCGCGAGCGTGACACGACAGTCATCGCATAAGCTCAAGCACCGACAAGGCCAGACGATGATACTTCTTGGCGAGCTCTGGCATACCACACATTGTGGACCGCCATCGCCCATGCCAGAAGCGCCTTTAGCCCAGCTCTTTGCCTGGCCTGAAGATGTAGACGCGTTGAAGTTGCGGCGAGAGATGATGAGATGTTCGAGAATTTGCGCCTCTTCTTCTAACGTGAGCTTTCCTGTTGCCGAAGAAGCAGCGAAGTTGGAAGGGCGATAAAGAGTTGATGTGAGGACTCTAGCACGTTCGCGCTGCATGATATTGCGGTATCGAGAACGTGTTACAATACTGTCGCTTTGCAAATGAGCGGATAGAGCTTGGGCTTCGGCTCGCTGCTCGGGCGTCTTTGGATGTAGTAACTGTGCAAGGTCGCTTGAAGTGAGAGGAGTGTCGGTAAATGGGCTCGACTCTCTGGCAAAGAAAGGATTCTCTTGTGTAGGTGTCCTTCTACCATCGTCGTTTCCGCTCTCTGACTCCCAATCTTGTTCATCATTAGTCGTCGTTGAGAATGAAACGACGCTTGTGGTATCTTCGTCTAGCTCAGCCTGATCCGGGTTGAAGTTTCCACTGCTATCATCACCACCCCACCAGCCTCCATGGAGCCACCAACTATACAAATTCGAATCCAACTTCTTCTCCTCCGAGTCATCCCAATGCTCCTGCGATTGCCTGAGTCTGCTTCTCATTTCTTCCTCGACGTCTACGTGCTCATCCTTTGGCAACGTCATTTCGCCATCAATGCTCAGCAACCAAAAATTGAGCGAGTCAGGGTCGTTTTTGTCTGGCGTCGAAGCTACTGTCTGGCTTGCTTTGGGCATTCTGACGAGCCATAGCAGCCAACGCGGCCGTCTTTGATATCCTGCCCGGGACAGCAACTTCAGAGCAATAGATGCCCACCAGCTCAGCAGTAATCTAAAAATACCCAGAAAGAACTCCATAGCCATGATCCATCTTCCACTTCTTTCTGTAGCTCCAACTCCATTAACACCAACGCCTCGTTCTCTCCCTTTCCCATTTGTCACTGGTTTCTTTGCGGTCATCTCCCTGGCGTAGCCACTGGAAGATTTCTGAAGCAGATCCATGGGCTGGTCTTTAGCAGCAACCAATCCAATGTTGTCAGTCAAACCATCTGCAAGACTTGCATCTGGGTCGTTCAGCTTAAAGGTGGGACCCAGCCACTGTGCTCCGACAGCCTCAATCTCTCGAAGCCGGTCCTCTTCAAGCCAAGTACGTTGCTTGATACTAACTCCACGACTCTCGTTTAAGTAGACAGCTTCACTTGCCATTGTCATGATAGCAAAGCCAGTTCTCAACAGAGCAGTATAGAAATCCATATGCAGCGTGATTCGGATGCCAGAGAGTGGAACGTTTGCTTGCATGTTCCGATGTGCTGCCAATAACCTTCGGTAGAACGAATTTTGTAACGGAAGAGGCTCGTCGTCAGGAGAGTTTACATCTTCGAGCGCTGGTGGAGCCAAAGCCGATAAGACCAGAGCTGTTCCATAGATGAAAGAGCATCCAATAATGCCGAAGAGTACTAGAACATGCGGAACAAACCCTATGATGCAGACAGTTGGGAATCTCAGCAAGCTCTGGTTGGCAAGGTCATCAATCGAGAAAGACCAAATACTCCAGACGATAGCTGACATGAAAGCCAAGCCCCAAAAAGCAGTGTTGGCAAGACGGCAACGTCCTTGAAGATTGAAGATCGCAAGTATGTGGCTTGTGAGATGGTTCATGGCAGACAGGAACCCAACAAGTAGGACTTCAGGTGTCGTATTGACCTTCTTCATGATCATGCTGCGTGTTATGGCAATCTTGGTTGCTTCAGCTGTTGAACTCGAATTGCCGTCCTTTATGGTCCCAAAAGGTCCGAATCCAAGCTGGTTTCCAATTGCAGCATCAGCTTCTGCAAAAGCCAGCGAATGCTCAAAGAGTGTCATTCCAGTCTCTCCAGCCACTGGCCGACCTGCCACAGCACAGGAAAGAGTCTCTACGAACTGGCTGAAGCAAAAGGTCTTGAACAGAGGCCAGAGCAGTGAAAGTGATCCTGTGAGTTCCGCCTTTGGCATTTCCCCATCGGGCGTCGTCCCTGCTATTTCCTCGTCGAATGCGGGTTCAACCATGCCAACGGCCACGCATGATGCCTCATCACTCGCTCCAAACAGGAGTGCCGAACTAAGCTCGTGTAGATATCCCCCATTTTGCGTGAACATCAACTCGGACGACTTCGAAGCATTTCCCCAACGGAGGAGCGCAAAATCTGGAGAGGTCTGACATTGTATCGACTGGAGCATCGACCGGCATTGTACCAGCAGCAGAAGTATCGGTAGGAGGCGGACGAGAAATCGAACTTTCCAAGGTAGAGCCAAGTTCCGCCGCGTTGAGGCATAGACGAACGTCCTATTCAATATCACAGCCACAACTATACACCCCAAAGCCCACTTGCTGGTAGCGTAGCTAAAGACATTTCCTAAGCTCCGAACGCTCTCCATTGTGAACCGGTTTGACAAATTGCCTGTCTGGTCGTCCACATCCACTAGTATCTGGGTTCCAGCTTGTATGGCGTTTGCAGTGCCTACTCCTCCAGAGGCAGCTGTAGTAACCGCACCCACAATCCCAAAGTTTCGCGTAGCCTCTGGTATGATCCTCTGTCCTAACCGTACGCCCCCAAATATGTTGTCGACAGCTTCAGGTACAGCTAGGAAGGAGCCCAGCTTCATGAACATGCGAGGTCCAGCTAGAGCGAGGTCTTTCGCAGATGGCACGTATTGCGTAGCGTTGAAGGTCCAGTTCCAAGGTCCTCCAAGATCGAATTTTGGATGTTGCTCGAAAGCCGCAGCAGCCATGGTCGTGTGTGTTGAATGCGGGGGTTCGTTCCGTTGATGTGGAGGTGCGAGGTGGAGGGACGTCAGACGAGTAAGAACCAGAAGGTGATCGATTGGAAGACTCCTCGGGTCACCCAAGAATAGAGCGCATGGCAGAAGAAGAATAAGAGATAGCGAAGACTTCAAATGCCAACTTATTCCACCTATTTGTGCTGTCGCCAGAAGCTTGGTGTTTGGCGCATTGGGAAGGAGGGAAGATGCAGATGGTGCGGCGGAATCTTGGTTTCCCCACGTTTATTATTCGGCCGCGTGCTCCGACGGATGGATATCAGAGAGCCCATGTCAACATAGGAGCTTCATTGCTCCAGACTGTTAGCACCGAGTATCTGTCATAGTTACTTTGAGTACATGAGGCCACTCAAGAAGTTTGTTCCTGATGAAATCAGTAGCTAGTCACATAAGTTCCTGCATTATCACGGTTGTACAGCAGTTGTTGGGAGAAAGAGGTCCAGTCACAGGACAATCTCATTAAAATCCAATAGTGGTAGCTAGTATAGCTGGGGTATCATCGTATCATGCTGTTCAAAAGCAAATCGTTCCTGCCATCCTACATCCCTCCCCATTCAATACAAAAGGTTCTGACCTTATCACCACTCTTTGACCCCTCCGCTTCAGGATCTTCGCCACCTACAAGGAAGCCCTTCTTTACAGCTGTACCCAGTCTGCCACCGCCAATGATATCAAACATGGGAATGTCCTGATCAAAATCGTAACTCGTGGCAAGGAAATGACTGTGGAAACGAAGAGGATCACCTGGGTACACGTTGTAATTGCAGCCAAACCGTAACCCGGGCATGATGAAGTAATCGCGATAGTGTAGGTGAGCAAAAAGCGCATATGCTGATGACACTGGTGGATCTGGCTGCTGAGAAGGGTTCTGTGGCAGCGATGAGGTGGGATAACTTGTGGTAGGAGTGATAGCAAAAGGAGTTGATGCAAGAGCTGCTGCTGATTTGACGGTGGTGCTTGATCGTTCAGACCTCGTTGACTCTTCCTCGAAGAGCGAAGCAGAGTCGTCGGTGACAATCGAGGAACGATTGAAAGATGTGTCGGAACTACCGCTCTCCTGTGTATCTTTCGTACCGGCAGCTGCGAGCTCTTGAGCTTTCTTGGCAGCGTACCTAGCCAGGCCAGCTTCAGTCTTCTTCCTTCCTTCATGGAGAGCAGCTTTCCTCGCGTTCAGACCAGTAGATCTAAGTGACTCGAGGTATGCTTGCTTGTCTGCACCCTGCAAGGTTGTAAACAGAGTTTGTTTGTGCCATGCCTTGTCATCGATGATGTATGCGACCTCTTTCTCAACCAGCAGCTTCGCTTCCTCGGGCATGAGCTCCATTGGAAGGCCAAAGAAGACATTCTGCTGCGGAGCTTGTGGAATGCTACCGATGAGCGAACCGCATATGTGATGGTTCCTGCGAAGGTAAGTCACGACATTGACATCGAATAGCAAATAGCGGCCAGCAATCAGTGAGATTGGGATAGGCTCCGTGACAAAGTCCGAGGAGAAGGCCATTGCGAATACTTGGTATGCTTGAGCAGTGCAGGGAAGGATCACTGTATAGTCTCGTATTAGCAGTTTGTCATGGCTAGTGTTGAAGATCGAGCTTGAGGTGAAAGGCAACAGAATCATAAATTAAAACATTTTTTGAACATCATGTCCAGTTTAACTGGTGTCAGGGGATTGACAGATCGGTTTTGTAATCATATTGATGCAGGAGGGGTGGAGAAGGGGAAGGAAATTGTGCTTACCATATGCATGTAGACTGGTTGTCGTGAAATGTTTTGCTGAAGAGGAAAAGAAGTTTTGGAGGGGAAAGGAAAGCTTTTTGAGCTCGAGATTTAGCGTGGTGGGCAAAAACCCCTGTATGCGCCTTTCCACTTTCGCAATAGCGCCCTGAACTTTTTGAGCTTCAACTTCACATGGCCAACTCGAATAGAGGGCTCAAAGGCGCATCTCTTGATAATCCACGCCTTTGCAAGATGACGGATAGAAGAAGAATCAATGGACCTTCGGGAGGAAGTTCGGCACCGATATACTCCAAATATATCCAGAAAGATGCTGCGTCGCAAACGGAACGGCCGTCAAGGATCAGACAACCCAATGTTTTAAGGAAGATGTGTAAGATAATTGAGCTCCGAGGTTGTGGGCAGGATACTGACAAATATAGTCCTGAAAACTGGCGTCACTCCTTCGGCTTCAGGTTCTGCATATCTCGAGTTGGAAGCTTCCAAAGCACCGAATTCTAGAGCTCCTGGCCTTGCTTCACTCTCGACTTCTGGACTGAAGCTCACATGTACCGTTCACGGTCCTCGCCCACTTCCCAAGAACGCTCCCTTCTCTCCCCATATCATCCTTTCAACACATGTCAAATACGCTCCGTTTGCTACAAGAAAGAGGCGAGGGTACCTGCGAGATTCAAGCGAAAGAGATCTGGGTGTACATCTGGAAACTGCTCTGAGAGGTGTGATCATTGGAGATAGATGGCCGAAGAGTGGAGTGGAAGTTATAATTACTATTCTGGAGGGCGAGGAAGATCAGTGGTGGGGCGATGACCGAGGTGGATCGATCACAGCTGGAGATTGGGGCATGATGAGCGTGCTGAGTGGCTGCATTACAGTTGCCTCAGCTGCTATTGCGGATGCGGGTATCGATTGTGTGGACGTGGTATCTGGAGGAGTTGCTGCTGTGGTGAAAAACAGCCAGGGCAAGCAATCGACATTGGTGCTAGATCCCGTTCCATCAGAGCATCAGGAGATTCTTGCAGCCTGCATAGTCGCATATCTGCCTACCCGGGACGAAATCACAGATCTGTGGGTCAAAGGCGACATAGGACATGGAGACAGATCAACAAACACTGCCCAGAGCGCATCTTATGAAGAGCTGGCAGATAACGCGGTGCAGGCTGCCTTGGGTTCGCATAGAGTCCTTGTTGCTGCTTTGAAAGAGACTGCCAACATGAAGTTGGAAAGACAATGAGATTTATGACTTGCTGTATGTTTATAGGATGGCGTTGGCAAATAAAATGGTTGCATAGCCATTGGACGATCTGGCCGTCTGATGTTGGAGTTGGGCTGGATTTGCATGAGGAGCGGAGTCTGGCATGTTGTTCAGACTATGCTTTGTCAGAGGCACATGTTTCCAATGAGATACCACTTTATCTTTCTCTATGCTCATACATGTGTTATTGCTTCCCTTTACCCCCGACTCCTTGTTCTTATTTCTGTTTTGTGACTTCCCAAGCTCTCTGGCTAGCGTCAAAGAGCTGCATCACTCTCGGTATGGAAGCTCTATAAGTGTGCTCATCTTTCTAGTGCCTCCTGATTCCCAAGATTTCTCCATGCTGGCCTTTGAACTTCAACTCTGAAGAGGAACATCACCATACTTGCTCAAACCTCAGTCTCGCCAGCCAATCAATCAATATCTGGAACCTTACTCTATCAGCGATAGTGCCAATTCCCCAATGCCTTCAAAGATCCAGCTCGACGAGAACCTGTGGTTCCTGTACATATGCCTCCAGAAATCTGATCTTAAAGCTGCAAGTTCCATTCTTCTACCCGTATACTATTTACCCCTACAACACCATATCCTGCATTCAATCGCCAGCCCCTCTCGACTTCCAAGTACAGACTAACATCACACAGATCGACTTCAACGCCGTCGGTCTCGCAACAGGTCTCAAGTCTCCCGCAGCTCGAATGCGCTACACCCGTCTCCGGCGACAAATTGAATCGGGCGCTTTGAACACTGGTCACGGACCAGGATTCTCCTCTGCGGCCTCACCTCCTCCATCTTCTCCTAATACTCAAGCTCAGACTGCATTGGAAAGGACACCAATCTCGGTCCCCAAGAAGCGCAAGCGAGGCAAGAAGTTTCAAGATGCAGGCATGACTGCGAAGGCAAAAACTGGAGGCGGGGATGGTCCGAGGGAAGCGGAAGCTGTTGGTAAATCTATCAAAGGGGGACAGACGCCTGCAGATGGTATGCCAAGCAGACAAGCGTACCAGACAAAACAGGAGAGCAAGGGTAACGAGGAAGGGAGGAAAGAAAGCAAGATCAAGATCGAGAATTACAGTGGCTCTGACGCCGACTTTGACAGCGATACCGAGGACGATGAAGATTCAGAGGATGAGATTCCACTTGCAAAGTTACGGAAACGGAGAGCCTTTGGTCTTTCGCCATCTCCTAGCCTGTCGACTGCGTTAACTCCCGGACATGCCCAGCGTCTGACTCCTGCTATAAAAGCGCCGATGTACAGCACGTATGCGGCTTCACGGTCATATGGACATAAAGTTCCTAGTGCAGAAGTCCAAGTAGGACATGGACATCTCATGGAGAGACCGAGATATGTTCCTCAGGGCTTCAATGGTCTAGCGATCGGATCCAGCAATGGTCGGGGGAATCTATACGAGAGCAGTCTTTATGCGAGTCCTTACGCAGGCTGGATTGAATGCCGAGCCCACGGGAATCAGATGGGACATCCTGGGCCTGGTTGGGAGTATCGTGCGAGGCTTCCCGAGAGCCAGCACCTTGATCAGCGCCAGGAGATTCACAATGGCAAGGAAATCAAGGATAACACACCGAGGAAGTCTATTTGATCACGTAAAGGAGGTTTCTTGGGAGATGGGAATGTGCCAAAATTGAGACTTCAAACATAGACAATGGAAGAGCTCACGAATCCTTCAAGAAATCAGCATGAATCATCAAAGTGGAAAGTAGACTTCTTCGGTTTCATGCTTTCATAATATTTGAGTTGGTGAAAGTGATGCTTCCCACAACCTCAAAACTTGGCCTTTGCTAGGCATTCTGAAGGTGCACAATGTGCAGATATGCAATTCGACTCCACTCTCAGTATCCCAAACCAGAAAGACAAACCACAGTCAACGCAGCATGATACCATATTTGAGAAACTCCAAATTTACCCCGACCAAAGCTCAAAAGACACCTTTCCCATAGACCTTCTCAGCCAGGATTCTCAAGATAATAGGCGTGCTAGGGTTTCCATAGTGCTGAACAATGGCATCCTAATCAACCTTCTTCTTCAAATCGAATCAAGCATTCGCGCCAGGAGCCAAAGCAAAGTACTCCTCTCTCAACTCCTTGCTCCACCAGACCGGCATGACAGTACCAGTCTTCTCAGCCAAGTCGAGGAAACCATCGAGTCCAGTGCCGGGAACTGGAACGCCGACCATTTCTGCGTTGTTGAGGTTGATGGCTTGGGAAGCGAGGATATTGCCAACGATTTCTAAGATGAGGTCGGTATGTTTGTACTTGCACTCGATTTCGTCGGCCACATGAAGGCGGTATGCGTCGATGAGCTGATTGAAGACGTCACCTTTGGTATGATGATTGGTGGAGAATTGACAACCGAGACCGAGGATATCGTGGAGAGTCTTGGATAGTGAAGGAATGACACTCGAGGACGAATGTGAGATGGAGATTGAGGCAGAGACGTCGGCGGAGCTCGAAGGACCTGATGGTTGTTGAGAAGTGGCTTGGGCAGCGCAGACAGCCTTGCGAGACTTCCAATTGGTCTTTTGACACTCGAATGAACAGTGGCGAACGTTCTTGCATCTACCGCAGGCCTTGAGAGGACCTGGGAGGAGGACCTCAAGCTTAGTGCAGGCTGTACAGCGCATGATTGCTGGCTGAGGGTGCGTTCATGTTGTGTTTTGTGTGCAGTTCGAAGTTCTTCGTTGAAGGAAGATTCTTTGTGGAAGGCTCGAGGCGAGACTAACATGATTTCATCTTCGAAGTTGTCGCGTAGAAAGTCGCATTCACTCCATGATGCGCGTCGCCTTCACAGCCCTCGCTTAATGCCAACATAAACAAACAAATTAAACTTTTCGTTTTCTAAGGTGAATGAGTATGAGGTCACATCATGAGTGTAACCCAAGCTCCAAAATTACCTTTATCTATTCATGTCTGTCACCAGATAACATTTGACGATATCAACATTAGTGGACAAGCCCTAATGAATTCTGGAGTAGATAGCCTTGGTATGGAGCGGCTGCATTCTGGGGGCGGCTTCACAAACGACTCTTTAGATAGCATGCGAAGGCTTGAATTACTTTCCAAGTGGTGGTTTTACTATATATGCCATTGTTTACAAGTAACAAAAGACAAAGGGATGTCAATAGTATATTTATGGAACAACGGACGATCATATTGATTTTGAAAGTGTGACGGTAGACTCGGATAATCAGATTGTATTATACTATCAGTAGCATCACAAGATTCTTAGTATTCTTAGTGAATCAAGTGACAAGAACAAGTGTAAACTGTAAAGCTTTATAGCATATACTGATCAAAGAAAAGTGCCGTCCTTTCCAACTAGCCATTCCCCGTCCACTGGAGTCACCTTGTCCGGAGAACTATACCATTTTAATCCCTGTCAATCATTCATAGCTTCGATCTACATACTTGGCTTCTTTCCTTCGACAGATTTCCAGTCCACCGAGATTTATTGCAGTGCCAGCTTTCCTCGTTTCATGAAAATGGAGCTAATCAGGCTGACGCTACCAGCGACAATAGTCAAGATCCACACCCTACCAATGGTCTCGATAATCGCGTTGATAGCCGAATTGCGAATAGTAGCATCACCGCCTGCCAAGATAGCGGACTGAGCACCTCCCAAGGCGGCTCTGATCTCAGCAGATGTGAAGTCATGACCAACGAGAGCATCTCTTAACTTGATGAAGCCGACATTCTGGAACACACAACTCGCAATCGACAAGGCAATGGCCGTTGTTCCAATTTGCGCGACGTTCATGAGACCAATTGCACCTTGGATGTCCTTTTCTTCCACCACGGCGGGTGCAACGGAGTACGCCACTTGCATCGTAAGCCCAGCTCCGATGGCCATCAAAACTTCGAAACCGTAAATGCTGCTCTTTGAGGTCTCAGAATCGACAGTGTGCATCAGGGCACCACCAATGATCAGAAAGATGCCCGCGATTGCATAGAATGGCATATATCTCCCAAGAGCTGGTAGCACGCCACCAGAAATCATCACGAATGTGATGAGTATGCAAATAAATGGTAGTAGACGGACAGCAGCTTGGATGGCAGAGTCGCCACGGGTAAACTGGAAGAAGAGCGGGATGTAGTAGACACCAATAGTCAGCCCAGTTCCTGACGCTGCCGTGCCGAAGTATAGTAAGAGGATAGTTCGGCTCTTGAGTAGATGGATGGGAAACAATCGTCGCTCGGGTGTTGTTGCGAGACTGAAGAATTGTTGCACGCCGAGAAGCACAATGGTCATCGCGAAAACAATCCAGAGTGCAATGGGTCCAGCAGAATTCCATTTCCATGTGGATCCTGAGAATGTAGCCGCGACCTGGAATAGTGTGAATACTGCGGCATTCAGGGTGGAGCCAAGCCAGTCAATGCTGGCAAGCTTTTTGGGGCCTGGGATATCTGGAACGCCGTTGTGCTTCGGGAAGAGGAAGATGTAGACGGGAGCGAGAAGTGCAGCCAGTGGTAGATTAATGTAGAATGCCCATCTCCACGTTGCACTGCTGACTGAAAATGCCTGTTCACGGATTAGTCCTTCACTCTGAGATATGTCAGGTGTAGTGATGCTAGAAATACATACTCCCCCAACAACTGGACCGAGAATACAGCCTGTTCCCCATGATATACCGATCAGTGCGTTGTAAATCGGCTTTTCTTTGAAGCTTGTGAAGACAGAGACGTAGGTCAATGCGCTTTAGAAATTAGCATTGTTGTATGATCCCTCGAAATTGTCATGCTCACCCCATGTACATCCCGGCTCCACCCATTCCGGCAATCACACGTCCAACAATCATAGCATTCATGTTTGGTGCCGCTCCACAGATAGCACTCCCAATCTCGAAGACAACGATGCTCCCAATCATCAACCATTTGATCTCAAAAAGTGCGTAACACCAGCCGACAAGCAGAATAATTGCCACAGATCCCATCGGGAACCCGATCCCAACCCCTGTTTGTTTAGTGAGTAAAGTGATGTATTCGTAGTGACATGTAGTATATCGGGATACTCACAAGCAAGCTTGTCAATCTCCCCAAGGGAAACAAGGATGGGGCCTTGAACATCTGCAGCGATCGTTGTATCGAGACCTTGAGAGTGAATAGTCAGCAATCGGATTCACAAAGCATTGAAGCATTGAGCAGATACTTACCGTATAGAATGGCACCAAGGAAGAGGCCAACACAAACCAAGGTCCATTGCAATGTGCTGATCTGTCTCTGGTACTCAGGTACTGCTGGATCTTCCGCGGTGATTTTTTCCACGTCGCTCAAAGATTCTCCTTTGGCTTGGATGCTTGGAGGAGCCTCATCTTCAGAATTTCCGATAGACATCTTGCTTTCGGTTTTGCTTTGATGCGGTTGAGTATATGTTCGAGAGAAAAACGAGACGTGAATAGATATTCGTGGAGCATGTGGCTCAAATCAAGGCAATTAAAATTTGTTATAAGGGAAAACTGCGAGATACAACACTGGATTTGGTGGCCCCCAAAACATTCCATGAATGACTTAGTCTTTTATGATCTTACTTGAACAAGTTCAGGGACAACCATGGAGGAACAAATGCCGCCGAGATCAGCATCGAAGACTCTGTCCGAGACTCGTACGGACGTAGACATGAATCCCCTGGAAACATCCCCTTGGACTCCTACCATCCCCTGAGACTTTTTTGCTTTGCCAGATTCGAGCCACAGTATACCCAAATGAGCGACATCCTGCTGTCACAATATTGAGTTTGGCCCTTATTTTGACAGTGGTATCCTGTGAGCGGGTTCGATTGAACCTTATATCTGGTTTTGGTGGGTCGTGATGCCTGTACATTATGCACGATCATGACTTGCCGGTGACAAGCATCTCAAACCAGCTAAGCGAGTGCGACGACATGCCATCCAACACTCTCCCATCGAACTACAATTGTGGATTTCAATTTGTTCCAACCGAAAGCAGCCCAGCGTGATTCGTGGCAGGACACCGTAAAAGTCTCGCTGGGTGGAGTGCATTTGCTTTGTCCGGGGGTTAAGCGAATGCGGTAAACAAAGAGTCAGGAGGACATGGAATTGCCAGACAAGGTATGTCTCGCGGGCAGAAGCCCAAAGATGTTGAAATCAACATTTTGAAGCTCAAACGTAGGCCTGATTTCGCACTCGCTTCAGTTTACAATGACATGGCGTAGTTCTGGACCAGAATCCGCCCTTGATCGAGTTCATGGGGGCGTTGAATGCCGGACTGAGAAGTAGAAATCGCTAAGTGGCATATAATATAACGTCGCAGAATTGCTCTCAGTGAACTCTTACTGTCATTCTTTCATCTTGATGCTTCAATATCTGCACAATATCAGTTTACAAGATAAAAATGGACGCCTTCATGACACGATTCTTGCGCAGTCCCTGCCTGTACAAGATTCCGATCCCAAAACCCAAGCCCACCGAACTCCTAATTAAGGTCGCTTATGTTTCTCTCAACCCCACAGATTGTTAGTCACTTGACCTATGAGAGAATACTTGAAAGGGGACAGAGATTGCTGACTGCTAAAGACAAACATGCCTCTATGAGCTTTCCACCAAGTCGCGTAGTTGGCTGTGATTTCTCCGGAACAGTGGAAAAGCTGGGCGACGCTGTAGATCAATCGAAGTTTCGACATGGGGACAGAATTGCCGGCATTATTCATGGCTGCAAAGATACGCATACGGGCGCTTTTGCAGAACATCTTGTGGCAGACGCCAATCTCTGTTTCAAGATACCCGACAACGTGTCACTAGAAAAGGCTTCTACGATAGGGGTTGGATGGATAAGTGCCATGCAGGCTCTGCGCAAGTTTCTCTATTCGGATAAACCCGAGTCAAATGGGGATGGGGAATCGGCAAGTGATCAAAACATCCTGGCGCAAAGGTGGCCACGTTCTCAGGGTACACGACTAATGGCTCGAATTCCAGCTCTTGATCTACTCTGCTGCAACTAATATGGGCATGCACACCGTTCAGCAAGCGCGAATATATCATCCAAAAATCACTATCATTGCCCTAGCTTCGGCAAGACACCATGTCTATCTTCGGAGTCTAGGAGCAGATCATGTGTTCGACTACAGTTCACCAACTGTCGTAAAGGACGTCCAGAGTCTGGGCAAAGATATTAGAAGTGGTATCGACTGTCATTCAGAGGGGCGCTCAACACACCTCGCTGCTCGCTGTATGCTTCCTATGGGAGACGATGATTTGGGCGGCGGAAATCGTCGCAGGATCATAAGGACGTTGCCACCAGGGTTGATCAGTGGTACCATTCCACCGAGTGTCTGTGCGGACGAATGGATACTTTCATATACCGCACTCGGAAAGGTGATGTTCTCTCCTGACCAGAGACTACTAGAGTGATAAGAATTAACAGATCGCAGCCTTTCTGGTTCCTCTTCAAGTATTACCCGGCCAATGCCGAAGACTACAAGTCTTCAATGGACTTCTTGCAGGCCCTGACCCGACTACTCCAAGAGCAGAAGGTGGTGCCAGTGAAGCACAGGCTTATGAACGGCGGTCTGGAGAATATATCGAGAGGCTTTGATGAAATGAGATCGGGAAATGTTAGAGGCGAGAAGCTTGTGTATCGTATCGGTGGCGAGTAGAACCACTCAGATCGGTAATTCGAGCTAGACTGTTGTGTACCTTGTCCACTCATAGAAACTTGAAGTTTATGCCGTTCATCGATTGCCTGGTTAAAACCAGTTTTGATCCATGCAACTATCTAACCCAATAGGATTCGTTATGCATCGCGAAGTGTAGCAAATGATGTGGTTCTGATACCCAGATGAGTATCCTATCACCCGTAGTCACCCGCATCATATAGACTTACAGCGGAGATGTTGAAGGAAGATTGGTTTTGCTGCAGTACAGTAATTGAGCTGATGGGATCTGAACTTACTCACTAGTCCACAAGCTCGCCGCTTGAGAAATTGGTATTGATTGTTTCTATGTTGTGAAACTTGACCTTGGGCGTCGAAGACTCTCGCGATTGAGTGGTCAATGGCTTGTGTTCTTGTCCCATTTATCGGAATATCCATCGCAATAGTCCTTTATGCTCTCCACAGTTTCTCCTTCCGTGATGGGAGCACGTACGGGTAAATTGAGTTCAAATGTGACGCAGCAACTGCATACATAGTATTACCAGACGGTCTTCGAAACGATAAAGGAATACAATCCTTGTACTGATGCATACGCAGCTACGCTCTCGGGGTAACTAGCGGCGTCTTGAGTTCGTTCACATTTCTTGCCAAGCGGGTATTCGGACGCGGCATAAAGTTTCGGCCAGCTCCTTGCAGAAGCGGGCTTCCACGATGCGACAGAAGAAGCAGGACCAGACGAGCTGACATGGAAGTATGCAAGAGAAGACTGCTGTAGTTGGGGATCAAACTTTCTAGTTTGCAGGGTCAAATCACTCTGGTCTGGTCCATCTCAATGTGCGGCCAGCGAGAGAGCACACCGGAACAGAAAATAATAATTCTTGGTTTATGCATCTGAGTCATGGAAACAGTCTAGTTCAGGCGGCCTAAAAACCAGGGCCACTCACTTAGGCATACTCTAGCCATGAGTTGGTTTTGTGAATTTCTGAAATTTGGTTCAGAGAATAACATTGGTATAAGGGAAACTGCACTGAACTAAAGGAGGCAGCCTATACTCGACTACTTGACTCACTCAATATTCGGTGGAAGGTCAATAGCCAACAAAGGGATCTAGGAGACCGTGACTACCAACTAAGCTTATTGAATCTGACAACGTGCGTCTTTCTCACAGTCAGGTGATGTTGTTGGTGTCCGGAGGCTCCGCTACACACGTTCTCCAGATATATGCACCTTGTGACCGGAAAGCGAACACGATCAATACAAGGACATGTCAAAACCCTTGTACATTGCGTACCCGCCCCATTGTACCACTCTTTCACGGCATACTCGAATTCTAACAATACATCAAGATGGTCTACGATGAATTAAAGTTTGTTCGGAACGTGAATCCTAAAGACAGATGAACGAATCTTACTTGCTATCTGAGCTTTGGGCATGCACGAAGCATTTGACATCTCGATGCTCCAGTGTTACGGGTCAGTGTACGGGCTAATGAGAACGATGCCAAAACCAGGAAGTGGTCCGAACCTTATTCGCACCCCTTTCTCTGGCCCCCCTCCCACGATCGAGAAACAGAGCTCCACATCAGGACAAGCATCTGGGCATCGAGACACTGAAATCCGCGCACCAAGCACTGTGCTTCATACCCGCAGACGAGAAACAAAAGCTTAAGTATCACGATACGGTCCTCAGTACGTAGTGCGGTATTTAGAGCTGCCTCAAGGGATCCATTTTTCAAGGTTTGGATATTCGGATGTTCATCCCCTGCTCTGATGCCGCAGATTGAGTTAAACTCAAATTTAGGAAGAAGTCCTATCTTGGAAGATTTTAGATCTGTTACTAGAAAAAGCTTGACTTCACTTCAAAGCATGGGCGGCCAGACATTGGTCCCAAACCACGAGTCACGTCAGTCGCACAAGGTTACGCTTTCAAGGTACAGACCTGGTTAAATCCAAGACACGGACCTCAGCTTACGATAAAAGCAGCTTTCCATTGGGCGGACGATGAAAGGCGTGGAGAGCCTAGATGTTTCCCCATGCGCCTACACCACAATGGACTGATACGCCTAGGAGATTTATGATCTCAACTTGAAATTGCCCGAAAATTGATGCGAAAGAGGCGTAGCTTACTGCGATTGTTGCGTAGTGAGCGCTAGCGCGAAAATTGTTTGTGTTGAAACAATATCCATTTCGAGCTCCACGTGGGAGGCCTCTGATTAGCGAAACGCTCATCGGTAGCGAATGTTGTCCTAAACGACACAACAACATGAGAGTCTTGCTTGACATGCTGATTGTCAGACGAATTCACAACTGCTGTAGCGGATAAGTGGATAAGCTTAGACCCGGCTGTTGGTAGGAGTCTTGCCGATAAGCACCATAATTCAACTTTGAAAAACGCAGGCATTGCGGAAGCGTTCTTCGAAGGTTCCCCAGTCTACATAACTATGGGACGATATTCAGAGGGGATAATGACTGATTGCAGAATTTATGAAAACTCAAAACTCAAAATTGAAGTCAAAATGTCCATGGCTGCAAGGGCACTGGCGAAACAGTCTCCAGCAAGGACGAGCAGCGGAGCTGAACACAAACGGAGTAGGAAATCCGTGTCTTCTCGGGTCTTATCAGAGCAAGGAAAGGAGAAGGTAGCAGAAGAAAGCCGCTCAAAAGTAGAGGGATGCATCAGCTCTAGTGCCGCAATGGTCGGAAGCGAGCTCTCCAGCTGGGGAGACTTGAATAGCAGTACGCAAGGGTTCTCTAATTCCTGAATGGAATGGCGAGAAGAGAGGATGTAGTTAGGACCGAGTGATCCCTGGGACTTCCCACTATATAAGAAAGATCATGAGCCCCCAGTTTGGTGGCACCAACATCAACCTCGCAATCCAACTTCAGACTCAACTTCATCTTTCGTTACCCACCTCAAGACCTCTGTCCATCTTGCAGTACCGCCCAAGATGGCTCCTCACATGTACGATGAGCCTACTGGCTCTCCACCCCGTGGAAATAGCCCAGGGGGCATTTCCACACCAGTTAGTTCTTTTACTGTTCAGTGCCCTAATACGCCAGAGCCGATTGCAATCGTCGGCATGAGTATGTTCACACCACTCTCCTAATGCTCGTTTTCTGATAAATCAGGTTGCCGCTTGCCCGGCGATGTCAAGTCTGCTTCGGACCTCTGGCAACTCCTCATGAACCAAAATTCTGGACACTCAAAGGTGCCAGCTTCTCGTTGGAACATCGATGCATTTTACCATCCAAATGGTGGTGAAAAAATAGGGTCCATGTCGATGAACTCAGGCTACTTCATTCATGAAGATCTGCGCGAGTTTGAGAACAGCTTCTTCGGGATCAACAACATCGAGGCGACTTTCATGGACCCTCAGCAAAGAAAGCTTCTCGAGCTCACGTATGAGTGTCTTGAGAATGCCGGCGTCCGCTTGGACCAAGTCAGTGGACAGCCCATTGGAGTCTTCGTCGGATCCTTCACCCTTGACTACTGGATGATGCAAACAAGAGACCCTGACTATCTTCACCGCTATCATGCCACAGGAATGGGAACTACCATCTTGTCGAACAGAATTAGTCATGCTCTCAATCTGACGGGTCCGAGGTAGGAAGTCAGCTCCAATTGTTTTCAAAATGCTCATTGCATACGTAGCTTTACTCTCGACACAGGATGCTCTGCCTCCTTGTACAGTTTGCACCAGGCTTGCTCCGCACTTGATGCCGGAGAGTGTGATGCAGCTATCGTGGCCGCTTCGAATCTTATGCAAAGTCCTGAGCAGCAGCTTGGTACGATGAAAGCTGGTGTTCTCTCGCCAACCGGAACATGCCACACTTTCGACGACACTGCAGATGGCTATGGTCGCGCAGATGGTTTGGCATGCCTCTACCTCAAGAAGCTGAGTAAGGCCATCGCTGATGGTGACCCAATTCGTTCTATCATTCGTGGAAGTGCTGTCAACGCGTAAGCGATACATTCCCGTTCAACTCAATAGAGCTAACCAGTAGCATGAAGCAATGGCAAGACTCCTGGGATTTCTCTCCCTTCCGCAGACGGCCAAGAAGCAGTTATTAGAAAGGCCTACGCTAAAGCAGGACTCAAAGACTTCTCAGAGACTGATTACGTCGAGTGTCATGGCACTGGAACACCAGTCGGTGATCCTATCGAGGTGGAAGCCGTCGGGCGGGTGTTCCAAAGAACTCAGGCAACCAGTCGACCATTGCTGATTGGATCTGTGAGTATCAAGAATCTCTTTCGTTCTGTCCCGCATCAAGATGTTGTTTGAGTCTTGTCTCGCATATCGAGATAATTACTGTATGGTGGTTGTCGTCCACGCTGAGTTTGCCAACCGCGTTCCCGCGCTTGGTCAAGGATCTTATGCTCGAGCGTAGCACGTGACACCCTTTACACCTCGTGAGCACCTAACTAGCTTCATATTCCTTCTAACTGCTGTAGGTCAAAACAAATCTGGGTCATAGTGAGGCTACCAGTGGTCTTTCAAGCATTATCAAAGCAACTCTTGCTCTTGAAAATGAGGTCCTTCCAGCAACAATTGGTGTCAAGAACATCAATCCCAAGATCAAAACAGAGGAATGGGGTGTGAAAATTGTCACCAACACAACACCTTGGCCTCTTACATCGCACGAGACTCGTCGCATTGGCATCAACTCCTTTGGTTATGGAGGCGCGAATTCCCACTGTATTCTGGACGCCGCAAAGGCCCACATCGGTCCAAAGCCAGAAGTGTCCTCTGAGGCCCTCTCGCAACTCAAGTCGAGCTTCTTGATTCCTCTCTCTGCAAGCACCGAGTCGGCGCTTCGCACTCAAGAGACTCGTCTCGTTTCTGTCGCCGCAAGCAATTTGAACATCGTAGACCTTGCTCATACCCTCGGCAATCGTCGAACCAGACTTGCCCAGCGAAGTTTCACCGTTGCTGGGCAGAAATCTCTAGCGGAAGACTTGAGCAATCCGTGGAAGGACAATCTCGTCGGAAACTTCTCTGAGCTACCTCTTGCATTTGTATTTACCGGACAGGGAGCACAATGGCCGCAGATGACGAAAGAGGTGATCGAGGAGTTTCCTTCTTTCCGCCAGACAATCGATGAGCTTGACGCTGTCCTTCAATCACTGCCCGAGAGACCTGAATGGACGATTCTTCAGGCTCTCATGGATCCCAAAGAGACTAGTCAAATAAGTCAGGTCACTCGTTCTCAGCCTGTTTGCACCGCTATCCAGATCGCGTTCGTTAGTCTTCTGAGCAAATGGGGAATCAACCCCGTGGGCGTGGTTGGACACTCTTCTGGAGAAATCTGTGCTGCTTATGCATCAGGTATGTAAAGTCTCCCTCGTGATTCTTTCAGAAGCTCAATACCTTTCGTGGCACCTGGTCGGGATCATTGAGACCCGATAGACATTTCAGAGTAGTTCTTCAATTGCCGGAATTTTCGCTGACAACTCTATAACTTAGGTCGCTTGACTGCAGCGCAAGCAATCACCGTTGCATACTACCGTGGTTACGTTGTTGGCAAAAGCCAAAGTTTGGTCCCTGGTGCCATGATGGCCGTCAGCCTTCACAAAGATATTGCTGCTTCTGAGATCGACTCCCTTGGTCTCACCGAGAAAATTAAAGTCGCCTGCATCAACAGCCCCGAATCTGTCACAATCAGTGGCGATGAAGATGGTATCGATGTCTTCAAGACCGAATTGGACTCCCGAGGTGTCTTTGCACGAAAGTTGAACACCAACGGCCGTGCCTACCACTCGCACCATATGTCTCTCCTTGGGGCCGAGTACCAGTCTCTGCTGGACAACTCGATCGGATTGGAAGCAAGTCCTGAAATTGCATCAGACGTCAAGTGGGTTTCATCAGTATTTGGAGAGTAAGTAGAGACCATCTGATAATGCAGGATTCATGGGCTAATACACTATGAAGGACTATCTCGGGCAAGATTCTCCCGTCTTACTGGCGCAAAAATCTTGAGTCGCCAGTTCGCTTTGATGATGCCGTTAGTGGCTTGGTTAAAGGAAAGCAATTGCACTTCGTTGAGATTGGCCCTCACTCGGCGATGGAATTGCCGATCAAGCAGATTTGCAAGAGCTTGAAAATCAACAATTCTAAATTTCATTACACAACTGTCTTGACCCGAGGCAAGAATGGTGCACACTGTATCCTCAACCTCATCGGAAATTTGTTCCTCCATGGCCACAACGTCGACTTCGGCAAAGTCAACCTAGTCGAAAATCTCGCCTCAAACTCCCGACAGGGAGAGGTTCTCACCACACTTCCGCCTTACCCTTGGACCTATGATGGTCTGCTCGTCAATGAAAGTAGGCAGAGCAAAGAACTGCGTAACAGAGAGTATCCGCACCACGACCTCTTGGGTATTCGCACCATTGGTGGAAACGGCCACGATTTCATGTGGAGAAACACCATCCGAGTCAAAGATATCCCTTGGGTTGAGAGTCACAAATTGGGGCAAGAAGTTGTTTTCCCAGGCGCTGGGTATCTGGCCATGGCAATCGAGGCTGTTTCGCAAACTACAGGCGTCAAGAAAGCGGATGGACCTACCGTTACTCTTCGACAAGTCAACATTACTAAAGCACTACCCTTGTCTACAGACGAGAACAGCCCAGGTGTAGAAGTATTTACAACTCTCAACTCCACTAAGATCTCTGGCACGGGCAAATCTGCCACGTGGTTCGATTTTGAGATTTCGAGTTATGAGAACGACAAATCAACTACTCATGCCACTGGATCCATTGCCATCCAACCAGCAGCACCTATCACTTCCAAAATTTCCCTCGGAGAAGTTGAGTTCCACGCGCTGGCTACTCGTAACTGGTACGACAAACTTGCCATAGCTGGATTGAACTTTGGTCCGGACTTCCAGAGTATGGAGAAGATTGAGACTGATCGCAAGAGCTCCGCGATGCGTGCCCGCTCTACCGTGACCTACCAAAATGGAGGCGGATCTGGTGTTGATACGCAGTCCGACTACATCATGCATCCAATCACGATCGATAGTTTGTTGCAAACGGCTCTCATTGCCAGTTCTTCAGGTGTTTTGAGCAAAGTTACTTGCAAGGTTCCGACAGCCATTGAGATCGCCTGTTTCAGAGCTCCTTCATCAGATGCCACCAGAGTCGGATGGACAGTTGACGCCATCTCAAACCCTGTCGGACCTGGATCAATACAGATATCAGCTGAGATCCACAAAGATGGTGAAGTTTGTGGACAATTTATCAACGTCAGTGCCGTCGCTTTCCAAGGAGCAATGCAAGACGAATCGGACCTTGATGGGCGCCATCCGATGATGAAAGCACTCTGGAAGCCCGATATCACAAAAATAACTCCTAGAACTGCAGCTGCATTCAGCCCTTTCCTATCCGAAGCTGCAAATCCACCACCTCACTTGCAATATCCTCTCGAGAATGAGCATCTGTACAAGCTCGCAGCCATGGTTGGTATTGTTGCTCACAAGAAGCCTAGGGTCAACATTCTAGAGCTTGGAATGCTTTCGCCAGCTTTCACCAAGCACCTTCTCGGGGATGTGTTGCGGTCAGAGACTTCTTTCAAAAGGTGTGCATCTTACACCAGAGGATTTTTCAACCATGCCAACGGAGAGCTGTCGGCTGAAGATATGGAATCTATTGCCTCAGTCACAGACAGCTTTGAGCGACTCCAACCACGCCCTGGAGCCAAATTTGATCTCATCCTCTTCCCAAATGCGCTGGACGAAACAGAGTATACAGTAGAAAGGTTCACCATGGTGAAAGCCTTCCTCAATCCTGGTGGGGTAGTGGTCGCACGTTTACCCTTGCGAATTCCCCTCGAGGGTCCTGGTGAAGCTGTCGGTCTTTCAATGCTTGAAGTGCCGGAGTCGAACTCATCGGAGCGAATTGTGATTGCAAAGCTCTCTGTACCAAGGGAAAATGAAGTGGAATTCGAGCAACGACATATCGTTCTGGTCGAACGCGGGACCGAGAACAGCTTCAATGATCATCTCATTCCAAGAATTTCGGCTCACTTTGGCCAAGACATCAGGAGGATTGACTTCAACAAGCTCGCTGCGACCGATATCACAACACATACTACTGTCATCTCTACCATCGAGTTGCATAAGCCTTTGTTGTGCACAATGTCCGTGGAGGAGATGACTAGCCTCAAGTACATCACCGACAGCGCGAAGAATCTCCTGTGGCTCACGGGTGGTGACCAAATTGATGCCAGCCGACCTCTCTTCGCAATGGTCTCTGGATTCTCTCGTTCATTGATCCTCGAACAGCCAGCGCTGAGATTCTATACTTTCGACATCGACAACGTGAACACACACTTGGATCTTACCGTTGAAAACATGATCACTACAATTGAAGAACTATTGTCTGACGATATTCCAGACTCAGAGACAGTTCAAAAGCATGGGGTGGCTCACATCAGTCGATTCGTCCCGGAAGAGGGCCTCAACGCCACATTCAGACAGAAACAGGGGGAAAGACCTTCGCTCAAGCCTCTTGCGGAAGTCTCTTCAGCTCGTCTCACAATCAAGAGTCTTGGACAATTCGATACGCTTGCCTTCAAAGAAGATCCTCCCAACAATGAGGAGCTCAACACAGGTTTCGTGGAAGTTGATGTCAAGTCTATTGGCCTCAATGCGAAGGATGTTTTTGTTTTCAGTGGAAAGGTCGATACAAGGAATGCGACCACTTCGCTCGAGTGCTCTGGCCTTGTCAGTAAGGTTGGGCCTGGAGTGACATCTCTCAAAATTGGCGATCGTGTTGTCGTCCTAGCTCCTGGGAATTTCGCGACTTGTGAGAGAGTGCCCGAGTGGGCTTGCGCAAAGCTTCTGGACAGCGAGGACTTCAATGCCATGTCGACGTTGCCTTTAGTCTTCGCCACTGCTGTGTACGGACTCCTTGACCGCGCTCAATTGTGCGAGGGTGAGACAGTCCTAATCCACTCTGGTGCTGGTGGCGTTGGAATTGCCGCGATTCAGATCGCACAAATGCAGGGCGCCGAGATATTCACAACGGTAAGCACGGAGGCAAAGAGGCAGTACTTGATCAAGAACTTCGGTATCAAGCCCGAGAACATCTTCAACTCTCGTGACTCGAGCTTCCTTGAAGGTGTGCTTGCAGCTACTAACGGCAAAGGCGTCGATGTCGTGCTAAACTCCCTAATTGGCGACTTGTTGCACGACAGCTGGCGAGCCTGTGCAAGGTTTGGAAGATTTGTCGAGATCGGAAAACGAGACTTGACCGATTCTGGGAGGCTGGACATGCAAATGTTCAAGCGCAATGTCACATTCTCAGCTTTTGATGTCAGTGAGCTTTACGATTTGACTAATCCGAAGCTGAGTAAAGTTTGGAGAAGGTAAGTCATTCTTCGCAACCATGCGAGCGTTGTGCTAATGGAAGATCAGACTCCTCACCCAAGTCTTGGCCTTGTACAGACATGGAAGGATTCAAGCCTTCTCTCCACTGAAAGTCTTCGACGTTGGAGAGATCACGCAGGCTTTCCGATACTTCTCGACGAAGGATCGTATGGGCAAGATCGCCATCTCACTCGAGAACCCGGAGTCGTTGATCAGCGTTTCACCTTCCAAGTATGACATAATATTGAGTCCAACAAAATCCTATGTTCTGAGTGGATGTCTTGGAGGTATCGGTCGAAGTAAGTTTGCCCTCTCAGCGTCAGTGTATGTTCCCAGTCCTGATTCGTGGTCTTAGGTATCTCCAAATGGATGATAGAACGTGGAGCGAGAAAGTTCGTCTTCATTGGACGATCTGGACTCGACAAATTGCCTGCACGCAGTCTGGTCAAGGATCTGGAAGAAGCCGGAGCCCATGTCCAAGTTTTCCGGGGCGATGTTGGCAACTTTGAGGACGTTAAGAATGCTGTCGCCTTGGTTCAAGGCAAAATTGGTGGCGTGATCCAGGCTGCCATGGGGCTGGATGTGAGTGAATGTGCGAGACTTGGGTCTGGGCAGAAAACTAATCACTTTCCAGGAACATATTTTTACCACCATGCCGAATGCATCATGGCATTGTAGTGTCAATCCCAAGGTCCAAGGATCAATGAACCTTCACGAAGCCATCAAGGGCAAGGACGACGAGCTTGATTTCTTCCTCATGACTAGTTCGGTTGCTGGCAGTGTCGGAACGGCTACCGAGAGTAACTACACCTCAGCCAACTCCTTCTTGGACAACTTTGCCAAATACCGTCGAAGTCAAGGCCTTCCCGCCACGGCCATTGGGCTGGGTATGATCGCAGAAGTCGGCTATCTCCACGAGAATCCCGAGATCGAAGCCGTGCTGCTCCGAAAAGGCATCCAGCCAATCAAAGAGGAGGAGCTGCTTTCCATCATCGACTTGTCTCTCACCAGACCAAATATCACTTTGGTAGAGGATGCACATGTCCTCACCGGTCTGGAGACCCAAGGTATGAAGAAGTTACGCCAGCAGGGTTTCGAGGGCACAATCCCCACACTCAACGACCCCAGAGCTGCGATCCTCGCCAGCTCGCTCGATGGTGAGTCGGACGCACACTCCAAGAAGTCGGATTCAGGTCTTCCACCTGCACTTGCCGAAGTAGTAGATGCCGGTGGTGATGATGAGGAGATTCTTGAGGCTATCACTAGCCTTGTGGTGCAGCGTCTCGCCAACTTGATCCTAGTCCAGGCACACAAGATTGGCAAAACGGTTCCATTGTCTAGCTGGGGTATGGACAGTATGTTGGCCGCAGAATTCAGGACTTGGTTTTTCATGGCCTTCGCCGTGGACATCCCCTTCTTGATGATCATGAGTGAGGATGTTAACCCTGCACTTCTGGCAGAGAAAGTGAAGGTGGACATGGTTGCTGCGGGACGATTTACCATCGGCTAGAAACAATCGATGTGGGCGTGCGAGCTGGAGGTTTCTTTCGGATTCCTGGAATTGTTCTCAATATTTCCTTGGTTTTTGCATTTTCCTTGGGAGCTTGTGATGAAGTTCTTTTCAATATAATTTTAGGTGGATGCCTGGTCAATCAAAAGAGACTTGAATGCAGAATATCATACTTTTCTGCTCAATTTCAAAGGTCATCAAGATTATCTCTATTCCCGCAATCTACCGTATAAGCGTCCAAATACACAAATCCTCCAACTCCTCCTTCGTCAGTCCCTCATTCCCAGGCATGTATTTAAAATCATGCACCTCCCACGCGAAGGACCCCTTCTGACTCGTCCCTAGTCCCCCACAATTCTTCTCCGGACTCCTCCTACTCCACCAACCTCGGCCCCTTCCCATCATCCTATCCTCCCCATCTCCATCCTCAAACTCAAACTCAAGTTTCTCCAATCAGCATTATCGAATTTCCGATTACACAATCCAATCCTCATGAACCTTGCATGCCGACAATACCAAAAATCTGTGGTACCGCTTCAGACACAGAGAGGGGATATAGTGTGTGTCTTGTTCGGATGTAGCTATCCTGTTGTATTGAGACGGAAGGAGAAGAGGTGCGTATTCATTGGGGAGATTTATGTACTTGGAGCTATGAAGGGTGAAATGATGGATGAGCTAGGGAGCAGCGGAGAGGAAGAACAAGAGTTTGTGGTTGAGTGATGAGAGATGAGAATCCGCTGTGTCGAGTTATGGGAGTTGTTTACTTTCTGTCGTTTGTGAGGTTGCTCGCTTACCTCCTTGCCAAGAGCGAGAGAGCGAGCTGCCGAAGCAAGGTACCAACAGATGCAAGAGTTGGCAGAAGGGAGAAAAAGGGAGAAGAGGGAGACCGACCCAATCTGATACCCGTAGCACAATATTTACACGACGATGTTATATATGTATACTGATGAAGAAGCTTCAGATATGTTGATATCTCCTCAATACCCCCGCGCTCATGCCATACCAGGGAGGGATACGGTAGTCTCGGTAAACTTCAGAGCGCGCACGCTTTTCAGACTTTCACTGACCACCAGCACCAGCTATCCATCCCACTCTTGTATGCACTGTATGAAGCAGAATCCACCATTCTCTTCACTGCAACAAGCCTGCAAAATGACGCTAGCTACCTTCCATGGATAAATTCAAGGGCGGCTGGCGGCCACACTTCTTGTAACATCATTATCCTATCACTGCTTCCATATTAGGAAGGTCTCCGATGCCTGCATGCATGAATACATCAGCGATCAACAAAATTTCTAAATGAGGAGGAGGAGAACGGCCGGCCAAAGCTTGATGATGTCATTATTCAGAAGAGAGGCCGAGGGCGAGAGGATGGTTGTTTGATGTTTGATGTTTGATCGTCGAATATCGAAGAAGGGATGATGGATGAGCTTGGGCTGCCGAGGGTTAAGTTGTTGCAGATTTCTTTCTGTCCTGTAGATGGGCGAATGCTGGGCTGGGCTGGGCTGGGCTGGGCTGGGATTGGCAGGGCTGGAAAGGAAGATAATTATGAGCAAGGAAGTACAAAGGGAGGAAATGAATGATAGCACAATTGCTATTATAATTCAAGCAGGTCAAGTCCCTTACCACGACTTCTCTCAGTCTCAAATAGGAAACTGCAAAGTCGAAGATCTCTAGAGAACAAGTTGGGGTGAAGAAAGCCTGCAGCCATGATTGATGCCTTGGCAAGATCCAGCCTGCTGCAGTAGCCTGAGCTGTCCTGTCGCTTGTCAGTCATCCCTGACCCTGACCCCCATGAGAAAGTCTTGGGGTCTTGTCCTCGGCCGCCAAAAAGTATCGAATGTTGCAAATCGCATCCCGACTCATGGCGACGAGACACAGCCTGTGCATGCGAAACGGGGGACTCGTAAGTGTTGGTGTTTTGGTGTGGTGAGGCTGTTGGTTTTTGACTTTGAGGAGTTTGGTAGAGATGCGGATTGGATGTTAACAATTGTGCTTTAGGGCTGAGTGGATTGCGGCGGGGTTGATCCTGAAGTGCGCTGGATGGATGGACGATAGGCAGGTTGTGTTGGTTGAAGGTTGAAGGTTGGAGGACAGGAGAGTCGTGCTGCTGTGGGGTGTTTTGATAGGGTGCGCTGGTAGTGGTGATGTTTCTGAGGTGATGGTTGCGATGGATGTTTGCATGCAGGGAATGCTAGCTGCATGCCCCAAGATAGGGCCGCTCACATGCTGTTGTTGCCATGAGACTGGCAACAAGAGAATATTCAGACATGAAAGAAAGGAGCTGAATCATATTGTTAGTACAGAAATGAAAACACTTGTATCACTGTTCGATATGATCTCCAAGAGTTCCGAGTCTATTGATCTGCGGTGTTATCAGCACCAATATATGCAGCTGGCCGCTTCACATAAACTCTTGCTTCCCCACAACAGCTCGGGGTCTCCCCATTGCCTGTCCTCTGTAACGAACTCAAAGCTCTGTTGAAGTCCAGATCTCTACAGGAAACAAGTGGAGATACTGAGCGTCGTCATACTACGTACCAACGATCTGGTGATACCCAAATGTCTTCCTCTCGTTACTCCTCATACGAGGCTTCAGCTGCAGACTTCGTGATCATGGCTTTCGAGTTGTTGATTTTCTCGTACTTGTAAAAGCCCCGATCCCGATTATTCAGCCGCTTCCTACCCACCCAGCTCACGCCTCCCCTAAAATAGTGACCACTCACCAACGCCAATCCCAACGCTGCCATCCAATCACATCCCTCGTATCTGGCGGAATTCCTGTGGTGTTCTTGTCTGGCCACTTGTCATCCAGCATTTTGGCCTTGGTCTCGGCCTTTGACGTCTCTCCCGACGCTAGATTTAGCGGGCTAAACCAAATCGGGAGGATCCTGGCTTATCTTAGTTCCAGGAGATTCGTACAGTACGCTGCTGCTAATCTTCTCTCAGCCAAACACCCGTACACAACCTTACCTCACCCTATCTTTCAAGTCTTCTCTTCCCTCTACTTCACCACATTCGTTCAACCTCCGAAACAATTCACCCTCAGGAAGGACAAGGCGCCAGAGTCTTGCACGTCTTTCAATTTATCCATTGCATTACAGCCGTCTTTGACGCCCACATTCGTTTTCCCACTACAGACCAGCCCCCGAGTGACGAGCCGTTGCCCCCTGCGATCAATGCCTTCGCGATCATCCAGAACACTCCATTCTTGAATCGCCAACAACTGAAAGGCTTCCTCCTCTCGCAACCTCTACGCTCTACTCGAATACAACTATATCGCCATCCTCATGGGTAAATGTACGTCGCAATGTTGCCGCAGCCTTCCCTCCCAGTGCTGACAGCTTTTCAGGGCGATGGGGCGTTATCCTGGACGCGGGATCGTCAGGAACTCGAGTTTACATCTACAGATGGCTCAATGCCGCCAAAGCGGTACAGAAGGCCGACGACGAAGACCTGCTCAGTCTGCCGAAGATAAAGACAAAGTCGACAAAGAAGATCAAGCCGGGAGTGTCCACGTTCGGTGACAGGCCGAGCGATGTTGGTCCCGAACATTTGAAAGAGCTACTCGACCATGCTCTTAACATAATTCCCGAAGACCAGGTCAAGGACACGCCTATATTTCTGATGGCGACTGCAGGTGTACGATTATTGGAGCCGTTACAACAGAAGGCTCTCCTGAATGAGATTTGCGCTTATGCTCGGACCCATACCGATTTCTCGTTGCCAGATTGCGATTTACATATCCAGGTGATTCCGGGCGAGACGGAAGGCTTGTATGGATGGATTGCTGCAAATTACTTGCTGGGAGGTTTCAATTCACCTGAAAAGCATAACCATGGAAAAGGACACCATACCTATGGCTTCCTGGACATGGGCGGTGCATCAGCACAGATTGCATTTGCTCCGAATGCCACGGAAGCCGAAAAGCACGCGAACGATCTCAAATTACTACGGATGCGGACCTTAAATGGCCAGTCTACAGAATACAAGGTTTTCACAACCACCTGGCTGGGATTTGGTGTAAACCAGGCGAGAGAACGTTATGTGGATGCATTAATGGACGCAACGTACACAAAAGCAGCACACGAACTCCCGGACCCATGTTTACCATCAGGCTTGAAGACCACTTTGCACGGTCAAATTAGTGATGGTGCTGCAAGCAAAGACCCCGTATTGGTTGGCACTGGTCGCTTCGACGAATGTTTAAGACAGACATATCCTCTACTCGACAAAGATGCACCTTGTGCGGATCTACCGTGCTTGCTTCATGGCCAGCACGTACCGGCCATTGATTTCGAGGTCAACCACTTTGTTGGTGTTTCGGAATATTGGCACACCACTCACGAGATTTTCGAAATGGCACATAAAGATGCGGCTTATGATTTCGCAGCGTACCAAAACCTCGTGAAAGAATTCTGCAGCGAGGAATGGCATGATATTGAGGACGGTGTTGCTGAAGGAAGATGGGGAAAGAAGGTAGACGAGAAGACTGCTCAAGAAGTGTGCTTCAAGGCATCATGGTTGATCAACGTTCTCCATGAAGGAATTGGGATCCCGCGAGTTGGGATTGAAAAGGGTGCAGGTGCTGGGTATAACAGTACCAAGGAAGTGGCCTCACATGCAAAGGACAAGGGGTTCCTAGATCCATTCCAAGCAGTGAACACGATCGACGGAATGGAAGTGAGCTGGACCTTAGGAAAGATGGTTCTCTACGCTTCAGGACAAATACCGCCATCTACAGCAAATGCTGGACCAGTCGGGTTCGGCAGCAACCTGAAGTCCAACGACTTCCAAGAAGCAGGCTCGAATTCCAACCCAATCCCCATTGGCGAAGACGATTCCTGGACAGAAGCTGCAGAAGAAATTTCAGAAACCGTCCACTCGCGAACCACACCCGGCTTCTTCCTCTTCATGATCATCCTCATCCTCATCGGATTCATCTTCCGCAAACGCGACAGGCGCATGAGAGTCTACAGGGGCTTCAACCATCTCCGCCGCAACCGCCGACCAGGCAGTCCCCGCAAAGGCGGCCGTGGCTTCTTCAGCTCTAGCAAGCTATTTGGTCGCAGCTCATCCAACTACGAACGAGTTCTCGAGGACGGTGAAGCAGCCGGCGAGTTCGAACTGGGGGATGTAGACTCTTCCGATGACAACGAACACTCGGATAGCAGCGGTGGGTCGCGGATTGGACGTACATCAGGTCTAGCTACACCGAAAATGAACGTAGTGACCTTCGACTCGAGCAATTACTTCGAGAATGCACCGACTGAGGGTGTAGGACTCGGATTGAACCACGTTGGTACAGTCAATGCTTTCGATAGAGCGGGCTTGGTAGTCAGGACGGAGAGTCGGGAGCGTCTTGGACCGAATCTGCAGATGTTGGGGGCGGGCAGGAGGAGTAGGACGGGAAGTCCGACGAGGATGAAAAGTCCGTTAATGATGCCCTTGGAGGAGGTTTGAAGTGAATATGCTGTGGCGGATATACTATACAGACAGGAATCGGAATCGGCATACAATTACAACGAAAGGGGAAACAATACACCTACCTAATTAGCGCGGCGCTTATGCTTTTGGATACTGGACGGGACTGGGACTGGCGTTCATGAAAGGGGTGGGAGGCATGAGTTCTTTTTGTCTGGTGATTGGGGATTGATACATGGCGTTCAAAGAGTCATAATGACCTAGAGTTTGAGAGTGTGGTTTCTTTGAGTCGAATGAATGAGCAGACGTGGATTGATGGTCGTGTATAAGACCTGGCTTGCTTCAACTCGCTTGTTTGGGTGGCTCAGGAGGGATGTGTATTGCGTGATGGAGGATTGAGGTGGACCGAAATGGAAGTGCAAATGATGGACGCCGTGTAGAGAAAAGCAAAGAGTAGAGAAGAGTACAGTGTTGAATAATATCAACATGAAATTCCTTGAATCTCAATCTCGCTTATCTAAAATGTGCTTGCTCATCCACTCTCGCTGCCCTATCGACGGTTGTTGGTGACTATCCGAGACTCACGGTCTAGCTAGCATATCTCGATATCTGGTGCAGAGGCATATATAGCTTTGCTCTGTATTGGCCTAGCGGGGCTCATCTACATCTAGATACTGTCTTCAATGTATTCTACTGGAGCATTCGGCCTTTAAGGGCCTTGCTACTTCCGACATGTCATTTAGTCTACCTAGGCAAGTCAATATAGCACCTTGCTAGAAACCTTTGCCGCTATGTCTATATCCCCAGGATTGACCCTCGCTTTTGATTACATTACTGACTTACATTATACCGCCATTTGGTCGTCACCACGTCTGCCTGCTACATCTACTTTGCCTCCTCATGCTCGCTCTCCCTCTGCTCGCTCGTTTCTCTCCCGTCTCCTCGCTTCGCCTTCTAACCCTTTCCTCATCTCATCTCATCCAAACCAGTTCCACGTCCCTACCAGACCACCCTCCTCAGATCATGAGGCAAGTCACCAATCTCCTCCCTCACTCCTTCAGAGCCTCCCTTAATTCTCCTCCAAGTCTCACCTACCCCAACCATTCTTAATATCCTTCTGAGTTCAGCTCAGCTCAGCTCAATTCAGCTTGATCTAGTTCAGTCCCCGTCACCCCTCTCCAAAAATCCCGGATCACTCCTAACCCTCCCCTCAAACTTCCTCCACCACTCCTCAAACGCCTTCAGCGGCACGACTTCCACGCCTCCATTTACATTCCCGCTAAAACTCGCCAGAAAATTAAATGCATTCTTGATGATCCTTTGCGCTAACATCAATGTATCTGGTCTCTTACTTCCCGCTGGGTTCGCGAGAACGAGTGCGGAAGATGGGTTAGTGGTGGTGGTGGTTGAGGAGGATTGGGATTGGGACTTTAGAGCGGCCATTTGTGCGCTGACTGAGTCGGCGCTTTCGAGGGATATGCCGAGTGTGATTGAGCCTGTTAATCCTCCAGTAGAGGTACTATCATCGGCATCCATATCTACTTCCGCAATTCCTCCAGCCCCTACATTCGTATTTTGTGAATTTGAGGGAGATGTGAGGCCGGAGATCTTGAACACGGCGCTCTCCTTCCCGGGTCCAATTCCACCGAGGAACTTGAATGTTGGTTGAGGAGGGGGTTGGGAGGGTAGAGAGGAGGTTGATGAGGGTGGTGGGAGAGAGATGTAGACTGCGGCTGCGGTGGAGGGGGGGAGGGTTATGCCTGGGAGGAGGAAGACGACTTTTGATTGTGTTAGCAATGGTACAGATTCTACACTCTCCAGGGCAGAGCTTCAGGAAAAAAGGAATTAGGGTAAAGTGCATACCGATATGTGAGAATGGCTTGGGTCCAGTAGGGAGTATGTAAACGAATGAGGTTTGTGAAGGTGCTGAGGTTGGGACGGTTATGCAGGGTGCGCCGGTGGGAACTACGCCGAATAGCTGGGGGAGGGGCTCTGCCATGTTTGATGGGAGATGTGTGATATAATGATGAGTGGAATGCTGGATCCTTGAACACAAAACCTGAGGAGTGGTGGTGTGAAGGGTTGAGGCGCAAATAGAAGGTCGAACGGACTATTCGGCCTGTTGGGACGGACCAGAGACGACCTTGGAGCTTGGATCGAATCTGTTGATGGTTGGCTACTTTTGTTTTAGAATATTGAATGATATTGATTGCAATATGGAGAAATTGGGCGAGGCCTTAAGCGTAGGTAGAAATTCGAACGTTGTTGATCGTTCCACAAGGTTGGAGAAGAATCTGAGGCTGAAGAGGTGGGGTGAACAGGAACAGCTGTAGTGGGGTTGTTTCTTGGCATCAGATTGAACAGCAGACGTCAATTCTACATGCCAATTCTGGATACCAACGACGCTGCAACATTTTGACCAATTCAATCCAGAAGAAGCTACAATGACGAAGAGTAATCTGGATTTGGTCAATGAGTGTGATGTGTAAGTCAAGCTTCTGGTCTCTCTGATTTGATTTGCAAAGATGATGGCGGGGTAATTTTGTGTTACCTCTTTGAGCTATTTATATGGTTCTGAGCGCTGAAGGTTTTCTCTCTACACTTTAACCTAAAGCTCAAATCTATCCTAGTACCCCTCTTCATTAGGTGTCATTACCTCCTAACGATACGCCCCAGCCCAGCTAACCCCCGCCAGATTCCCCTACCCCTCCACCCCGGAGCACACGTCCCTCCTCTCAACCCTCTACACCCTGCTCTCCTCTTCAGGGACACCCATAGGCTACCTCACCGAACCCGTCTTCACCGCGCTCGCAAAGACCCCTATAAAAGTAAAAGGCGAGCTCGAAGTCTCCCGCACAAACCGCACCATCCTCGCCTTCCAACAAGCCTCCGAGCCTGAACGCAGCGCCGCCGTAGCAGCCACCGTCTCCCACTGGCGATCCAACTCCACCTTCGCCGTACTAAAAGGCTGGAGAGACGAGCTGTACCCTGTCTACGGCCCCGGCAATGAGTTGCTATTCAGCGTAGAGCGCTCCGCGAGTTGCTTGTTTGGAGTGGTGACATATGGCGTGCATTTAACCGCTTATGTGCGTGTCCCAGAAGAAGAAGCTAGTTTCGGGATCAAGATCTGGGTTCCCAGACGCTCGAAGACGAAACAGACGTATCCGAGTATGTTGGATAATACCGTGGCTGGTGGAATGGCGACGGGGGAGACGCCGCTGGAATGTGTGATTAGGGAGTGTGATGAGGAGGCTTCGCTTCCTGAAGAGGTGGTGAGGGAGGGTGTTAAGGCGCATGGGACAGTTACGTATTGTTATATTAGGGAGGCGAGGGCGGGTGGGGAGACGGGGTTGGTGCAGCCGGAGTGTCAGTATATATATGATTTGGAGTTGCCGAGGGATGTGGTTTGTAAGCCGAATGATAGTGAGGTTGAGGAGTTTTATTTGCGGACGGTGGAGGAGATACAGGAGGCGTTGAAGAGAGGGGAGTTCAAGCCGAATTGCTCGTTGGTTATGCTGGATTTCTTTGTGAGGTGGGGGGTGTTGACGAAGGAGAATGAGAAGGACTATGAGGAGATTGTGAGGAGGTTACATAGGGACTTGGAATTTCCGGGGCCGCATAAGAAGGAGTGAGGTGGTTAAAGGGAGGCCGAGGACTTGGATTGTGTATTGTTTGAAATGGGACATCAAGATGCATGGCGTTGGGTAGAAAGATGGTTGGTTCTGATGTTTTCTCTATTGAGAGGTATCTATCCCGATCTGCCAAACGCCACATGAATCATGCTTTTGGTATCCATAACGCCTCCTGGTACTTTCAACCAGGCTTTGTGCATAGTCGATGGTACCAAAGCTTTCGTGAAAACGAGCCAGTTCCCAAGTCAACTTTTGCTGCGCTCGAGTGTCATGAGCTGTAGACAGCCGAGAAAGATAAGCAGGTACCCAGATCTGGGCAGATGTAAAGTATCCGGATATAGATTTCCCACATGCCAGACCGAAAGCCTCAGTACTGTGCGGAAATTTGTATGCTTGCTTCAACGGGTATTCCGAGTCTCCAGAGAAGGAAATCCGACGAGGAGAAATGACGCCAAATTAATCTAATGGTGTTACAATGAGGGCATATCTATTTCTTGACAAGAAGATAGACATAATCCACTCGCAGAGGCGTAAGCTTCTTATACGGACCCTCAAGAGCCATCAGCAGTCCACCGAAAGAGACATAAGCCTTGCTATAATACTGTCAGCACATCCACACACACCCTACCTCTAAAGCAAAACTCACATCGTGTTCCCATCATCCCCATCCTCAAACTTGTAGATCTTCCCATGACAGACATAGTCAAACATATCCGCCAGCGTCGTCTCTCCCCCAGGTCCGTTTCGACTAACATCTCTCCATCCCTTGCCATCATCCTTCGATCCATCCAACGAGAGTGAGTTCGCCAGTACGACGTGTAGGTTGTCGCCGACAGAGCAGGGGTAGAGTTCGGTATTGATGTCGAGCGTCATGACGGTTTGTGAGTCGCCGGATGTTCCTCCAATGCGCGCCACGCGATCATATTTGCTTTGGTCGAAGGAGGTCACGGTGAAGTGCTCGTCGAAGAGTTGCGAGTCGCCGGCGGTGGCCATGTTGTTTTTTTGCTTTTTCCTCTGCTATACCTTTATTATGTCTGCGTCCGGTTCTTGGAAGGTGCTCTGAGTTTGGGAGGGCTTTAGCTGTAGTCGGAAGGATGGCAGTTCCGAGGCGGTGCTGGTGAAGAATACTGTACGCGCAGAGGTGGTGTTGCGAATTGCTTGCTGTTCGCGAGTCGACAGTGTTTGAAGATAGCCGTCAATTCGCAACTGCGATGCGTAGAATCAATCGGCAATCTAACAAGGTGAAGACAAATGCCTTTTCCGTGAGACTTTGGATGTGATCGGCCGGTAGGAAAACAGGTCGAAGTCGCGAAGATCCGATGAGCAGCTTCGACTTCTGGCAGTGAGAAAGCTGATGTAAAGCTTGGCCAGGCTTTTGAAATTCTTATGGGGACAGTTGCAGACTCTTAGAACTTTCTGGTGATTTGTAGGAGGAGTCGGCGCATGGGCAAGCTGTGAGTTCGGAGGGGTAGCAGTTGACGTCCAAAAAGTTTTCCCGCGCTCGCTTTAAGGATAGTGGGGAGGGAGGCTGGATTTTGAGATGCAGATCTGAAGGCCGGAACCAGGAAAATGTGCTAATCAAGCTCTTGAGATATATCGGATCAAAATTTGCCTTCTTGAGACACGTGAGAGGTTTTTTATTGGTTTCCTACTCAAATCGAGTTCACAAAGCTGCTTTAGAAATCCATCCTCGAAGTCGGAGTCGGCAAAACTTGTCTCCGTAGTCTCATCCACCCTGCAGCACTGGAGAGTAAATAATTAACCGACTTTTACATCTTCTGAATCAGCTCGAACAAGTGAGATAATTCAAATGTCATTCAGAAAACGCAGTGTTGTTCCTCAATCAGGAGGATCCCCATCAAATCAGCCAGCAGCAAGACAGACACTCCCACAGGGCGTAAGGCCTTCTCCTTTGGATGGGCGGTTGACCACTTCGACGGGGACTCATTCGTTGGATTCTCTACTGTCTGGGCACTCGGGCCTCGCCTTAGGTACTTCTTTGTTCATCGAAGAAAATGGAACTACAGATTTCTCTGGATCCTTGTTACGGTATTATGCAGCTGAAGGAGTTGTTCAAGGTCATCATGTCCATGTGCTAGGGATGAATGAGGCTTGGGGAAGGGACTTGCCTGGACTCGGAGTTGAGGATAGCTCTAAGAAGGCGGAGGTGCGCCAGAATGACGAGAAAATGAAAATTGCTTGGAGATATGAGAGGCTGGGTGAATTCGGAGCAGGTGCAAGAGGCAAGTAGCCGAACATTCCACATCATGAACAGGGCTTTTTATTGACTTGTGATAGATCGAAATGCTGCACAGCCGAGAGCAGCGTCCGATTCTTCTAGTACGGCAGTTTTTTGCCACGATTTCGATCTGAGCAAGAGGCTCATTCTACCTTCTCCCTCAACCATGAAGTTTGTTCCCTTATCCACGAGACCGAATCTCGATTTCAAAGACCCAGATAGCGCAGTGTCTCCATTCACATCATTCCTGGCACATCTTACTTCACAATTATCAAATGCTCCTAACACCACAATCCACCGCATCATCGTACCAAACATCCTTTCTCCAGCTATCTACCCAGCGGAAGCTGCGAAACCCGAGCATCTGCTCCAATTTCTTCATGCGTTGAGAGCGCTGCTTCGGAGGTATCCCAGTCAGATGACTGCCATCATAACGCTTCCCTTGAGTCTCTACTCAAGAAGCACAGGTCTGACACGGTGGATGGAACTTCTCAGTGACGGTGTGCTCGAGCTAGCACCATTTCCATCGACAGCTGTGGCCACGAAATCCAATCCTACATCAACCATCCAAGAGGAGCCTCCGCAAGGGATGTTGAAAATCCATCGCCTACCGATTTTCCATGAGAAGGGAGGCGGAGAATCCAGTAGCTTTGAGACTGATTTGGCCTTTACCCTCAGTAGGAGAAAGGGGTTGGTGATCAAACCTTTCAGTCTGCCTCCAGTGGAAGGAGATTCAGAGGCTCAACAAGGAGGACTGGAGCATGATCATGGGAAGGCGACAAAGGTTGACATCGAGTTTTGAGTTGCGAGATTAGGAAAGGGCGTTCGTGAATCTCAAAGATGGCTTTGACAAGGTGTTGAGGCGTTTATAAGCCGTGCATTCTGATTTGCCAAAAGGCTAGCAGATTCAAACCATCAGCTTGGGTCAATGGAATCAATAGATTGGGCGCAATTCTTGAGCATGATATAGGCGCTTGACTCTAGATTACCGGCGTACCGAAACAGAATCCAAAGAGCTGCGAGGACTTTCTCCGAGCATGTCATCCATCTCAATTTGATTCCATGAACCATGCCCATTGGAAGTAACAGTCCTGAGGTAGTTCCGATCAAATAATGCCCGTCGAGGATTGATTGAAACGTTGGAAACCCGCATTCTGAATGATTCTCCCAAACATGAAGAGACGATCAGCCATGCTGCTTTGTGTTAGTACACTTCCAGAGGAAGCTGGAAAAGGAGGTACATGCCTGTGAATAAGACCAGTGGTACAGCAATCAGCAAAGCCAAGATCCAGAGTGAAGCCATGATACCTATCTTGAAAAAGTTTCGGGCACCTGTACGCTCCTTGACTCCCGCTCTATTCTACTTCCCTTTGCTGTTTGGATTGAGGAGTTGGTACCCAAATTGATCGAGGTGAAGAGCGGCCGCCTAGACCGTGCACCGCTATGCTAGCGCCAAAATCCACCTTCCACTTCAAAAACTTCGCGGGAGCTTCAGCCTCTTTCTATCCCACAACAATTATTTCTTCAACACGCAGCTCTAAGTAAGCTCGCAACTGGACAGCCAACGAAGATCTCTTCTATCATGGCTGGCTTGCCAATGGCTTTGTTTATTGCTAACACATCAGCGCCTGTGCACTAACATTGAAATGGTGAGTTTGATCTGAATTTCTTCCCCCTCCTGCTCCTGATGATTCCTATCACAACAGTTCTTCGGCGATCTCCTGAGCCACTGAACAACATGCATCACCATCTGAAGCACTGCACAATATCTGGATTTGCTATGATCGTTTGGATTTGTGCGGACGCTGACCTGCAGCAGTATAGCAGAATATGACTATCGGCCGACTCGACCTCAATCAAGCACCTCGTGCAAACCGACTAACACAATGGACCGGATCATACAACTGCTGGGGGATAGCAATAAGGAAGGCAGACCAGGAGACCACATGTCCGAATACATGCTCCCCTGGCCTGAACTTCCTATACAATCTATGGTCAGTACCTTCTGCTTGATACTTTCCTGACCCTCCCCGTTTTCCTGATGAGAAAAAATAATCAGTTCTGCTTCTGAACTACACTGTTGATAACCCAAAATACCAAAAACTTTCTGAAAAACTTCCATTACATCGTCACTTGTTTCTGCATACACCGTGTAGCAAGCTTACTGACAATGCACAGAACCAATCAAAATACACCGCAAACCGAACCAAACGCTCCCACCAATGGTAAGCATAAAAGTTTTTTCTTTCAGCCTTTCGCCCTGATGACAACAGCTTATCCATTCCATGAATGCGTCTTGGCCGAGCTCCTCCCTCGTACAGGACCAGTCAATTTATTGATTGGGATGATATGTTGTGGGGTTGTGAGCTTCAGAGCTTCAGTGATCTACAATGCGTCTTGTAGGGTAGAGAGCTGTCGCCGGCCGAGGTTCTTGATTAAATCGGCTTATCTGAGCAACACGATTATGTCTTTGAACATATGAGTATTTTGCTGCAGCACATGCTGACTTGCAATCAGGAATGCAAACAATCCCTTGGCATTAGAGCACGAGATGAACTGCCGAATGCGATTGCATATGTGGAAATACAATTTAGCGTATAGCATATACAGTAGAACCATCCAATAACAATCCCGTATCATGTGTCCGTTTCGTCCCATTTTTAAGTACATTGTGTTGTGCTCTTGGCTTCCCTTGATGTGCCCAGTTGTTCAAAAGGCCAGATTCAGCCCCACAGTGCGTTTAACTTGAATTTTCACTGGTTGATGCAAATACATTAATTCCCCGAAGCTTCGGTACTCAAAGACATTCTGTGTGTTCCTCGACTTGGAATCTGATGAGAGTAGAGCAAATGTGAGATTGAGTATAAAAATTACACGGCACTTTTCCAGTTCAGCAGCTTTCTACCAGATGAGATCATCGTGGGCGTCGCTATTCCAGAAGTTCCATCAGCGCGTTTGTTTCAAGATACCAGGCTATTTTAAGCGAAAACGGCGGCTGCTCCCCTAAATAATGCCTAAGAATAATTCCAACCATCTATCTGGTTTCCGCCTCATGCCAGTGCCAAACCTCGAATTGTACCTTTGTACACCACCTCAGTGCACGACACAGGAGGTTCAATTGACAAGTTTGTCGCCGAAATCTGCCACACGATAAGAACCTCGTACACATCCCTGTCGATGCTCCAGTCCAGGGGTTGATTACGAGAGTCAGCCATCGCGAATCTCCCATCTGGCAAAGTCGCTCCCTTCCACATTTCCACGACCTCACTCCTCCTGCAAGTCACTCTTTTGAAGATGCTTCCCAGGCATCATGCGAGCAATGGATACCCAAGGCACAAGAGCGAGAAGGAGGTCTATTCGATATCCCCCCACAGGTATGCAGACCCTGAAGACACCCATTCTGGTAGACGTGGAGTGCTAGGAAATCTGCCTCGAATGGCTGTGCGATACTTGGACAATGTACTGATTGTTCATCTCCGCAGATTCCAGCCTCGAACAACACCTGCAGCCATTCGACGTCGGCGACAACTTATATTTCGATTCTCAGTGTGCATAGTAATTTTCCTCTTCTTCATTTTCGTATGGCCCGGCGCCTCCATATTTCCCATTCTATCACTGGGCTTTCTGTCGTCAGGAGAGGACTTTCAACTCGAGACTGTACGATATTATGATCTTACGAACGTTCAGGGCACGGCTAGGGGTTGGGAGAGGGAAGAGCGGATTCTCCTTTGCGCCCCTTTGCGCGACGCCGAATCCCATCTTCGAATGTTCTTTGGACATCTACGGAACTTCACATACCCTCACCATCTGATTGACCTGGCTTTTCTGGTTTCCGACTCGAAGGACCAGACTTTGCCCCTATTGTCACAATTGCTCGAGGAACTACAAGCCGATGAAGACCCGAAGCAGCCATTTGGAGAGGTGTCGATCATTGAAAAGGATTTTGGGCAAAAGGTCAACCAGGATGTTGAGAGTCGTCACGGTTTCGCCGCACAAGCAAGCAGAAGAAAGTTGATGGCCCAAGCACGAAATTGGTTGCTAAGTGCTGCTCTGCGACCTTACCACAGCTGGGTTTACTGGAGAGACGTGGATGTCGAGACTGCTCCTTTCACGATTCTGGAGGATCTCATGCGACACAACAAGGATGTGATTGTACCGAGTAAGTACATCACAAGATGCGGTTAGGGCTTGAACACCTGAAGGCTAACAAACAATTCTAGATGTTTGGCGACCCCTTCCAGACTGGCTTGGCGGCGAACAACCCTACGATCTAAATTCATGGCAAGAGTCTGAAACCGCTCTGGCATTGGCGGATACACTCGACGAGGATGCTGTCATTGTTGAAGGATATGCTGAATACGCTACCTGGAGACCTCATCTTGCTTACCTTCGAGATCCATATGGTGACCCTGATATGGAGATGGACATTGATGGCGTTGGAGGTGTGAGTATTCTGGCAAAGGCCAAAGTGTTCCGATCTGGTGTCCACTTTCCTGCATTCAGTTTTGAGAAGCATGCCGAGACCGAAGGATTTGGAAAGGTCAGTCTATTTTGACCGCTGAGTGACTATGGCTAATTTTATGCAGATGGCAAAGCGTATGCAGTTCTCTGTTGTTGGATTACCCCATTACACCATTTGGCATTTGTACGAACCCAGTGTCGACGACATTCGTCACATGGAGGTAGGAGATTCTTTCCTTTTCCGAAGATGCATTATTGACTGTTGCAGGAAATGGAGAAAGAACGTGTCGCACATGAAGCTGAAGAAAAGGAGCGTGCCGACCGAATGAAGAAGATCAAAGACCAATTCGCGGACCCTAACAGTCAATGGGAGAAGGACAAGACCGATATCCAAAATGAAGCGCTGAAGGAAAAGAAAGAGAAGGAGAAGGCCGAGGCTGCAGCGGCTGAGGCTACTTCGAAAGCTGAACCAGCAGTCGCTGCGAAACCAGACGCCCAACCAGACACGAAGGTCGAGACGAAGCCTGAATCGAAAGCAGAGACTAAGGACGACTCCAAACCAGCAGCTAAAGTGGCCGCCATGCAAGATACACCACCGAAAGCACAATAAATCACTCGAGGTAATTCACCCGTCATTTCGTTTGTGGAATGCTTATTGACATGACTAGGCATTAAAGATGTACTTCGAAGAGTGTAGGATTTACCTTGCTGCTGTCACTATCACTTTTGTGAGACGAGATATCGGCTCTAGGTCAGCTGTAGGATTATATTTTCAGCAGACGACTTTGTCTTCGGACATGGTGAGCACTCAGGCGCAGGTTCGGGATTGCATACGCTGTTCATCTGAGGATGATATCGGCATTCTTGTTATAAATGGAAGCGCTTGTTCAGCCAAGCCTGCTTCGTTAAGTAATTTGGGGCTGGAGTTTTGTAAAAATATAGACGGCGCAATGAGAGAAGATATTGAACACAGCCACGCAGTGAAATCATAACGTATCTGAAAGAAGCAACATCCTATCCTGTCCTAGCTCGCCACATCTCGTACTCTAGAAAATAGGGGCAAGACTGGCTGAAATGGCTGGTCACGTGGTGGGCAGCAAGGCTTAGGACACGTTCAATCCGTCATGCGGCTCGGGCTTTTAGACATCTTGGGATTTATATTTGTACCACCAGGGGACATCCATAGCACGACAAGATCTCCAGTCGATTGCTACCTGCTGATTACTTACACGCAACAGCCAGCTTTTTTAATTCATAATTTCGAAGCTGGATCCATGCTGCGCCAGTCTTTAAGCACATTATGAACAATGATGCCCTCGCCGTGAACTCGCCAGCATCTGGACAGATAAATTATTCTGCAGCCTCTTCCGTACACGATACCGATACATCCTCGATTCTCGAAGCAAGTAGGCAAATTGAGAGAGTACCGCGATACAACGGCGCCATGAATAACTCGAGGAAAGCTTCCATTTCCGTGGCGGTCGACCCCGTCGCTTTGATCACCACAGAATGTATCACTGTTACTTCTGCCATGCGCAAGCATGCTCGATGGGCGCATTCTTCGGTGTCTGCTATCTTGGGGGGAAGCTCCAGTCCCATGACTCCAAGCTTGCAGAGCTCCAGACCTTCGACTCCGCGGGATGAACCTGGGAAGACAAGAGGGAACAAGAACAGGACCTCCACCGGGCTCGCAGATGGAGATGATGGAGGACTGGCAAACAGATGGGGGCTTCGAGGGAAGAAGGGGAAGAGCATGCAGGACAATCCTCTAATGGCTGGGTTTGGACGTCTGAGGCGCGAACTTACGGGCTGCAAAGGTAATTCGAGCTTATAGTTCTGAAGAGCTATGTATTAATGAAAAGCAGATATACACAAATTCGATACTCCGTCATTACTACATCCTTTTCTGCAGGTCATACAAGCTTCTGCGACCTCCGCTCCGATTACCTCTCTCGCCCTCGTTGCCATCACGAAATTCTTCTCCTACAATCTGATAAGTCCCGATTCTCCACGCCTCCCGCTGGCTATGCAATCGCTGTCTGCAGCAATTACGCATTGCCGATTCGAAGCCAGTGATTCTGCGGCAGACGAGATTGTGCTACTGCGGATATTGAAGCTTATGGAGGGAATGCTGTCTGGGCCAGGAGGAGATCTACTAAGTGACGAAAGTGTCTGTGAAATGATGGAAACTGGATTGAGCATGTGCTGCCAGGCCAGACTATCGGAGCTCCTTCGACGCTCGGCGGAGATTTCCATGGTCAAAATGACCCAAGTAATCTTTGAACGGTTAAAACATCTGGAAATTGAAGCAGGGGATGATCTCGAGGCTCTGGATGAGAAGACAAAGGAGGATATGGATACTGTGAAGATGGACCCTTCAGCGAACAGCAATGACGCTATCAAGTCTTCACTTGCAGCTCCCCCGACAGATTCGCGGCCATCATCAAGTTTCGACAAGAGTAGGAGTGGACCTCTGACCTCTGGTTCTACATCGATGGACAATGGGTCGGAACTCGGAGTCGGTCCAGCTTCAGAAGCATCTGATGAAGCGCCTATCAAGCCATATTCGTTACCATCAATACGGGAGCTTTTTCGAGTCCTGGTGGATCTGCTAGATCCACATGATCGCCAACATGCGGATGCGATGAGAGTCATGGCCCTGAGGATTATTGATGTAGCTCTGGAGGTTGCTGGCCCTTCCATTGGGAAACACCCCTCTTTGGCGACTCTGGCAGAAGATCGCCTCTGCAGGTATCTTTTTCAACTGGTCCGATCAGACAACATGGCCATTTTACACGAGTCGCTTATTGTTGCCGGGACGCTCCTGGCTACTTGTAGAGGTGTTCTGAAGCTACAGCAAGAGCTGTTCCTGTCATACTTGGTTGCTTGTTTACATCCACGTGTTGAGATACCCAGAGAGCCAGGGATCGACCCGTCTCTATACGCTGGTGTGCCGCAGGCTCCCAAACTCGTCAAACCACCACCTTCGCAATCAAGTAGTGGGAGATCAACCCCTGTGCCTGTCAAAGACCGGCAAAAACTGGGTATGGAAGGCGGCTCCCGGAAACCAGATGCCAGAGAAGCAATGGTTGAGAGTGTGGGAGCTCTTGCACGCATACCAAGCTATATGGTTGAGCTGTTCATCAACTACGATTGCGAAATCGACCGAAGCGATTTATGTGAAGATATGGTGGGACTTCTGTCTCGAAATGCGATCCCAGATTCAGCGACTTGGAGCACGACTTCTGTTCCGCCTTTATGTTTGGATGCACTTTTGGGCTACATCCAATTCATCGCGGATAGACTCGATGATGAGCCTCAATTTGAAGGGTATCCCGACCAGTCAGTTCTCCGAGAGAAGCGGAGGAGGAAGAAGATCATCATCCAAGGAGCCCAGAAATTCAACGAAAGCCCCAAAGCTGGGCTTGCTTACCTCAACAAACATGGAATTATTGACGATTTGCAAGACGCCAAGCAAATTGCTACTTTCCTGAAAGGCACGGCCCGGATATCGAAGAAGATGTTTGGAGAGTTCATTTCCAAGAAAGGCAATGAGCCTATTCTAGAAGCTTTCATTGATACGTTCAACTTCGATGACAAGCGAGTGGACGAAGCGCTGCGAGAAGTCGTGGAAAGTTGTCGTCTGCCTGGAGAATCTGCTCTCATTGAACGGATCGTCACAGTGTTTGCTGAGCACTACTTCAAGAGCAAAATTCCAGAACCAATGGCAAATCCAGATGCCATCTTCGTTTTGACTTACGCAATCCTGATGCTGAACACCGACAGCTACAATCCCAACCTCAAGAACAGTTCTCGTATGACAGTGGAGCAATTTGGAAACAATTTGCGAGGTGTCAATGGCGGCAAAAATTTCGAGCCAGCCTACATCCAGAGCATCTACGACTCTATCAAGGCAAATGAGATTATTCTCCCAGACGAGCATGATAACAAGCATGCTTTCGACTATGCCTGGAAAGAGCTTCTGTTGAAGACAGAGTCTGCTGGAAGTCTGATTGTCTGTGATACGAACATCTACGATGCAGATATGTTTGCAGCAACCTGGAAACCCGTTGTTGCAACGCTGTCATATGTGTTCATGTCTGCAAGCGACGATGCTGTCTTCTCGAGAGTGATTACTGGTTTTGACCAGTGTGCTCGCATTGCAGCGAAATACGGTCTGACTGAGGCGGTGGATCAAGTAGTGTACTGCTTGAGTTACATTACTTCACTAGCGACCGAGTCGCCGTCAAACACTAAACTCAACACCGAAATACAGGTTGGCGAGAACAGTGTTATGGTAAGCGAACTCGCAGTGAAGTTTGGACGTGATTTCAAAGCGCAACTAGCGACTGTTGTACTATTTCGCGTAGTCACGGGTAGCGAAGCTATCATTGACGACAGCTGGAAACATGTAAGTCCCCCTTCATGAAATCCACAACTCCCAAACTAACAATAGCAGATTGTTCGTATCTGGGTGAATCTCTTCGTCAACTCTTTGATACCACCGTTCTTTGCACCAAATCGCATAGAAATCTCACCTATACCTTTACAAACGCCTTCTCAGATCATCGATCGTGGTCAGAAACCCAGCGACACTGGTCTCTTCTCAGCTTTCACTTCATACATTTCCAGCTATGCAGCCGACGACCCACCAGAGCCTTCTGATGAAGAGTTGGAGAGCACGCTATGTACGGTTGATTGCGTCAATGCTTGCTACATGGGAGATGTCTTTGCCAACGTTGTGTAAGTTCTACAGTGCAACCTTTCCATGCTCAGAGCTGATTTCATCAGGAATATGCCTGTTGAGTCATTGAAGCCACTAATTCAAGCATTGCTCGCTCAGCTACCTGACGATCCTACATCGATAGTCATCAGTGTCAAATCAGAGACAGACACAGCAGCACCAACCAATGGCCAGAAACTGGCTAATAGTGGGCCTGTTTATGACCCAGCGATGGTTTACATATTAGAACTTTGCACGGTGCTCGCCCTCAGGGATAAAGAGACCGTTGCAGCTCTAGGTGCAGATGTAGCCGAAGCTTTGCAAAATGTCATGCGACATGTTGGAAGTTACCACAACATCATGATCTCTAGGACTATGTTCTACCTGCTTCATCTATTGCACGCAAGTTATGTAAGAAATGCCGAGCCCTCGTACTCTAGATCCGACTAACATTGATAGGAACATGATTTCTTGCGCGTTCCTGTTGTACTACATACAGTCTCCAGCTTCAAGAAGGATCTGCTTGAAAAATCAGCACCCCTGGTTCTTCAGGGGTTGACCCAATGCATCAAAGAGCCAGGGCCTTTGAGGAATGAAATCATGACCTCGCCCGACTTCTGGGTGGTACTCCGGAACCTGACAGGTAATGCTCAATCGGCTCCGACTGTGTTCGAGATTCTAGAGGGCGTTGCCATTGGATCGCCTCCAACCATAATGGCCGACAACTACGAATCCGCGGTGAAACTGCTTAACGACTTCGCTTCTGCTGGTAGCGTTGGATCAACGGTTGAGCAAAAGCAGGACAAGCGAGTCCGTAGAGGCCCGCAACAGCCAAAACAGCCCAAGCCACAACCCCAGCCACAGTATGTTCCCATTCGTCTCTGTACCATCCATAAGGCTAATATATTTCCTAGGGTCGATGCTGCAGTCGCGAGAGGCGTCAAGGCCATCACCATGATCTTCTCTCTCACAACCCGAATTCCAGTTCTCATGCAACAATCACACCTCGAGAGTAAAGAAGCCTGGGCCGCGTACTGGTCGCCCATTTTCCGTGCCTTGACAACACAATGCACCAACCCCTGCCGTGAGATCAGACACCAAGCTTTCTCGTCCCTCCAACGCTCTCTTCTCTCCCCCGAGCTAACATCAGGCGAACACGAGGAATGGACCGCCATCTTCGGCGAAGTTCTATTCCCGCTCATCCTTCGCCTCCTCAAACCAGAGGTCTACTCCTCCGATCCCGTCGGTATGAGCGAGACACGAGTACAAGCTGCTACACTTCTCAGCAAGATCTTCCTGCATTACTTGACATTACTCTCGAAATGGGACGGCATGCTAGATCTCTGGCTGAAGATCCTAGATATCATGGATCGATTGATGAACAGCGGGCAGGGCGACAGCTTAGAAGAAGCTGTCCTCGAATCGCTGAAGAATATCATCCTCGTCATGTCGAGTAGTTCTTTCCTTGTTCCGCCTAGCAAGGACCCTTCGCAGGAGAAGTTGTGGACAGAGACGTGGAAACGGATTGATCGTTTCTTGCCGGATCTTAGGAAGGATTTGAATCTGGATCCCCCACCGAAGGAGGTTGGTGAGAAGGAGAAACCTGCTGAGAAGCCTGTGGAGAAGGAGAAAGAGAAAGAAGTGGCCCTTGCGGAGAGGCCGAAGGAAGAGGTTGCTGCCGGAGTGGAGTAGATTTCAGAGAATGGATATGGGTGGTGTGTGATATGAGAGCGCGACCGACGGGGATCAAACAGAGGTGGAAGTGGGAAATGTACGATATTGTTCATCTGGTCTGGTTGTACAAAAGCGCGTGGTTCTCATCATCGACCGGGGTTGGAATGATACATGCAGGATGGAAACAGAAGGCGGAGAAGAGGAAAGAGAAGTGTGGAAGATATGAAAGGAGGGGAAAGACGATGCGAGCCGCCATTTCAGAGCATGTTGCGGCATAGATAGCGTGGTGATGGGTAGCGAAGAATAGGGGCCGATCTTGCATAGAATGGATTGAGGGTTTGGAATGACTTTCGAGCTGCCTGGGAGCTTGAGCGAGGATGAAATGTCATGCTGTGACCTTTCAAGTATTGCCGTTGGATATGCGATTGGGCAGTTGGCAAGTGCCTTTTCTGCTTTATTTTACAGGGCTGTTTATTTCTCCATGAGTCTGTGGTCGTCTAGTGGCGAGACGAGATGTGTGAGATCAACAAGATGGCGTTATCCTTCTTTGTTGATTCGTTTTGCTTCATTTTGACTGCACTTGTTCCGCCATTTCCTCGAAATGGTTAGATATTCCTGTCAGCTGATCCACAGAGCATGTAACAAGTTATTGATTCTCAATGGATAATCATAGGTCAGAAGTACCACTTAGGCGGGACACTCTACTTGCCTGGAAATTGCCCCTGCTGGCACGCATTGTCTTTCTTGGCATTTGCCCTGTACTGTATGCTTGGAACAACACCGTAGCAGACGCCAATTGAACTTCGATGAGTTCGAGCGCTTTAAAAAAGCATTAAGCCTTTACACATGCGTGTTTGTCTAGAAATGCTTGTCATAGGTGCGAGGTCGAACGAAAAAAAAATTCAACAGTCGCTTATGCCTGTGAGCAACGCAGCTGTCCCAAGACCGTCCTGCAGAAAGTGGTCAAATTCCGAGCAACTGCGAAAGCGTCATGACGATTTGAACAGAAGACAGCCAAAAGCCAAAAGCCACAAGTGAGACACCTAGACACCAAGAGACCTGGTCTTGTCTTGTCTTGACCCTACCCCTACGCAGTACCTACCTTGGCGCCGCTCGAGTAAGGACCCTGGTCGCATCTGCCAGTAAGCTCGCGCACGCCACTCGATGCGCGACGAATCACAAATCAAATCACCACTTGGTATGCTATAGGCCACAGCGGGACAAATTTGATTGGGTGTTGACCACGACGGTCAAAGTACAAACAGTCTTGGGTGCACTCTCTCATGCTTTTAAAAGGTCACATAAGTCCTTTATGCCATATCCTTCCCTCTTCTCTGCCATGATAAACAACAATTTGTTGAATATGGTGTTGTATGCCGCAACTAGAACAGTTTTCTAAGGACAGACTTGTCCCGGAAGCATTATACCGGCAACAAATCCATACCCATACGTCAGCCTTCTTCTTCGGTTTCGGCTGCCCTCTAGTAACTGAACTTTCTGTATTTGGCTGGACAACAAGTGACCATTTTCCTTGCATTTTTCATGATCGATTTCGGTTCGAGCTGGGCTCCTGTTAGCTACCAAACGAATTGATCTCAATACTTCATTATATTCACGCTCGAAATACGCAGCAGAAGAAGTCCGAGGCCCAAGCAATAAACATCTTATACCTCGATAGCCAGCCATGGATCCACCTCGGATACAAGTGCAGCAGACCTCCTTTGCCAAGTGTGTCAATCACTTTCAAATGTCAAATGGAGTCAAATCCACTACAATTCGAAAACGTCAGCGGAAATTAACTCCTCAAGGCCGACTCGATGCTGCTCAGACCAGGAAACGGGGTGCTTGTTGGAACTGTCGGCTCAAGAAAGTCAAAGTATGGCACATTGTGGTATCCTTTTCAGATCGAGTGCTGACACCTTCATAAGTGCACGCATCCGCGCCCAAGATTTGTCGGCAGTGGAACTGATTCCTCGGATTTTTTGACTTCCCAACAGCCAGTTGCTCCAACACAAGTATACGGAGAATACAGTTCGGTCTTCAAGGACTTGGATAGTGCTGGTGAGAATGCTGAAGCAAGCAAGGGCCAAGGATCCGAAAACAAAGACTACCTGTGGAGCTGGAGCGAGCCGCTCTTGATGCACCAAAACTCCACAGATACCAGCTCTTTTAGCACAGAGCAATTTCCTCGAATGCTCGATACAGCCTACGATCCATTCAGCGAGCCGCTACAGCCACAACGACAAACCGAGCAGCACTCCTGGACCTGCGTTGCATCCGAACTTCTTGTATCTGGGCCACCTCCTATGGAGCAACAAAGCCTAGGCTCGGGTGCGGAACATATGCTGGCACTTTCTCCGTCTACAGAAGCAGCATCCTGTTCTAGAATCTTCCAGTCGGAGGACTGTAACAAACAGTTGCAGGAAAGTACAGCGGATTGCAAGGAGGAACCAGGCTTCACGGATTTTGACGAGCAAATACGTGCAGAGATACATCTCAATGTAACGCCAGACAGAAAGTGCATTGGAAAGGAAACGGATGGCTCGTTACCATTCACAAATTGGCAATTTTATATGCAACAACCAAAGTCTCGCAAAAGCAGACAGGACGAAACGACAGTCAACGTGGACTCGGCATTTCCCAGACTTCGTCATCCATGTGCGAACAAATTGTCGGCCGAAGCTCAGACTTGGAAATGCTGTTGTGGACGATCGGTCTTTAGGTCTCCGTGTACTTATACTCGATTATATGGCAGCCAGTGGTCCTCCCAAGTCAAGCAGAGTTCCGCACCGAGGTCTGCGGTCACTGCTCAGAGCCCAGCCGCAGTGTTTAGTAGCGATATTTCCACAACGAACGTCTCAGATGAGTCGAAGAAACCTGGATCTCATAGCAATAGAATGGAAGTCTTCATTGATCCTCCCTCTATAAAGACTCGGCGAGGTCTCCAATTTGCGATGCCCCGGCAAGACAATGGCAATCAAGACAGTCATGTGCTTGATTCTCAACACGCCTTGGGTCCAAATGCTGCTTGTCTGGGTCATGCCCACAGCCCGTTTTCACAAGCAGCACGTACCGACGCTTTCTTGGCCGATACCCAGGACATCTGCACCGACTACTCCCCTGTAGCATACCTCACCAATCGAAATGCGCCCACCTTCGTCACTCCTTCCAACAAGTATGATGGTAACTCTGCTGTGGCATCTTCGTTCGACTTACAAACTCCCTCAACGAGACGGTATATCCAAATGCCAGACTTGACCTTCACTTCATCTTCTAGAGTTGAAGAGACCCCGCCATCCATAATAGCTACTCCGGTCACCACTGACACTGGCTATCATGGGCTACCTCGACGTGTAGACATGTTTGGCGATGCTGCGCGTAAGATACATTTCGGGACAGAACCTGCGAAAGGCATTAGGATGAGTTCTGGCCAGGAAGAGTTCACCTCGGACTTCGGACTTTTTTCTGCGGATGTTGCTGATTCGTCTCTTGAACTCGATTCATTTGCTGTCTGAAAATTTGTTTTTACGTGGGAATGCTGGATCTAATGCCATGAGGGCTTACCTCTAGTGGGCGTTTCTCTTCCCTTGTGTTAGTTAATGTTTATCATGTTCGAGGCCCTGGTCTTCGTCTTTCGTATTTTTGGTCTCCTTGTGAGACGATTCAAGGAGCGTTTGAGCATGAGATGTGCCAGGCAAGGCGGAGGCATCGCTTGGCGTTATTGTTCGGCCCGAAACATTTCTTTGGTAATCAGATCAATCAAATGGACCACAAGTGCAGTAACATCTTTTACCTCTGTTGGAATTTCGAGTATACACTTTTAGCAAAGCATGCCAGTAACGCTAGTCCTGAGTTGTGACATGTTCAGGGGATTTACACTCTCTAACCTCAGGCTCCCGGAACAGCAGCAGCAAATTCCGAAATAGAAATCATTCCCCTCTCCAACCACATCTATGGAAGCACCAAGTTATGCTTGTCTTTACTTTTTAAGCCACTTGCATGATCAAGTGCACCATCCTGCATATACTCGTGAAGAGCCTGATAAAGTGGAAATGCAGACATCATTGGCCAGCCTTGTGGTCAGCAACCCCAGATTATACCACTCCCGCGCTGTCTTGATACCCAAAGTTTGGGCCATCCTGAGATCTTGGGTACCACTGATTGATAGCCCATGGATCATGATCCAGTCCAAGTCTCCGAAAACGACATCCCAAGGCAGCCGTCAATGCTCGATGCCTCCCACTTGTGCCCAGCACTTTGACGTGGAACCAGTGAGCCTCTACGGTTCATCGACACTATCTTTCAGCTTCAGTATTTCCTGATCTGAAAGTGTAGTTCATATGGATGTAGACTGTCTTATATGTAATGTGGATCTTGCCAACGCCCGAGTCCCGTTATTCTACTGAAGACGTGCCTTGGCATTTCCTACATTGCAACACTTCTTCGTGATCTGGCCTTCCTTACTTCGCAGGCATTGGAACATAATCATCTTCGCGCTCGCTCGACGACCTGTGTATCCACCGCCTGCAATAAACGCCATCTCAGAGATGCTTCTCACTGCCGCCATCACAAGTGCAAAGTGAGGCAATGCAACGAACTCCGCCAAAGGGGAAAATCGTGGTGTGCAGATCATGCTTGCACATATGTGTCATGTAAAGCACGGAACCTTGGTAATTCTTTCGTTCTCGTCACTTGCCGCTTCTCCGATTCAGAATTTTCTTCAGACCATTCCTTGAGCAATTTCTGATTATGTTCGTCTACAGGAACTACAAAGGGTTGCGAAAGGCACAAATGCAAGGTGATCTCCTGCACCGACATCAGACGCCTCAGAAGCCTTCACTGTAGCTACCACTTGTGCTCACACACTGGTTGCAAGTATCCACGCAAAGGTGCATTGGTTGCCAACGACACCTTTGCCAGATGTAAGGTTGTGTCTCACCATGCGAGAACACCCCGGGATCTAAGGCATGCGGGAATCATGTCTGTCAAGCCGAAATGTGCCAAAGCCTTCAAACAGCACCAGGCCGGAAGTTCTGCAATCTTCACTCTTGCCGATGGATCTATACACCTTGTCCCGAGACAGTAATGAGTGGTGCTCGGTTTTGTTATCAACACAAATGTCCCACACGTGGATGCACATCCTGCTGCCGTGAAGTTGGCGAGTACTGCGACTCCTGCCGATGTGACTACCGCGACTGTCCACTGCCTTCCACAGGAACAGGAGACTATTGCAGCGATCACGCATGCAAGTCGATTGAATGTTCTCTGCCAGTTCTAGAATAATCCGATCACCAGTTCTGCTCGGCCCATACTTGTCAGTGGCCCGAAGCTGGGTACAGATGCCCTTCAAGAGTCGAGAGCGGAATTGCTTGCTGCAAAAACCACACTTGCTCTGTACAGGGCTGTCTCGAAGCTCGCTTGCAAGAAGGTCGATACTGCGACGGGCATACTTGCTCTTCCCAAGATTGCTACAGTTACGCGGGATCTGGAAATGGTACCAGTTTTGGAATGTACAACACCCGGGCACTGGTCCCGATGGTCATCAGCAAATCCTCTCGTCAAATGCTACCTGTGCAATCCCGGATGGATAAAGCCTACGGTCGTGGCTACTTTCAAGGTGTTTCTCACAGGATGAACATAAACCCCCAAGACCACGAAAGTGCTCAGAGACTTTTCAGTAACTTGAGCATCAAAGGCTCTTCGACCAAGATCCTGCTCGTAGGGTCATGGAGAATTTGGTGAATGGTGCCATTAAACAAGGAGGACGCCGTATTGAGGAAGCTATACCGGTGCACAATAATGCTGTTGCAAAGGAGATTGAGGATGATGTCGGCGAAATTAGTGCTGGCCTTGGTGAGACTTGACTGTCAATTTTGGGAGGTTGAGCAAGGAGTTTGCTGCATCTGAAAATTTTCAAGGGGGAGCTTCCAAGTGTTTGGTGGTCTCTTTGGCGTACTGCTTTCTTTTGAAAACGTCTCCTTCTATTTTGCATTTTTAACGAGTAATGACAGCTTTTTTCTGATTCCAATAGTCTTTAAGTGATATAGTCGCGCATGTTTGATGAAAGAGATCAAGATAGAAGGATTGACATATTAACTTCCGAGTGTTCTGAACCTCAGCAAAACAAGCGGATTGGTATAGTAACAATACTCGATACATGATGGAACAAGGGAGTTCGAGGTTCCCTTAGAACATTCACTTAGTTCAAGTTCCGTTTTTTATGACAAAAGTTCTAACATCATGTCGCAGTGCGCACAAAGCTGAAAGGGCTCGCCTGGGTTGCTGCGGTGAATATGACACCCCTTGAATTTTTCGCTTAATTCACTCTCAACGATACAAAGCCTACCTATTGTAGTTCAATCCTATTGTGTTTAGCAGTAGCCAAGCCAGACTTGATTATGTCTTCTCGCTCATACTCGTTGTTACCTTACTTCCTCAACGTCATTTCGACACAACCACTTCCTGCATCCAACCACAGTCACCAACTAAACAGGTAGTCACCAACTAAACAGGTCCCATTCCTCGACCTTCATTCACGATGAATACCTCAAACTCCATCGCCAAAGGCAAGAGAACAACCAATAGCTGGAGCAAGAAGAGATCAGCTCCCTCCGACTTTGACGCCGACATCTCCGCCTCCCAGCCAGCTTCAAAGAAGGCTCGCACCACCACGTCGAAGACTACGAAAGTGGCAAAGCCAAAGAAAGGACCAGCCTGTGCAACTTGTCGTAAGAAGAAAATTAGGGTAAGCTAAGCTTACCCGATTCATCAGCTTATAATCGCTAAGCAAGTCAACAGTGCTCTCATCGTCTAGAGCTGGGGCCTGTCACGAAGCAGCCACCCGCCGTCCCATCGCCATCGCTCGCCAACGAGCAGACCAAGCCAGCAACTTCCATCAACACCTCACCCCCCGACGCCACAAAAGGCGCCAGTCACAGCGCATCATCAAAGGCCCTCGAGACAACAGATGCCGCATCTCCGACCGCATCCGCGAATTTCAGAAAGCTCGACGAAGACCGCAATGCCACGCCAGAGTTCCGCGAACGTATCGAGCGAGATCGCCAAAAGTGCACGCTCCACTTCACCGAAGAGGACTGGTTCCGAGAGCCAAATTGGGCAAATCGCGTGCACAGGGGCCGGGACAGCGTTGACGAGCTCCTCCTCCAGTCAAAGGAACCAAGAAACGGATCCTCAGCAGGTAAAATACCCAGCTTGTCCTTCGGCAAGACGAGTTCTAGTAGAAACTCCGATATTAACACATCCCAGAGCTTCGCTAAGCAAGGTCCACAAACATACCTTTCCGCACTACTGAATGGACCACTGGCCTCGGTCCTCGATGGTTGTCTGAAGGTAAGGGATCAGGAGGAAGATCGTCGTGGTATCAAGCCTCATGCCGAAATCCCAGCTTCTCAAAAATCTAGCAAAGATACGGCAGGTACTAGTAGCAGCGGCAATCTTGCCACTTCCCTCTCGGATGCAGAGAAGGAATGGCTGAAGAAGGTCGAATCTTGGAAAGCAGAGGCGCATGCACTCGTCTATGATGAGAAGTCATCTTACGATGATTGATGCACATGACTTTGACTTATCATAGAAGATATAATGATAGATCTGGTCCTTCTGGCTTGTCCTCATCCCACAAAATCCACTCTCTCATATTCACCTCATCTGGCCGGTGGCAAGACTCCCGGTGTCGTTTCAAAACGAAGACAACCGCGCTCAAACAAAACTTAAACCAAGCTCCAGACACAAGCTATGATTTATCTTGATTGAAGCAGGAGCCAAAAATAGAGAGTATATTGTAAATTCGCGAAGAAAAGCTTGCCGAGTGGCGAAGTAAGCAATCGCCAAGACCGACCCACTTAAACCCCAGATATTGATTCGAAACGATGGCAACTCCTTCATTCAGAATTTATTTGCTTTGTCATCAATAACTGAGGAGAATGAAAGTCGTTGAACCCATGCCATATGTGCCGCTCCAATCCCATCATTCCAGTCAGCTGACAATAAGAACATCTCCTCTCCGGCCAGTATGTCTCGCTTCACAACCCTACTCGCTACGTCATCCTGACTCCCAATGAAAGCCCTGCCCGCAACACCAGCGCATTCTCCCTGCATCGAGTGTTCTAGGTTTGACTATGAAGGCGTGTTCTAGCGTTGGACCCCTTCGTCATTCCCGGGTTTGCTTGTCGTATGCTTATATTGTACTTGATCCACTTGTACTCGAATGCCGTACCCGTACTGCATGGGTTCACAGAAGGGGTTGCGGTTACGTCAATGAGGCGTATTTGAGGAGTGGCATTGTTGATTGCCATGTGAAGTGAGCTGTTGAAAGTCGTCATGTAGAAAAGATCTTCCTTAACTATCACTTCTCTCTTTTACCTTCTATACTATCTCATCAGGACTCAAAACACAATCCAAAATAAAGCACTTACCAACATGACATTAACTACAGCACCACCTACAGCCGGCACGTCGCTCGCACCTCTACCATCACCATCATTATCACCAATAGAGCCAGAGCCGTCACCATCCACATCTAGAACTGCTCAAACCTCCAGACCTTCAAAAGTCGACCCCGAACCCGAACTCCCCTTCCCCTCTCCCTCCGTAGAAGTCATCTCTGGCTTCCCGCGTATAAACGCAGGGTACATCACCGAAACATCAGACGACGATTCCGAGTTCAATGTCGCGGCCTATCCATACCCAAATTCAACTTCAAAACCAAGATCGAAGTCAAATACCAATCGGAGTCCAAGCCCAAGCTCAAGCGCAAGTCCGAGGAGGAGTGAAGATCCATTTGCGTCGCAACGAGGTGGGGATGGCACAGAAGGCAATCCGTTTCGGTTTGAGGCGAGAGATAGAAGGGAGGATGAGGGCAAAAGTGAGGATGAAGATGAAGGGCCGAGGCCAGAGAGAGCGTGTGGGAAGATGGAGGGGAGGGGAAATGATGCGAACGGTGTGTATTTCTTTTCGAGCCGAACTTCTGAAGAAGGAAGGACTTGTGGCTAATCTCGTATTTTGTAGGCAATTCGATAAGCTCGTCGTCGACGAGTCGCACACAACGCCGGAAAGAAAGTGCAATGACTACATCGAGCAGTCCAAGTAATCATACTGAGAAGAGTCCGAATCGTGATGGTAAACGACATTCCGGACTTGTTGAGAAGGGATGGGCGAGGATGACTGGGAGGAGTGGTAAAGGGGAGAAAGATTAGTTTGTGACTAGCAGGCAGATGAGAAGGAAAGCACTACATACATATACCAATGGCAGACAATCGCAAACGGAAAATGACTACATGGATGGAGCAAAGGCGTCATGGACCTGGACGGAAAATGCAGGATCAGGAGTTGTTTTTGAATTGCCTTTTCTTCTTTTTCGATAAGCCTGGCGTAGCCTTTTCACCACTGTACCACCAATTTCCATAACGTACATACAAAGAGCCCTCGCTCGCTCATCATCTCAAGCTCCAATCACAGGCGCAATCATAAACTGCCCATGAAAGCACTAAAGTCCCGCCTTGAAACGCCATCCTATGCACAGGCTGAATCCAGCCTTCAAAACATGTCCAAACTCCATGATGCTCTCGTACTACCCGAAGCCTAGTCGTCGTCCATGCCATCTACATCGATTGCATCCGGGTTGGAGGCCACGACTACTGCTGCTTCCTTGATGTTTCCCCCTTGGGGCCCTGTGCTTGCTGCGACGAAGCCCACCGGAGCCCTAGCTTCTCGCTCTAATGCAGCCATTGCATCGGCCCTCTCCTCGTCCGTTTCGCCTTCTGGCTGTGCTTGGCTACGAGCCAACGCTTGCGAAGCGATAAAGTTGACGTCGGTATTGTACTGCGCCTGTACACTTCTCTTGATGCGCAGCATCTCCTTGAAAGTATCTTCATTTCCGTGTTGGACCTCGAAGGACTCCCACTTCTGCCAGAAGTCGGGGCTGGTGCGTGGATCGCAGAATTGCGATGCATGGCCGTAGATGGCTCTTGCGCGGTCGATTTCGCCGAGTCGTTTCTCCATGTCCGCAAATTTCAAGCACATATCCCGAGCATCTTTGTCTGGCAATGCTGCAATAGCACGTTCGTAGATTGGTCTTGTTGACGGCAGACCAAAGTTGGAAGCGGATTTTGTAATGTAGAAGTTGAACATGTCTGCCCGATCTTCGTCTGAGACTGCTCTTGTCGCACGTTCGTATATTCGCATAGCATGTCTCGCGAGGCCCCTCTCCTCTTCCAGGTTGCCGTACATCAAATACAGTACTTTGGCGAATTTTGGAGGGCAGCCTTCTACGGCTTGCTCGAATAGGTCTCTCAACCGCTCAATGCCGATCTTCCTATCCACTGCTTTTGTCAAGTATAGATTCCAAAGCTCGAAGGCGACTGGATAGCTGAACAAGTCCAAACCTCTCTCGTAGATCTTGAAAGAGTCCTCAAAGTACTTGTTCTCTTCCATGAGGTTGGCGTAGTTGACCACAGTCTGTGGCGTAGCGATTCGAAGCTCGAATATCCTTTCGTAGACTTTCTTGGTCTCCTCCAAAGTGCTCACACTCTCAACAAGATCAACGTAGAAACTCCAGAGCTTCCAACTTTTGTGGACTCTCTGCTGAGGCGAAAGGGTCTCATCGAAGTAGTCGACAGTCGATCGTTTGGGTGCTTGAACTGCCTTTGCCATGATCTTTACGGCTTCGTCAAAATTGTCATTCCTCAACTCCATCTCTGCCCATTCAATCCACATATCGGCGAGCTCTGCCACAGACTTGAATGGAACTTTCACAGCTTTCTCCATGATGATCCTTGCATTGCGGATGTCTCCGCCCTTCTCATAGAATTTGGCATAGTTGGCCCATAGTTCGTGGAATCGGCCCACGGCTTTCTTGGGTTGCACAGCAGCAATCGCATCTGTGTATGCTTGCACCACTTCGACCTTGTTGTCACCCCACAATCCTATCCGGACGTTCCATTCTGAAACATTGTTGGGATTTTGCCGAAGTAGCACGTCGTTGATTAAGAATGGTCGCCGGTCCATCAGCTGCTCAAACCGCATCATGCGAATATCCAGGTCGAAGTCCAAGTTTTCATCCACAATTCCCTTGTCAGACCGAGCCGCAGCATCATCCATCAGCTGGCCAGTGATGGCCTCCTCAAACTCGACGTATGCGTCAAAGACGAGGGTAAAGTCACGTACAGTCATGACTGTAGTGATTCCCTCCTCGAAAATGTCGCGGGCCTTTTCAAAGTTTCCTCGTTTGATCCAGTATGTTGCCAAAGCGGACCATAATTGACCCCTCTGGTCCGCAAATCGGTCGATTCCACTTCGAATGATCTTGTCCACATCGATACCCACCTCATCCCCAGTTTCAACAGTTTTCGCATGCCCAACAATCAAGTCTACCATTTCGATCCATAGCTGGTAGTGTCCTTTGCTGTTCTTGCTCCGAAACTTCGGGTTGTTCAGGATGTCCATGTATTTCTTCACAGCCTCCGTGTAGTGGCCCATCTCAACAAGTAGCTCGATGAAATCCTCCACATCTTCGGGATGGATCTGCATGTACCTTCGCCAGATCTTCACTGCGGTTTGGCCAGAGGCCGAGTTTGCGAAAGGCCGGTAAAGCGCCCATATGCGATTATGCTGGGTCATGGGAAGAGCTCGGAGCGCGCGATCGAACGTTCGGCGAGTGAGAGTAACAATCGGTTGTAGTAATAAGAATGATAGATACATCTCCCATATCCGCGGCATTTTGTTGAGAAGGATGAGAGCTCGCTCGTACAGGGCATTAACTTTCGCATACTCGGATTTGTAGATGGCGGGATTTAGCTTCCCCAGGTGTTTCATTCGGAGGGTTAGATACTGTATTCTGTCAGCTATGGCTTCAATATGGGAAGTAACATGCGTACCATCTTCCACAGCTTGAAAGATCGTGGGAGCTGTCGACAAGCTCGCTCCAGAACGAATGCCTGCTCGAGAAGGGTGCCATGTTGAAACTTGAATTCGATGTATGCCAGCCACGGTTTGGTGCTTCCAGGGTCTCGGAGGATGTCTTGCTCGTAGATCGTATCTTCTTCGGACTACCAGACTGTCAGCGATTCCGTTTGCTCCGCAGCTGTTTGTCTTGCTTACAATAAGATATAAGTCTGCTTTGGCTCGAGACAGCTTCGACTTCGAGATGCTGGGAGCAGCCATGATTGGCAGAAGCTCACCAGGCATTCTCTGCCTGCTATGAGATGCTGCGACAATCTGCGAATAAGATAGAAGAGAAGATGGACGAGTGAAGAGAGAGATAGCACTGTCGCGCTCCAAGTCGCGAACGAGTCTCGAGAGAAATCAAAGTTAGCGTGTGACGGCCTGGCAGCCTTATCCCGCCGCAAGGCCACAATGTCTTGTCAGTGCAGATGCCCAAGTGGGTCTATCAAGTGGGAGCTTCAACCAGCAACTGCAGCTTATCGGCAGCTGCCCATCATCCCTCAATTTACAGCCTGCTTTCTTCTTCCTTCAATTACGCCGTCATTCAGATTGCTCCGTAATTTCGCAGTTTCACTGGATACGAGAAATCCGTCAAGATGTCTGGAGCAGCCGTAAGAATAGCAGATGTCCTGGTCCAGCTTCCAGCTAACAGCTCTGTAGAATCGAGAGGCAGTCTTCCCAACCCGTCAATCCTTGGGATTGATGAAGGCGAAGCTCAAGGGAGCTCAAACAGGCCATGATTTGCTAAAGAGAAAGAGTGAAGCTTTAACAAAGTATGTCCAAGTTCAATTACTACTGAATTACAGCTAACCAATTGCCATAGGCGTTTCCGAGGTATCTACCAACTCTGCAGCTCGGAGACCAAGATCTAATACTAGACAGAAATTACAAGACGAATCGATGAAGCCAAGCGTAAGATGGGAAGGGTCATGCAGATTGCAGCATTCTCATTGGCAGAAGTCACCTATGCAGTTGGAGGGGACATTGGTTACCAGGTCCAGGAATCCGCGAAGTCAGCACGATTCAGAGTACGAACGAAGCAGGAGAATGTTTCCGGTGTATTCCTACCAGCATTCGAGAGCTATACGACTGAGGGTAACAATGACTTCGGTTTGACGGGTCTTGGAAAGGGCGGACAGCAGGTACAGAGGTGCAGGGAGACATATGCTAGAGCTGTGGAGACACTGGTGGAACTTGCAAGTCTGCAGGTATGTTGAAGTTATAGCAGGACTTTAGACTTGGAGACTGACTGGGCAGACTGCATTCGTGATTTTGGACGAGGTCATCAAAGTCGTCAACCGGAGAGGTAAGTTTGGGCGTTCTGTACTGTTTTGGGATCATTGCTAACTTCCGTAGTCAACGCCATGTAAGCTTGTCAGGCGAGATAATCTTGTCGCTTACTAATAGAAAACAGCGAGCATGTCATCATTCCAAGAACCGAAAATACCATTAAATGTTGGTCTACACACTACTATCTAGACCCCGCTAACAGGATCAGACATCAATTCCGAGCTTGACGAACTGGACAGAGAGGAATTCTTCAGATTGAAGAAGGTTCAAGGCAAGAAGCAGAGAGATACTGCAGCCCAAGACGAAGAAATGAGAATCCGACGAGAAGCAAAAGAGGCAGCAGCAGCTGGCAAAGACAAAGGCAGCGACAAGGAGAACGAGGGCAGTGGAGACATATTGGGCGAATCAGAGGATGCTGATGTTATCTTCTGATAGGGACAATTGTGTTTTTGTTTCTCAGTATGTAATTTCACGGTCATTATGTAGCATTAGCGCACGGCAAGATTGTAGGCAAAGCATACATTGCTTGTTTTTCCCACCAACGCCTTAGGAAGAATTGAAGATATCATACATATCCTAGATCTATTGTCTTTGGTATGTGACCTTCATGACCTGTCCATCACCCAATGCCATGCCAGCTGTGTTCTCCTTCGCACTAATAGCCCCTGCCTCACCATCGTACTCAACGAAAGCAATACCTCGGCGACCTGGTACCAATCTGACTTCTCTAAAGCCTTCAAAGCGACCAAATATAGCGGTCAAAGCATCGATATCGTAGTCCTCTGGTAGGTTCTGCAAGAAGAGAATCTTATTGGGAGGCAAGTACTCGTCGGGGATGACAGCAGCGGCACCAGCATTTGTAGACTTGAGACCAGCACCACGGGTAGCTTTGATAGGTCTTGCGCCGCCATCTGGGGCCATTCCCGCGGGAGCAGTATGCTTGAGTCTCTTCTGCTCCTCTGCTTGCTCGGCAGCCTTCTTCTTGTCTATCCAGATGTTAGCCATAATCCCGACCCCGCCTCCTCCCAGCATAGAGACAACATACCCTTCTCCGCAAGTCTTCTCCTCTTATGGCTCTCGAGCTCCTCATCGCCCGCAGTGCGCTTCACGAAAGCATCACTCCTCGTCTTCGCAAACGCCAATTGCATCGGCTTGCCAAAAAGGTCGAAACCCTGCACATCCTCGATACACTTCTGCGCGCTCTCCACATTATCAAACACAACGAACGCCTGGCCTTTCGCCTTCAGGTTTGTCTTGGCGACTACATCGATGATCTCGCCATATTCGGAGAACAGCTCTTTGAGGGCATCGATAAGCTCGCCGGGCTTGATGCGCTCTTCGAGGTTGCGGACGTACACGCTGTGTTTTGTTAGTGCCTGGACTTGGGAAACGGAGTGTACGTGTCGGAGTGCAATGACACGTACGTTGCGTTTGGTGGTGGGCCACCGCCGGGAAGTTGAGTTGCCATTTTTGTGGTGTTGTTGACGAGGCGGAAGGTCGATTTGAATTGCAGCTTCAGCCTTGGGATTTGATGTCTGTCGGCAAATCCTTGGCATCGATGCCGCCGCGCTAGGTACTTCACGCCGTCCTGGAATCGCCTAGCAAACAGAGACCGAGCTGAAATGATGATATCTGCGGCTCCAGAGAGCGTCGGATTTAAAGAGATAGGGAGATCTTGTCTCTGGAGCTCCTTTCTTCCTCCTTCCTGGTTACAGTCTGTTTTTGGGATTTTCAATTCCTTCAGATCTGCAGTCCTTCTGCAGGCTTCTCGGATCTTCTCCATTACTTTCTTCCCCTCATTCTACTCCGTACTGCAGGTAATTTGCTGTGCTTTCTCGCCGAGGCAACTTTGCTGTGGTGCCGTTTTTTTTTTTGGGCCAGGGGCAGCTCCAGTGATCATAGCACCTTTCGCCTTTCGTTATTTTCATAGGAAGTGCTTGGTGATTAGAAAGTGCTGGGTAAGCTTTCGTACATGACAGCATTAAGGCCATGTCGTCCTTTTTCTATCCTAGATACCCCATTCCACCTTGCAATCCTCCCCTAACATCTCTTTGGTTCTCCGAACCAACACCTCATCCCATATTCCATACCCCTTCTTATTCAAATGCATATGATCATCCAAATGTTTCTCCCTCTCTATCTTCGGCGGTTCCAACCAACTCACCCTGTTGCCCACTTCTTTCCCATTCAGCTCACCGACCATACCCCTCAATTTCCCATTCGTCACCTCCACGCACTCATCCAAGACATCCCTCCTCTCAAAAACTCCACAAACAAGCACCCTGCTTCACGGCGTAACCTTTAGCAACGCCCTCACAAGCACTCCATATGCCTCAAGATCAATATCCTTCACTGCTCTCTTCTTTACCAGATCATTCGTCCCCATCATCAGCACCCATACCTGTACATCAGAGAACAGGTATGGGAGCATGATGAGAAGTCTATATATTACATTGGAGATCTTGCCACCGCCGCACCTAGCGTTGAAGGACGAGGAAAGCTTGGCGACGTGTGCAGCTGAGCCGGTTATGAGGAAACGTTCGAACATGGAATCGGCGAGGAGAACTACCGAGAGCGATTTGGTATTCTTGAGGATGGGTAGGTGTGTTGTTTCATGACATGTCTGGTAAGAGCGGTTCTTGGATTTGGCGAGGGTGGTGAGTTGTTGGAGGAGACCAGTTGGAACGTCTGTTCTTTCTTGTGTGTTGTCAGGGAACGACATGAGATTTGCTGAAACGAGAATTAAGCGAATTGTTAATTCGCATCCAATTTGGCATTGGCTTTAGTCTTGAACTTATGGATATCCCAAGTGGCTTTCATTCTTCAGAGAAAACATTTGTTACGGTCAAGTGACTCATACGGTCAATATGTGGCATGGCCCTGCTGTATGAAGGACGAGCTGGATGCCCTTTCCAGTGAGGCTGACTCTGATATACCGATTGCAGCTCAATATCTGAGCCTTTGAAAGACTTGAAAGTGCCGCAAACAACCATACGTGCGTCTTCTGCACATGTGTGGTTTTGCTGTGAGTGGGAACTTCGTTAAGCGAACCGGGAAAGGGGCGTGCTGGATATCAACACTTGATACTCCCGGACCTAAGCGTATTGCGGACGGGCATGCAATGAACAACGACTGATGGAGGTCTTCATTTATTATATAATATGAGTAGCGGGGAGACTTGGTCGTGTATGTCCCTTGCCCGACTAAGATACCAAGTGCAACAAGATACCGACACAAATAAATCCGCAGGCTTCCACCACAAATCTCCAAATTTGCCAGTAAGTTTAATCTCCTTGCCATTGCGGTCTGATCACAAGACTTCTCGGCCGCCCTTCAGCTTCCACCAAAGTTTCTTCTGAAATGACCTCCTGCTGTTGCGACGTGCTAGCCACATGTTCCTGTGGAGGGGCTTTCAACAGACCACCAGACACCGGCTGATTTCTCAGCTCAGCGGTCCGCCATTCCATCTCATCAGTCAGCAGCTCACGAGCTCTCCTACACCGTCCTGCAACAACCTCAGGTGCCCTACGAGCATATCTCATCAAAGCCTCAACCACAGTCCGAAAGCCTTGGTCTTCGCAACTACCAAAACGACACATCTCCCTATGATCTGCTGCTATACCACAACGCTCCGTATTGTCAAGCATAGGTGCGGCACTCGGCTCATCCACGATATAGTCCCGCTTGTATTTGAGATCAGTCTTGTGCTGTTCCCAGAAGAAGAAGATACAGAAGCGTGACATGAGAGGAACAAAGGCGGCTGTGGCTTCCTGGAGAGCTTCGGATTCGGACTCAAGAGTTCTGGTGAGGGTCGTAGAGAGTGAGATTGCTGCACTGGGGAGAGCGAGGGAGGCGAGGCTCGTCATGGTGTTTAAGATACGGGCTTTGGACGAACCATGGTGGGGAGTGCCGAGGAAGAGGATTGCGTAGGTACAGGTATAAATTGATTGTAGATGGGCAACTTGTGATGAGGCTCGGCTTGCTGAGTATACGAGGGCCTTCCAAAGTTAGAGCATGAAGGAGCATGGTGAGCATGTAATAGCTACCTTTTTCACAACGATGCCCCCTAATGAATGGCACACAAAAATTATAGGCCTTTGCGAAGCATCATCGAGCTATGCCATTGTCAGACTTGATGCTGTTTTGTGTTCATTGGAGGTCCTCACTTCTCTATCGGCGGTCAATTGCGCAACAAGTGTTTGCGCATGCTGCAGCAATCTTTCAGATCCTGCAATCTTCGACCCAAGAGATGATATGTTTGCATTGTATCCGTAAGTCAAGACGCGGGCCTGGGGTAGGTATCTGGGAAGAAAGTCCGGATGACTTAGCCAGCAGACCGGGGAAGGTCCGGACTGTGTCGTCCAGGTTCGAAGTCTGTCACCGTTGAGACCATGTACAGCAACAACGCTGTTGATATTGGTAAGCGAGTCCAAGCCTTTTACAGAGAATAGGTGGAAAGACTTACTCTACTTCAGGGACCGAGTCTAATGGCCTGTATATTTCGCGAATTCCAAAAAGTTGAGGGGTTACTGATGAAGACATTGCGAACTAGACTCGTGTTCGTTTGGTAATGAAGACTATACCCTGTGCTATACCTACAATCTGTATATTTAAGTAAGTATAAACGGTTTGATGATGCAATTTCTTGTTTTTGGATGTAGGAATCTCTGAGGAGGTGGCTGACTCAATCTTGGCCGGCGATGCTTGAAACCAGGTGCTGCGGGTTGCCGTGCTGCGCCTGTTGCAAGGGTCTCCGCCTCTGGAAGCACTTCATAGATGATGTTTCCAATGGATCTAGGCTAAGCCCTTTCAGGTAGCACTTTCTATGTATGTATTTTCTGCCAGGGTTTGTTGCTGTCAGAACTATGTTTGGTTCGGATTTTCATGCAATTTTATGTATTCAACTCGACGTTCGATTTACAGGCCCCTGGTACCCCTTCAGCTCAGACTTTGCAGCATACAGTTCCGAGAAGATCGAGTTACCGCTTGTGCTTCTCTCCTCCAATTTTGCTTCTAGACCTGGCAGTCTCTTTCCGAGGCTTGCAATCTCTTCCTCACGCCCCGTCTGCTGATATATAATTATCAAAGTTTCCGCGATCCCGTACGTGAGTGGATCGCGAAGAGGGATGACTTTCTGCTTCACTATTGCCTCGAGTAACTCCTTGCAGTCTTCTTCTGTCTCTTCCACTTGCCCCATCTTGACTCGAACATGGATATATCCGCACATGATGTTGACCCGATCAGGGTGGTCGGCTATCTTGTCGGCTACGGTGAGCTTCTTCAGAATATTAGCAGCATCGGTCCAACGCTTTGAAATCGCATAAGCCCGGGCCAAATTAGATTGAGTAAAGGACATCCCAACATGGTCTTCACCGAGCGTCCGCCTTACAACCGGAACGATGTCTTCCAGCATTGTTACAGCCTGCTCACAACGGCCAAGATCGCACAAGACTTTGGAATACTCGATGACTGACCAGAGAGTATATGCATGTTCTTCACCAAGAGTTCTTTTGCGAGCTTCGAGAACGTTCCCAATCATCTTTTCCGCCAGGCTGATGCGGCCAAAGGCGTGATAGCTGGTACCAAGCTCTGTCCTTGCCATGAGCGTGTCAGGGTGGTCAAGTCCAAAGAAGTGCTTTCTCTTTTTCACTACACAGACAAGGAGCTGGTAACTCTTCTTGTACTCCCTGAGATGGTGATACGTTCGGCCAAGATTGAACATAGCATTCAAAGTTATCGGATCATCGGAGCCTAAGTGCTCCGTGAGCCCTTTCACAGCACGCTCTCCCACGTACTTCGAGAGGTCGAGTTTTCCGGCAAGCCATAGACTTTGGGCTAGATCAGATAAAGACGTACAATATGAAACGTGATCAGGAAACCAGGGCGGCCAGATGATCCAATCCGATATCGAAGAACGAAATAACCAGTGAGACCAGAGAAGGTCGTACTGAATGTCAACGCATTTTTTAACCTCGAACAGATTCCAGTGTAGGTCAGCCATTCTTTTCTGGGCTCGCAAGGTCTCCATGCGTCGTTTCCCCAATGATTTTGCTCTCCACTCAATAACTTCTTTTAAATGGCTCCGAGCTTGTTTCCACAATCCATTCTCGGCATAAACAGACGCAAATGTCTCAAGCTCATTTGCCTGTTTGGCCGTCTCTGGAAGCAATGGAAAACGATGCTGCAGAATTCGCAATACTGCATCGATATGAGGAATAAGCTGCCTTCTGAAATCACGGCCGGAAGCCTCTAGATTTGACGAGATGCATTGAGCGATCATGGATGTTGTACAGGTCAGCCACCGATCATACTCTTTGGGGGCGAGTCTTCTTCTCGCCCACGTATGTACCACCGGGTGTAATGAGCATGACTTCTGTACAGGATCGTAGTCTATGATTGAGTAATCGCACAAACCTCGAAAGGCTTTCCTCATGCGAGTGTGGGCCTCCTCGTTTAACATAGATAGATTCTGGAGAATGTCGGGTTGATCAGCCAAGGACGTGTCAGCTCCATTCGCAGAGTTCCAGAAAGCTTGGAAGACATTCTCCGGAATTGACTCGAAGTGCATAAATGCAAAAATATGCATGATGTCAACAGCGTCTCTATAGTCGACTGATCGACGTGCCTCAATTTTTCGGAACGGTATCTCCCAGGTGGTAATGATATTGGCATCGTCCGCGTCATCGATAGTTGACTGACTCATCATCTCTCTCCGCCAGCCAAGATAGTAGTGAAGGTATTTGTCCAAAGTGTAAATATGTCTCCGGATCGTAGCCCCTGCATGGGTGAGTGCCAGCGCCAAGTACCCAAGTTCTGACGCAATTCCCCGAGCAAGTGCTTTCGACTGATCGTTCGAAGTCTCTGCTGAGAACATATGGGCGGACCGTAGGAGCAGTGCAGTTGCTTCCTCAGGGTCCATTCCTCGAAAGCAAAAACTACCGATTGTCGCTTGTGATTCGGCCACTTCTGGATTTCTAGTCGTTACTAGAATGTGCCCGTTACTGCCAGACGGGAAGTATTTCGTGATGTCCATTTCTAGGTCATCGGCATTGTCAATAACTAACATCCACGGTCTTGACTGAGACGAGAGCCAGTGAATTCCAGCAGCGAAGTTAGCACCTTTGCCTGCTTGTAATGCTATGGAGGCGAACCCCGACTCGGCATTTTCTTCACTACTGGCATCGATCCAGAATACGCCCCAGTACCTGGTACATACAATTAGTAATTTTCAGTGATGCAGACAACGTTAACAATTAATAGGCATCATACCTTGATTTATTATCTTCAATGTACTTCAGACAGAATTGGGTCTTGCCAGAGCCTCCGAGACCGAATACAACGAAAATCTTTGGACGATGGCTCATTGAATGGCTTCGTTGCGCACTGAAAGCTTCTTTCATGTCTGCAGCATACATCTTCCGTCCTGTAAAGTAATTGCTCGAGCTGCGCAGAACGGCATAGATTTCGTTGATATCTTTCGAATCTGTCGTGATAACAGCTTGCCTGGTTTCTGCTGCTACTGTTGGGATGTCTTGAGACTGAGCTTGTGCAGTACTTCGAACATCCTCCACCATAGGCTTCTCCTGCCTCCACTTCAATGATACGGCCTCCGGGGCAGTCTTGATATGACGACGGAGTGTAGCGGAAACAACTGGGTAGCCGCGATCCTGGGCATTTCTAAATTTAACCATATCCGAATGATTTGCTGGGAGACCACAACGGTCAACATCTTGCCATGCAGGAGCAGCAGAGATCTCTTCCACAATGCGCCCCTTGAAGCTTCGAACTCTTGTGTCCCGCTGCTCCCAGAAATAAGATATTTTGAAGTGTTTCATCAGCGGTGAGAATAAATCCGTGATATTCGCCAACACTTCCGAAGATTTTTGCAAGCTGAGCGAGAATTGACTTGGGCCACGAATCCTATGCTTCGACAAGCCCAGAATAGCATCTTTACTCATTCCATTGTGTGGCGTTCCCATGAAAAGGATGGCGTGCGTCGATACAAAGATAGATCTCCGGTGTTGAACATGATCTCCTTGACTCGCACTGGAGAAGACTAGGGCCCGTTTGAGCAGAATGCCTCCAAACCCATGGCAGACAAATATTATAGGCCGCTGTGATGTATTCGATAGCTCACGCACCGCACAAAGTGCTGCGATGAAGCTGGTCGCTGAGGGTAAAATTCCGTCCGCAGTTCCGCCTGGCTCGAGCAAGTCCGAGGTACTGTAACCATATGCTAGAACCCTGACATTCAATTCATTGTGTGGAAAGAGATCTCGCAACCATAGAAGCTTAGTCTGCGGATCGGTCCACGTGTCGAATTGGCCTTCGTAGAGCCCATGAATTGCTACGAGACTATTTGCACGCATTACATTAGAATACGAGGCATCGCAGGCTCGGTGGCAAACAACAGAAGAGGATAATGGATACATACTCTACAGTCGGGACATTCGCAGAGTGATCCGGGGGATCGGCATTGCTTAGGACAATAAGACTCATCTCCTCAGGTCAGACATGAAGCTCAACTCATGATTTTCCTTGGAGTTAGAAACAATTGAGCCAAGGTGGTAATTTGGTGCAAGTCATTGATCGGAAATCGATACGACATTACATCGAAAGAGGAGAAGGAGGAGACCTGCAGCCCCCTGCTTTCTGCAAGTATCAGAACAGGTGAACACCCCGCCTGGTGCGTGGGGTGGGCACTGACTGGTGCCGGGACGACGCGTCCCTAGAACAAAGCCAAGTCTGCAGCATATCCTCAGAAAGTTCAGAGACTACTTCTTACTCTCCCCCC